>ERZ779880.154-NODE-154-length-107894-cov-8.234563_pt1 | contig 107894 bp, 90 predicted proteins | sample MGYA00511555_ERZ779880 | MGnify/ENA primary metagenome ERZ779880 (study PRJEB29588, sample SAMEA2145815) | human gut metagenome | biome: human gut; feature: human-associated habitat; material: faeces | place: Denmark | collected 2008/2010 ... | reverse complement strand
CAGGACACAAAAATGACCGCCCCTAGTCTGGAAAACTGAGCGGTCATTTTTGACTTACTAATTTTATCAGGCTAACCATCTATCGGTAGCACCTTTTTAACTATTATAATAGCACCTGACCGCTTTTATGTCAATCCAATAACTTGCATCTTCAATGAAATTTTACAAGTTTGTTGTATAGAATAATAAGTCGATGGTTAGACCATAACCTCACATCTTCAACAATTTTTCCAGAGTTCCGTGTGCATTCAGCTCGTCGCACAGTGTTTTGTAGGAGTTTTCGAGTTTTTCCTGCTTTTTATCCGCCTTTTCGCCCCGTTTTATTGCACGTATCAAAAGATTTTTCGGCGTATGTTCCATGTCGATAAATTCCAGGATCTGCACTTCATAGCCGTTCTGTTCCAGCAGATTTGCCCGCAGCGCATCCGTCAGCAATGCTGCAAACCGCTCTTTTAAGATTCCATATTTCAAAAGCGGTTCTAACATATCATTTTCGATCTGTGCATTCAGTTCATGCTGGCAGCACGGAACCGACAAAATCACTTTCGCATTCCAGTGCACCGCCTTATCCAGGGCAAAATCCGTGGCTACATCACAGGCATGAAGCGTGATCACCATATCGGCACTGTCTGCGCCGTCGTATGTACTGATATCTCCTTCCAGAAAATGTAAACTCGTATACTCATATTTTTCTGCCATACGGTTACAATGTGCGATGACATCTTTTTTCAGATCCAGTCCGATCATCTCCACGTCTCTGCCGTTCATAATATGAAGATAATAATATACAGCAAACGTCAGATACGATTTTCCGCAGCCAAAATCAATGATCTTGACCGGGCGGTCTTTCGGAAGTTCCGGAAGCACATCTTTCACAAATTCAAGAAACCGGTTGATCTGCTTGTATTTTTTATATTTTTTGTCTACAATCTTTCCCTCTTTGGTCTGTACCCCGAGGTCCACCAAAAACGGAATCACTTCATCCGTGTCCAAAATGTATCTTTTCTTACGATTGTGCGAAAGATCAATTTTCTTTGCGATTTGGTTCTTATTTTCCTTTATGGTAGATTTTCCTTTCTTGCTGACTAATGCGCTGAAAGAACTCTGTTCACACAACAGATCCAGCTGCTTGTAATCTTTTTCCAAAAAAGTGCAGATTTGTTCTACAGCTGTCTCCTTGTTCATATTCTCATGAAAAACCTGATTGTTCGCATACTCTTCCCGCTGAAACATCAACCTATTCTTTTCGATAAAAGGGCGGAATACCAGTTTCTGCGAAACCTGTTTGCTGCGGCGGTTACTTACCACGGCGCGCAGGGTATTTTCGTTTAAATTTTTCTCCAGTAGTTGTTTTACATTGTGCACTCTTTTCTGCTCCTTACCTTTTGTCTCATTTATCAAATATACTTTAAAACCCGGGCAAACATTGCTGCACTTTGCAGTGTAACACGTCTGCCCGGGCTTATCATTCTGTCAGATTATATATCTTATACCGGATATACTTTGTTTTCTTTGTCCGCAAGAGTTGGATCTACTTTCGTCTTCTGTGCCTCACGGTATTTGAAGAACTCCGTAGCTACCTGTGGGAACAATGCATAAGACAATACATCTTCGTCCTGCTGTTTCCACTGAGCCATCTCTTTTTCGATATCTGCAAGCTGTGGCTTGATCAGATCGGCCGGACGGCATGTGATTGGTTTCGTATCGCCGATACACTTCTTCTGAACTTCCGGATTAAACGGTTTTACAGTCTGTCCGAACTCACCGGAAAGAAGTTTCTTAGATTCTTTGGTAACCATCTTATAACGCTCACCGGATACGACATTGAGCACGGCCTGAGTACCAACGATCTGAGAAGATGGCGTAACCAATGGTGGCTCACCAAAGTCTTTTCTTACACGAGGTACTTCTTCCAGTACAGCTTCGTACTTGTCTTCCTGTCCCATTTCTTTCAACTGGGATACGAGGTTACTAAGCATACCACCAGGTACCTGATACATCAGTGTCTTGATATTAACACCAAGCACTTTGGTATTCATAAGACCGCTTGCAAGTGCCTCTTCACGCATTGGGCGGAAGTATTCTGCGATCTCAGCAAGAAGGTTCTGATCCAATCCGGTATCGTATGGTGTTCCACGGAATGTCTCTACCATAACTTCGGTAGCCGGCTGGCTTGTTCCGAGAGCGAATGGAGACATTGCGGTATCAATGATATCACATCCTGCCTCTACGGCTTTCAGATAAGTCATGGAAGCTACACCGGAAGTATAATGAGTATGCAGGTCAATCGGAATGTCTACAGACTCTTTCAGAGCGGTAACCAATTCGGTTGCTTTGTATGGTGTCAAAAGACCAGCCATATCTTTGATACAAAGTGATTTTGCACCAAGATCTTCGATCTTCTTTGCCATATCTTTCCAATAATCTAATGTATAAGCATCACCCAGTGTATAAGAAAGGGCGATCTGTGCATGACCATTTTCTTTGTTTGCTGCTTTTACTGCAGTTTCCAGGTTACGCATATCATTCAAACAGTCAAAAATACGGATGATATCGATACCATTTGCAATTGACTTCTGAACGAAATATTCTACCACATCATCTGCATAATGATTGTATCCAAGGATATTCTGTCCACGGAACAACATCTGCAGTTTCGTATTTTTAAAACCGGCACGCAGTTTACGAAGTCTCTCCCATGGATCTTCTTTCAAGAAACGAAGAGAAGCATCGAATGTAGCACCACCCCAGCACTCTACTGCATGAAATCCGACCTGATCCATCTTATCTACGATAGGAAGCATCTGCTCGGTCGTCATACGAGTAGCGATCAATGACTGGTGTGCATCACGAAGAATGGTTTCTGTTATTTTAATCGGCTTTTTTTCAATCTTTTCTGCCATGATAGTTTCCTCCTATAATTTTATTAAATTCCAAATATTGCCATAAATACACCGGCTGCTACTGCAGTACCGATAACTCCGGCTACGTTTGGTCCCATCGCATGCATCAAAAGGAAGTTTGTCGGATCTGCTTCCGAACCAACCTTCTGAGATACACGGGCTGCCATAGGAACGGCCGATACTCCGGCAGAACCAATCAAAGGATTTACTTTACCCTTTGTCACTTTGCACATCAATTTACCAAAGAGAACGCCGGCTGCTGTACCGACAGCAAATGCCACCAGACCAAGTACAACAATCTTCAATGTCTCTGGTTTGATAAACTCTGCACCGCTTGTCTTTGCGCCTACCGATGTACCAAGAAGGATAACTACGATATACATCATTGCATTGGATGCTGTTTCCATCAACTGTGGAACCACTCCGGATTCACGGAAGAGGTTACCAAGCATCAACATACCTATGAGAGGTGCTGTACTTGGAAGGATCAAACATACCACAGTCGTAACAATGATTGGGAAAAGGATTCGTTCCAGTTTGGAAACCGGACGAAGCTGTTCCATCTTGATCTCTCGTTCCTTCTTTGTTGTAAGGAGTTTCATGATCGGCGGCTGGATGATCGGCACCAGTGACATATACGAATATGCTGCCACGGCAATCGATCCCATCAGATCTGTCTGACCCAGTTTCCCGGCAAGGAAAATGGAGGTAGGACCATCGGCTCCACCGATGATTGAGATCGCTGCTGCTGCTTTTCCATTGAAGCCAAGTACAATCGCAAGCAGGTATGCGGCAAAGATACCAAACTGTGCCGCCGCTCCCAAGAGAAAACTCTTTGGATTTGCGATCAACGGACCAAAGTCGGTCATCGCACCAACTCCAAGGAAAATAAGAGATGGCAGGATCGACCATTCGTCCAATTTAAAGAAATATTCCAACAATCCGCCCGGTTCCATGATCGACGGATAAATATTAACCAGTAACATACCAAACGCAATTGGCACAAGAAGCAGTGGTTCATACCCTTTTTTAATCGCAAGGAACAAAAAGAGGAATGCCACAAAGATCATGACGACATTACGCCAATCCAATGTATTGTTTGCAAATGCTGTCTGGTGAATAAGATTTTGTAAAACTTCCATCTTAATCCTCCGTTCTTATGTCTATAGACTAGTTCATTGTCGCCAAAACTGCTCCTGGCTCAACCATATCACCAACATTTACATTGATGCTTGCGATGGTTCCATCCTGAGGTGCTACAACTTCGTTTTCCATCTTCATCGCCTCAAGGATCAAAACAACGTCTCCACGGGAAACGCTTGCACCCGGCTGTGCTTTTACATCCAGGATCTTACCCGGCATCGGTGCATTGATCTCTACAGATCCTGCTGCGCCGCCTGCTGCTTTTGCCGGAGCAGGTGCCGGTGCTGGAGCCGCCGGGGCTGCTTTTGCTGCTGGTGCAGGAGCTGCGCCGCCTGCTGTCTCTTCTACGGTAACATCATAAGCCGTTCCATTTACGGTAATTGTATAAGTTTTCATGAATTTTTCCTCCTAAAGATATATTTCAAATTAATACGAACGCTTTTTGATGGAACGGATCACCAATCCATCTGCAGGTACGGCAACTCCGTCCTGTTCCATCGCTGCTGCAACAGCTGCTGTGATCACGGCAATCAGCTGTGTATCGTCAGCAGGTGCTGCCGGTGTCTGTACAACAGGCTTTGGTGCCGGTGCCGGCTGTGCCTGTGGAATTGGTTGTACTGGTTCTTCTTTCTTTGTAAATTTATCCATCAAAGCAGGAATGTATTTTAACAAAGAAATAATAAAACTGATCAGAATCAATACAAGGAACACCGTTCCCATGGCAATAACAGTATTGACAAGGGCTTCCGGGATTGTCGTATAATCTTCTCCCGCTGCTTGCGCTGTCGCTGCTAATACTATCATTTTATCACCTCATTCCGAACATCTGCATTGCATAAATCAACTGTTTGCGGATTTCAGAACCCTCGATAATATTATCTACATAGCCGCGTTTTGCTGCAATCGAGGCTTTACACTGCATCTCCTCAAACTCTTTTGTTTTTTCATCCAAAGCAGCAAGTTTATCTGCCTCTTTGTTAATATCATCTTCATACATAACGGAAACCGCACTCTTTGCATCCATCACGCCGACTTTGGCATTTTCAAGAGCAAGTACAAGATCTGCTCCGATATGTTTTGAATTCATTGCTACATAGGCACTTCCGTAAGCTTCACCGGTAATTACATTCACTTTCGCACTCTCTGCGCTGGCAAAAGCACAGGTCAGATCTGCTACAGCCTGTCCGATGGTCTTTTCTTCTTCCATGGAAGAAGCATATTTCTTTACATTTGTAAGTGTGATCATCGGAATTCCAAATGCATCACAGAAATAGATGAACTTCTCTGCTTTACGGCATCCGGCAGTAGAAAGTGTCTGCTCTGCACTGTTTGCCAAAGCACCTACTGTCACACCGCCAAGAGTCATAAATCCGGTGATCATATCTTTTGCATGATCCTTTTTCGTCTCGATAAATACGTTAGCATCTGCGATCTGTGTCAATGCTGCCACAGGATCACCGATGAGACTTTCGAAATTCGGAATTACACGGTTCATGTCATCTTCTACTTCGTTTGCTGCCACATCCTCATAATTTGCCGGAAGTACTTCGATCAGGTTACGAATCTGAGCAAGTACATCTGCTTCATTTTCGCCGACAAAATCGACATTTCCTGCTTCTGCCTGGAATGCTGCACTTGCTGTATCACAGGCTTCTACGCGGTTCCCATCAACGGCATTTGGAGAATTAACAAACAATTTTCCGTTTTCTGCCTCCATAAAAGTGAAGTCGCTCAGAAGTGTCGATACCGCCACTCCTCCTCCACATGAGCCTAAAATAGCACTGATCTGTGGAATCACACCACTTGCTTTGACTTTACTCATGTAAATCTCACCAAATCCAGCCAATGCATCTACGGCTTCCTGAACACGTACACCGGCACAATCGATCAATCCGATCACAGGTGCACCTGCTTTCATCGCCATCTCATAAAGACGGGCAATCTTCTTTGCGTGCATTTCGCCGACAGAACCATTCATCGCGGTCACATCCTGGCTGTAAACATATACCAGTCCGGAGTTGATCACTCCATAACCTGTAATGACACCATCAGCTGGCACTGCTTTTTCCTGCATGTTGAAATCTGTATTTCTCTTTGTTACAAGAGCGCCGATCTCAACAAAACTGTTTGCGTCAACAAGAGATTCAATTCTCTGTCTTGCTGACATTTTTGCTGAATTACTCATACTGCAGTCCTCCACTTTTTTATAGTTATGTTTTGTTAAAACAAAATTTTTTCCAATTGTAATTGTAATGCTTTTTTGAAAAAATAGCAACAATAATTTTAACATTTTGCAAAACATTTACATGAATTTTTTACGCATTAAATAATGTAAAGTTTCATAGGATAGATACAAAATAATATAAAGTATTAACGGGAGGTCTTTGTTGAAACATTCAAAATCTTTGATCTGCTTCTCCCTTTTGGCAGGAATCCTGTTTTTGATCCTCTGCTGTATGCATGCACATCCTCTGAAGAAAAGTACCGTAATTTCTGACTTTTCTCTTGCAGACGATACCATCTCCGCCTCCTCTGACACCCCAAAACAACTATCTCTCTTTGCCTCCGGAGCCTGTCTGATGGATGCGGAAAGCAGCCGTATTCTTTATGGAAAAGAGGAACAGACACCTCGTCCGATGGCAAGTACCACTAAGATCATGACCTGCCTTCTTGCTTTAGAACAAAGTTCTCCATCGGAAGAAGTTTCTTTCTCTTCCCGTGCCGTTTCCATGCCAAAAGTGCATTTAGGTGCTTCAAAAGGCAGTTCTTTTACCATGAATGATCTCCTGCACTCCCTTATGCTGGAATCCCACAATGACACAGCGGTCGCTGTCGCCGAGCATGTTGGCGGCTCAGTTGAAAGTTTCGCGGATAATATGAACCAAAAAGCGGCACAGCTCGGCTTGAACGCTACCCATTTCGTAACGCCCAACGGACTGGATGCAGAGGGCCATCAGAGCACACCGGCAGATATGTGCCGGCTTGCTTCCTACGCCTGCCAAAACAAAGATTTCCTGAAGATCATTCAGACACCGTCCAAAACGATCTCGGACAAAAAAGGTCATTCATATTCTTTGACCAATCACGATGCCTTTCTCACCTCTTACAACGGAGCTTTGGGAATCAAAACCGGTTTCACCGGAAAAGCCGGATATTGCTTTGTCGGAGCTGCAAAGCGGGAAGATCTCACGCTCACCAGTTGTGTCCTTGCCAGCGGATGGCCCCCGGATAAAAGCCGCAAATGGCTCGACACAAAGGCGCTGATGGATTATGGCTTTACATACTTTAAAAAGCAAAGGATTTCTTTCCAGGATTTCAGCAAAACACCTCTTCGTGTCGCTGACGGTATCGAAAATCAGGTATTTCTCCGCGTCCCGGAACCGATCACTCTTCCGCTGGCGTCCTTTGAAACACTTGAAATCCATTACCGGCTTCCTGCGTCAGTCACGGCACCGGTCAGCACCTCGGATCCCGTCGGAACGATTGAATGCCGGATTAATGGCAGTGTATACAACTCCTATCCGGTTTATCCGTCAGCCTCTGTCGATAAGATTACCTTTTCGCACATTTTATATGAAGTTATTGACGAATTTTTATCGCTTTTTTGCAAGAAATAATTATATAAACATTTTTGTTTTTAAACTTTCAAAAAAAAATTCAAAAAAACTCTTTACTTTTTTTTCGAAACATGATATGATGATTTTGTGCTAAAGCAGAACAAGGGCGTTCTCATTTTTTGAGGATGCCCTTTTTTTATTTATTGCACAAACGAATTTTTTGTGTATAATGGATAAAGGATTGCAGGCACATTTGAATATGAAAATTTTTATGGCAGCACATGCCGGAATGGAGGAAACTATGGAAACAAATGTAATTTCAGATGTATTTGGAACTAAGGTATTTAATGACGAAGTTATGCAGGAATACCTTCCAAAGAAAACGTATCAGTCTTTGAAAAAAACAATTGAAAGTGGTGAAGAGCTTACACCGGAAGTCGCAAACGTTGTGGCACACGGTATGAAAGAATGGGCTCTTAAAAATGGTGCTACCCATTATACTCACTGGTTCCAGCCAATGACCGGCGTGACCGCAGAAAAACAGGACTCTTTCCTTGGAGCAGATTCCGAGTCACATGCTGTTTTGGAATTTAATGGTAAAGAATTGGTAAAAGGAGAACCGGATGCTTCTTCTTTCCCATCCGGCGGACTCCGTGCAACATTTGAGGCAAGAGGATATACAGCATGGGATTGTACCTCTCCGGCATTTCTTCGTGAAGATGAAATCGGCGTGACACTTTGCATCCCTACTGCATTCTGTTCCTACACCGGAGAAGCATTGGATAAGAAAACTCCTCTTCTTCGTTCCATGGAAGCAATCAGCAAACAAGCTGTCCGCATCATGCACTTGTTCGGATATGAAGATGTAACAAACGTTTCTTGTTCCGTAGGACCTGAACAGGAATATTTCTTAGTCGACCATGATCAGTACCTCAAACGTGATGACTTGATCTTTACCGGTCGTACTTTATTTGGAGCAATGCCTCCAAAAGGACAGGAATTGGATGACCACTACTTTGGTACCATCCGCGAGCGTCAGGCAGGTTACATGAAAGACCTGAACATCGAATTGTGGAAGTTGGGAATTCTTTCCAAAACACAGCATAACGAGGTAGCTCCTGCACAGCACGAGATGGCTCCGATCTATAATACTGCAAATATTGCAACCGACCATAATCAGATTGTTATGGAGACCATGAAGAAAGTTGCCCGCCGTCATGGATTGGAATGTCTTCTTCATGAGAAACCATTTGCCGGCATCAATGGTTCCGGTAAACATGACAACTGGTCTATCGTTACCAATACCGGTGTTAACTTATTGAACCCGGGTCCTGCTCCACATGACAACAAACAGTTCCTTTTGTTCTTATCTGCCGTCATTAAAGCGGTTGATGAAAATGCTGCCCTGCTTCGTATGTCTGCATCCAACCCTGGAAATGACCACCGTCTTGGTGCAAACGAGGCACCTCCGGCAATCATCTCTATTTTCCTTGGCGAACAGCTTGAGGATATCGTAGAGCAGATTATCGCTACCGGTACGGCTACTCACAGTATTAAAGGCGAGAAAATGGATATCGGTGTAAGTTCTATTCCTCCGGTTAAGAAGGATGCTACTGACCGTAACCGTACATCACCATTTGCTTTCACAGGAAACAAATTCGAATTCCGTATGGTGGCTTCTTCCATGTCTATCGCCGGTGCAAACACCGTATTGAACACCGTTGTTGCTGATGTTTTGGAAAGCATGGCAGACGAACTTGCCGGTGCTGCAGACTTTGATTCTGCTGTCGATGCTCTCATCCAGAAGACATTGAAAGAACATCAGAAAGTTATCTTCAACGGAAACGGTTATTCTGACGAATGGGTTGCTGAGGCAGAACGCCGTGGCCTTCCAAATGTAAAAACAATGGTAGATGCCACTGCTTCTCTCGTAGATCCTAAGACAATCGAAATCTTTGAACGTCAGAACGTATTAACAAAAGTAGAATTGGAATCTCGCGCCGAGATTAACTATGAAGCCTACGCAAAGGCGATCAATATCGAAGCAAAGACAATGATCGAGATGGCTGCAAAACAGTACATCCCATCCATCATCAAATATACAACAAGTTTGGCAGATTCTGTAAATCAGATCAAGAGTGCCTGTCCGGAAGCTACCGTTTCCGTTCAGACAGAACTTCTTACCAAATGTTCTGCACTTCTTGCCAAAGCGCAGAGTGCTCTGAATACTTTGATTGAAGTAACCGACAAGGGCTGCGCAATGGAAGAAGGAAAAGAGCAGGCTGAGTTCTATCGTGACTCTGTATTTACTGCTATGTCAGAGCTGCGTACTCCAATCGATGAGCTGGAAATGCTTGTTGATAAAGAATATTGGCCGGTACCTTCTTATGGAGACCTGATTTTTGAAGTATAATCATTCAATATAGTTATAAATCCCCGAGCCGCAAATGTAGTATTTTCTATGTTTGCGGCTCCTTTTTCTGCATAGAATAAAGTAATCCCCTTTTTTGAGATAGCCATGAAAAAAGTTACTGTTATTCTTCTGCTTGTATTGTGTGCCTATTTTCTTTATCCCCACACCCGCCTCGCATATTACAAACCAATCATTCCAAAGCGGAAATTAACCGCTACTGCTCTCACATTAAAGGTTGGAAAAACCGCATATGTTCATTTACAGCATTCGAAAAAGCCGGTACGCTATTATTCCACCGCTCCCTACATCGCCAGTGTCTCCCCTTTCGGAAAAATCACAGGCAGGCGGACCGGGGTCGCCATCATCCAAGTGATCTCAAACAAAAAATGCTACCGCTGTAAAGTAACGGTCATAAAGTAATCGTCATCAAATAACCGGTATGTTTTCCTTTGTCGCCGCATAAAATATAGCATAAAAAATGATAGGACGGTTATATTATGAAATTACGTCTCACTTTATTTTTCGTCTGTCTGTCCGCTCTTCTGTTTGCAATTTCCGGAAGTGCTCTGGCAGAAGAAAAAACGGTTTCCGGAGGTGCTGTGGACATCAGCGCTGTTTCTGCCGTATTGATCGAGGGTTCTACCGGAGATATTATCTATGAAAAAGACAAGGACAAAGAACTGGTTCCCGCCAGTATTACAAAGATCATGACGCTTACTTTGATCTTTGAAGCACTGGATAATGGCAAACTGACATTGGAAACGCCGGTCTCTGTCAGCGAATACGCCGCAAGTATGGGCGGTTCCCAGGTTTTTTTAGAACCAAATGAAACGCAGACCGTCGATACGATGATCAAATGTATCTCAATTGCAAGTGCAAACGATGCCGCCGTCGCAATGGCAGAAAAAATTGCAGGTTCCGAAGAAGCCTTTGTAAAAAAAATGAATGAAAAAGCTGTCGCTCTCGGTATGAAGCATACACAATTTAAAAATTGCACCGGTCTCGATGATAATATTGAATCCGGCCATTTTTCAAGTGCTTATGACGTCGCGCTCATGTCGCGTGAATTGATCACAAAACACCCGGAGATCAGCAATTATTCTACCGTTTGGATGGACACGATCATTCATAAGACGAAAAAAGGAGAAACCGAGTTTGGGCTGACTAACACCAATAAGCTGGTCCGCTTTTACGATGGGATCACCGGGCTCAAAACCGGTTCCACTTCCAAAGCCAAATACTGTCTGAGTGCCAGTGCACGCCGTGATGATATGGACCTTATCGCCGTTATCATGGCTGCGCCGGATCATAAAAAGCGTTTTTCCGAAGCGCAGGCTCTTCTTGACTACGGTTTTGCCAACTGTCACATTTACCGTGATACGGACATTGCACAGGCATTGAAACCGGTTCCTGTTCAGGGTGGCAAAGAAGATCAGGTAGTTCCGGTTCCGAAGAGCACCTTTTCTTATCTTTTGAAAAATGAAGATTCTTCCGCTGCTCCGACAAGAAAAATAAGTTATTTTGACGCACAAAAGGCACCCCTGAAAAAAGGTGCCCCTGTCGGTTCCGTTGATTATTATGAAAAAGATAAAAAAATCGGTTCCGTTGTCCTCGCCGCATCGAAAGATATCCCGGCCGCCGGGTTTACAGACTACCTTCTCGCGCTGACAAAGAAACTATTCCATAAGTCGTAATTTTCTGGCAGCAAGATATAATTTACGTCCCATTGGAAAATCAAACAATTCCTGCTTGGTCATTCCTTTCAGCGATAAAAACATCCAGAAGAATACCAATGCGCCGACGGCGACGGATACTAACGATGCCAGTGCATTCGCCATATAACCACCTAAAAATGTCAGACACAGGCGGTTCATAAGAGTATATACGATCGCTACTGCGACCCCCATCCACAGACTGGCAGAAAGCGGCACGCCAAATGTCGAAAGAGGTTTCACTTCAAAGGTTGGAATATACCGTTTTAATGCCAAAACATTCAACACACTTACAATAATTGGAAATGTCACATTTCCGATCACTAAAACATATACATTAAGTTCTGTCGCATGCAAAAGTGCCACTACGATGCCGATGTGAATGACAAGTGAAATGGCCGAATGAATGACCGGCAGACGCATTTTATCGATACTCTGCAAAGCTCCTCCTGTTACATTGGAGATAGCATAAAAGATAATGGCGGCAGAACCGGCAAGCATCAATTTACCACCGGTAATATAATCCGACGACGGAAACAGCATGCGGATCAAGCCCTGCCCGATCACCATGTATCCAATCGCACATGGGAAGGCAATGATCATATTAAATTTAATTCCGGAAGAGATATTGTCATTTAAAAGTTTCTCATCCCGTTTTGTATACGCCGCTACTGCACTCGGGATCATCGAAGATGCGATGGATGTCGAAATCGCGATTGGCAGTGTCGTCAAAAGACGATATTTGGAACTGTACATCCCAACCATCGACTTGATCGTAACAGAGTCAATCCCCTTGCCTCCAAGTACATCCCCGAATAGATAATAGTCCACTAAACCGCTGATCTGATATACCGTCTGGCTTAAAATAACCGGAAGAATTGTCATAATCAGCATGCGGTAAATATGAGTTGCAGAATACAGTTGTTTGGTCTGATCTTTCCGCTCCAGTTTATTCTGAATCGGACGATAGATCCAATAAACAAATCCCACCAGAAGAAGGGCAAAAAATGCTCCCATGCATGTTCCGAGTGTACCACCGGCAGCGCCCCATCCACTCTTAAACGGACTGTCTGCGTTCCATTTCATAAGGTAATAGGCACCGGCTACACTCACAATAGCATTGACAATCTGCTCTACGACCTGTGACACCGCCGTCGGGATCATCGTTTTCTTTCCCTGGAAGAAACCACGGAACACTCCCAAAAGGGCAACGATAAATATCGTCGGTGCCAATATACGAAGTGGATATCTCACTCCGGCGTAATCCGGATAAATATGCGTCTCGATAAATCCGGAACCGACAAACAAAAGGATGCCAAATAATCCACCGGAAACCACGGCAAATAAAAGGGTCAGCCGGAAAGTTTTCCCGGTATTTTTGTACTGCTTTTGTATACTCTGGGCGGCAATAATCTTCGATAATGCCAGAGGAATACTGTAAGAGGAAACAATCAACACGATATCATATACATCTACTGCAACAGCATAGATACCATTGCCCTCTTCTCCCAGTATATTGGACATGGGGATTCGGTAGATCATACCGATAAACCGTACGATCAGGGATGCCATGGCAAGGATGCTTCCCTGCTTTAAAAAATCGCTTCCCTGGGATGTCTGTTGTCTTTTCTCACTCATACTGATTCCTTTCTGTTTTCCATTTTTTGTCTATTGCAGTCAATTATTTTTCTTTTAATGAAATCAATTTTTTTCTGCTTGTCGGATAAGCCGCAATGTATGTTTTTCCCGGATTGATCGTAAGTACATTTCCGGACTCATCATAATATGTCATCTTATGATCTGCCTCGCTCTTACGCCATGTGATCTTCACACGTTTTCCATTGGTAAGATAATATCCTTCTCCTTTTCTCTTGTGAAGGAAAAGGTGTTGATATCCGTTTTTATCTATATTTTTCTCTTTTACCAGCTGCACGATAACATTTTTGAAAGCCAGCTGTTTGTTATTTTTGTGGTCTTTATGTTTCTTGCCATATTCATATTTTTTGTATGTCTTACTCTTTTCGTCATATTTGAGATAACACGTTGAGTAATTGGAAAATGGCAGTTTAATATATGTCGTATCGTCTGTGGAATCGAGATCGGTGTCTTCCTCATAAAACGTAAAATGCTCTGCCACATTGTCCGACTTCACCTTTGTGCGGTAACCAAGTTTTTTGGCTCCCTTTTTCATTTTTTTGCCGGTGGTAAACACATTATGCGGTGCCTTATACGAATAATCTCTGGCATAAACGACCGGTCCGACCGCTGACAGACCACTTAAATTGTTAATTCCCAGTTCTTCCATCTTGGAAATCGCATATTTTGTCTGTCCAAAATGGCAGAATATAGCATCCCACTCGCTGGCAAAGCTGACAAAATAATGTCTGGCGCTTCGTACGGATCCCAGTTTCTTGATCTTGTCCACATCCTGAATCACACCAAGCATTCTCGTAATTCCACCTTCTGCAAGAGCTTCATACAATACATCGATCTGTGAAGTTCCCTGCTGATTGGCATTGGCATACTCAATATTGTTGATAATGACCGCATATGGCCGTTTTTCTGCCACTTTTTCCGTAATATATTCTCCGGTCAGATTGCTCCGCACCATGCCTTCATGTGGATCCTTTGTCGGTTCCGGTGTCGCTGTCACTACAGGTGCCTGCGTTGCTTCCGGCGCTTTCTGTTCGTCTGCCACTTTTCCGGAACGATTCATAAGAACCACCGCTCCGGCGGCCATCGCAATTACAACGACAGCACAAATACAACTGATCAGTATTACTTTCTTTTTATTTTTCATTGCTCTATCCTTTCCTTTCTTTTATGTAAAGACATGATTTAGTTGCTTTCGCGCAGGATTCCCATCTGTTCCATGATCTCCCGCTGCTTTGCTTCCATCTGCTTACGTTCTTCCTCTTCCATATGATCGTAGCCAAACAGATGCAGCATACTGTGCACAATCAGAAAACTATATTCGCGCAATTCCGAATGTCCGTATTCTTCCGCCTGTTCTGCGATCACATCGGAGCACAAAACGATGTCCCCAAGCACCAGTTCCTCGCTTTCCGGAGAAATCGTCATGCTGTTTTCAAAGGCTTGTCCCTCAAAACCGCCCGGTGTATCGTATTCCATCATCGGGAAACTCAAAACATCCGTCACACGGTCAACCTGGCGGTGTTCCGCATTGATCTCACGAATGGTTTCTTTTTCCACTATCGTCACGCTGACTTCTGTCTCATACGGGCAATTTTCATGATCGCACACAAAGGAAATCACTTTTTTCGCCTGTTCTTCCGGATCAAACGGAAATTCTCTTTCTGTCTCATTTTCAAAATATACTGTCATCGGCTTTCTCACTTTCTTTTGTGCTCATTTTTTCGCTTTTCGCGGTACTGCTCTCTTGCCTCAAATTTTTCATAGGCATGTACGATTTTTTGCACCAGCGGATGCCTTACCACGTCTTTGTTGGTAAGATACGACACGCCGATCTCGTCCACATCTTTTAATACCTTTAATGCCTGTTCCAGCCCGGACTGGGTCGAAAATGGAAGGTCTTTCTGAGAAAGGTCTCCGGTGATCACCACTTTGGAGCCAAACCCAATTCTTGTCAAAAACATTTTCATCTGCGCCGGCGTCGTATTCTGTGCTTCATCCAGTATAATAAAAGCATTATCCAGCGTCCGCCCACGCATATAGGCAAGTGGTGCGACCTCGATCAATCCCTTTTCGGAATTTTTGATAAAACTGTCTGCCCCCATGATCTGGTATAATGCATCATACAATGGCCGCAGATACGGGTCAATCTTGCTCTGCAGGTCTCCCGGAAGAAATCCCAGATTTTCTCCGGCTTCGATCGCCGGTCTGGTCAAAATGATCTTTCCCACTTCATCCTGCTTAAATGCCTGTATCGCCATTGCCATCGCCAGATAGGTTTTTCCGGTTCCCGCCGGTCCGACACCAAATACCATCATTTTCTCGCGGATAGCATCCACATATTTTTTCTGGCCAAGTGTTTTTGGTTTTACCGGTTTTCCCTGAATCGTAAAGGCAATCAGCTCATTGTCAATTTCTGCCAAAGACACCGGGGACTTTTCTTTTGACAATGCCAATAAATAATTAACATTTTGCTCCGTAATCGTATTTCCACGCTTTGCCAATTCCAAAAGTTCAGTAAATACACGTTTGGCTTCTGCGACATTTCCACTTTCTCCCTCTACTTTGACGGAACCATCCCGGACGATCACATCGACGCCAAGACTTCTTTCTATTTTTTTTAAATGTACATCCAATCCGCCAAAGATATTATTTTCATATTCTGCCGGAATGTCCAGCAGGATCTGTTCACGTGCCATCTGTCTCTTCCTTTCCCGGTGCCGCCTCAAGTTCTTCCGGCTGCACTTCCTTTTTATTCATCGTTTCTATGCAGGTGCGGATCACACCTGTGATTTTGTATTTATTTTCTTCCTGAATCATATTTTCCGTATGTTCTAAGATTTCATACCCCTCATTTTGCATTTGCTCCATCTTCGTAGCAAGATGTTTCTTAAATATACCGGCCGCCTGCTCTTTGGTATACTGCTTTTTCACTTTTGTGTAATCCAGAAACTGCCGCCGGATAATCTTAACATTGATCTGAAGCGGAATAAACCGCTCTTCAAAACATACATAATTTATTATATCATAGTTACCTGAATTATCAAACCATTTTAATGGATTTTTTAAGGAAATTCGTGAGTCATTGTATTGAAAAGTGTAAATATTCCGTTTTTTTCCTGTCATTTGTTTATCTATATATTCTTTTTGTAACTCTTCTTCCCATTTAACGGTATGCAGCAGCCGGATTTCTCCATCCGCCGTCACTCCCTGCTTTCGAATAATCTGCTCATCATCTCCCACGATATCATAACTTCCCTGTATCAGAACCTGCCCCTTTTTCACGACATCTCCTTTTTGGCACAATGGAGTGCCGCTTCTTGTCACAATTGCCTCAATTCTCCCACCACAAGGTGCCGTCAGACTAACCGCCTGCTCGGTTTCTTTTTTTTCTTTCCTCATTTTTCCCTCTTTTACCTGAATCTGGAGCACACATCCTTTTTCTTCTGCGGAAACCCAGCTCAGATCCGGATGCAGAAGCCTTAGATTTTGTTCGATCTTATCGCACTGCAGATGTTTTCTTGTCATCCCGCGGTACACTCCCATTTCTTCAATCTCGGCTCCCAGTCCTTCTTTGGTATAGGTCTGCTGTCCGCGGAATTGAATATCCCATACAAAAAGGGAAAGGATGTACAAAACCGCGAAAAAAAGACCGATTCCCCACGTAAAGGTCCAATCCCGTCTGGCTTTCAGACACCAAAAAGGAAATCCGCATTTTTTCCGAATATGCGGAACCGTCTTTGTTTTTCGGGCAAGTGGGCGTAATTTCGAATATTCCGCCGCGTACATAAAAAAAACGGCCTGCTTTTCCCTTTCTTTCACCTTCCACAGTTCAATCTCATGATGTCGGCACAAATTCATAAATCGTTCCAGATGCCCTCCCGGCACCTGACACTCTATGTATCCCATGATCCACCGCATTCCGGTCCTCCTAACTCGCAAAATATATTTTTTCTATTTTTCCACACACGCGGCATTCATCCGGCTGAAATGACTCAATCCCCAGTTTTTCCCCTTCAATCACCACACGCATATGCTTTCCCTGCACTTTCACAAGGCATTCTGTGTATTCGATCAAGGACTTGTAATTTTCAATAATGGCATATTCCGTTCCAAACATTTTTACAATGGTTGCCCCCTCTAAAATATCGGGCTGGAGCCCCAGTTTTTCTGAAATCGGATTCATGTGACACCCTCTCACAAAAGCCGCTTGGTATATTATATGCAAGAAGACCAAACAACGTGACGCACTTTGTGCAAGCACAGCCATGAGCCGTTTCTTCCGATTGCGTGTCTCGTTGTTTGCACGGAAAAAGGAGGTATCCGACTGAGTCGAACAACCTCCTTCATATGTGCAATTATTTAAATTTTCTTTTACGAGCAGCTTCAGACTTTTTCTTACGTCTTACGCTTGGTTTCTCATAATGCTCTCTCTTACGAATTTCCTGCTGGATTCCTGCTTTTGCACAGTTTCTCTTGAAACGACGCAATGCGCTATCCAATGATTCGTTTTCTTTAACGATTACATTTGACATAGTATCACACCTAACCTCCCTCCAGTTGTAAGATTGTGCAAAATACAACTGTTTGGGTATTTTTTCGCACTAACACATATTATAACACAAATTTGGAAAACGTCAACTACTTTTGGCGATTTTTTCATCCAATCTGCGAAATAATTACTTCTTTGGCCTTTTTCAACGCATCCGGGATACCCGCCGGGTTCTTTCCACCTGCCTGAGCCATATTTGGACGACCACCGCCGCCGCCACCGACAAGGGATGCCACTTCTTTGATCAGATTACCGGCATGTGCCCCTTTCTTGATCGCACCTTCTGTCGCTGTCGCCATCAGGTTTACTTTGCCATCGTTTTCCGTCGCATACAGGATTACGGCTTCACCGAGTTTCTGTTTTGCTTCATCACCAAGATCGCGCATTCCATTCATATCTACACCGGACAATGCTTTCACAAGAACTTTGATGCCATTTACATCTTCTGCCTCGCTTGTTACATCTCCCGCTGCAGCTTTCGCAATCTTTGCTTTCAATTTATCATTTTCTTTGGAAAGTGTTTTTACTTCTTCCTGCAATGCAGTAATTCGTTTTACTACATCTGCCGGACTGACTTTCAGCAGTGCTGCTGCTTCTTTCAGCGTCTCTTCTACCTGATTGAAGTGAGCGATAAGTCCTGCTCCGGTAAGTGCCTCAATACGGCGAACTCCGGCAGCTACACCACTTTCTGAAACAATCTTGAAGGCAGAAATATTACTTGTATTCTTCACGTGTGTACCACCACAAAGTTCGGAACTAAAATCGCCCATCTGAACAACGCGGACCGTGTCACCGTATTTTTCTCCGAAAAGAGCCATGGCGCCGGTCTTCTTTGCCTCATCAATGGTCATTTCATTGGTTACGACATCCAGGCCGTTCTGAATTTCCCGATTTACAATTTCTTCCACTTTCGCAATTTCTTCCGGTGTCATCGGAGAGAAATGGGTAAAGTCAAAACGGAGTTTATCCGGATCTACCAAAGATCCCGCCTGCTCTACATGATTTCCAAGCACCATACGAAGGGCTTTCTGCATCAAGTGAGTTGCACTATGGTTGTTGGCGATAAGATTTCTGCGAGCCTCATCTACCGCAAGAGTAACAGTTTCTCCTACTTTGATGCTGCCTTTTGTCATCTTGCCGACATGACCGATCTTGGTTCCCTGCAATTTAATCGTATCTTCTACGACAAATTCTGCATTCGCTGTGCGGATCACACCGGTATCGGCAACCTGTCCACCCATTGTCGCATAAAATGGAGTCTCTTCTACGAGGATAGTTCCTTCCATGCCTTCTTTTAACTCATCCACCAAAGCATCTGCCGTCGTCAAAACGGTTACTTTGGAATCGTGGGTAAGGTCATGATATCCGACAAATTTACTCTCAATGGCTGCATCGATCGACTGATAAATCGTAACATCCGCACCCATGTAGTTTGTCTCTTCGCGGGCGTCTCTTGCTTTCTGACGCTGTACTTCCATCGCCTCTTTGAATCCCTCTTCGTCCACGATGAATCCTTTTTCTTCCAGGATTTCAATCGTAAGATCAATCGGGAATCCATACGTATCATATAACTTAAATGTATTTTCGCCGGAAAGAACGGTCTTCTTCTCTGCTTCCATCTCAGCCATCATGTCATTTAAAATAGACAATCCCTGATCAATGGTCTTATTGAAGTTTTCCTCTTCCGTAGCGATCAGTTTCAAAATATAATCTTTTTTATCTGCCAATTCCGGATAACCGTCCTTGGACTCGCGGATTACAACCTCGCTCAATTTGGCAAGGAATGCACCTTTGATACCAAGTAATCTGCCATGACGCGCTGCACGGCGAAGCAGACGGCGGAGAACATAACCACGTCCTTCATTGGATGGCATGATACCATCAGAAACCATAAAGGTTACCGAACGGATATGGTCTGTGATCACACGGATGGAAACGTCTTTCTTGTATTCCGTCTCGTACTCTACATTGGCATATTTGCAGACTTCATCGCGGATGGCTTTGATCGTATCTACGTCAAAAATGGAATCCACATCCTGCATTACGGTAGCCAGACGCTCCAATCCCATACCGGTATCAATGTTTTTATTTTCAAGTTCTTCATAGTTGCCATTTCCGTCATTATTGAACTGGGTAAATACGTTGTTCCAGATCTCGATATAACGGTCACAATCGCAGCCTACCGTACATCCCGGTTTGCCACAGCCGTATTTCTCTCCACGGTCATAATAAATTTCCGAACAAGGACCACAAGGACCTGCACCATGCTCCCAGAAATTGTCTTCTTTTCCAAAGCGGAAGATACGGTCTTTGTCTACACCGATTTCTTTATTCCAAATGTTAAACGCCTCATCGTCGTCCTGATAAACAGACGGATACAAACGGTCCGCAGGAATCTCCAATATTTTTGTCAAAAATTCCCAAGACCAGGCAATGGCTTCATGTTTGAAATAATCTCCAAAAGAAAAGTTTCCAAGCATTTCAAAAAATGTACCATGACGGGCAGTCTTTCCTACATTTTCGATATCGCCGGTACGAATACATTTCTGACAGGTTGTCACGCGGCGTCTCGGTGGAATCTCCTGACCGGTAAAATATGGCTTCAATGGTGCCATACCGGCATTGATCAAGAGAAGACTCTTGTCATTTTGCGGAATCAATGAAAAGCTCTTCATCACAAGATGACCTTTGCTTTCAAAAAAATCCAGATACATTTTCCTAAGTTCATTCAATCCATATGGTTTCATGTGGGTCCTCCTTCTATGTTAATACATAATTATCAAAATAAAGACGTACGCAAAACGCACGTCTTTATTTTAGTCTTTTTCGTCTCTTTTGTCAATGTCTTTATGACTTTGCGAGTATCCCGTTTATTTCCGAATCTGCCCATTTCCCAAAATGATATATTTGGTGCTGGTAAGCGCCAAAAGTCCCATCGGTCCTCTGGCATGCAGTTTCTGAGTACTGATTCCTATTTCTGCGCCAAACCCAAACTCAAATCCATCGGTAAAACGTGTCGATGCATTCACATAAACCGCCGCTGCATCAATCTCATTTAAAAAGCGCATGGAACTTTCATAATCCTTTGTAATAATAGATTCTGAGTGTCCCGTATTATACTTATTAATATGTGCGATTGCCGCATCAATGTCCGGAACCACTTTCATGGAAATGATGCGGTCAAGATATTCCGTTCCATAATCTTCCTCGGACGCAGGCACGATCTTCGCATCGTATTTTTGCGAGATTTCATCCCCGCGGATCTCAACATCATGAGCATACAATGCTTTGCAGATTTCCGGAATGGCTTTTTCCGCGATGGCTTCATGAATCACCAAGGATTCACAGGCATTGCAGACACCGAGACGCTGTGTCTTTGCATTTACAATGATATTGACCGCCATCTCAATATCTGCTGTCTCATCGACATAGACATGGCAGTTCCCGGTTCCCGTCTCAATGACCGGAACGGTACTCTTTTCCACTACCGTGCGAATCAAGCCTGCGCCTCCACGTGGGATAAGCAGGTCCATGTACTGGTTAAGACGCATAAATTCCTGTGCCGTCTCTCTGGAAGTATCTTCCAATACCTGAATGGCATCTGCCGGCAAACCGACTGCTTCAAGCGCCTCACGGATTACATTGCAGATTGCCAGATTCGAGTGAATCGCATCGCTGCCGCCGCGAAGGATGACTGCATTTCCTGTCTTAAAGCAGAGCGCAAATGCATCTGCTGTCACATTTGGACGGGATTCATAAATGATTCCGATGACTCCCATCGGCACACGTTTCTGGCCGATCTGCAGTCCGCTCGGTGTCGTTTTCATGGAAATCACTTCTCCTACCGGATCTGTCAAGGCAACGACCTGACGGATTCCCTCTGCCATTCCTCCAATCCGGTCTTCGGTCAAACGAAGTCGGTCAAGAAGAGCCTCCGACATATGATTTTTCTTTGCTTCTTCGATATCTTGATCATTTGCAGCTAATATGTACTCTGTTTTTGCAGTCAACGCTTTGGCAACCGCTGAGAGTCCTTTATTTTTTTCTGTTACCGTCATACGGTTCATAAGAACCGAAGCCTGCTTTGCTGCTGCGCCAATTTCATTTAATGTCATATCCGTGTTTCCTTTCTATATTTGAATTATTTTCGCTGCATAATTTCTTTTTCTGTCACGATCACATCGGGTTTCACGTCACAGCGTTCCCCGGGGATCAAAATCATTTTTTGTTCGGAAAAGGCGGCAAAAACTGTCATAAAATCGATCATTTTCCATTCTGCCTCATGTGCATTCAGATAACGGTCATAATAACCGCCGCCATATCCCATCCGGTATCCTCGGGCATCGTAAGCCGTTCCGGGCATGATCATAAGCACTTTTTTCTGCTCTTCTTTTACCGTTTCAAAAGAAAACTCCGGTTCTTCCCCGGTTGGCTCCCATATTTTCTGATAACCACGTTTTAATTTCGAAAGATCTGTGATTTCAAAAAAACGTATCTGCTTTTCTTTCACATAGGTTTTTGGCAGATACAATTTCTTACCCTGCGTAAGTACCGCCCGATTTAGCGCATCAACTTCCACTTCCGAACGGAACGCATGGTATGACAGTACAATATCTGCCTCTTTAAACCAGTCTGCCTCCAAAATCTTTTTGGCAATTTTTTCCGATTTTTGTTGTCGGCTTTCTTCATCCATGGAATCTCTTGTTTCCACTGCTTTTTTTCTCACTTTTTCCTTACTGATCATTATTTTTCGTCCCTCACTTCAACCGCTTTTTTCAATCTGAGCGGATGGATACTTCCATCTTTTTCCTGAATCGACACATTGGCAAGGCTCGCACGCAGGTTATTTCTCACGGATTCAATGTACTCCGCACGCAGAAGTGCCTGCTCTTTCGCCTCTTCTTCTGTCAATGTTCCTGCTTTTTTCTTTTTATATAATTCATTGATTCTCGCAATCTTTTTTTCGTCCATAATCTCCTATCTCCGATTCAAATATTCTTTTAAGTGAAAATGTCTGGTGCGGTGTTCTTTAAATACCGTACCAATGTCTTTTCCTTCCATAAGGGTCAGGATATTTTCCATATTGTCTCCATTGATGATTGCCATATCGGCACCTGCATCATTGGCAATACCGGCTGCCGAGATCTTTGAACTCATACCGCCTGTACCAAACGACGTTGTGGGACCTTTCGCCATCTCGATCATTTCGTCGCTGATCCGTTCCACATAAGGGATGAGTTCTGCCTCCGGATTCCGGTTCGGATCATCGGTGTAAAGCCCGTCAATATCGCTGAGCAGTACAAGCATATCCGCTCCGGCGATTGCGGCAACGACAGCCGACAGGGTATCATTATCACCAAATTCGATCTCGTCGATTGCTACCGTATCGTTTTCATTTACGATCGGAATGGCACCTAACGACAATAATTCCTCGAACGTATTGCGTGCATTGTGACGACTTGTGTCATTTTCAATGGTAAATTTTGTCATAAGAATCTGTGCCGTATACTGATTGTATTCGGAAAATAATTTCTGGTATACGGTCATCAGACGGCTCTGCCCGATCGCCGCACACGCCTGTTTCAAACTTGTCGTATCGGGCCGCTTGGTAAGTCCAAGTGCCTTTCGTCCGACCGCGATCGCACCGGAAGATACCACGATAATATCTTTTCCCTGATTATGCAGATCCGTCAAAATACGCACAAATTTTTCCAGTTTTACAAGGTCAAGCCCCCCTGTCTCTTCGTGTGTGATCGTTGAACTTCCCACTTTAAATACAATTCGTTTTTTATCCTTAAATGCTTCTCTCATCATTCTTTCCTTTCTCTCGCGATCGCAAGTGCGACACGCAGACCATCCATCGCTGCCGACATGATTCCACCGGCATACCCGGCACCCTCTCCACATGGATAAAGTCCCTCGCAGACAGGCGACATAAAGGTATCTTCGCGCAATATGCGTACCGGCGATGATGTCCTGGTCTCTGTCCCCAGAAGCAGTGTGTCTCCATCATCAAACCCTTTGATCTTTCTGCCAAACTGCTTCATCCCTTCCATAATACCATTAGAAATCGCTGGGGGCAATATATTTTTCAAGTTTTCTTTTACAACTTCTCCTTTGGTACACGGATGAACTTTTCCAAATTCTTCCGTTTTTCGATTTGTGCAAAAATCTTCCAATCTTTGAACGGGAATTTTTCCTCTGCCAAGTTCAAATGTTTTCTTTTCCAATGCCCGCTGAAATTCGACCCCTGCCAGCACATCGTCTCCCGGATAATCCTCCGGTGTTACGGAAACCACGATCGCACTATTGGCATTTTCGGAATCTCTGCCATGATTGCTCATTCCATTTACGACCGTAAATCCCGGTTCCGAAGAAGCATTTACGACGTAACCGCCCGGGCACATACAAAAACTGTAAACTCCCCGGTCATCCGACGTTCTTCCCGTCAATTTATAATCTGCCGCCGGCAGACGATCGTCCAACGTTCCGTATTGGCTCAGATTGATCGTATCCTGCCGATGTTCCACGCGCACTCCGACGGCAAACGGCTTTGCCTCCATCGGAATGTTCTGCTCTTTCAATGCCTGAAACGTATCTCGGGCACTATGACCGATGGCAAGAACGCAGGCATCGCAAGGGATTTCTTTTTGCTGCCCTGACTCGTCTTTTACAATGACTCCCTCTACCTTTCCATCCGCCTTTTTAATTTCTATAAATTGGGTGTGGAAACAATACGTAACACCCATTTCTTCCATCTCTTCCCGCATGGATTGAATCACCCCGCGAAGTTTATCCGTTCCAATATGCGGCTTTGCCTGATACCGGATTTCCTCCGGTGCCCCATGCGCAATAAACGTATCCAGAATAAATTTCCGCTTTCCCGTCTTATCTTTTACTCCGGTATTCAGCTTTCCATCTGAAAATGTACCGGCTCCGCCCTCTCCGAAGGAAACGTTGGTCTGCGGATCGAGTTCGCCACTCTTCCAAAAATGAGCCACTTTCTGCATCCGCTCCATCATCGGACCGCCGCGCTCGATCAAAATCGGCTTGTACCCGCAGGAAGCCAGAAAATAAGCACACAATAAACCTGCGGGGCCCGCACCAACGATAACAATCCGCTTTTCCGGCTCTTTCACTTGAAGTCCCGGGATTTCTTCTGCCAGCGAATGCTCCGGTTCATATTTTGACAAGTTCGCATTTTTCCGATTATGCTTTAAAATCTCATCTTCGCTTTTGGCGGAAAATGCAACCGCATAATTGCAAAAAATATCCGGTTTCTTCCTCGCATCTATGCTCTTTTTGACAATTTGCAGATCGATTATTTCTTCCGGTCTGATATGTAATTTTGCCGCCAGTTTTTTTTGTATTTCTTTCTTATTATCTTTGCGATAATCAATTTTGCATTGTCGATACTGTAACATTTTATGCCTCCTGATCTGCCGTGATCTGACGGGCACACAGGTAACCTGTCGCCCATGCAAAATGCAGATTATATCCTCCACAAATTCCATCTACATCAAGCAATTCCCCGGTCAGATACAAATTTTTCATTTTTTTTGACTCCATCGACGGAATATCCACTTCGGACAGCGGCACACCGCCCGCCGTCACCTGTGCGCGTTCCATCCCAAACGTATCTGTAATCTTTACCGGATACTGCTTTAATAACTCGGCTAAATTTTTCTTTTTTTCCAATACCTTTACCCATTTTTTGTGAACAATGCCCTGCAAATACTCTCTTCCATATTTTTCCATCCATTGTTCCACTTTTTCATTGTCCCAGTCAGGCAGAAAATCCAGTTCACAGATCACCTGACTGCCTGCATCCAAGGCCGCAGCCGCCTGCGAGCAAAGTTGAAATACCGGTATTCCGGAAATTCCATCCTTGACAATCTGAATCTCTCCCCACTCGTCTGCTACCTTTTTCCCATCGATCCAAAGAGAAACTTCTCCCGGCATCCGCACTCCGGCAAGCATCTCCCACTCGGCACCTTCGGCCTTTAATCCCGTCAATGCCGGATACAGTTTTGTCACCCGGTGCCCCAAACTCCGCGCCAGCAGATAACCGCTGCCATCTCCTCCACAGGGTTTATTGGCCTTTCCCCCACACGCCAGCACAAGTGCATCTGCTTTTACCTTCACGCCACCCTTTGCACAAATCGTAAATTCGTTATTTTTATGTACCACTTTTGCCACTTTCGTCTCAAAAAGGAACTGCACACCGCACCGTTTGCAGGCATTGACCAGAAAATCACGCACGGTAACTGCCTGCCCGGTATAGGGATAGAGGTATCCATCCCTCTCTTTGCGAAAAATTCCAATTTCTTCCATTTGTTCAATTGCTTTATCCGCAGGAAATGCTTCTAATATTTTACTAATTTTCTCTTTTTCTCCATGATAACAGGAAGTCCGCATCTGGAGATTGCTGAAATTGCATCTGCCATTACCGGAAGCCAATATTTTCTTGCCGGCAACTTCGTTTTTTTCCATCACAAGAACTTTTTTGCCCTGTCTGCCACACTGCCAGGCGCACATCAGCCCCGACGCGCCTGCACCGGCTATGACAACATCAAACTTCTCCTCCATGGTCTTCCTCGCTTTCCTATTTTACTTGTCACCAAACGCAGTTTGATGACCTGCGTGGGCTTCCGCCCACTTCTTATTTTACTTGTCACCAAACTATATTTCATTGTAGCACATTTTCTCTTTTGACGCGATACCTTTTTGATTAACTCGAAAAATTTTCCAGCATGGAATACAATTCTTCCTCATCCTTCACGAAAAATCCCTCTTTTAATTTCTGCTGTTCTTCTTCCGGCAAATTATCGATCAAAATGCCGGTATATTCATACGGGGTTTTTTGGTCCTCATGATATACGACAACCTGTCCCTCTTCTTCTTTTAAAAAGAATGTCATCGTCTCCTCAGACAAATAATTTTCCCGAACCACGATCTGCTCTTTCGAAAACGAAATCAATTCTTTTTGCTGCGGGATATCTTTTCCGGTTTCTCCCTCATGCTCGTCATTGTAGGTGGAAAAATATGCTTCTAATTCTTCCCTTGTTTTACCTGCAAGTTCTGCCGGCATCGTAGACTCTTCCCGGGTAATAACTCCGGTCACACCTTCGTACACTTCCACAATGTATTTCATGGAAGTATTCGTCCGTATTTCCTTCACGGTATCCACCGGATTCACCTGACTTTTTACCGGCTGACTGTTTCTAATTTTATAGGAACGGTAACTGTAAAAAGCAAACACCGTAAGTAACATGCCAAAACCAAAAAAAATGCTCACATATAGATATCTTCTTTTCATAATAACACTCCAATCTGATATCTATAGTGTGAACATTTTTGATTTTTTTATACATGTAACTATTCCGGATCCAATGCATGGAAATCAATGAATCGTCGTGCTTGCACGTAAGAGGCTTTGATTTCCATACATTTAGATCCTAATAGGGCTCCCCTCCCCATATGAGCATTTTCAGCCTTGTCAAAGGTGGGAAAGAACACGAAGTGTTCGAAATGCGAATGTGTGGGGAGGGGTGTCCTGAATAGTTACTTATACACAATTATAACTATTCCGGACTAATTCATAACTCGTCCGATCTTAACCGGATGACGATAGTAAGCATTGGAAATCTTAATACCATCACTTGGGTTACTTGCGTGAATAACAAGTCCGCTTCCAATATACATCGCTACATGGTTGATCCGGCTTCCGTTGCTGTAGAAGAACAAATCTCCCGGTTTTGGCGAAGAAACTTTTCTGGTAACTCCTGCCTGCGCTGCGGCATTATGTGGAAGAGAATGACCATATTTTGCATAAAGGCTCATCGTAAATCCGGAACAGTCAGTACCATGGGTAAGACTTGCACCGCCCCATACATAACGGTTTCCAAGGAACTGTTTTGCATATTCTACGATGGATGCCTGTCCTTCGGATACGCCATCGGAAGAACTTGCGGATACCGTACCCACTTTCACGGCACGTTTCAAAGAATACTGCTCTTCGACAAATTCTTTTGCTACAAAGGCATAATCATCATCTACTGTAACACATACCCAGTTTGCAAGATCTGCATTAATAGCGTCCATTCCACCGGCACGTTTGATCGCCTCTTTGGAAATTTTCTGTTTTTTAATTACTTTTTCTACAAATTCTGTCGTCAGATTGTTTTCGCGGATAACAAATTCTTCTCCCTCGGAAACAACCGAATAAATCGGTGCATCTGTCGTCGGAAGGGCACGTACACGAAGAGAATTGGTTTTGATCTCAACGCACTCACGTCCCACTTTGGTAGCTGCCTTTTCTGCCTTCTCATCGGTTACAAGATATTTGGCTTTGACCCATCCGGTTACATTTCCGGAAACCATCTTTGCCCATCCTTTTTTTATCTTATAAATGTGACAACCGGCATTTTTTGTCATTTTACCAACTATTTTTGAATTTTCAGACGGCTTTTTACGCACATTCAAATACGTATCAACTTTCGTAGCCACACCAAGACGGCTGTAATTCAAATTTAACTTTACATGTTCATCACTTTTTTGTGTTTCTTCCGGTGCTGCTGTCGGCTGTGACTCTTCTGCTGCCGGCTCCGGTGTTACGGAAACCGCTGCGCTCGTCACTGCTCCATTTGCCACCTGATTACAATATTCATCAACTACTACAGCGGCACCACTCAAAGGCTGGTCCGTTGCAACCATCGCTGCACTTACCGGCACTGCGATAATTCCTACCGCAAGGACACCCGCTGCAATATATTTCACATATTTCCTATCGAACTTCAAAATATCATCTCCTGATTTATTACGAATTTGTTACATCTTTTTAATAAGATTATAACAAGTGATTACAAAGTTGTCAAGGATTAGTTGTTGTTTTCGTTTATATTGTAATTTGCCGGAAAAGTTTACATTACGTGAGTGCTCACGCTCCAATAAACGCGCAGGGGTATCGATATGCAAAATACGCATATCTGATACCCGCGTGTTTATACTCACTTCATGCAAATCTTTTCCGGCAAATTACAAAAATCCTAAAACAGCCAACAATAATTAAAACAAAGATACGCCTTACCATTCCATTTCATCAACTGTAATGCACTTTATTTTCTGTGGATAATTTAACAGAGTAACCATTACCTCTTGTACTTTCTTGGACTGTATCAGCATCCTCATCTTCTCATTCCCGCCCACAGTCTCCGGTTTTCCACACCTAAGATTATTCGGATGCTCTGACACACAACAATCTTTATACCAACATTCCCCCATAAGCTTCCCCTTAACAGACCATTTCTCATTTTGGGTAAATTCGCCAACCAACGCTTTCATCACTCGCTCCGTAGAATATCTCTTAAAACCGGCTATGTAGTGTAATGTCTTCTTGTCTTCGATCTTTGATAAATTGATTCTATGGTTCTCGACTGCTGCTAAAACTTCCTCACGAATCTCATATCACAGCTCCTCTTCCAGTGTTATCCTATTATTATCAAACTTCAACACTTTAAAACTCTTATCTGATACATTGAGTCCGTCACAGTTTCGCAAAAAAAGCATATACTGGTTTGATACTTCAAAATTAATAAATCTTCTGACATCATCATTCATCAAATTGTCTGCATTATCTACCACAATAAAACTATCCTTGCACTGTCTTATTGTTCCTAATAAATCATCTGATTTGTAGTTAAATAATTTGATAGAACTATATTCATCCGTCAGCCTGATATCTTCTAACATTTCATAAAGCACTGTTTTACCGGTCCCACTGTCTCCACCTACAAGAGTTATTCTGTCATCAAATTCCAAATCATATGAAAATGGATCAGCTTTGAACCTAACATTTTTATAAATCATCTGCTTCTCTCCTTTCATATTCCTTACTCCACCATGCATTATAACCTCTGCCACCGATAACTATATCAGAATCATTAAATCTGATTTTTGCATCATCCGGAATGTCAAAAAGCGTTGGTCTTGACATATAAATCTTAATATTATCCATAGTAAAAATGATTCTAAGAACATTCGGACCACATTCCTCAACATTTACCACTTTATCGGGATGCTTCACAATATTAAGTAATGTCTTGCAGCCTGATGATAAATTTCGGATTGTGCCCAAACCATATTTTGTTTCTATGTGCTTGTCTGGGGTCAGCTTTGCCTCATCTACCTGCCAGATTAAATCTATTTCTTTTTGAGTCATTTCTTCATTACCTGTATTCAAATTAAAGTATAGGTCATTCTGAAGTATCCAGTCTTTTGAATTAGCTTTTTCTGTATATATTTCTATCATTAAATGCTACTCCTTTCCATTGCCGCTTAAGCATTTCCAGTCAGCAGAGATAAATATGTTTTTTTATTTATATACTTTGTTACTCTCTATACGATATTTTACTATACCTAAATGCAACATCATCATATTTATACTTACCACACAATAATTGAAAATCCTTAAGTAATATACGATTATTTGGTCCGCTGATAACCTCTTTTATCGGTTTTGCAGATATGTCTGATAAGTCTAATGGAAAATACGATACTATGTCATTATCCAAAATATTAAAATCAATCTTATCTTTCAACATTTCTACCATTTCATCAAATATTACTCTTTTGTCACCGTCTTCTCCATATATAATTTCTGTTTCTTTTGTTATCGGATATTTAAAAAACATTCTCCATTCATTTTCCTCTTGAAATGATATATATTTGTACTGTAATGATTTCATAAATACTATTTTTAGCATTTGTATAAAGAAAAGCAACATATATTTTTCCTGCTTACTATCATTGTAATGAAAATTATCTATAATCCATTTACGCAAGTTCTTCAACTCATTTAACAAAATATCTGCTTTTGCTACGATAATATCATTTATTTCTTCTGCCGTTTTATACTTTACTTTTTCTATTGCTATGATATCTTTGTATTTTTCGCTATACTGCCTTAATTCTTGTTCAGAAAATCCAATAGAAACACCTCTTCCATTATCTGCATAACCTCTCCATTGGCTTAACTTGTCACCTTCCTCACAGAAACAAATAACAAAATTAGTAACTCCACCCTTGTCAAATTCAATTCTAAAATAATCATATGCCAATTGAAATAACATCGACATCCCTATCTCGTTTGTTTTGCCATCAAATTCAAAAGGAAATGGATTTTTATAATATGCATCTCTCATAGCATCTATTATACCTGGAAAAAACATATATACTTCGTTATAATCATTACTCTTAGTTATGTCACTCATTCTAAGTTGTCTTCCTGACATAATCCCATACATTTTTTGTGTGTTGCAATAATGATACAATATTTTGTCCACTTATCTTTCTCCTTACTTTACTTAGCAATTTTAAACGAATATTTAATTATATTGTTTAGAAATTAAATATTTCACAATTTACCATAAGGTGTTGTCTTATCCGCAACCATCACCCCGTTACTCTCTGGCAGTTCATAATGATATATCTTTGCAAAATCATTATTACCTTTTTCTACTGTTTCACCAGAATGCTCCTCAAAATTCTCCACCTGCTCCATAACTTTCTTAAATACTTCCGGGCTATATTGTGGTGGATAACCATTCTTAACTAGACAAATCTTTATTTCCAATTTCAACTGATCTCTTACATTTTGATTGTTAAGCCAATCAGCAAAGGAAGATTTTGTATCAATGATTTCCTTTACCTTTATTGCCAAGTTTTTGCACTTATCATTGATTACAATACCATCAACCTCTTTATCCGTTCCATACTCAAAATTATATTGGTCACGCATAGAAATCAAAATATCATAAAATGCCTTTTCCTCAAAAGTGAGCCCAAGTTTTCGGAAACTTTCTCTACTTTCATTCATCTCTCTAAGAATAGCTAATGCCTGCTCTGTTGCAATTTTAATAATGTCTTCCGAAACTTGTTCCTGTGCCTCACCAGCTTCTTCCGCAGAAAGATGTTTCCGTCTCTCATGGTATTCCGCAATAGTCTTTTCCAACATTTCCTGATATGTCTTTGCAGCTAATCTGTTAACCTTGCCGTATTCCTTAATCTGTTTACGGAGCATTTTCACAAGAAGTTCCAATTTAGTTGCCGGCATTTTGACATCAGATAATTTTTCAAAATATTCCGGAGAAAAAATATCTTCTTCCTCTCCGCTTTCAAGAACACTTTCCACCTGATTATATTTTAATGCTTCTTCAACCATCTTTGAAACTGCACGATTCATCGTATCAGTGTCTACTTCACTTGTTCCGTTCATCTTACGAACAAAACCTGCTATAGCCATGAAACATTGTGCAAGTGCAGATTCTTCTTCCCCAAGATAACCGGAAGGCTGACAAATATCAAAAGCTGCCCTCATTCGTTTTACTGTCTTTAAAAAGTAGGTTTTGAAAGAAACTTTCTGAACACCTTTATTTCCTTCCGACTGTAATTCTTCTGTTGATACAAATACATATTCCGCTGCTTTTGCAAGGAGTCTGTATCGTTCTCTAGGATCACATTCCGGATTTAAAAATGGTGATAAATCATAACCTGTGAACATGTTTTTCAACACTTCTAATTCTTCTCTAAACACTGATGTAGCCTGCTCAACATCATCGTAGGTTGGTGCAACTGATGTATCTCCACCATATAATTTCATGGCTTCACGCATATTATCACGGATTCCAATATAATCAATCACCATACCATATTCTTTTCCCGGATATTTTCTGTTTACACGGCTTATGGTCTGTATTAACAAATGCTTTTTTAATGGTTTATCATTGTATAAATATGTGAGACACGGAACATCAAACCCAGTAATCCACATATCTACAACAATAACTATACGGAAATTTGACTTTTCCTGCTTAAAAGCAGCATCTAACTCTTCAGAACGTTTATCATTCTTAACTCCACCAAGATAATTATACATGTTCTGCTCATCATTTTTTCCAACACTAGATACCATTGCAATAAATGGCATCGGTTTCAATCCCTTTAATTCTTCATCTGTTATGTCAGTACCCTCTGGCACTTTCTTTTCCTCAAACCATTCAGGGAACTTATCTTTGAACTTTAGCAATAAAGCATAAGCAATCTTTCTATTAGAACAAACCACCATTGCTTTCTGAATTCTATCCGGATCTGCTTCACAGGCTGAAACATAATGATTATGAATATCTGTAGCAAGACGCTCTAATCTGGAAGGTTCCCCAAGAATTATTTCCATAGAACTCATTGCCTTCTTACTTGCTTCGACATCTTCATATGTTGCACCATCATCTACACATTTTTTATAATAATTCTCAATTTCTTTTACTTTTTTATTATCAAGCAATACCTTTGCAATACGAGGATGATATTTGATAGAAACAGTAAGTCCATCTGCAACAGCCTGATCCATCGTATATCTATCAATTTCATCACCAAAAGTCTGATATGTTTCTGCTATAGGTGTTCCTGTAAATCCTACAAATGTAGCCTGTGGAAATGCCTCTTTTAGCACCTTTGCATATGGCTTTGATACCATAGCTTTCATATTCGCATCCGCATCTTTACTGAATTGAATTTTTTTAGAATGTTCAAGCTGAGTTCTATGTGCTTCATCAGAGAAACATATAATATTCTGTCTGTCATTGATAAGACCTATTTTGTCATCTTCCCTATCACAAAACTTCTGAATAGTACATATGTAGAATCCGCCACTTTGTCTTGCTCCAAGTTCCTGTCTTAGTTGTGTTCTATTCTTAACAATAGAAACCTCACCAAGATTTAGGAATTCTGTACTCTTTGTAAAAAGCTTCGCCCCCTGTTTTTGCAATTCATCTCTATCGACAATCAATATAATCGTTGGAGAACCTATCTCTGAAATATCTGTACAACGTAATGCCAACTGACGCGCCAAAAACGCCATCGTATAAGTCTTACCACATCCCGTAGCCCCAAAATATGTACCTCCTCTTCCACTCTTGGTAACAACAGAATCTACAATGCTTTGCTTCAGAAGCCTCGCAGCAAAAAACTGTGGATAACGGCATACAATTTCCACTTCATCACTATCATAAATACTATCCTGAAAATAAATGTAATCTCTAAAGATTTCCAAAAAACGCTCAGGAGAATAAACACCCTTAATCATAGTTTCTGTTTCAGCAAATGGAAGTGTTGATACAGCATCTCCATCATTAACACGTCTCCAGGCATAAAAATGTTCATATGGTGTGCGAACTGTTCCTAATCTGGTTTTAACTCCATCAGAAATACAAGCTAAAGGACAGTAATGCAACAAATGAGGTATATCTCTCCAATAACGAATATTAATCTGCTCCCAAGCATCATAAATAGTCGCATTTGCATCAGCAGGGTTCTTCAATTCCATAATACATAATGGCATACCATTCACAAAAAGAATTACATCCGGTCTGCGGTTCTCTTTTTGACCATTATTTGTATATTCTACTGTAAACTGATTCACCACTCGAAAGATATTCTTAACACCATCCTTTTCAAAGTTAATCAGCGGTATCATTCTTGCACTACCATCTTTCGGAGTAAATTGGATACCATCCACCAACCAGTTGTACACCTTATGCAATGTTGCAAAATCACTCTCTGCACCCACAAGACGAACAGTATCGTAAATTTGTGTTACCTCTTCTTCTGTCAAATCAGGATTTCCATCTGCTATAAAATTCTTGAAATCATCCTCTATCAACACATCTCTTTTGGTGACACGAGAAATCTTATTTCCAGAAGTATATTTCCATCCCTCTTCTTCTAAAAAGCCAATGAAAGCATATTCATATTCTGATTCACAATAACGACCATTGTACTCTTTTAATCTAGCCATAGGCTTATGCCTCCTTTGCTTTTCTCGCCTCTTCTATCGAACCTTTAATAAGTATTGGACAGATGTCTTTTATCTGCTCTTTGAGTTTTTCATTGATTGCTTTTCGTTCTTTATATGCTTTGTAAATATCTGCTATTGATTTTTGAGTTTTCATATCTGCTATAGGAATTTCTACTTTAACTAAATCATCCCATGTAAATGTTTCTCTTGCCGATCCCCATGAATGAAACCTTGCATATCTATCGAACTCCGTTCTGTTAAAAAACATACAAAGGTATTCTGGCAAAAGCTTATCCTCATCAACCGAAAACACTTCATTTACTGATGTGACAACAATATCATCCTCGGTGTTATTGAAAGCATATGCAAATACTTTTTCATTGTGTGTTGTTTGCACAAAACTAATCTGACGAGGTCTTACTATCTTATAATTTGATAATTCATTTCTATTTACTTTTGAAGTAGGTTCTCTAAACTCCTTAGACGTACTTACACCCATAACATTTTTAATTTCGTTTGTTCTATTTCTTACGTCATGTCTTTCAACATATGGACCAATTGCCTTGCAATGTATACCATGTTTTAAATCCTCAATATACGCATCACAAGCAAGCTTTAAGTCCTCCAATCCATACTCATAACTTTTCTGATTTTCAAGCATAGCATTATAAATATCTACATATTTTTTCTGTATTTCAATATCTGGTAGTGGAATAACTATGTCACTCATATCATTAAAATTGAATTCTGGTCTTTGACTTCCAAAATTTCTAAATTTCACTTCTCTGCAAAATTCTGAACGCCTAAAATAAATATATAACCACATTGGATCAATGATTTTCTTTCCCTCATCCGTCAGATAAAAAACCATATATAGATGAGATACTATACATAATCCCTCAGTACGGTAGGCAATTGAACCTAATTCAAGTCGGGTTGGGTTGTACACAAAAGCTCCATTTTCGACAATTTTATAAGGTTTTAAATCTACTCCATCTGTATTACCTTTAGGAGCTGCAAAAACACCTTGACTATTTACACCAACTATCAAATCAACCCCATACTTTAATTCTTTGTTGTTTATCGTGGAGCGTTCAATGTAATCTCCCAATCTAATATTAGTCAATTCCATATCCAATCCCCCTAAATGCTTCCTCCAGCATCTGCTGGGATTTCTTTTCTTGTTTCATAACCTCTTTCATCTCAGATTGAATACGAGTCATTTCCTTTTCATAATCAATATCTAAATCATGATCAATAAACTCAATATATTTACTTGGCGTAAGTGCCCAACCTTTACTTTCTATTTCATCAATCCCTACACTTCGATAAAGTTCCGGTATTTCATAATATGCTCCATCAGTACCTTCGGATTGCCATGTATGGTATATAGCAGCAGCTTTCTCTATCTGCTCTGTAACCAGACGAATTTTCTTTTTACCCTCACCCTTTACTTTATTTTCTGTCCATTGGCGCAAATCCATAAACAATATTTCGTGCACACGACTACGAAGTTTTCTATCGTGATAGTTTCCACCTTTTTTATTCTGATTTAATATCCAAAGCGTTACACTGATATCTGTAGTGATAAACAATTCTCTTGGAAGAACTATAATTGCCTCCACTTTGTCATTCTGAATCAGTTTCTTACGGATTTCCAATGTATCACTATCATTTAATGCTCCATTTGCAAGAAGAAATCCTGCCACTCCATCTGTCGGTTTTAAATGCGAAAGCATATGAAGAATCCAAGCATAATTTGCATTACTTTCTGGTGGTGTCTGATAATCATTCCAGCGAGGGTCATTTTTTAAATTATCGTTATACCAACCTTTAAGATTGAAAGGTGGATTTGCCATAATATAATTAAAGTACAATCCCTTGTGCAAGTCATGGGTAAATGATGAATCAGCTTCCTCTCCAAGATTATGACTAATTCCACGCAGTGCTAAATTCATTTTCGCAAGGCGATATGTAGCCGGTTCTTTTTCCTGTCCGTATACATTTATTCCATTTAGATTTCCTTGTTTTGATTTTACCAACTCAGCACTCTGAATAAACATTCCGCCAGAACCACAGCAAGGATCATATAAAGTTCCATCATATGGCTCTATCATTGCTGCAATAAGCTGTACTACATCATGAGGTGTATAGAATTCTCCCTCCTCTTTTGTAGCATTTACCGCAAACTCTTTAAGAAAATATTCATACACACGACCGATAAGATCTTTTTCCTCCCCAAACGTTTTATGACTAATTTTATTTACCTCATCAACAATCTTCTTTATATCATTCGCAGCCAGATTACGTGCTGTAAATGTACCTTTTACAAAGCATCCTTTTAATTGTGGATCTTCTTCTTCAAGTCTTTGTAATGCTGTATCTAATGCAACATTTAACTTAGGAGCAGGTGTATTGATAATTGTTGACCATCTGGCTTCTGGCGGTAAATTATATGTACCATCTGCAAAAGTAGCATCATCAAAGAATGCTGCTCTGATATTTTCATCCTCTGGATCCAATCCCTGTTCTTTAAGCGTCTGCTTTAGTTTTTCAACACCATCCTCATACTTTTCACCAATAAATCTTAAGAATACAAGTGTAAGCATCATATCCCTCTTCTCAAAAAATGAGCCGGAGTTACGCGCTGCACGTAAATAATCTCTACAATTAAATAAAATACTATCTATGTTTAATGCCTTTTCAACCGTTTTCTTCTTCGCCATATTATTTTTCTTCCCTTTCCTCGTCTGGCACAAATTCCATAATGTCCTATATTGCATTTTTTAAAACCTTGTTTACATATTCATTCTTACCTAGTATTTCTTATTCATTATATCATTATTGCTATTTTGTTTCAATCTTTAATTGATTGTTTAGTTTCTACCATAATAACTAAAATCAATCCCCCCTCCCCTTCATTATATAAAAACCCCCTGCTTTCACAATGAGGGATTTTGAACACCGTCGGTGCATAGAGGACGTTTTCTGTCCTCATGCACCGCTACGTGTGTTTATTAAGCGCAAGCGGTCCCGATATGTGAAAGTAGGGGGTTTTTCTTTATGCTCTTCCTCTTCCTTCAATCGTCGCAATATCTACCAGCGAAAGCTCCGATTTATCGACATTTTCAAGGCTTGTCAGAAGTGCATTTGCCGTATCCAGGGATGTCAGGCAGGTAACACCTGTTTCGATGGAGGTACGGCGGATGAGGAATCCATCGTGAGAATGCTCACCCTGTTTTGGAATGTCGATGACAAGGTCAATCTCATGTCCAAGCAAAAGATCCATCAATGTCGGAGATTCCTGCTCAATCTTATTGACGCCGATGACATCCACGCCGGCTTCTTTCAACGCCTTCTGGGTTCCTCGTGTTGCATAAATTTCATAGCCAAGTGCTTTAAAACGTTTTGCTACCGAAATGGCATCCGTTTTATCCTGGTCTCTTACCGTAAGGATCATCTTCTTGTGCTGCGGAAGATTGATACCGGCTCCCATAAACGCTTTGGAAAGCGCTTCATTGAATGTCTTCGCGATTCCGAGACATTCACCGGTTGATTTCATCTCCGGTCCGAGGCTGATCTCTGCGCCGCGCAGTTTCTCAAAGGAGAATACCGGCATCTTGATTGCGATATAATCCGATGTTTTTGCCAGTCCGGTCTCATAGCCAAGATCTGTGATCTTCTCGCCGAGGATGACACGGGATGCCAGTTTCACGATCGGAATACCGGTAACTTTACTGATGTAAGGTACGGTACGTGAAGAACGAGGATTTACCTCGATAACATACACTTCATCATTCATTACGATAAACTGGATATTGATCAATCCGATGACATGAAGGGATCTTGCCAGTTTTCTCGTATAATCTACTAAGGTATCAATGACTTCCGGCTTGATGCTCTGTGCCGGATATACCGAGATACTGTCTCCGGAGTGGATTCCGGCACGCTCGATATGCTCCATGATTCCGGGGATCAGGATGTCTTCGCCGTCACAGACCGCATCGACTTCCACTTCTTTTCCCATCAGGTATTTGTCTACAAGGATTGGATGCTCCTGTACGTGACGGTTAATAATCGTCATAAATTCGCGGATATCATCGTCATTGATGGCAATCTGCATGCCCTGTCCGCCGAGAACGTAGGATGGACGTACAAGAACCGGATAGCCAAGTTCATTGGCTGCCTTCAATGCTTCCTCTACCGTAAATACCGTATGTCCCTTTGGTCTTGGGATTCCGCACTGCTCCAGAATCTCATCGAACAATTCACGGTCTTCTGCTGCATCGACATTTTCGGCGCTTGTTCCCAAGATTGGTACACCCATCTTCATCAGGGATTCCGTCAATTTGATCGCCGTCTGACCACCAAACTGTACCACAGCACCATCCGGTTTTTCAAGATCTACGATATTTTGTACATCTTCCGGTGTCAACGGTTCAAAATACAATTTATTTGCCACGTCAAAGTCCGTACTTACGGTCTCTGGATTGTTATTTACAATAATTGTCTCATAGCCGCTCTTTTCAAGAGACCATGCACTGTGAACCGAACAGAAGTCAAATTCGATACCCTGTCCGATACGGATTGGGCCGGAACCAAGTACCAGCACTTTTTTCTTCGTACGCGTCGTATCTACTTCACATTCGCTTCCGAAACAGCTGTAATAATATGGTGTCGCTGCCGCAAACTCTGCCGCACACGTATCTACCATCTTAAACGAAGCCGTGATGCCATTTTCAAGACGCATTGCACGTACTTCTTCTTCGGTCATACCGGTATATCTTGCGATCACATTGTCCGGGAACTCAATTCTCTTTGCTTCCGCCAAAAGTTCCGGTGTCAGTTTTTCATTTTTCAGACGCTGTTCCATCTCAACCAAAATGGCAATCTTATCGATAAACCATTTGTCAATTTTTGTAATATCATGAATTTCATCATACGATGCCCCTTTGCGGATCAGCTCTGCAATAACATAAATTCGGCGGTCATCGACGATACGTACGCGCTCCAGCAGTTCTTCTTTGGAACGGTCGGTATATCTTCCGGTGTCAAGGCTGTCCAAATGCTGCTCCAGAGAACGGATCGCTTTCATCAAAGCACCCTCAAAGTTCGTACAGATACTCATAACCTCTCCGGTCGCTTTCATCTGGGTTGTCAATGTACGTTTCGCCTTAATAAATTTATCAAATGGCAGACGCGGGATCTTGACTACACAATAATCCAGTGCCGGCTCAAAACTTGCATAGGTCTTTCCGGTGATCGCATTTGGAATTTCATCCAATGTATAGCCGAGTGCAATCTTTGCTGCCACCTTGGCGATCGGATATCCTGTCGCTTTCGATGCCAGTGCGGAAGAACGGCTGACACGAGGGTTTACCTCGATAACACAGTATTCAAATGATTCCGGATGCAGGGCAAATTGCACGTTACATCCACCGGTAATGTTCAATTCTGTAATAATGTTCAGCGCAGAAGAACGGAGCATCTGATACTCTTTATCTGCCAATGTCTGAGACGGTGCTACGACGATACTGTCTCCGGTATGTACACCAACCGGATCCAGGTTTTCCATATTACATACCGTAATACAGTTTCCGTTGCTGTCTCGCATCACTTCGTACTCGATTTCTTTCCAGCCGGCGATACAGCGCTCGACCAGACACTGTCCCACACGGGAAAGACGAAGTCCGTTTGAACAGATGTCGCGCAGTTCCTGCTCGTCGTGTGCGATTCCACCGCCGCTTCCTCCTAACGTATACGCAGGACGGATAACGACCGGATACCCGATCGTATTCGTAAAGGCAACCGCATCTTCTACATTTTCAACGACTTCGCTGGCCGCGATCGGTTCTCCAATTTTTTCCATTGTCTTCTTGAATTCAAGACGGTCTTCGGCTTTTTTGATTGTCAGAGAAGTGGTACCGATCAGACGGACATTCTGCTCTTTCAAAAATCCACATTCTTCCAGTTCCATCGCAATATTCAATGCAGCCTGTCCTCCCAAAGTAGGAAGTACACTGTCCGGTTTCTCTTTTTTGATCAGGTTTTCCACCACTTCTACCGTAAGCGGCTCGATGTAAACCTTATCTGCGATATCTTTATCTGTCATGATGGTAGCCGGATTGGAGTTGATCAATACTACTTCCATTCCTTCTTCTTTCAGCGAACGACAGGCCTGTGTTCCCGCATAGTCAAATTCTGCCGCCTGTCCGATTACGATCGGACCGGATCCGATCACAAGTACTTTTTTAATTCCATCTATTTTTGGCATAGTTCAAATCCTCCTCTACTGTTCCATCATCTGCATAAATCGGTCAAATAATACTTCCGAATCTTTCGGGCCGGCACAAGCTTCCGGATGGAACTGCACCGTAAAGATCTTTTTATTTTTATACCGCAGACCTTCCACTGTGCCATCGTTGACATTGACGAAAGCAACTTCTGCCACATCCGCAGGGATCGTATCTTCTTTTACAACATATCCATGGTTCTGGGAGGAAATGTAAACTCTTCCTGTCTCCAGATCCTTAACCGGATGATTGGCACCGCGGTGTCCGTATTTCATTTTCTCTGTGTCCGCTCCATTGGCAAGTGCCATGAGCTGATGTCCAAGGCAAATGGCAAAAATCGGAATATCCGAAGCATACAGTGTTTTGAGGTTCTCGATAACCTCTGTACACTCTTTCGGATCCCCCGGACCATTTGTCAGCATAATGCCATCCGGATTTTCTTTTAAGATCAGTTCCGGATTGGTTCTTGCCGGATAAATCGTCACCTCGCAGCCGTGTTTCAAAAGACAGCGGGCGATGTTAAATTTTGTTCCAACGTCAAGAATAGCAACCTTCTTTGTTACCGGAATGTTGCTATCTGTATCTAAATCTCCCGGCTTATAAGAAACAACTTCTCTTGTCGTCACTTTATCAACGACACCGGAAACACTATATTCTTTACATTTTTTCTTTACTTCTTCGAGATCATAATCGGCATTGGTTGTAATCATGCCATTCATGGTACCTTTTTCACGAAGAATTTTCGTGAGGGCACGTGTATCGATACCTTGGATACCAGGGATGTTTTGCTCTACGAGAAAATCCTGAATGCTCTGCTCATTACGGAAATTGCTGCCCAGACGAGATAACTCACGTACGATAAATCCATCTACATTGGACAACTTGGATTCCATATCCTTGCGGCAGATTCCATAATTACCAATAAGAGGATAGGTCATAACGACTGCCTGTCCTGCATAACTCGGATCCGTCAGTACTTCCAGATATCCTGTCATTGACGTATTAAATACAATTTCGCTGATAACTTCTCTTGTGCTTCCGATGCTTTCCCCGGTAAACACGGTTCCGTCTTCCAGAATTAAATAAGCTTTCATAATTACCTCCATGTTCTTTTATTCAAAAGTCAAAATCATCTCGGCAGTTTCCACTAAATTGTTTCCACTGTCCATGCTGAGTTTTTGAATGTATTTGTGTGCATCATTTTCTGTCATCTGATTTCGCTCCATCAAAAGAGCCTTTGCTTTATTGATGATCTTTTCTTCCTCGGCAGTACGGCGCTTGGGTTGTGTTTTCTTTCTTCGTTTCAGTTCCCGTGCGATGTCCATCGTCATCATCTGCACCGTGCTTACAAATTCACGGCTATGGATGGGCATGGACAAACAAACAATATCTGAGCTGATACAATCTTCCAGTCTCGAAGGACTGGCGACAAGCAACATTGAAAATTCTCTCGGAAGATAACCATACAATTCGCTGTAATGCATATCCGGCAGCTTGTAGCCGCATACAACCACGCCGCCATCGGAATCATTTGCCGCTCCGATCGTCTGAGCTGCATTATTATATGCCATTGTATCATCAAATCCGTTTCGAATCAAAACATTTCTCAGATTTTTTGCATCTTCTAATTTGGGAAATGCCACAATAATCCGCATTGTTTTTTTGCCTCCTTATCGAATGTTGGGTCTTTACAACGAACATTTTTTAACGAAGCAATTTCTCAGACACGGTCAAGGTATTTTTCCACTTCCCAGGCAGTTACCTGTCGTGAAAATTCTTCCCATTCATCTGTTTTTTCGTTGATAATGATCTGGGAAAGTGTCTTCCCGATCACCTGCTGCAAAAATTCATCTTCTTCAAAAGCGCGTATTGCCTCTCTCAGATTTCGCGGCAAAATGTCAAATTTTACCTTATCTTCTTCGGATACATCATCCATACATACCGGCGGCTCGAGTTCCTTTCGGATTCCCTCCAATCCCGCCGCGAGACATCCTGCCAGCACCAGATACGGATTGCTTGCTCCGTCCGGGCTTCGTAAGATGACACGGGATCCGATCGTTCCGACATTGGTCAGCCGAATCAGCGGTGTACGGTTTGTCCGCGACCACGTAATGTCCACCGGTGCATTGTAACCGGGAACCAGTCTCTTGTAGGAATTGATGATCGGATTATTGATCAATGTCAAACCTTTGATGTGCTGTATGATTCCTGCCATAAAATGGTAAGCCTCTTTACTCAGTCCATCTTCTGCCGAAGTATCGGTAAATATATTTTTTCCATCTTTACATAAAAACATATTCAAACTCATCGCCGATCCCTTTAAGCCGTATTTTGGTTTCGGCATAAAGGTCGCATGCAGTCCGTGGCGTTTTGCCACTGTGCGGACCGTAAGTTTAAATGTCATAATGTTATCTGCCGTACGAAGTCCCTCATCAAACATAAAATCGATATGATGCTGTGCCACTTCATTGGAGTGGTAGGAACTTTCCATGACAAATCCCATTTCCTCTAAAGAAAGGACCATGTCACGTCTTGCATTTTCCCCGGAATCCAGCGGCCCAATGTCAAAAAATCCACCTTTTTCATTGGAATTTGTCGTCGGCTGCCCATCTTCATCCGTATCAAATAAAAAGAATTCGTTTTCCGGTCCTACATTAAAAGTATATCCCTCTTTTTCTGCTTGTTCAAGTACATTTTTTAAAATCCGTCTCGGATCTGCCTCATATGGCGTTCCATCCGGGTTCAGCACGTCACAGATAAATCGTGCCACACGGCCTCTTTGCGGACGCCACGGGAAAATGGTAAATGTGTCAAGATCCGGTGCCAGGATAAACTCTGACAAATCTTTAGTATCATATCCCTGAATGGCAGCTCCATCAAATACGACGCGGTTTTCCAAGATCCGATCCAGATGATTCGCCGTCATCGCGATATTTTTCAATGCTCCAAAACTGTCTACAAACTGAAGTCTGATAAATTCTACATCTTCCTCTTCTACTAAACGGTAGATATCCTGCTTTGTATAATTTGCCATAGTAATCCTCATTTCTGCATATTATTTTGCGCTTTTTTCGCACGATAGGGACTGACATCTCTTGTACTCGGTGCCAGCCCCTAATTTCCTATTTGCCTTCTCTATTATCCGAGGTTTGAATACCCCATCAAATCCTGATCCACTGCTTTGGCAACTTCGCGTCCTTCGCGGATTGCCCATACGACAAGAGACTGTCCACGGTGCATATCTCCTGCTACAAACACACGGTCAGCGCTTGTTTTATACTGTCCCGGCTTCGTCGCTACATTGGTACGCTCCGTCAGTTTCAGTTCAAAATCTTTGGCGATATAATCCTGTGTTCCAAGGAATCCTGCCGCGATAAATACCAGATCCACATCCAGTACATATTCGCTTCCGGCAATCTCACTCATCTTCATGCGGCCTGTCTTCTCGTCCTTTTCCCAGGCAAGTTTTACACATTTTACCTGTTTAAGAACGCCCTTGTCATCTTTGATAAACTCTTTGACCGTCGTCTCATAGATTCGAGGATCTTTTCCAAACACAGCGATTGCTTCCTGCTGACCGTAATCGGTCTTTAAGACTTTCGGCCACTCCGGCCACGGATTGCTCTCCGTACGTTCTTTCGGCGGCTGTGGCATCATCTCTAACTGGACAACACTCTTTGCGCCCTGACGGATGGAAGATCCGACACAATCGTTTCCGGTATCTCCTCCACCGATAACCAGAACATTTTTCCCTTTGGCATCTACAAAATCCGTAAATTCCGGATTTAATACGTGTTTGGTAACACGAGTAAGATAATCTACTGCAAAATAAATTCCTTTGGCTTCTCTGCCGGGTGCTTTGATATCACGAGGATTGGATGCACCACATGTCAAGATCACGCGGTCAAATTCCTCCAACAGCTGTTTGGCTTTGACATCCACACCGACATTCACACCAGTCTTAAATACGACGCCTTCTTCGGTCAGCACGTTTACTTTTCTTTCAATAACAGTTTTTTCCAATTTCATATTTGGGATACCATACATCAAAAGTCCGCCCGGACGGTCGGAACGCTCAAACACAGTAACACTGTGTCCACGTTTGTTGAGCTGGTCAGCCGCTGCCAGTCCCGAAGGACCGGAGCCAATGATCGCTACTTTTTTACCCGTCCGTACTTTCGGAGGTTTTGCCTCCATCAATCCGTTGGCATAGCCGTATTCAATGATCGCATTTTCATTTTCCTTAATTGTGACCGGACTGTCATTCAAACCACAGGTACATGCAGCTTCACAAGGTGCCGGGCACACGCGGGAAGTAAATTCAGGAAAATTGTTTGTTTTCAGAAGTCTTCCCAATGCTTCTTCGTAATTATCCAGATACAAAAGATCATTCCATTCCGGACACATATTGTTCAATGGACATCCCGAAGCCATTCCTCCGATCATCATGCCGGATTGACAAAACGGAACACCACAATCCATACATCTGGCTGCCTGTTCCTTTCTCTCCTCGTGGGACATCGGAACGTGAAATTCGTTGAAGTTCTTTATTCTCTCAAGTGGTGTGATCTCTTTGTTTCCTTTACGTTCATATTCTAAAAATCCGGTTGGTTTACCCATTTCATCTCAACCCTTTCTATTATAAATTATTTGAAGTGATATTGCAACTATTTTTACGCATTTTGCTTCTGCGTCGCATAAAACGCTTCGATCAATGCCTGCTCATTGCTGAGACCTTTTTCTTCCATGATTGCGATCTGCTGCATCATGTTTTTGTAATCATGTGGAATGATCTTTTTGAACTTCGGAAGGTAATCTTTGAAGTTCTCCAAAATCTCTTTTCCTTTTTCTGAGCCGGTTGCTTTCACATGGGCTTCGATCATATCTTTCAGCTGCATAACGTCATATTTGTTGGAAACGGCTTCGGAAGAAACCAGTGTCTTGTTCAGTTTCAGATACAGATCACTGTTTTCGTCCAAAACATAAGCGATTCCACCACTCATACCAGCGGCAAAGTTTTTACCGGTCGGTCCGAGGATAACCACGCATCCACCTGTCATATATTCACATCCGTGGTCACCCACTCCTTCGACAACAGCGTGTACACCGGAGTTTCTTACACAGAAACGCTCGCCTGCCACACCGTTGATATAAGCGGTACCACTTGTCGCACCATACAATGCCACGTTTCCGATGACAATGTTGTCTTCCGCTTTATACTGGACATGAGAAGGTGGGAATACGATCAATTTACCACCGGACAAGCCTTTTCCGAAGTAATCGTTGCTGTCTCCTTCGAGCTGCAATGTCAGTCCTTTTGGAATAAATGCTCCAAAGCTCTGTCCACCGCTTCCCTGACACTCGATCACAAACGTATCTTCTTCGACATTGTCGCCGAGCTGCTTTGTGATCTCGGATCCAAGGATCGTTCCCAGCGAACGGTCGGTATTGGTTACTTTTGCCTGAATGGTCTTTGGTTCGCCACTCTTTAAGTTCTCTGCAAATTTCTTTAAGAAAACTTTTTCATCAATCGTTTTATTTAATTTAAAATCATAAATGTCTTTGCGGTTAAATTTGTTTTTCTTTTCTTTTATAAATGGGTTGTTGATGATCGCCGACAGATCCAATTTGCCGGCACGTTCCATATCAAGGTCATCTCTTACCTTCAAAAGATCGGTACGTCCTACCAGTTCATCCAGTGTCTGTACTCCAAATTTTGCCATCAACTCACGAACTTCTTCTGCGATAAACTTCATGAAGTTCTCTACGTATTCCGGTTTTCCTCGGAAACGCTTCCGAAGTTCCGGATTCTGTGTTGCCACACCAACCGGACAGGTATCGAGGTTGCATACACGCATCATAACGCATCCCATTGTAACAAGCGGTGCTGTCGCGAAACCAAATTCTTCGGCACCAAGAAGGGCTGCTACCATGACATCGCGGCCGGTCATCAATTTACCATCCGTCTCAATTACTACTTTCGAACGAAGTCCGTTCATCAAAAGAGTCTGATGTGTCTCTGCCAGACCCAGTTCCCAAGGAAGTCCGGCATTGTGGATGGAACTTCCCGGAGCAGCTCCGGTACCACCATCGTATCCGGAGATCAGCACAACTTCGGCTCCTGCTTTCGCTACACCGGCAGCGACAGTACCTACGCCTGCTTCCGATACCAGTTTCACGGAAATTCTTGCATCCTGGTTTGAATTCTTTAAATCATAGATCAACTGTGCCAAATCCTCGATCGAATAAATATCATGATGAGGTGGCGGCGAGATCAGGGACACACCCGGTGTCGAATGTCTCGTCTTCGCGATCCATGGATATACTTTTTTGCCCGGAAGATGTCCACCTTCGCCCGGTTTTGCTCCCTGCGCCATCTTGATCTGAATCTCTTTGGCACTTACGAGATATCTGGAAGTTACACCAAAACGTCCGGAAGCTACCTGTTTGATCGCGGAGCAGCGGTTTACGCCATCTTTGCCGATGGTAAGTCGTTCCAAACTCTCTCCACCTTCACCACTATTGGATTTTCCATGAAGATGGTTCATTGCGATCGCCAGTGTCTCGTGGGCTTCCTGTGAAATGGAACCATAAGACATCGCACCGGTTTTAAATCGTTTGACGATCTCATCTACACTTTCTACTTTTGAAAGCGGAATTCCCTTTTTCGGGAAGTTAAATGTGAGAAGACTTCGAAGGTTCATATACAGATCCTCTCTGTCAATCTCATCGGAATATTCTTTAAACATCTGATAGTTGCCGGTTCTTGTGGCTTCTTGCAGCAGATGAATGGTTTTCGGATTATACAAATGTTCTTCTTTTCCGCTGCGGCTCTTGTGGTTTCCAATACTATCAAGCGTAATATCCGTACCAAGTTCCAATGGATCAAATGCTTTATCATGAAGCATTTCTACCTGGTTCTGGATATCTTCGATACCAAGTCCACCGATTCTGGAAACCGTTCCGGTAAAATATTTATCAATAAAATCTTTCGACAATCCGATAGCTTCAAAGATTTTTGCTCCCTGATATGACTGAATCGTAGAAATTCCCATCTTGGAGGCAATCTTTACGATACCATGCAGGATTGCTGAGTTATAATCGTCTACAGCGGCATAATAATCTTTGTCAAGCATGCCATTGTCGATGAGTGTATTGATCGTATCCAATGCAAGATATGGGTTGACGGCTGTCGCACCAAATCCAAGAAGCGTTGCAAAATGATGAACTTCTCTCGGCTCTGCACTCTCTAAGATCATGGAAAGTGAAGTTCTCTTTTTCGTAGTGACAAGGTGCTGCTGCATCGCTGATACGGCAAGCAGTGCCGGGATTGCCACATGATTTTCATCCACACCGCGGTCGGACAGGATCAGCACATTGGCTCCCTCTTTGTAAGCACGATCCGCTTCCAGATACAAGTGGTCGATGGCTTTTTTCAAAGACGTGTTTTTATAATACGTAATCGGAATGACAGCGACTTTGAATCCTTCCACTTTCATGGATTTGATCTTCAAAAGGTCAGTATTTGTCAAAATCGGATTCTCAATCTTTAACGCATGGCAGTTTTCTGCTTTTTCTTCCAGCAGGTTGCCGGCGTCTCCGATATATACGGTGGTCGAAGTAACGACTTCCTCACGTATCGCATCGATTGGCGGGTTGGTTACCTGTGCAAACAACTGTTTAAAGTAGTTATATAATGGCTGTGGCTGTTTGCTGAGTGCAGCAAGCGGCGTATCATGTCCCATTGCGGAGATTGGCTCTGTTCCATTTTTTGCCATTGGAAGGATTTCATTTTTCACTTCCTCATACGTATAACCAAACGCCTTGCGCAGGCGAAGACTTTCTTCATGGTTATAAGAATCTACTCGTTTATTTGGAATCGTAAGATCTTTCAAGCGAACCAGATTCGTGTCTAACCACTCTCCATATGGCTGGCTGGATGCATATTTTTCTTTTAATTCGTCATCATCGATCAGTTTTCCTTTGACCGTATCGACAAGAAGCATTTTTCCCGGACGAAGACGGTCTTTTTTAACAACGTGTTCTTCGCTGATCGGCATTACTCCAACCTCGGAAGAAAGAATCAACTGATCGTCATCTGTAATATAGTATCTGGATGGTCGAAGACCATTTCTGTCAAGCACGGCACCCATAATGTCTCCGTCGGAGAAAAGAATCGAAGCCGGTCCGTCCCATGGCTCCATCATGGTTGCATAATATTGGTAAAAGTCTTTTTTCTTTTCACTGATATAACGGTTATTTGCCCATGGTTCCGGAATGGTTATCATGACCGCAAGCGGAAGTTCCATGCCACTCATCACCAAAAATTCCAGCGTATTGTCTAACATTGCGGAGTCCGATCCCTCAGTATTTACAACCGGAAGGACTTTGTGAAGTTCTCCTCTCAGATGATCGGATTCCATCGTCTCTTCACGGGCAAGCATCTTATCGGCATTACCGCGGATCGTATTGATTTCTCCGTTGTGTACGATAAAGCGGTTTGGATGGGCACGCTGCCAGCTTGGCTGTGTGTTTGTACTAAATCTGGAATGTACCATAGCAATCGCCGATTCATAATCCACATCCTGCAGATCATCAAAGAACAATCGCAGCTGGGATACCAGAAACATTCCTTTGTATACGATCGTGCGGCTCGAAAGGGATACTACATACGTATTTTCATTGGACTGTTCAAATACTCTTCGTGCAATATATAATTTGCGGTCAAATTCCAGTCCTTTTTCTACCTGCTCCGGTTTCTTAATGAAACACTGCATGATGTAAGGCATACATTCTACCGCTGTTTTTCCTAAAATCGAAGGAGCGATCGGTACTTTTCTCCATCCTAAAAATTCAAGACCTTCTTTATCTACAATTGTCTCAAACATTTTCTTTGCCTGATTTCTGCGAAGCTCATCCTGTGGGAAGAAGAACATTCCTACCGCATACTCTCTTTCTTCGCCAATCTCTATTCCCATCTGGGTGGCAATCTTTTTGAAGAATTTATGTGAGATCTGAAGCATGATTCCTACTCCGTCTCCTGTCTTTCCTTCGCCATCTTTTCCTGCTCGATGCTCAAGATGTGCTACGATTTCCAATGCATTCTTAACGGTATCGTGTGTTTTCTTTCCCTTTATATTTACAATCGCTCCGATACCGCAATTGTCATGTTCAAATCTCGGGTGATACATACCGAGCGCTTTTCGTTTTGACTCTTCTACATATTGACCACTCATAGTAATCCTCCATTCTTGACATTAGTTTGCCGCTCTAAAGCGACTTGTTTGTAAAAAAAGAAGACGTCAAAGAAAATGTGCAATTTAGGGCACATCTCCCTTTGACGTCTTTGTCTAAAGACATTATATAATATTTATTCTCAATAATCAAGTACTTTTTTGTTTTTTTAATAAAAAAGTTTAAAAACTTAAAAAAACAAAGTTTAATCACTCGAATTCTTTCAAAACTTCCGTCAAGATCTCTGCCATCTGATCCACATGTTCCTCTTTGATAACCAATGGCGGTACAAAACGGATGACATTGGTTCCGGCAGTTAAGAGAAGAAGTCCTTTGTCCAATGCTTTCGCACAGATCTCGCCGACCGGCGCGTCGCATTCCAGTCCTCTCATCAGTCCCATTCCGCGGGCTTCTTTTGCCACTTTGCTTCCGGCTGCGATCTCATCCAGTTTTTTCCCAAGATACTCGCCGACACGATTGACATTTTCAAGAATATTCTTTTCTTTAAAAATGTGGTTTACTGCTACAACTGCCGCACTTGCCAGAGGATTTCCTCCAAAGGTCGTACCGTGGTCACCCGGTACAAGGGCTTTTGCCACGTCTGTCTTTGCCGCAAAAGCGCCGACAACGATTCCATTTCCAATTCCTTTCGCCATCGTTACGATGTCCGGCCGGATGCCATACTGCTGGTAAGCAAACATTTTTCCGGTTCTTCCCATACCACACTGTACTTCATCGCAGATCATCATGATATCATGCTCGGTACAGAGGTCACGGATTCCCTGCAAAAATTCTTTGTCTGCCGGATAAATGCCACCTTCGCCCTGAACCGCCTCTACGATAATGGCATACGTTTTGTCGTTAATGTAGTTCTTTACACTATCCAAATCGTTGTAATCGGCAAAATGAACGCCGGAAATAAGAGGAGCAAACGGTGCACGGTATTTTTCTGTTCCTGTTACGGACAACGCCCCCATACTTCTTCCATGAAATGCTTTATTCATAGAAATGACTTCGTGCCGTTCTTCATGTCCCTGCATGATCGCATATTTTCTTGCCAGCTTCAAAGCACCTTCATTGGCCTCTGTACCGCTGTTTGCCATAAACACTTTGTCCATTCCGGTCGCCTCTGCCAGACATTTTGCTGCCTGCATCAATGGCTCCGAGTAGAAATAATTGGAAAAATGTGTCGCCTTATCAATCTGGGCTTTCAATGCATTTTTGAATTCCTCATCGCTGTAGCCAAGCGCACATACGGCGATTCCTGCGCCAAAATCAAGATATTTTTTTCCTTCGGTATCTACCAGATACACGTCTTCGCCATGATCCATTGCTACCGGATACCGATTGTAGGAATGAATCAGATATTTTTCAGATTCTTCAATTAATGTATTCATACGTCTGCTCCTTTACTCTGTCTCATGATGGTACAAATTTGTCTCATTTCCAATAATTGCCGTTCCGATACCTTTCTTCGTATAGAACTCAAGCAGGAGACAATGTTCTCTTCTTCCGTCCAAAATATGTACACGGTTTACGCCCTGTTCTACGGCTTCAATACAGTTACGTATTTTCGGAAGCATTCCGCCGCCGATAAAACCGTCCTCGATCATTTTATGCGCTTCATCCAGTGTCAGCACGGAAACCAGTGTCGATGGATCGTCCGCATCTTTGCAAACACCTTCGATGTCAGTCATAAATACCAATTTCTCCGCTTTCATGGATTTTGCAATTGCGCAAGCAGCATCGTCCGCATTGATATTGTACGCCTTATAATCATCTCCAAGTCCGATTGGTGCAATGATCGGCACGAAATCATTTTCCAAAAGAGTGTCGATCAATTCAGAATTGACTTCTTTCACATCTCCGACGTAACCGATATCTTTGCCGTTTGCTGTCTTTTTGTCACAGCGAAGGGTTCCACCGTCTTTCCCACTGATGCCGGCTGCTCTCACACCAAGTTTTTCCATCATCTGTACCAGATGCTTATTTACCTTATTTAAAACCATCTCTGCCACTTCCATCGTGTCATCGTCTGTCACGCGGAGTCCTTCGACAAATTCCGGTTCTTTTCCCATCAGGCGCACCCATTTGCTGATTTCTTTTCCACCGCCATGTACAATGATCGGCTTCATTCCCACCAGTTTCAAAAGTGCCACGTCTTTGATCACACTCTGCTGCAGTTTTTCATCCAGCATCGCGCTTCCGCCGTATTTTACAACGACTTTTTTATTGTTGAAATCGCGGATATAAGGCAGTGCCTCGATCAATGTCTCCGCTTTTATCAATACATCATTTAATTTATCGTCCATTTTCTCTTGCCTTTCTTCCATATTTTAACAGTGTTACGAACGGTAGTCCGCATTGATCTTAATATAATCATACGTAAGATCACAGCCCCAAGCTGTCGCACTGCATTCGCCCTGCTTCATGTCGCATACTAACGTTACTTTGTCCATTCCCATCATTTCCGTAGCTTTTTCTTCGGAATAGTCGGTAAGGACACCGTCCTTGATCCAAACCATTTCCTCGCCGCCTGCCTGCAATGTCAGGTCTACAACTTCCGGATCAAATTCTACACCGGCATAGCCAAGCGCGCAGAGCACACGGCCACAGTTTGCGTCTTTTCCATAAATCGCCGTCTTTACAAGATTCGAAGAAATCACGGATTTACTCAAGGTAACCGCATCTTGTTTTGTCTTTGTTCCTTTTACAATTACTTCCAAAAGACGGGTGCATCCTTCGCCGTCTCCTGCCATTTTCTTGGCAAGATCGGTTGCTACATACGAAACAGCTTCATAAAGTGCATCGTATTCTTTGGTGTCTTTTTTGATTTCCTCTGCCCCGGCTGCTCCATTTGCCAAAAGCACGCAGGTATCATTGGTGGAAGTGTCTCGGTCTACCGAGATCATATTAAAGGAATCTGCTACGATCTCGCGAAGCATTCCCTGAAGCACCTCATGACTTACTTTTGCATCCGTCGTAATAACGCTGAGCATCGTCGCCATATTCGGATGAATCATACCGGAACCCTTGCTCATTCCACCGACGGTAATCGTCGAGCCATCCTGTTCAAACGTAACGGCACATTCTTTCGGAATCGTATCCGTCGTCATAATGGCTCTGGCTGCATCTTTCGCCCCCTGGCGGTCCGTTGTCAGGGCATCTTTCAAAAGCGGTGCTCCCTTGCGGATCGGTGCCATACGAAGCTGCATCCCGATGACTCCGGTGGATGCCGTCAATACTTCTTCCGGCACGATACCAAGTACCTTTGCGATTTCCGATGCCATCTCATAATTGTACTCTTTTCCTTCTTTTCCGGTCGCCGCATTCGCAATTCCGCTGTTTAAAACGACCGCACGGACATGATGTCCACCCTCAACGATCTCTTTATCCCAAATAACCGGAGCCGCTTTTACTACATTTGTAGTAAAGGTTCCTGCCGCATTTGCCGGTTCGGCAGAAAATACAAGTGCCATATCTTTTCGGTTTTCATATTTGATCCCTGCCTCTATTCCGGACGCCTCATATCCTTTTGGTGCATTTACACCACCATCTATTCTCTGCATACGATTAACCTCATTTCTATATTCTAAATTTTAACGCAACGTGCCAAATAAAATACTTCTTATCATGGGAATACCGGCACAAGACGAAGGCCTTCTGCCTCATCCAGACCAAACAGCAGGTTCATATTCTGAACTGCCTGTCCGGCCGCACCCTTGGTAATGTTATCCATGGCGCCCATCATGATCACACGACCGGTACGCTCGTCCACTTTCGGGCTGACATCAACAAAGTTACTGCCTTCTACCCAGCGTGTTTCCGGACAGACACCATCATTTAATACACGTACAAAATATTCGTCCTTGTAAGCTTCTTCATATGCTTTACGAACCATTTCTTTTGTTACACCCGGATTTAATTTTGCATAAGCCGTAATGAGGATACCACGGTTCATCGGGATCAAATGCGGGGTAAAATTGATCATTACCGGTTTTCCTGCCGCATAGCCAAGCTGTTCCTCAATCTCCGGTGTATGGCGGTGTGTCGCTACCCCGTATGCCTTAATATTTTCATTCACTTCACAATACAAGTTTGGAATCTTTGCTCCACGACCGGCTCCGCTTGTACCGGATTTGGCATCAATGATCAGCGTATCGGTGTCAATATATCCATTTTTTACCATCGGATAAATGGAAAGCGTCGAGCAGGTCGGATAACATCCCGGATTTGCGATCAGGCGTGCACCTTTGATCTTCTCCCGGTTCAACTCACAGAGTCCATATACAGCCTCTCCGATAAACTGTTTGCTCTTATGTTCGATACCATACCATTTTTCATATACATCGACATCTTTAATACGGAAATCCGCACTCAGATCAATCACTTTACAATTTGACAAAATCTCTTCATCGAGAACCGAGGCAAGATATCCCTGCGGCGTCGCCGTAAAGATCACGTCTGCCTGCTTACTTAATTCATGAAGATCATCGCCTTTACATACATTTTCAACAATCTGGAACATGTTTCCAAAAACAGCACTGAATTTTTCATCGACATAGCTTCGTGAACCATACCATACAATCTCTGCCTCTTTGTGCTGCAATAACAATCTTACCAATTCCTGGCCCGCATAACCGGTCGAGCCGATAATACCTACTTTAATCATCATTTAGCCTCTTTTCTATTACTTAATGGTAAATACAACTTTTGACTGATTTCCTGCTTTATCACAGGCAATCACGGTATTTTTACCTTTTTTGCGGATAACAAGTTTTTTTCTGGCTTTTTGTTTTTTGCCATTTACTTTAATATAACGGATTCCATTGGCATCCGACACTTTCACTGTCGCCTTTTTCCGATATACCTTACCATGTCGTACGCCCTTGAAAACGGGTGCTTTGGCATCAATTGTAAATTTCAATACCGACACATTTCCATTGGCATCTACTGCCTTTATTGTATACCGTCCGCTTTTTGCCAATTTGAACTGTGACACATTAAAACGTTTTCCATTAATTGTCACTTCTTTTACACTCACATTATCTGTCACTTTTACCAGCACGGCTTTCTTCGTAAGTGCGTTATTTCTTACACCCTGAATCTTTGGGGCTTCTTTATCGCCGGATATGATCGGCGTATCTCCGCATGTCGCGATCAGTTTGGAATCATCCGGTAAATTATCCAGATTCCACGTTACTTTATTTCCTTCTGCTGCACCATTGGATTCCCTAATAGGCTTTGGCAGAACGATGGAAATATCCATGATGAGTCCCAATGCCTTATAATATTCATTTACGGATTTTCCTTTTAATTGGGAAGACACTTGTGCGACATCAAGCACCCGCGCATTATTTTGTGTTTTTGATGCCTGCGCCTGCTTTGTTGACATCGAAGTATAATTGTTCGTTCCCGCCTCACCAATAAATGTATCTGCCGTCAATGTCACATTTTTAAATGGTGCATGAAAACTATCTGCTGTATATTTATCCGCTGCCTTGGAATCCTGCTTAAACTTTGCAAGATAAACCGCATCATTTGTCAGAAAATTTTTCAATTCCTCTCTGGACGCAAAGGAAAACGTTTTGGAAAATGCCTGATAGGTCTTTCCATTTATCGTTTTTGTGTCCTGCGCAAAATCTCCGCATGTCAGCACACTGTTTTTTGCATCTTCTTTCATTAATTCAAAAGTACTTTGTTCATAATAATATGTAAGGGTATAACCACATGTACCGTCTTCATTTACCGTCATCTCCATATTAAGTCCCAGGCATCCGGTCAACATAACCATCGCTATAAGACACGCTATCACCGCTCTTACTTTCTTCATAAATATGTCCTCCATTTCCTTTTATGCATAATTCAATGAATATTTTGCATAAATATGCATCTTTTATGCAAATGCATATTTATTATACACCTGTGTACTCATTTACGCAAGTACAATTTCACAATTCATCAAAAGAAAATATAAAATCCACATTTCCTCTTGCATAATATTCATTTATGTTGTATATTTATGATAACAGGGTCGAAAAGTCTCAGACCGTCCATGCTTGCATGGGAAGGGCTGCGACCTTGAGACCCGCCGAATATGAGAACGAAGCGCATCGCGCGTAGTTCGAATATTCGCAGGATTGCGACAGTTGCGTCAGCAACGGAGCAAGCCGTTGGTTTCAAAGTTCCCCGACAACGTCCATGCTTGCATGGGAAGGGCTGCGACCTTGAAACCCTTTCTATATCACATTTACGGAGGTTTAATTATGAAGGAAAAAGTTGTTCTTGCTTATTCCGGCGGTCTGGATACGACAGCGATCATTCCATGGCTGAAGGAAAATTATGATTATGAAGTTATCTGCGTCTGCATCGACTGTGGACAGGGAAGCGAACTTGATGGATTGGACGAGCGTGCAAAAGCATGTGGTGCTTCCAAACTCTACATCGAAGATGTTATCGATGAATTCTGTGACGAATACATCGTTCCTTGTGTTCAGGGTCATGCAATCTATGAAAATAAATATCTGCTTGGTACTTCCATGGCTCGTCCGGTTATCGCCAAACGTCTTGTGGAAATTGCCCGCAAAGAAGGCGCTGTCGCTATCTGCCACGGTGCAACCGGAAAGGGAAATGACCAGATCCGTTTCGAACTCGGTATCAAAGCTCTTGCTCCTGATATCAAGATCATCGCTCCTTGGAGAAACGACAAATGGAATATGGATTCCCGTGAATCCGAGATTGAATACTGCCGCGCACACGGCATTGACCTTCCTTTTGCTGCAGATTCCAGTTACAGCCGTGACCGTAACTTGTGGCACATCAGCCATGAAGGACTGGAATTGGAAGATCCTGCCAATGAACCAAACTACGAACATCTTCTCGTACTTGGTACCACACCGGAAAAAGCTCCGGATGAAGGCGAATATGTCACAATGACATTTGAAAAAGGTGTTCCAAAATCAGTCAACGGAAAAGCCATGAAAGTTTCTGATATCATCCGCGAATTGAACCGTCTCGGCGGTAAGCACGGCATCGGTATCATTGATATTGTAGAAAACCGTGTTGTAGGCATGAAATCACGTGGTGTATATGAAACTCCGGGTGGAACCATCCTTTACGAAGCACATCAGCAGCTCGAAGAATTGATCCTCGACCGCGATACCTACGCTGTAAAAGAGGAAATGGGCAACAAACTCGCTCAGATCGTATACGAAGGAAAATGGTTCAGTCCGCTTCGCGAAGCTACTCAGGCATTCATCGAGTCTACACAGCAGTATGTAACCGGTGAAGTAAAATTCAAACTGTACAAAGGAAACATTATCAAAGCAGGAACAACTTCTCCATATTCCCTGTACAATGAAAGCCTTGCTTCCTTTACAACCGGTGACCTTTATGACCACCACGACGCTGACGGATTCATCACATTGTTTGGTCTGTCAACCAAAGTCCGTGCAATGAAAATGCAGGAAGTAAATAAGAACGGTAAATAATTAAAGAATTAGAACATAAAAGGACCAGCAAAATGGGAACTATGCCTATTTTGCTGGTTTTTATTTGACTTTTTCTTTATAACAAATACATATTTTCTAATATATGCAATGCGTCATACAACTCCATATCAAGCCCAATATTTTTCATATTAATACGTTCTTCCGGCATCCTTTCTACAAATTACCATCTGTATTCCTCCATAACTTCTTCAATCTGCATTTCCACACGCTCATCATCTACATCTTTAAGGCTTTGCACCAATGACACTACATCCACCATGTCATCCATCATATAAGCAGAGGGATTATATTTCCATAATTCAATCTCCACATAATCATTGTCAAGCACAAATTGCGGTTGAACAATAGCCTCCTGTGGAATTTCCTTTAATCGCTTTTTATCCATTGCATAAACCATGCATTTGGGGTCATTCAGCATACTCTTTTTCGCTAATGCTGTTTCTCCAGCCATAGGTAATGTCACATTATAAAATTGGGAACTTATATATATTTTCTTTTTGCAATCTCCGATTGGCTCTTTTCTTCCCTCTTCTTTTGATAGATAAAATAAAGAAGCAAAAACTGGGTCATTGCTGAAATTTTGCCGCTTTTCTCTCTCATTTCTGCTCTCATGCAAAATTCCCTTAAACTCATTCCAAATTCCGGCACAAAAATTTGCGAATTTGGCACAATAAAAGAAATTCGGTTTTTAATCAAGGCATTTCTTTGATAAGAAGAAATTGTATCAATATACTTTGTCTCTCACCAAGCGAAAGCATATAATACTCTCTCTTGTTTCGCAAATAAAGAGGCAATTGGAGCTTACCGTCCCAGTTTTCAATTTTGACATTTACTCCAAAAATGTCAGACAAATATTTTTTCATACATACACTTTTTAACTTTTTTATTTCATCATAACGTTCTTTTTGTTATAATTCAATATTTTTGTTAAAATAATGCTATATTTTAAGATGCCTAACTTTCTCCCCCATTATTTCACTTTCTTCTTTACCCATTTTGCCACACCGGCTGCGGAAGAATCCGTAAGATCCGCTCCACTTTGCACCTTTGCGCCCTTCGCCGCTTTCTTAATCTTTAGTGCTGCACTTTTTGTCGTCCCAGTCACAGAAAAATAAGCAACCAAAACCTTTTTTAAATATAATCTGTATTCATCAAGCTTCTCATTTGTCTTTTAATTTTACTCTTTCTTTAATAATCGCAATTACTCCGATTCCTAACAAACATGCAATACTCAATATTTTGTACTGCTCAAAAAAATGATTTATTACTATACCACTAACGCACAAAACAAACAAAGCAATGTTGCATATTGTCTTTAGCCTCATTCTGAAATCACCTCACAAACTTTCACAATCTATATTCTTAAATGAATCTCTCACCCTCTGCTTTGTTTACATCAAAACCTTCTACCTGACGAAAATTAATACAATTTCTGTAAGCATTATACATTTTGATTTCATATGGTTCTATTCCCTATCTGAAACTGTAGACCTGCACGGCTATGCTAACTGCCTCAATTGCAAGCCCTAGGATTAAAAGAATGCTTCCATATATTTTTTTGTTTTTCTTCTTAATCAGCACTGCCCCAATAATCGAAATAAAAATTGGCACTATATACCGCAAACAGAATAGAAAAAACATCATAACAAGCATTAAAAATGTAAAAAGCATTTCTTCCATTATCTTATCTCACCTCTCACTTGTCTAGATCACATTCCAAATCGCATTATATACACTCACTCTTTTCCCTTTTCAGCTAACATTTTCCCTTTATATCTATAATACACGACACACTTTCCCACTGTCAACATCAATGTTCTGAACGTCGCATTTTTACCGTTTTTTTGTTCTGAACGTTAATTTTTATATTTACCTTTCCAAGTTTCCACACTTTCTTTCATGTCTAATACCTATAATGTATCTCCTTCAATGCCCGCGAGGTATCGAAATGTTCCTCCGTCTGTAATTCCCCATCCCCACACAAAGCCCCGGCATGGCAGTCCTTACGGTAGCTGCCATGCCGGGGGCTTTTCTCACATCAATAACGCCAAATTTTTCTACTTCTTATACGCCGGTGACTGGATGATAAACTTCACTTCACTGTCCACACCCTGCTGTTTCTCAGAGAATGAAGTATAATCCTTCGACAATTCACCGAGTGCCTGCAAACGGTCTTTTAATGAGACAAAATCGTCTTCATAGGTATCTTTGATCTTCTGAATTCCTTTTTCATCAAATTTCTTCACACCGCTCGCAAGAAAGCCGGTGCCTTTCTCCAAAGCAGTAAATCCTTTCTGAAAAGCACCGGCAGCCTGATTCATCCGGGCGCTTCCTTTGGCAAGTGCCTTCGTACCGTCTGCCAGACCTTTTCCCCCTTTTACAAAACTCTTCGATACCTTTTTAATCTTCTTAGAAGCACTCAAAAGTTTCTTACTGTTTTGCGAAAGTTTTCCGCTTCCTTCATTCAATGTTTTCGCACTTGTCACAAGACTCGTGAGGCCCTTGCTTATCTCACTGCCAGCACTCGTAAGTGTAGAGGAACTCTCCGATAGTTTCTGCACGCCGCCGGTATACTGAGCTACACCATTGCTAACCCGGTCAGCCCCTTTCTTCCACGCGCCATCGCTCTTTGTCACATCCTTCATGGCGGCGACGCTTTTCTCCTGTTCCGATGCCACTTTTTCGAGTTCTGCGGCAGAAGTAAGCAGCGCCTGTTTCTGTGCTTCCTCGGTACAAGAATCTGCCTGCGCTTTCAGATCTGCTATAATCTTGTCATATTTATCATAACTCTTTTCCAGCGTGTCCAGATTCGTATTCATCGTCGTAATCTGTGCCGCTACACCTTTCGCACCATCTACCAGCGCATTTACCGTTTCTTTATCCGCTAATTTATCCACTGCGGAAGTATAACTCGATAAGCCGGTTGAGAACTTTTTGTATGTCTCCGGCAAGTCTTTGACGCCGGTATAAAAAGCACTAATCCCCGCGGAAACCTTATCGCTTCCCTGCACGTAAGCCGTAACTCCATCTGCAAGTCCATTTACGCCCTGCGTATATTGTTTTATGCCTTTATACAATGTATTACTTCCTTTATTCAGCGTCTTCGTTCCTTTGTTCATCTTCGCAATGGCTTTGGCAAACGTTTCGAATTTATCGCCAAACTTCGTTACAGCCTGGTCTACTTTCTTCGTTCCTTTTACCAGTTTTCCGGAAGCATCACAAAGATCATCGATGCCGTCTTCCAAATCCTGTAAATCCTCATTATCCTCCAGATCAAGTTCCGAGAGAATGTCTGCACTGGCAACCGTCACCGCCTGATCCACCTCAAACTCTTTGACATCCGCTGTAATTTCAAATTCTGACTTTAACTTGTCCTTGATATCGCCATCTTCCAGATTAAGACTCTCTGCCATGCCAGGGAAGCCGATTCCGAGGACGATCTGATTGTCGCCCTGTTCCATTACCTTGGCATCTTTCGCTTCTACATTTGTAAATTTATCCGACGGAAGAACCATCATAGTCGCCATTATAAACGGAGTATACAACGTTTCTGATTTGCCGTTGATGCTCTTTTTCCGGGTGGAACGGTTTGTGTATTTTACACGGATCGTAAGTTTTCCGCTTTTGCCTACCAGATCCTTGCCGGCAATTTCTTTTCCATCTAAAAGATAAGTAATCTTTACGTCCACCGGAAGCTTTGTATCCTTGTCTGCTTTTTCCTCTTTTGTCACATTTTCCTTTCCTTCCTGCTTCAAAAGATCAGACACTGTCACTTCTTTCACACTTCCATCTTCTGCCAGTTCCACGTATACCGTTTCTTCCTGCGAAATCGGCTTTGCCTCCGCATATCCGATATTTCCTACCAGCAAACTTGTCACAAGCACTCCGGAGAGAACTGCTTTTCCTACATATTTCCATTTTCTATTTCGATTCATTGCTTCTGCCCCTTTCTATTCAACATTCTTCAATGCTTCATCCATCGGAATCTTCTTAATTCTTCGGAATTGCACGAGTGCTACCAGCGCATACGCACCAAGTACCATAAGTACCATGATCGGATAAACCTGCGGTGAATAATAAATACTAATCCATCCATTGTAATTGATCATGAGTGCCTGGTAAATCTCCAACATCGTAACCGAGGATAAAAACAAACTGATAATGATCGAGAACAGCACAAACCATGTCGTCGTGATCAGGTAAAGCCGCCCGATCTCTCCATTTTCATAGCCTAAGATCTTAACCATCGAGATTGCCGTCGTATTTCGCTCCAATATAAGTTTCGTAAGAAGATAAATGATCAGTACCGCAAGCGCAACGGCAAACGATTTAATCATCTCAAACATACCTCCCATCGACACATTCATCTGACGGGAAAGTTTTGTCATATCATCTTCTGTAATACAGGAACTAATGTACTTTTCATCAATATCGGTCAATTTTTCTTTGGAAAAATATCCGGTGAAATATTCCGGTTTTCCGGGAGTGGAAAGCCGCTTCAAAAGCAATGCAGGATCACTGAATCCCTGGTCAAACAAATCGACTTTCATTTCAAATGTTTCATTAAACTGATCGATTGGCATAAATACAGCAATACCGGCAGCGTAAGGGATGACCTTTACAATCTTCACACGATATTGTTTTCCCTCATATTTTTCTTTCAAAGTAATCGTATCGCCGACCTGCACCCCATACTTTTCATTAAATGAATCCGATACAGCGACTCCCTCTTTCGGAAGTTCTTGCGTGAAATATTTGCTGTCATTTACAATTCCGTAAATACTGATATCTTCATCTCGGGTCTTCCCCTCATAATTTAACGAAGTCATTGCGTACTTTTCCGCATCCGGATTTGTCGTATCTACCTGCGTCTTCAATACATACTGGTACGGCGCGATCATCGCATCCAGCACCTTGTCCTGGTATTTTTCCAAAAGCGGCTGCATCATCATACCAAACAAAAGCAATACCGACGCAAAAAATATTCCGATAAACATCATCAGATAACTCGATAAATTCTGCAATACAATACGGATACGAAATCTTGTGAAAAATTTAAAATGTGGCAGACGAAGTGCCTTCTTTTTCTTCTTCGTTGAAAGATCTCTCCGTATAAATTTAAGCGGCGACAAACGCAGTTTCTTAATCAGTGTAACTGCATTCACTACAAGCATTAATACGATAGGAATCACCGTCGTCATCACAAAAGCTTCTGCATTCCAGACGGTTACATACGTCGGCAGGCTGTAACTTCCATAATACAAATCTGCCACCATATCTTTAAATATAGTGTATCCAAGTACATTTCCCAGTAAGGAAGAAATTAACGTGACCATAATCGGCACCGCGAGGTAATGTCTTAAAACTTCTCCTCTCGTATACCCCGAAGCACGAAGGGTACCGATCACGGACGATTCTCTTATAATTGTATGTTTGATCGTAATCCAAAAGATAAACGCAATGATTGCGATCAGGATATACAAAAGTCCGATTATCATAGACCGGTCGCCGCCCAAATCATTTCCGGTAAAATGAATTGCCTGGTTTGCATATTCCGGAATAAAATTCTTAATTGTCAGATTTTTATTATAGGCCTTTTTAGCAATTGCCGTCATAAAATCTTCGGCTTTGTCATTCTTTTCTTTCTCTGTCTGCGGTTTATCCGCATAAACCCAGTCGTATTGAAAATGTTCTTTGTCCTCCGAAAGAGTTTCATACCCTTCTTTTGACATAACAGCCACACCAAACTTAACGGCATCAAACATGAAATCATTATTGTCTGAGTATAATGCGCTATAGTCAGACAAAGCCACCAGACCACAGATGTCATATTCTTTTCCGTCTAACGTAATCTTATCACCAATTTCCCAGTTATTGTTATCTGCATGCATACGGTCAATCGCTGCCTGATTTTTCTTCTTTGGCATCGTTCCTTCCATCAAACAGATTTTATTCACCTCTTCACGTGTTTTAAAAACACGCATCGTTCCCTGAGAATTATCTTTTTTCAAAACTGAGGCAACTTCTTTGTAAAAATCCTTATAAAAAGTTACATTCTCCTCTTTTTCCACCTCGTCCATCATTGTGTCGTCTGCTTCTTCTTCAAACTCCACATGTCCGTCTTCTATGTTGTATTTCTCAAAACTTTCATCATATGCGATGATCATACTGTTTCCTGCTACAAGAAATCCGGAAATAAATCCGATCGTCAATGTCATAAACAAAAATATGACAATATACTTTGGAAATTCTCCAATCAATTCTCTCGGCAGGCGTTTTATTAATGGATTTTTCATTTACCCGCCCTCCTACCAGTCAAGATCTACTGCGGAAATCTTCTTCTCATTACAGTAATTCTTCCGTATCTGTCCGTCACGCAGCTGAACAACACGATCCGCCATATATTTGATTGCATCGTTATGGGTTACCATTATGACTGTATTCCCGTATTTGTGATTAACTTCTTCAATCAGATTCAAAATATCTTTGGACGTATTATAATCCAAAGCTCCGGTCGGCTCATCGCACAAAAGAATATCCGGATTTTTTACAATCGCACGTCCGATCGCGGTACGCTGCTGCTGTCCACCGGAAAGCTGATTTGGAAGTTTATGGCGATGTTCATACAACCCAAGTGTCTTTAACAGATCGTCAATCTCCAAGGGTTTTTCACTTAAATATGCTCCTACCTCAATATTCTCTTTTACATTGAGATTTGGGATCAGATTGTACATCTGAAATATGTAACCAAGATGTCTTCTGCGGTATCGGGTCAATGCCTTTTCCGTCATATCTTTCATCTTCTCTCCCTCGATGGCTACGTAACCATCATCCGGTGAATCAATACCTCCAATAATATTAAGAAGCGTGGATTTTCCGGAGCCGGAAGGACCAAGAAGAACACAGATCTCTCCTTTATTGGCTGTAAACTCAATCCCTTTTAACACCTCTGTCCGGTTGTTTCCGCTTCCAAAACTCTTTTTTAGATCATGAATCTCTAAAAACATCTCTAAATCCTCCTAAAATGTATACGTAAACGTTTAAGTTAGTTTTCACTAACTAATAATATCATACCTCTTTTTGTCAAAATCATGACCACCGGCTTAGCCGGTGGTTTGTTCTGCGGCTATAAGCCGCTGTTCCCTGCCTGCGTCTAAAGACGCTTGAAAAAATTCACCAACCGCACTACATTTACTGGCCGAGCCCCTTGGGCTCTTTTATTTTTTGCCCAGGTTTACCGGCTCACCCGTAAACGGGTCAATGTACTCTTTCAACGACATTTGGTCATACTCCAAATCCTCTTGAATCTGATTACGTATGTATTCCTGTATTTTCTTTGCATTTTTTCCCACCGTATCTACATAGTAGCCTCGACACCAAAAATGTCTGTTTCCATATTTATACTTGAGATTTGCATGCCTCTCAAATATCATAAGAGAACTCTTTCCTTTCAAATAACCTACTATCTGCGATACGCTGTATTTTGGTGGAATTCTAACAAACATATGCACATGATCCGGCATACATTCTGCTTCTATTATTTCAATTCCTTTCCTTTTACAAAGCATACTTAGAATATTACCCACATCCGCTTTTATCTGTCCATAGATAACTTTTCTACGAAACTTTGGTGCAAATACAATGTGATATTTGCATTCCCACTTTGTATGTGCTAAACTATTCATGTCCATTTCGGATACCTCCTATGTTGTTTTTAGTGTGGTTGGCGAACCAACTCTATTATACAACATAGGAGGTTTTTCTTGTAGCTAAAGCTAATGCGGGTCACACCGGCATAGCCGGTGGTTTATTTTGCTGCGATACAAACAAGGTCATTGCACCTCCCCGGTGCAACAACCTATTTCCCTCATATATCAAACTATTTACAAACAAAACATACCCACTCTTTGATGGAGGTCTTCTCCAAAATCGTAAATCCATTCTGCAAAAGTGCTGCCTCTACTTCATCCGCCTTTTCATCAATGATTCCCGACGAGATAAAAATTCCATTTTCTGCCATATGTGGGCGGACGACTGCTGACAATGGAATGATAACGTCTGCCAAAATATTTGCTGTGACAATATCATATCCGCCGCCGGCAAGTTCACTCAATTTCTGTCCATTGACCGAGCGCTCTGTCGTCATTGGTGCACTGAATGTATAAGAGTGGTCTTTTGCAACATTTTCAATCAAGTCACCGGCGTACAATTGATACTGTTCCGGTTTCAAACCATTAATCTCCATATTTTCGCCCGCGACATCTACCGCTACTTCGTCAATGTCCGTCGCACAAGCAAAAGAAGCTCCTAACTTCAAGGCAGCGATAGCAAGGATTCCACTTCCGCAGCCAATATCAAAAATACGTTTTCCCTGGCAGCCCCATTTAGAAAGCGCCTGGATGCAAAGTTTTGTCGTCTCGTGAGTTCCCGTTCCAAAGGCGATTCCCGGATCAATTTCGACTACAACATCTTTTTCCGGCGCATAATCTTCTACATTTGTAGTCTCCCACGTTGGCTTGATCACGACATTGTCGGCTGCGCGGAACGGTTTGAAAAATGTCTTCCAGTTATTGACCCAGTCCTTGTCCTCCGTTTCCGACAAACTGACTGTCCCTTTTCCAATGTTCGTGTAACTTTTGATCTCTTGGAAAATATTCTGCACCTGCATAATGACCGTATCCAGATTGCACTTTTCCGGTTCCATATAAAAATGCACTTTGGCAGAACCGTCATTTTCCTCCGGATCCGGGAGAATATCCACATACATCTGTCGCTTTTCCTCTTCCGTAAGCGGGATGTGATCCTCAATCTCGATTCCCTCGACGCCAATTTCATCCAGCATATAACTCAATATATCCACCGCATCCGTGTGAGTTTCCAACGTAAAACGTATCCATTTCATAATCTTTGTCTTCCTTTCTACATAACCTTAAGCAGATAAATGAGTGCTGCCATAAGTCCGATGGCAAACATCATCAATCCAAATGACACACTGTAAAATACGAGCCGGGTCGTACGCGAAAATTCGGTGCTTCCAACCGCAAACAAATCCCCGTAGGAATGCCGTTTCGGCATCGGTTTCTTCCGGATCTTCACCTGAACCACATAGCTAATGCCATCCACAAACCGACCAAGTCCATAGGCCAATGGGTGCTCGCGTTTCACATGCGGTTTTTTCGGCCGCAGTACACTCTTCATCATTCCAATCGCAAATCCGTCGATAAGGCGGTCAAAAAGCCGTGAAAACAAGGCACCTAAAAACGGCAGTAATTTCAGGAAAAATGGACGATAAACCAAATTTTCCAATCCAAACCATGACGGAATCACCTCACGGCATACAAAACTGCCATCCTCTTTTTTCACAAAAGCAGCTTTTCGTACCACAACAGCATAAATAAGGATTCCGATGACGATGGAGATCATTGCTCCTTTTAACGTTTCAAAGGAAATAAAATATGCCGGTTCCAAAACAAGTCCCATAATACCGCCAGTTACGACAATAGCTGCCAATAGCCATAAACAGATCAGGACGAGAATAGACGGCCCTTTTTCCTTCGTCGTTTGAATCGGTTCGTCCACTTTATTGCAAAACAATGCCACAAACAATTTTAACATATAAGCCACTGTCAATCCACCACAAAATAGGAAAATCCACTCCGCCGCAGGCATCATAAATCGAAAGAGCGATACTTCCATTAAACTCTCATGCATCATTGTCTTACTAATATATCCAGAACACAATGGAACTCCGCCCATTCCGAGTGCCGCGACAGCAACCGGGATCTTCAGATACCATTTTTCACGGATTACACTGCCAATCTGATTCAGATTTGTCGTCCCCGCCATCGCAAAGATCACACCGGCCACAGTAAACAGAATCAATTTAAAGATCGAATGATTCGCAGTATGAAATATCATTCCATAATAGCCCGTTGTTTCCCGCGAAAATGTACATATACTGATTCCAAACAAAATAAACCCAATCTGCGACATGGACGAATATGCAAGAAGTTTCTTCATATCGGTCGCAAAGATAGCAAATGCCCCTCCGACAAACATTGTACAGAGTGCCAGAATCATAAGCGTGACATTCCACGAGCGATCTGCCTCAAACAAAGTAATTGTAATCAGCATAGTTCCATAAATTCCGGTTTTTGACAAAAGCGACGAGAGCAGCGTCGTTCCCACCGGCGGTGCCGCCGTATACGTATCCGGAAGCCAGGTATGGAACGGAAACATTCCGGCTTTTGCACCATAGCCAAACAAAAGGCAGGCACCCGCAATATAAAGATTGCGTTGAACTCCCGGATCATTCCGGTTAAACTGCCAGGCCATGCGGATACTCGTAAGATCCCAGCTGCTAAATGTATAATACAAAAGCATCAATCCATACAGCATCACCAATCCGCCGGCAATCCCGTATGCCAGATAGGAAAAAGATGCCTTTTTCGCATACTCACTCTCATCATTGGGCACATACGCAAATGAGGCAAGTGTCATAATCTCAAAAAAGCAAAACTGTTTCATCAGATTCGTTCCGGAAAGAAAAAATTCAACTGTCGCCACGATCGTCAACAGATAGAAAAACAAAAACCGTTTATTGTGCGTAGACACCCGGAACTGCTGCGGCAAAGAACACAACGTCACGATAGATGACACAATCGTAATCATCAAAAAGAAAACCGAAAATAAATTTACCATTTGTCCATCCACCTCCTAAAGCAAGCCATTGGCAACCCATGTAAAAAAGGTCATAAGCGGCTTCGAATACAATCCAAAAACAACGATCAATATGGCAAAGAGAACCATTGGCACTTTCATCTGCCAGCCCGGATCACAGTTTGTTTTTCCATCGTCATCCGTCGGTTCCACCAGATAGGCTTTTCCTAAAATTGTAAAAATATAGATCGCAGTCAAAAAGGCAGACAACACCAGAATTAAAATCAGGTACGGTGCCAGCCGGTTTCCCTTTTGATAGGCATCTACTGCCGCTGTCGCAATGTTCCATTTACTGATAAATCCGGTAAGCGGCGGGATTCCGATCAGTGCAATTCCTGCCACACTCATACAGCCAAATACCACCGGCATCTTTTTTGCCAGACCAGCGATCTCATAAATATAATGTTTCCCGGTCTGATGCATGATCGCGCCGACGGCAAAGAAAAGCGAAATCTTCATAATTCCGTGAAAGACCATATGCGTCAAGCCGCCGATCATTCCCATCGGGGTCATCAATAAAAATCCAAATAAAATATACGACAAATTACTTGCCGTCGAATAGGCAAAACGTCGTTTCAAATGCTGCTCTTTTACAGCATTGGATGAGCAGAATAAAATGGAAATTCCTACCAGTCCGAGTACCATATACTGTGCCGGCGTTCCCCGTAAAAAAGACGTTCCAAAAATATAATACGTGATACGCAGGATTGCAAATGCACCGGATTTTACCACCGCGACAGCATGCAAAAGTGCCGTCACCGGCGTCGGTGCCACCGAGGCCGTCGGCAGCCATCCGTGCAGTGGAAACAATGCCGCTTTTACACCAAATCCAAGCACCATACAGACAAAAACAGCCTGCAGAAGGGGTTCGTGTCCACTTACTTTTGTCATATCCAGCACACCGCCAAATGTAAAATTCATGCTCGTTCCATAACGGAGAATAAAGATAAATCCAATAAACGCAAACGCCGCTCCACCGATTGAATAATACGCATATTTTCGTCCGGCATACCGCGCTTCCGCGGTCATTGTGTGCATGACAAGCGGAATCGTAACCAGGGTCAGCATTTCATAAAACATATACATAGTCATCAAATTGGCGGACATCGCTATTCCAAGCGTAATTCCATATGTCATCGTGTAAAAAGAGAAGAAACGGTTTTCCCCTTTTTCGCCATGCATATATTCAAACGCATACAGCGAAGCAAATGGCCACAACGTACTGACAAGGGCGGCAAAAACCATGCCTGCGCCGTCCAGATGCACCGAAACTTCCAGTATGCCGGCGAGATTAATAAGCCGCGTATAAGATGCCGGATGCAAAAGCAGCGAGGTCCACATCAAAATCGAAGTTGCGATCACGATACATTCCACATAAATATTTCTCTGTCGCCGCTGTTTCCACGGAAAGAGAGGAAGTACGGCTCCTCCCAGGATTGGCAGCACAATTGGTAAAACTAACAATAACACATTCATTTTTTCACCACGTTCCCCTCTCTTCTTATATAATTTCTTTTACAATATCTTCCAAAATATGAATCAGCGGTTCATTGAAGATTCCAAGCAAAAGTGCCAACGCCGCCAGAATCACCATCGGAATGACCATTTTCCAATCTTCCTTTACCCGCTCGTCCTTTTCCGGTTTGTCATAAAAAGCATGAACACTAACCGTTAAAAGGTAGCCGGCTGTCAAAAGAGCACTCACAAGAAGCACAACCGGTCCGGCAATCTTTGTCCATCGGATTCCCGAATATAGCGCACCTATGCACAATTTCCATTTACTTACAAATCCGCTAAATGGTGGAATTCCCACAAGGGCAAGGGACGCAAGGGTGAAGCAGACCATTGTAACCGGCATCCGCTTTCCGATTCCACGATAACCTTCTACTCTTGTAGTCCCGGTTTCATGAATCACTGCGCCGGCACAGAGGAAAAGATTGTTTTTAATGACCGAATGGTATATCACATGCAGCATCGCCCCAACAAAGCCCACCGGCTGCAACAGCATGATCCCAAACAAAATGTAGGAAACCTGACTTACGGTTGAATACGCAAGCCGGCGCTTCATAATCTTTTCCTTGAAAGCCAGCATTGAACCCATAAATACCGTAAGCAGCGTCAGACCGATCACGATATACTGCACAAACGACTTCCAAAGGAAATCCGCTCCCGCGATATAATAAACGACACGAAGGATAGCAATAACCCCCATTTTCGTATTGACGCCCGACAAAATTGCACTCGCCGGTGCCGGAGCGACCGGATGTGCCGTAGAAAGCCAGCCATGAAGTGGGAACATGCCCGCTTTGGAACCAAACCCGATGATCATCCCTAAAACAGCGAGCTGAAGCGTCATTTCATGCCCCGCAATCGCTGCATGCGTGAAATTTCCGCCCGGGGTAAAGGCAATCGACGGTGTCAACTGGTAAATGTAAAAGAACCCGATCAGTCCCAAAAAGGCACCTGCAATCGAATAAAATACATATTTGTATCCGGCGGCGATTGCTTCTTTTGTCTGCGCATGAATCACGTAGCCGATCGTCGCCAGCGTCATTCCCTCGTAAAAGAGATACATTGTCACCAGATTTCCGGCACTTGTAATTCCCATAAGCATTCCCAATGTCATCAGATGGCATCCCAGAAAACGTGCGCCTTTTTTATCCCCTTTCATATAAGAAAAGGTGTATAGTGTAATCAAAATCCACACAAATACTACAAGTGTAGAAAAAACAGCCCCCAAATCATCCAGATTCAATAAAATCGGGATATCTTCTTTTAATTTCCAGACTGTGACCGCCGGACTTTTTTCATATAAATTGATTCCGTGAAATACTGCCGTCAAAAGAACGATTCCCATCACAGCCACGGATAATTTTTTGGTAATTCCTTCCTGCCATTTATGTCCTGCCGTCGCGAGTAAAAATAATACAAATCCACTGATCAGCGGTAAAAATATCGGTATTGCCAGCATTTCTTCCCCTCTTTCTCTCGTTGACTATAAACATTGCTCTATGAAAACATCTGCACACCTGCTGCAATCGCTTCCCAGACCAGATTGGAACCGATTCCCAAAAACAGGTTTAATCCAACAAATACAAGAATGGCTGCGACATAAGGCACACCATTCTTCGCACTGCCCTTTTTATCCGGTGCCGGGGTGTAAATCGTCATAACGGTATGCAGAAAATACACGGCATTGAGAACCGTACTGATTGCCAGCGCAATCATTGCAACCCACATTTTCTCGGAACCGGCTTCCAAGGCTCCCATCGCAAAATACACTTTGGAGGTAAATCCGGCAAACAGCGGGATTCCGATCATTGACAAAGCGCCAACGGCAAATCCGACACCGGCCGCCACATTGCGGTAGCCTGCTCCTTTTAAATCCTCAAATAATTTGCTGTCATCGGAAACTTCGGACAATCCTCTGGCTGCGATAAACAACATGGATTTGGAAGCAGCGTGCGAAATAATATGAAAAATCGCCGCAAGCATGCCGGTTTTTGTCCCTATTCCGATCCCCATATAAATGTATCCGATCTGTGCCACTGAAGAATACGCAATCATGCGACGAATATCCACCTGCCGCATCGCACGGACGGAACCGAGAATCATTCCCAACACACCGAGAACAAACAACAGATTTCCGACATGATGCGTCTCGATCACTTCGACACCGATCACACGGTAAAATATTTTCAAAAGTAAAAAAATATAACTTTTTGATACCAGACTCGATAAAATGGCACTTGAAGATGCCGTGCCATAACTGTAGGCATCCGGCAGCCAGCTGTGAAACGGAAACAGCGCCGACTTGATCGCCAGTCCCACGCACATGAGCACAATGACTACGGTAAGCGGCATCGTGTACTGACCATTTGCATTCAGTTCTGCTACTGTCTCTTTCATATTGGACATCAGAAGATGCCCGGTAATGCCGTAAAGCATCGATATTCCGATCAAAATCAGACCGGAACCAATCAGACTCATGATCATATATTTGGTCGCAGCCACCAGAGTATGTCCGGTTTCACGGATCAAAATCAGACCTCCTGCCGCAATCGTATTGATCTCGATAAACACATACGCCGTAAACATATCATTCGTGTAGATCAACGCCAAAAGCGAACTCATCATCAGATTTACGAGTACATAAAACAAATTCTGCTTTGTCTCTGCAATGTCCCTCGCGATATATTTTCCTCCGCCGGCAACGGACAAAAGCATGATCAGACAAAATACAACCGCCATCACGCCTTCTAAAATGCCGACGCGGATCTCATTGCCCCAGGGTGCCGGGAAATGCCCCATCATATAGACATACGATTCGCCCGTGCCAAGGACAAATGCCAGCACGCAGCCGGACATCGCAAGAAGTACAGTCAGCAGTGTAAGTGTCCACACCCGCGCCTTCTTTGCCGGAAGTACCGAAGAAATCACGCCGCTTGCCAGACACATGATAATATTCATAAATGGAAAGTTCTGCACCAGATTCATGAATCTTATATCTCCTCTCTCTTTGCGCTAAGTGCGATTTCATCGATATCCAATGTTCCATAACGTTTATACAGCCGCACCGTGATGGCAAGCATCAGCGCCGTGACACTGACTGATACAACGATTCCCGTCAATACCAGTCCACTTGGAATCGGATTGACGTAGGTCTCTACCCGAAGATCGTCATTGACAACAATCGGAGCAAGCCGTCCCACGATATATCCTTTTGATGTCAAAAACAGATAAATCGCCGTATCCATAATATTAAATCCCATAATTTTTTTGATCATATTTTTATGAAGCAGCAATGTCGTAAGTCCGATTCCAAAAAGGATCACGGCAGCCGTCTCATAATAATTGGTAAATAATGTCATCTTATCCAATTTCCCCTTTCCGAAACAACGAATAAAAGCCATACATCGTGCATGCAACGACCATTCCCACACAGATATTTAACGGCAGGATCAGCCCTCCACTCACAATTGCACCCGGAATCCCCTTCGGAATCCCGCTTTCCAAATGATTGGCTCCGGTAAAAAACGAATAACTTTTCGCTGCCGAATAAAACAAAAGTGCTGCAACCGTGATAATCGAATAGGTTTTTCGCGTAAAGAAACGATCGGTCTGCTCAAAGCCGAACGCATTTGCCATAAGAATCAGTCCCGCTCCGATGATCGCGCCACCGGAAAATCCGCCTCCCGGAGACAAATGTCCATTCAGCACAATATAAATTCCATAGATCAGAATAAACGGCGTGAGTAGCTTCGCCGCCATACGCAGGATCGGATCCTCCGTCTTTTTTGGCTTTCTCCGAATTTCCTGATTTCGTTTGCTCTTCGAATCGAGGCGAAGAAGGATCATTACACAAGTCGCCGCGATAAACAGCACATGCGATTCGCCCAATGTATCAAAAGCACGGTAATCGAGGATCATGCCTGCCACGATATTCGTCGCCCCGGTTTCCTCCAGCCCTTTTGCAATATAACGGCTGACTACTTCATTCGAAGTCGGATTGTCTTTTGCCCCAAATGTCGGCAGTTGATTTACCGTCAGCAAAAGCACTGTGATGAGTGCCAGACAAAACAAGACCGCCACGCAGTTGTATATTCTCCGAAACCATTGAAACCCTCTTGTCTGCGGCCATTTTTCATATCGCTTATAAAGTTCTTTTCTTGACATTCTGTAGGGTTTTGCAGCAGTTTGTTCTACCTCTGTAGTCTTCGCATCTGCTTCATTTTTTAAAAACGACGTATGATTTTCAAAGATATCTTCATACTCTTTTTTTTCCACACGTTCTCCATCGACAAAACGCTGTAATTTCCGCCACCAGCCATTTTCATAATTTTCCCGTTTTCTGCTCATTCGTCCTCCCCCTCTTCGTCATCCCACATCGGTTCCTCTTCTCCGCGAACCTCCGTCAAGGCATGTATTTTTTTCAATGTCATAAAGAAAAGAAGGCTTGTAACCCCGGCTCCAACCGCCGCTTCCGTGATCGCAAGATCGGGAGATTCCAAAAGGATCCAGATAATGCACATAATCACACTATACGACATAAATATCACGATCGAAGTGAGGAGATTCTTATTCAGGCAGACAGCGACCGCACATACGATCAAAAACGTCACTAAAATATAAGAAAAAATTGTCATTTCTCTTTTTCCTCCTCTTCTCTCTTTTTCTTTTTTTCTACCATCATCTGCGCGATCAGATGACTGGAAACCGGACCGGTTGTCCACAAAAAAGCGACGACAAGTACCAATTTAACCGTCGTAAACGAAAATCCAAAGAGTACGATAAGCCCGAGAATAATAAGTCCAAGACCTAATGTATCCCCCATCGCTGCCGCATGCATCCGAGTCAGGCATTCAGAAAAACGATAGACTCCGATTGCGGCTGATATCATCACAAATACACCGCCGCTGATACAGATCGCTGCGGCAATAAAACGAATCCATTCCATCTCATCATCCTTTCTCCTGCTCTTTGGCACGGCTTTTGTAACGACGTATAAAAATACGTGTCAATACAACGACTGCCAGAAAACTGATCATGGTGTAGATCAACGCCACATCCAATAGCCAGCTTTCCTGTAATGCATAGGAAAGAAGGCAGATGGTGGCGATCGTCAATGTTCCGATCATATTTGCTGCCACGATCCGGTCACCAAGCTCCGGTCCGCGGATGGCTGCGATCAGGCAGGCGATCATACAGATTCCAAGCAGAATAAATACTACGACAAAAAATGGCTGCTGTATCGCTGTCAACATGCCTTCACCTCCCGTTCAATCTTTCTCAATAACTGTACAAATGAGGAATCTTCCATTCCCTCTGCCATCGTTTGGTCAAGGCTGTGAATCGTGAATTTATTCTCTGTCAGTTCTACCGTTATCGTTCCCGGTGTCAGTGTGATGGAATCTGCCAGGATCACATTGAGACAGTTAATCTCGAACGGCGTTTCCATCTCTACTACACATGGTTCGACTTCTTCTCTTTCATTGTAGACAAACCGCATGACTCCCACATTGGCTTTGATAATTTCCCAAAGCAGCAAAAAAACATAGCAAACAGCAAGGCCGGAAACCTTGCAAACTGCTATGTCTTTCTTTACGGAATATTCCAAAAATTTACAGCAAAACAAAAATACAGCAAGCGCGATCACTACACCAAATGCCGCAATTTCCCCATTTATTTTGCCATTCAACACAACCCAAAATATAAAAAATACCAAAAACATGTCTTCTCCATCCTCGCTTTATGCAAAGAATGGAAACCAAGTTTTTCCTGATTTCCATTCTTTTCCATATTCATCAGCGATATATGATTTCATGTCGTCCCGGTCCATTTGATACCATCTTGATCGGCACGCCAAGTTCTTTTTCAATAAATTCGATATATTTGCGGCAATTCTCCGGAAGTTTATCATACTCTGTAATACCGCGGATCTCTTCTTTCCAGCCCGGAAGCACTTCATAAACCGGTTTGGCTTTTTTAAGTTCTCTTGTCGTCGGGAAGTCCTTTGTCACTTTTCCGTCAATCTCATATCCAACGCAAATTGGAAGTTCATCAAGATAACCAAGTACATCAAGTACAGTAAGTGCCACTTCTGTCGCACCCTGAATACGGCATCCATAACGGCTTGCTACCGCATCAAACCATCCCATACGGCGTGGACGGCCTGTCGTAGCTCCGTATTCTCCACCATCACCACCGCGGCGGCGAAGTTCATCGGCTTCATCACCAAAGATCTCACTGACAAATTCTCCGGCTCCAACGGCACTGGAATATGCCTTTACAACGGTTACAATACGTCCGATTTCATATGGAGGGATTCCTGCTCCAATTGCTCCATACGCAGCAAGCGTAGACGATGAAGTAACCATCGGATAGATTCCGTGGTCCGGATCTTTCAAGGATCCAAGCTGACCCTCTAACAGGATACGTTTCCCCTGCTGTCTTGCTTCATAAAGATAAGCTGATACGTCGCATACATAAGGCGCTACCATATCACGGTACTCTGCCAAAGTCTTCATCAACTCGTCAACATTCAAAGCCGGTTTGTGATAGAGATGCTCTAAGATCACATTTTTCTGTACACAAATTCCCTCGATTTTTTCACGAAGTGCTTCTTCGTCGAACAATTCAGAAACCTGTACACCGACTTTCGCATATTTATCAGAATAGAATGGCGCAATTCCTGATTTCGTAGAGCCAAATGACTTTCCAGCCAGACGCTCTTCCTCATATTGATCAAACAGCACGTGGTAAGGCATTACAATTTGAGCACGATCCGACACCAAAATCTTCGGTTTCGGTACTCCCTGGTTTACAATGTCATTAATCTCGCGGAACAGATCCGGAATATTTAATGCCACTCCATTTCCAATAATGCTTGTGGTATGATCATAGAACACACCGGATGGAAGGATATGTAATGCAAATTTCCCATAATCATTTACGATCGTATGTCCGGCATTGCTGCCTCCCTGAAAACGTACAATGATATCGGACTCTTCGCCCAGCATATCGGTAATCTTCCCTTTTCCTTCGTCTCCCCAATTGGCTCCTACAACTGCTGTTACCATTAGCCATTCCTCCTTAAACTCACGTTTTTCACCTTTTTTTGTATGCCAAGACGCATACAATCTTATTATATATGATTTTCCATAGGTTTGCAAGTGCAAAGAAAATTTCTTTTTAAAACGACCTTCATCATAACGCTCCCATAACACACAAACAAAAACAAGGGAACCTTTTTTACACAGCTCCCTTGTTTTCAAGCAAAGTTTTATTTCTTTATTTTGACTTTCTTAACAGAAGTCCTGAATAGTTACCTTATACATTAATCTCCGCTTTTACACCAAGCAGTTCTTTGTTTTCGTCCAAAATTGGCTGAATCACATCGTTCATAAATTCAACCACCTGGCTCGGTGCACGTCCTACGTACTTGCTTGGATCCATTGTCTTTTGCAGCTCTTCCAATGTCATCGGGAATTCATCGTCTGCTGCGATGAGTTCAAGCAGGTTGTTTTCCAATCCACGCTCTTTGACATTGCGTCCTGCTTCCATCGAAAGTGTACGAATCTTCTCGTGCAGTTCCTGACGGTTTCCACCGGCTTTTACGGCATCCATCATAATGTTTTCGGTTGCCATAAACGGAAGTTCTGACATCAGACGTTTAGTAATTACCTTTTCGTAAACAACCAAGCCATCTACGACATTGAGGTAAAGATCGAGCACACCGTCAATTGTCAAAAATGCTTCGGCTACGCTCAGACGTTTGTTTGCAGAATCATCCAATGTTCTCTCAAACCACTGTGTGGCAGAAGTGATGGCCGGATTCAGCACATCGATCATCACATAGCGGGAAAGGGAAGCGATACGCTCACTTCGCATCGGATTTCTCTTGTATGCCATCGCGGATGAACCGATCTGACTCTTTTCAAATGGTTCCTCTACTTCTTTCAAATGCTGAAGCAGACGGATATCGTTCGAGAACTTATGAGCGCTCGCGGCAATTCCGGCAAGAACATTGCACACGCGGGTATCCAATTTACGGGAATACGTCTGTCCGGATACCGGGAAGCAGGCATCAAATCCCATTTTTTCAGCAATCATTTTATCAGCTTTTTTACAAGCCTCTTCGTCGCCCTCAAACAATTCGAGGAAACTTGCCTGTGTTCCCGTTGTTCCTTTGGAACCAAGAAGTTTCATATGGGAAAGTACATGATCCAGATCTTCCAGATCCATCACAAGTTCCTGCATCCAAAGTGTCGCACGTTTTCCGACAGTCGTCGGCTGTGCCGGCTGAAAATGCGTAAAGGCAAGTGTCGGAAGGTCTTTATACTTCATCGCAAACTTCGAAAGTTCGTCGATAACATTGACCAATTTCTTCTTAACCAGTTTCAACCCTTCTGTCATAATGATAACGTCTGTGTTATCTCCGACATAACAGGAGGTTGCTCCAAGGTGAATGATTCCGGCAGCTTTCGGACACTGTTGTCCATACGCATACACATGGCTCATTACATCGTGGCGCACTTCCTTTTCACGGGCTTTTGCCACATCGTAATTGATATCATAGATGTGAGATTTCAATTCTTCAATCTGCTCATCTGTGATACGTGGATTTCCGTCGGCATCTTTCAATCCCAGTTCTTTTTCCGTTTCTGCCAGGGCAATCCACAATTTTCTCCATGTGGAAAATTTCATATCCTGTGAGAAAATGTACTGCATTTCCTTACTGGAATAACGTTCAGACAACGGACTTGTATATCTGTCTGTGCTCATAGTATAGTTCCTTTCTTACTTATGTTATTAGCAACTCAGGGTTGCCAACGATTCCGCTCTTTCACGCACAAGCCCGGAATCGTAACCTCTATTGTTCATATTCACCGCGAATGTCTTCCTGCGGCGGTTCGACCGGATAATTTCCGGAAAAGCAGGCGTCGCAGTATCCATGATCCCCTTCGATCAGTTCATCCAGACGTTCTCCGTCCAGATAGCCGAGGGAATCTGCGCCAATCATTTGGCAGATCTGCTCTACCGTGTTGTTGTGTGCAATCAACTGGTCACAGCTTGGCACATCCGTTCCGAAGTAGCACGGATACAAAAACGGCGGCGAACTGATTCGCACATGCACCTCTTTGGCTCCGGCATTCTTTAACATTCTGACGATTCGCTCACTTGTCGTACCGCGTACGATGGAATCATCGACCATGACGACACGTTTGCCGCGAACCACTTCTTTTAATACATTCAATTTGATCTTTACGCTGGATTCTCTGGCGGACTGCTTTGGTTTGATAAAGGTACGTCCGACATAACTGTTTTTAATAAACGCCGTTCCGTATGGGATTCCGGATTGCAATGCAAATCCCATGGCAGCGACATTTCCGGATTCCGGTACACCGACCACGATATCCGCATCTGCCGGATGCATCTGTGCCAGAATTTTTCCAGCCATTATTCTACTATTGTAGACGCTGACGCCATCGAAATAACTGTCAGGTCTTGCGAAATAAATGTATTCAAAGATACATTTTGCTGAACGCTTGTTGCAAAGCGTCTCATCCGACTGGATGCCGTCCTTATCAAGCATTACGATCTCGCCCGGTTTCACATCCCGCACAAATTCCGCATCGACTGCATCCAAGGCACATGTCTCGGACGCCAGAATATAACTGTTGTCTCGTTTTCCGATAACCAATGGGCGGAATCCATAGGGATCTCTTGCCCCGATCAGTTTACGCGGACTCGAGATGATCAGGGAATACGCTCCCTGCAATTTCATCATCGCATTTTTTACTGCCTCCTCTGCCGTCGGCGTATGAAGGCGTTCGCGCGCGATCAGATACGCGATCACTTCCGTATCGATCGTTGTGTGGAAAATAGCTCCGGTATATTCCATCTCTTCACGCAGTTTATGCGCGTTGACCAGGTTTCCATTGTGAGCAAGCATAAGTGTACCTTTGACATAGTTGAGCACAAGCGGCTGCACATTTTGGCTGTTACTTGCCCCTGCTGTCGAATAGCGCACATGACCTACTCCAATATTTCCTTTCAATTTTGACAAGTTCTCTTCGTCAAATACTTCATTGACAAGCCCCATTCCTTTTTGAACATCGACCTTGCGCTTCGGTCCGTTGGTATCACTGACGGCGATACCACAGCTTTCCTGCCCGCGATGCTGTAACGAAAATAACCCATAATAGATGGAGGAGGCTACATCCCCTCCATCCAGATCATACATACCAAATACTCCACATTCTTCGTGAAGTCCATCCATTTTATATTGTTCGTACTCGGAATTCATCTGCCTGTCCTTTCCTTATTTTGTCAATCCGATTCGTTTTGCCACTTCATTGTAAGCGTCTTCTACGCCACCAAGATCACGGCGGAAACGGTCTTTATCCAATTTTTCTCTGGTTTTGATGTCCCAGAAACGACAAGTATCCGGAGAAATTTCATCTGCCAGAATAATGGTTCCATCGCTTGTCTTACCAAATTCAATCTTGAAATCGATCAATTCGATACCACAGTCTTTAAAGAAATCGCAAAGGAAATCATTTACCATAAAGGCATATTTTGTAATTGTATCAATATCTTCCTGTGTTGCAATGCCGATTGCTTTTGCAAAATAATCATTGATGAGCGGATCTCCCAACGCATCATCTTTGTAACTAAATTCCAAGGTAGGGCAGAGAAGTTTCTTTCCTTCCTCGATACCAAGGCGTTTGGAAAAACTTCCGGCTGCTGTATTACGGACAATTACCTCAAGTGGGATAATTTTAACTTTTTTAACAGCGGTTTCACGATCACTAAGTTCTTCTACAAAATGAGTAGGAACGCCAGCCTTTTCCAATTTCTGGAACAAGAAGTTTGTCATACGGTTGTTGATCACACCTTTTCCAACAATCGTTCCTTTTTTCTCGCCATTAAATGCGGTTGCATCATCTTTGTAGTCAACGATATATACGTCTTCTACATCTGTTGCATAAACTTTTTTTGCTTTTCCTTCATAGAGCATCTCTTTCTTTTCCACTTTTTTGTCCTCCTTTGACACTTTCGCGTAACTGATTGGTTATTTTTTATGATAAATCCCTTGCTGGATTTTATCCTGAAGAATACGAAGCACCGCCTGATCGACCTGTTTTTCGTCGATATCTCCAAACATGACGGCGCGTGATACATGAAAGACTGCCTCTTCCACATTTACCGGGTTATACAGCATATCCGCTCCGGCAATGACGGCTTTCATTTCTGCTTCTTCTGCCGAATACTGACTGGTAATGACCGGCACATTCAATGCTTCGGTAAACAGAACTCCTTCAAAACCAAGTTCTTTCCGAACCACATCCGACAAAATCGTCGGTGACAGAGACGCCGGAAGGTCTTTGTCAATTTTTGTCAGCCACACATGTCCTGCCATCATCATATTTGTTCCTGCGTCAATCGCAGCCGAAAATGTCGAAAAGTTTTCTCTCCGAAGTTTGGACAATCCCGTCGTAATCTGACAAGGCACCATCTGATGATATCTTGCCACCGGTGCTGTCCCCGGAAACGTTTTGACCGCTGTCGCAATCCCCTGGCTTTTCATCCCGGCAACCATCGCCTCCGCTGCCGTACTTACGACATCTTCATCCGAAGAAAAGCAGGACTGATTCGCATCATCCACCGTATACCGGTCAATGTATGCCTGCACCTTCTTTTCATAAGAAGCGCACTCTTTTTCATACTTCTGTTTCAGCTTCTTCGCTTTCTTTTTTGACATTTTCTTTTTTATCTTAGGCTCTACAGGAGCCGGACCGACTTCCTGCATCGCAAGATTATGAATTTGTTCCAAAGACACCTTGCCAATATTTTCCACTTTCCATACATCGGCGCAAGGTGCCAGATTAAGATTGAATCCAAGTTTTTTAAGTTCTTTGGCAATCATAACGCCGGTATCTTCCAGCTGATCTTCTGACATATTTTTTCCCATGTCCGCCGGGCTCACATAACCGGTACCATCAATCTCTTTATTGTTAACGGCGATCGAACGGGTGCCGCCTCCTTCTTCCTCCGTTCCGATGTAAAGCGTAATTCCCTCAATCGACTGCAGATCCTGCGTCAGCTTTTTGATCTGCTCCACGCTCTTTACATTGGAATTTCCAAGCAGAACGCCACCGATATGATTTTTCTCAATTTTTTCTTTTATCTTCTTTGTCAGTTTGGTGACCGGTTTTCCATCTTCTGACAATTCATCAAGATCCACCAGGATCATTTGACCGATTTTTTCATCAAGGGTCATTTTTTTTAAAATTTTTCCGGCCTGCTTTAAAACATCTTCTTCATCTAAAGCATTTTCTGTGCTGCCGGATGCCCCATTTTTCTTCTGAATACTGCATCCACACATCGTAATACACAGGCACAATACCAGAAATATACTTACTATCCGTTTCATTTCCTTCTCCTCAGTTTTCAATAAAACTACGTACCCGCATGTATTATATCAAATTTTTGGTAACAAGGCAAGCCCTCCTACATAAAATGATACTGTAAAACAATTTAGGAGGCACCTAACATGAGTGATTTATCAGCAACAAACTGTGGCGGCGGATGCTCCTGCAATGAAGGAAACAACAGCTGCTGCACATGGATCATCATCATTCTTCTCTTGACATCCTGCTGTGGAGGAAACGGCGGATTCGGTGGCGGCAGTGACTGCAGCTGCATTATCTGGATCCTGCTTTTGCTCTGCTGCTGCGGTGGCAATAACGGTTTCGGCGGATTCGGTGGGTTCTGCTAATTCTTTTTTTCTCAAAAAAGAGGTGTCGCATCTTTGCGGCACCTTTTCTCTTTTATTCTCTTTCCTGCTCCTCCGGCGAGCAGCGGCCTTTCAGGCACTCAAGATCCACTTCATAAATAGTCGTTTCGTCCTCAACGTATTCGCTCTGTTCCTTTTCCTTGCTATTTTCCTTCATGATCTTTCCCCTTTTGGGCTTTATTTTATCCTATGAAGAAAATTTCCAATGCGTGCCCGTATTATCGGCGGTAAAATTCCACAATGCGGTCAAGGCGCGAAGTCATCCCAACAAACATTTTATCCAAAACAGTCATCGCCGTCATGGCTTCCACAACTACAACCGCCCGCGGCACAATGATCGGATCGTGGCGTCCCTTGATTTCAACAGAAACAGCCTCTCTCTCCGTCGTTACCGTCTTTTGCTCCGAGAAAATGGACGGCGTCGGTTTAAATGCCGCACGCAGCACAATATCACTTCCGTCACTCATTCCTCCCAATATTCCACCGGCGTGGTTCGTCTCTTTGCCAATGGCTCCATTTTCATTTACGCAAAAGGCATCGTTATTTGTCTTTCCGGTCGCTGCCGCTGCCTGAAATCCATCTCCGATTTCCACACCTTTGACTGCTCCGATCGACATCACTGCCTGCGCAAGTGCCGCATCTAATTTTCCAAATACCGGTTCTCCCACACCTGCCGGCACTCCTTTTACGACACATTCGATAATTCCACCTGCCGAATTCTTTTCCTGCATCTGCTTTTCCAAAAATTCTTCTGCTCGTTCGGACGCCTCCAAATCCGGCATGCGAAGCGGACTTTTTTCAATATTATCATAGGTCATCTTTGCCGGATCAATCTGAATATCACCAATCTGTGTAACATACGCATGCACTTCGATTCCCATCTGTTCCAATATTTTCATCGCAATCGCACCGGCTGCCACGCGTCCGATCGTTTCTCTTCCGGACGATCTTCCGCCTCCACGGTAATCGCGGAATCCATATTTTTGATCAAACGTATAATCCGCATGACCCGGTCGGTAAATTTTCGCAATTTCCGAATAATCTTTGGATTTCTGCGAAGTATTGAAAACCATAAGTGAAATCGGGGTTCCTGTCGTTTTTCCCTCAAATACTCCGGACAGGATTTCCACCTTATCCCCTTCTTTACGCGGGGTCGAGTATCTTGTCTCGCCCGGTTTTCTTTTATCCAAATATTTCTGTATCTCTTCCTCCGAAAGTGCAAGCCCCGCAGGACATCCGTCCACTACCACACCAAGTCCTTTTCCATGCGATTCGCCCCACGTTGAAATGCGAAATATCTCGCCCCATGTCGATCCTGCCATTTATTTTCTCCTTTTATTCTTTGACAACAAATTCATTACATTCTTTTTTAAAACTTGTCGAAAAAACTTTCTTTTTTTCAAAATCTATAGTATAATATTTTTAGAGTTTTTACAAGTAAAATCTGATTTACAAAATAAATATTTAGAAAAATGCGGCTATTTAGGACTAATGTTTGAAACTCAATGAATAGCTGCCAAAAATTTTATATCTGGAAAGGAGAAGGTTTATGTTTAGTCAGTTTTTTGGAAATTATCTTTTGAGCAAGCAAAAGATAACCAATGAGCAGTTCATCTCATGTATGGAATATATGCGTGCAAATCGTGTTAAATTGGGGTTGATTGCTGAATCTGAGGGTTTACTCACACGCAAACAGGCAGATGAATTGAATCATCTGCAAATGCAGAGTGACAAACGCTTTGGTGATCTTGCAGTAGAGAAAGGTTACTTGACTGAAGCAGACATTTCTCATTTATTGCAGCTGCAGGGAAATCCATATCTGATTTTTGTTCAGGCATTGGAAGAAAACCATGTAATGAACCGCGAAGAAATTCAGGAAAATTTAGAGGCATTCCAGAAAGAAGAAGGTCTTACCAACAGCGCTATCGACGCTATTAAATATGGTGATTTTGAACGACTTCTTCCTACTTTTGTAACTACTGATAATGAAGCAGTTCTTGATATGATGGGACTTGTCTTAAGAAACATCGTACGTTTTGTCAGTTCTTACATCCGCATCGGAGAAGCAAAAAAAGTGACAGAATATTCTGCCAAGTACATAGCTTATCAAAAGACAACCGGAGCCTACGATGGCTTTCTTGCTTTTGCCAGCGACGACGATGCCATCCTTACAATTGCAGATGGTTATGCCGGTGAATATTTTGAAAAACCGGACGAAGATGCATTAGACTCTGTCTGTGAATTCACAAACTGTATCAACGGTTTATATGCTACTGAGTTAAGTTACAAGGAAGTTATTATCGATATGCTTCCTCCGGAATTCCATTTTGATGATTCCATAAAAGAAAACTCTGAATTTTATGTACTTCCACTCTACATCACCGGCAAAAAAGTTGACTTGCTGGTTAAGATGTAATAAAAGAAAAAATGATACAAGAGGGAGGTTGTTTTATATGGCAACAGTTTTAATCGTGGATGATTCTCGTACATCCCGAAAAATATTACGCAACATACTCACTGAGCACGGCTACGAGATTGTCGGTGAAGCAGGAGACGGACAGACCGGTTACGAAAAATACATCGAATTAAAACCGGATTTGGTAACCTTGGACATTACAATGCCTGTATTGGACGGACTTGGTTCCCTGGAAAAGATCATGGAATTAGACAGTTCCGCTAAAGTTATCATGGTAACTGCAGCAGGCCAGAAATCCAAAATGGTAGAAGCGATCAAGCTCGGAGCTTCCGAATTTATCCAAAAACCATTCGAACCAGACCAAATCTTATCCGTAATCAAAACAGTGATATAAAGTAAGAAAAAAGAAGCAAGCGGCTGTAAGCCATTTGCTTCTTTTCTTACTTTATCGAAGCGAACCGCCTGCGCAGCAGGTGGCAGAGCACGTAGTGCGGGTTCGCGAGATGAGCGCGAAAGCAACGAATTTTGCTGGTTTTCCCATTTTACGTTGCCTTTTTGCCTTCTCACACCTAGCAAAGGCAACTTTTTTTGGCAACTTTCTCGATTTTCGTTGCCTTTCTAGCTTCTTAGCAGCTTTAAAGGCAACGAATTTTGCTGGTTTTCCCATTTTACGTTGCCTTTTCGCCTTCTCACACCTAGCAAAGGCAACTTTTTTTGGCAACTTTCACAATTTACGTTGCCTTTTTGAGTCGCTGCCCTCTAGTCCATAATCCCGTCCAAACTCTGCTATCCCAGCAAAAGCCAGCCGCCCCAAAGCCCACCAGGCACCTCCACTTCTCGACAATCCCCCAACACACCAAAAAGGCACGAAAGCAACAGCTTCTCTGTCGCTTTCGCGCCTTTTAAATTACGATAATTCAAATTTCTAAATCTTTAACCAACTCAATTCCTGGAAATCAGAAATCAAATTCATTATGAACGGCATTCATTGCACGGTCTGTATCTTCGCGGTCGATCAGTACTGTTACACGGATCTCTGAAGTTGAGATCTGCTGGATGTTTACGTTTGCTGAATACAATGCTTCAAACATACGTGCTGCTACACCAGGGTTAGACTGCATGCCGGCACCTACGATCGATACTTTAGCAACGTCTTTCTTCACTTTAACCACCTGACATTTCAAGCTTCCGCTGCGGTGTCTTTCAACCGTCTCAACAGCTATGTCTGCCATATCGCCAGTTACTGTAAAACTGATATCCTTTGTATTGTCACGTCCGATAGACTGAAGAATCATATCAACATTTACATTGTGATTTGCGAGGTGACGGAACAATTTAAATGCCACACCAGGCTGATCTTCCAATCCTACAACTGCGATTCTTGCTACATTTTTATCACATGCTACTCCACTTACAAGCATTTTTTCCATTTTTACTTCCTCCTTAACTACCGTTCCTTCCGATGTATTTAAACTAGAACGTACAACAAGCTGTACTCCATATTTCTTCGCCATTTCCACAGAGCGGTTGTGCAATACGCCCGCACCGAGACTTGCCAATTCAAGCATTTCATCATAAGTGATCTCATCCAGTTTCTTAGCATCTTTAACAATTCTTGGATCTGCCGTATATACGCCGTCAACGTCTGTATAAATCTCACAGGCATCTGCACGAAGTGCAGCAGCCAAAGCAACGGCTGTTGTGTCGGAACCTCCACGGCCAAGTGTCGTATAATCATCATATTGACTAACGCCCTGGAATCCGGTTACAATAACAATCTTTCTCTGTTCCAGTTCATGCTGGATACGCTCCGTATCAATCTTTTTCAAACGGGCATTTCCTGCTACTGATGTAGTATGCATAGCTACCTGAAAGGCATTCAGGGAAATTGCCGGCACATTCAAAGACTGCATTGCCATCGCCATCAAAGCGACTGAAGTCTGCTCACCGGTTGTAAGAAGCATATCAAGCTCTCTTTTCGACGCTTTCGGATTGATATCATTTGCCATATCAAGCAAAACATCGGTCTGTTTTCCCATTGCCGAGAGAACAACTACAACATCGTTTCCTTTCTGATAATCTTCGATACAACGCTTTGCCACGTTGAAGATACGTTCTTTGTTGGCTACGGATGTGCCACCAAATTTCTTAACGACTAACATCTCTTCTTTACCTCCGTCTTTCCATATCTGGTCTTACTACTTTATTATGCATTTACACGAATACGTGTAATCATAGACGTTAATTTTTCTGCTTTTTCTGCAAAAACTTTTTCTTTCATAACCGGTGTGATAAATCCACATTCACCGGCGATGCCTGCATCAATCATCGTCACGTCGCCGAAAAGTTCTGCAATCTTACCGCGATCTGCTTCTGCCACACGAACAAAAAATGCATTTTCCATTTCTTCCATCGGTGCAATCGGAAGTTTTTCGCTTTCCCAAGTTACAGGTACGTTTTCGTCTTTGTGGATCGTAGCATCTACAACATCGGCTACAACTGCACTTGCGGTAGGAAGTTTACCTGCGCCGGCACCATAAAACATTACTTCGCCAAGCATATTACCTGTTACAGAAATCGCATTAAACACACCATTTACGCTATACAATGGCTCAGAGGAATATACCATCTGCGGAGCCACCATAGCATATACATTATCTCCAACTTTTTTGCTTGTACCAAAAATTTTGATCGCTGCGTTGATCTTCTTTGCATATTCAAAATCTTCCGCTGTGATCTTGGTAATACCTTCTGTATAAATATCCTGATAATCAACCTGCTGACCATATGCCAAAGACGTCAAAATGGCAATCTTACGGCAGGCATCGTAACCTTCCACATCTGCCGTCGGATCTTTTTCTGCATATCCGAGTTCCTGGGCCTGTTTCAGGACAACATCAAAATCCGCCCCCTCTTCTGCCATTTTCGTCAGAATAAAGTTTGTCGTTCCATTTAAAATACCATTGATGGATTCAATTTCATCTGCAGTAATGCACTGATTCAAAGGACGGATAATCGGAATACCACCGCCTACACTAGCCTCAAAATAGAAGTTGACATTTTTCTCACGTGCGATCTGAAGCAATTCTGCCCCATGTGCAGCTACCAGTTCTTTATTGGATGAGCAAACGCTCTTTCCATTCAGAAGCGCAGTTTTCACAAAATCGTATGCTGGTTTGGTTCCGCCCATTGTCTCGACGATGATATCTACATCCTCATCCTGTGCGATAATGGAATAATCATGTACTAAAATGTCCTGCACCGGATCTCCCGGGAAATCACGCAGATCGAGTACATATTTCACTTCAATCTCTTCGCCGGCACGTTTTGCGATCGTTGCTGCGTTTGTATTCACAATCTCAACAACTCCTGAACCAATTGTACCATAACCTAATACTGCAATTTTCATAATTTTCCTCCATTATTTGTATTTGAATCATCCGAAGTTTCCTCCGCATGAGACTCTTTCTCTTCAACCGCGGCATATTGCTCATCTGTCAGCAATGTGTCCGGATTTACTACTACGATCAAATCATTGCCACGTTTGGCAATGAAATTGATATAATCTGTATCACGCGTGCGCGCCACTCTCGGAAATTCCTGAATATCTTTATCCTCAGCGCGAAATACCTTTCCAACGCGATCCACTACAATCGCAACCTTCCCTGCATGAGTTCGAAGAAGAAGGATTTTCGTATCTTCTGTCACCTCTTTCGCCGGAAGACAGAATTTCTGTTTCATATCATAAACCGGATAAATGTCATCACGAATCTGTACCAGGCCATTCATTCCGTCCGGCAAATCACTGGCATGCTGGATCTCTCGGTAATTTTCCAAACTTTGCATCCCGCTGATCTCGATACCATATTCTTTATCACTTAGAAAAAATACAATTATTTCCTTCATCCTTACCTCCTCATTTATCGCTGATCATCAACTGTTGATCCATTTCAAATAGCCATTGATAAATATATCAAGATCTCCGTCCATGACCGCAGCGACATTTCCCGTCTCTACATTGGTTCGGTGATCTTTTACCATCGTATACGGCTGCATTACATACGAGCGGATCTGGTTACCCCAGCCAATCTCTTTCTGTTCCCCTCGGATATCGGACTCCTTCTCGCGATTTTCCTGTTGTTTGAGCAAATACAGTTTGGCTTTCAACATCTGCATCGCCTTATCTTTATTCATATGCTGCGAACGCTCATTTTGGCACTGCACCACAATTCCGGTAGGAAAATGGGTGATTCGAATCGCAGAAGACGTTTTATTGATATGCTGTCCTCCGGCACCACTTGAGCGATAGGTATCAATTCGAATATCATCATCAGCAATCTCAATATCAAGATCCTGCTCAATATCCGGCATCACATCACACGAAACAAACGAAGTCTGGCGTTTTCCCGCTGCATTAAACGGAGAAATGCGGACGAGGCGGTGAACCCCATGCTCGCTCTTCAGATAACCATATGCATTGGTTCCATTAATCTGCAATGTGACAGATTTTAATCCCGCTTCCTCTCCATCCAGAAAGTCAAGCATTTCCACAGAATATCCTTTTTTCTCTGCCCAGCGCTGATACATACGGCAAAGCATGCTTGCCCAGTCACAACTCTCGGTACCACCCGCACCGGCATGCAATGTAAGGATGGCATTGCTGTCATCGTACTCACCGGTAAGCATCGTCGTAATACGAAGATCATCAAATTCAGAAGTAAACGTCCTAAGTTCCTCGCCAATTTCTGCAGCAAGGTCCTCGTCTTCTTCCTCATACGCCATCTCAATCAGCGTCATGATATCCTCATATTTTTGCAGCAAACCGTCTGCACGACCCACGATTTCTTTGAGGTCTTTGACTTCTTTCATGGCCTGGCTCGCCTTTTCGGAATCATCCCAAAAATCCGGAGCCTCCATATTTTTCTCCAATTCCTCGATACGATATCGCTTGTCTCCGAGATTCAAAGAATCTCGGACTTCCGCAAGCGGCTGCTCATATGAACTTAATTCTACTTTGTAATTATCTAATTCTACCACGTGACGTCTCTACTTTCCACAACAATATTTATATTTCTTACCACTTCCGCAAGGACATGGATCATTTCTTCCAACTTTTTCCGTTTTGCGCTGTACCGGCGCATTCGCAGAGTCGTCTTTGTTTGTTCCGGTTTCTTTTGCTACCTGCTCACGCTCTACTTTCTGCTCGATACGCACATGCATCAATGCCTTAACTGTTTCCTCACGGATCGATTCCGTCATTTCTTCAAACATATCATAACCCTGGAAACGATACTCCGTTACAGGATCTCTCTGACCATAAGCCTGAAGACCGATTCCCTGGCGGAGCTGATCCATATCGTCAATATGGTTCATCCAGTGCTGGTCTGTCACTTTCAAAAGAATTACACGCTCAATCTCACGAATCTGCTCCGGCTCCGGAAATTCTGCCTCTTTGGATTCATAGATACGAAGTGCCTCCTCTTTCAAATTCTGAAGAAGTCCGGCTTTATTCAAATTCTTGTCGCGTTCCGGATCAAATGTAATCGGCTCAAACGGAATGATCGGAAGCAAATTCATATTCAATTCCGCAAGATCCCAGTCTTCCGGAATCTGGTCGTCGCCAATCGTGCGTCCGACATATTTTTCAATCACTTCATCAATCATACCGTAAATAGTATCACGCATGCTCTCGCCATCCAATACTTTACGGCGTTCTGCATAAATGATCTCACGCTGCTGGTTGTTGATAATATCGTATTCCAGCAGATTTTTACGGATTCCGTAGTTATTATTTTCAATCTTCATCTGGGCACGCTCAATGGCTTTATTCAGCATACGGTGCTGAATCTGCTCACCTTCCGGCATACCAAGAGAATTAAATACATTCATCAGATTCTGGGAACCAAACAAACGCATCAAGTCATCTTCCAGGGAAATATAGAACTTGGATTCACCGGGATCTCCCTGACGTCCGGCACGTCCACGCAGCTGATTGTCGATACGTCTGGACTCATGACGCTCGGTACCAATGATACGAAGTCCGCCAAGTTCCTGAACTCCCTCTCCGAGTTTGATATCGGTACCACGTCCGGCCATGTTCGTCGCGATCGTCACCGCACCTGCCACACCGGCATCGGCAATGATCTCCGCTTCCATCTCATGATACTTTGCATTCAGGACTTTGTGCTTGATTCCACGTCGTTTCAACATCTCGCTGAGTTCTTCGGATGCCTCGATCGTAATCGTACCGACGAGAACCGGCTGTTTACGCTCGTAGCAGTCTGCGATATCTTCCACGATCGCATTCAGTTTTTCACGTTTGGTCTTATAAACCGAATCGTTGTAGTCAATACGGGCAATTGGTTTATTGGTAGGTACTTCCACAACGTCCATTCCGTAAATTTCACGGAACTCTTTTTCCTCGGTAAGCGCTGTACCTGTCATACCGCATTTTTTGTTGTATTTATTGAAGAAGTTCTGGAACGTAATCGTTGCCAGCGTCTTACTTTCTCTTTTTACTTTTACATGCTCTTTTGCTTCGATCGCCTGATGCAGACCATCGGAATAACGGCGTCCCGGCATAATACGTCCGGTAAATTCATCTACGATCAGCACTTCATCGTCTTTTACCACATAATCCTTGTCGCGGAACATCAGATTGTGTGCACGAAGTGCGAGAATAATACAATGCTGGATTTCAAGGTGCTCCGGATCCGCCAGATTTTCAATATGGAAGAAACGCTCTACCTTCGCAACACCCTGCGCAGTAAGATTTACAGTTTTTTCCTTTTCATCCACAACAAAATCGCCGGTCTCCATGTCATCTTCTTTCATGATAAGATCCATTTTCGAAAGTTCTTTTGCTGTACCACGTTTTAACTGTTTGGCAAGATTGTCACATGCCTCATAAATCTTTGTCGATTTTCCGCTGCTTCCGGAAATGATCAACGGCGTTCTCGCCTCATCGATCAATACCGAGTCGACCTCATCGACGATCGCATAATTCAAATCACGCTGAACCAATTGTTCTTTATAAATAACCATGTTATCACGCAGATAATCAAATCCAAGTTCATTGTTTGTCGCATACGTGATATCACAATTGTAAGCTTCTCTTCTCTCGTCATTGTCCATGCTGTTCAAGATACATCCAACGGTCAGACCCAAAAATTCATGTACCTGTCCCATCCACTCGGCGTCACGTTTTGCCAGATAATCATTGACCGTAACGATATGTACGCCCTTTCCTTCCAATGCATTCAAATACGCCGGAAGAGTGGATACCAGGGTCTTACCTTCACCGGTACGCATCTCTGTGATACGTCCCTGATGCAATATCACACCACCGATCAGCTGCACACGGTAATGGCGCATGCCGATAGTTCTCTTTGCTGCTTCACGCACTGCCGCATAAGCTTCCGGCAAAATATCATCTAATGTCTCTCCCCCCGCGAGTCTGCTTTTAAATTCTCTGGTTTTATCCCGTAATTCCTCATCGGATAACTTTTCGAAATCCGGCTCCAAAGATTCAATTTTGTCAACAATTGGAAGCACGCGTTTTACTTCTCTTTCACTGTGTGTTCCAACAAACTTACTTAAAATTCCCATGTGTTCACTCTCCATATATTTCTCCACACTAAAAATAAGTGTAGTATTTCAAATCATAACCTTTGACTATTTTATCACTTGCAAGCCGTTCTTTCAATACATAATTTGTTTTTCAAGCGGTTTTTTACAAACCGTTCACAACTTTGTCATAAAAAAAGCCGGTACACTGACTGCTCATCAGCATACCGGTTTGTTATTATTTTCGTCGTTTACAGGTATGTTTTAGAATTCCGGTTCGATCAAACCATACGTATTTCCTTTTCTCTTATATACCACATTTACTTCGTCTGTCTCAGAATTGCGGAATACAAAGAAATTATGTCCGATCAGTTCCATCTGAACACAAGCTTCTTCCGGATCCATCGGTTTCATCGCAAATTTCTTGGAACGAATGATCTGGATGTCTTCATCCTCAAAATCATCCGCCTCAATAAATGACTGGCTCAGGTGTGCAGCATTCTGCTCCTTGTCGATCAATTTATTTTTGTATTTGCGAAGCTGTCTCTCGATGACTTCTTCTACCAGATCAATGGATACGTACATATCTGAACTAACTTCTTCTGCACGAATAATGCTTCCTTTCATCGGAATCGTAATCTCGATCTTTTGGCGATTCTTCTCCGTACTCAACGTAACATGCACTTCTGTCGTATCGGTAAAGTATCTTTCGAGTTTGCCGATCTTTTCTTCAATGGCAGAACGTAAGCCCTCCGTTATATCTAAATTTTTTCCACTAATCACTAAATTCATGATAATCAGCTCCTTTGCCCAAAATATTCGGGATTTTCAGGCATTCATCTATTACCTGTCCCATGACTATAGTATACTACAAAATGCACAAATGAGCAACTAAATTTTAATTTTTTTTCAAGCAAATTCACAAGATTTTTGCGAATTGTCATACAACTAGTCAATTTGTCATCCCTATATATTTTTTACCTACAAAAGTCTACCCAAACTGTGGATAATGTGGATAACTTTGTGTATAACTCACAATTATCGTAATTAGGCATGTTTTTTTGTGGATAACTTTGTGCATCAATTTACTCTACATTTGTCGTCGTACTTTTGTTCTGTTTCAAGTTGTCACACATTTCAAACCGTCCGCTGGCACCACATGGTAAAACCAGTCCATTGCTGCTTACCGGAAGCCCGATCTCATCCGCTGTCACTTTTCCGCCAAACGGCTTTCCTACCGCCAATTCCAGCATATAAGACAATACCGCCGGCTGCAGACCGGTTGTATAGGAATTGATCAAAAAGAACAATGGATCTTTGGATAAAATCTTTGTACAAAGATTGACAAGGGGGAAGATTTTCTCCTCTATCTTCCAGATTTCCCCTTTTGGTCCTCTTCCATACGATGGTGGATCCATGATAATCCCGTCATAATGATTTCCACGGCGGATCTCGCGTTCAACAAATTTCACGCAGTCATCCACAAGATACCGGATCGGTGCGTCCGCAAGTCCGGATGCTGCTGCATTTTCTTTTGCCCAGGTAACCATCCCCTTAGAGGCATCCACATGTGTAACGGCCGCCCCCGCTTTTGCACAGGCCACCGTAGCACCTCCCGTATAGGCGAACAGATTCAGTACTTTGACCGGTCGTCCGGCGCGGCGGATCAGTCCCGATGCCCAGTCCCAATTGACTGCCTGCTCCGGAAAAAGTCCTGTATGTTTAAAACTAAATGGTTTCAAATGGAAGGTCAGATCCCGGTAATGGACATCCCACTGCTTCGGCAGATCAAAGAACTGCCATTCTCCGCCTCCCTTATTGCTTCTATGATAGTGCGCATTTTTCTTCTTCCACTGTGGGGCATCATGCGGTGTGTCCCAGATCACCTGCGGGTCCGGGCGAACCAGGATATAATCTCCCCATCGCTCTAACTTTTCTCCATTGGAAGTGTCAATAACTTCATATTCTTTCCATCCGTCTGCTAACCACATAGTATGCTCCTTTCTGTAATGCCGACCGCAAGCGCTCACGGTGCTTGTTAGGCTTGTGCTACAAAAAAAGCGATTGAATGAACATTCAATCGCTTTACGTGGGTTAGAGGATTCGAACCCCCGACCTTTTGGTCCGTAGCCAAACGCTCTATCCAGCTGAGCTAAACCCACATTTATCTTGCGTATCTCTCAACACGCAAGAATTATTCTACCATATGATTTTATGATTGTCAACATTTTTTTGAAATTTTTTCCCCGCAATTTTTTCCCGCATCTGTAAGAGCAGTTTTTTCTCCAGACGACTGACTTGGACCTGGCTGATTCCCAGATGTTCCGCAATTTCCCTCTGTGTTTTTCCGTCGTAGTAACGCATCTGGATGAGCTCCCTTTCTTGGGTCTGCAGCTGTTCCAGAAGATCTTCGACGACAAGGCGGTTCATCAATTCTTCCTGCCAGTCTTTCCGCTCCGGTATTTTTTCTTCCAGCGACACCTCTTTTCCATCCTGAAAGCAGATTGGTTTATGAAGCGACTCCACTTCCGCTGTCGCCTCCAACGCCAGCACAATATCTTCTACCGGAAGTTCGACTACTGCCGACAATTCATCCATCGAGGGTTCGCGCTCCAGTTTCTGCGAAAGTTCGGCCGCCATCCGCTTGACGCGCCAGCTGTTTTCTTTGATGCTGCGGCTGACCCGCACCATGCCGTCATCCCGCAAAAAACGCTTGATCTCCCCCGTGATCAAGGGTACCGCATACGTCGAAAACCGTACGTCAAACCGCAGGTCAAATTTATCCACCGCCTTAATCAATCCGATGGCGCCGATCTGACTGAGTTCTTCGCTGTCATACCCTCTTCCCGCAAATCGTTTCACGATACTGTATACCAAGCCCATATTTTCTTCGATTACTTGTTCTCTTGCCAATTTATCCCCGGAACGTGCTCGTTTGATTAGTTCTAAGGTTTCCATTTTCACCTCCACGTCTTTTTGGCAGTTAAGAGATATGTATCGCGCTGTAAATCGTCTTTTTCATATGAATCGTCGTGCCTTTTCCCAGTTCCGACTGCACATCAAGCTCATCCATAAACGCTTCCATAAACGCAAAACCCATCCCCGACCGGTCAAGTTCCGGTTTTGTTGTGTACATGGGTTCCATTGCCTTTTCCAGATTTTCAATACCCGCTCCTGTATCCGATATTTCGACCGACACCACATTGTCCTCAATCTTCGCCGCCATGCGCACCATCCCCGGATTCTTTTCATATCCGTGAATGATCGCGTTGGTTACCGCTTCAGACACCGCCGTTTTAATATCTGCCAATTCTTCAAGCGTCGGATCCAGTCGTGCCACAAACGCACTGATTACCGTCCTTGCCAGACTTTCATTTTCGGAATTACTTGAAAATTCCATAATAATTTCATTTTTTCCACTCATTTTCAGCTCTAAGCCTCCATCTTTACACTTTTTGAATAATCTTATACAACCCGGACATCGAAAAAATGCGGTCAATTCCTTTTCCCACACCGGTAACATAGACGTTGCCCCCAAGATATCCCATCTTCTTATAACGTCCCATCACCATACCGATTCCCGAACTATCCATAAAGGTCATTCCGTCAAAATCAAATACAATGTTCTTTACATTGCCCTTTTCAATCAACACATCGATTGTACGGCTGAGCTGTCCCGCCGTATGATGATCCAGTTCCTCACTGATATGTAGTATTAAATTTGCGCCGCTGCGCTCTAATGAAAATGTTTCCATCGAGATTTCATTCTCCTTTCATAGAAATTGGGGAAATAAAAAACTATGGACGAAGACTTTTGTCTTCCATCCATAGCTTTTTTCATGCGTTCTTTTCTATTTTTTATCCGGTCAATCCGTTTTGACACCCAGCTGATTCAACCGGCTCTTCGCTTCCGAAGCGCGGCCGCTGTTCTTATCGGTGTCAATGACTTTTTGATAATAACTTTGTGCTTTTTTCGTCTTTCCTGTCTGATGGTACACGCGTCCCATAAAATACAGGGCATCGAGATTTTTCTCATCAATCGAAAGAACTTGTTTCAAAAGATTTTCTGCCTCACTGTATTTACCTGAGTTAAAGGCTTTACGCCCCTCTTCAAATAATTTCTGCGCATCTGCCGCAGTAATCTTTTTCGATACTGCTGCCAAAAGATCCTTCGCTTCCTGCGTCGTAAAATCGCTGTCTTTGTAGCCATTTACTGTCGAAGCAGCCAGAAGCCGGTCACCATCCTGATAGTATTTTACTGCCATTACAAGATTGTTGAGTTTTTCCACTTCCGCACTCTTCTTGGTTTCTCCATCGTCGATTTCTTTCTGTAACGCATCGGCTTTGTCCTGCAGCGTCTTTTTCTCCTTCTCCAGCGTAGAAATCTGTGCTTCCTTAACCGAAAGCATTTCCTTTGCCTCCGTAATATCGCTGGAATTATTTCCCAGTGTATTTCCTTTCATCGTAGGGTATACAAGCACCACACTTACAATAATTCCGATAACGGCTCCAATAATAATGTTGACGGCGGGCATCCAGCGTTTCTTTTCTTCCCGGTATGTTCCCACCGGCGTCACATTTGCCGTGTTTGCCTGTGTATCTCTCTCCGCCTGCTTGGCAAATGCTTTCGGAGAATTTTCTTTGCCTTTCGGCTCACTGAACGTATCGCCGATCTCCTGCATATAACGCAGCGTCGTCGTATTGTTAAAGTCAATCTTTCGTGCACGTTTCAGCACTTTTGCCGCCTTTACATAATCTTTTCTCTTCATATATAAAAGAGCAAGCAGTTGATAGGCTCTCACAAATTGTGGATTCAGGCTGACTACCTTTTTCAATTGAATGATCGCCAGATCCGCATTGTCATTTTTTGCCTCTTTCAATGCTGAATTATATTTCTTAATGGTCTGGTTTACCGTCTGCAATGTACTTTGATTTTTCTGAACAACATCAATATAATACTTTGCCCGGTTGTCTTCCGGCTGGAGATAATCGCTTAAAACCCATTCACTGAGGGCTGCGATCGTCTCGCCCATTTCATTGTATACCAGACCAAGAAGGTTTCTTGCCTCGGTATTATGCTTATTAAAGTTTAAACTCTTTTTCAAAACCAGGATTGCTCCCGACAAGTCGCGCACCTTCGCCTTTTCCAAGCCAATATTATAATAGGCATTTGACAATTTGCGCGCATGATGCAGTGCTCTAAGATCCTGTCCGCAAAAGCGGCAAACCGGAGCATCCTCTGTTATTATCGTATCACATCGTGGACATTTCATCGTTTTCCTCCAACTCTTACATCGTACCTTTTACTTCTGCAATCAATTCTCTCATAATATCTGTCACATCTGTCATATTATTACTGTTGTTTACCACTTCACTTACCTGCTCAATATCTAAACTCGGCTCATATTTTTCCAATTCTTCTTCAAAATTAATCATGTCATGTACCTCCCTTTCTCTTTGTATTTTCTCTATGAAATATCATACCGACTTTCCTTCTAAATTGCAAGAGAAAAACTCTCTTTTTTCAAAAAGCTGTCGGCACATCCCGACAACTTCTTTTCTTTTTTCACATAAATCGAGCAAAATCCCGGCTCTTGACAATCCAAGAAACCGGGATTACATATCATTTCTTCTATACTATTATGCACGCAGTTTGTACTGATCGATCAATTCCATCGCATTTTCCATCTCACTGAGAAGTTCCTGGGAAAGTGCGGAACTTTCCTGCGCAGAAGCAGTATTTTTGTCCACTACGGCAGCAATCTCTCCCGCCGAAGTAAGCATATCCTGAAGGTAGGCGTCCTGTTCTTTCGTCGCCTGTGTGATCTCTGTGATATGGGAAGAAATTTCTTCCGAAATCTTCGTAATGCCATCCATCATATGTACGGTCTCTCCGGTAAGCGATACCCCGTTATTAACAGCCGCAATACTCTTGTGAATCAGATCGGTGATATTCTGCGCCGCCTCGGCACTCGAACCTGCCAGCGTACCGATCTCGCCGGCGACAACGGCAAACCCTTTTCCATGTTCTCCGGCACGCGCTGCCTCAATCGAAGCATTGAGTGCCAAAAGATTCGTCTGCTCTGCGATACCGCCGATCACTTCGATAATATTTGCAATTTCATTGGACTCTTCGCGAATCAGATCCATCGCTTTGACAAGATTATCCATCTTATCTTCGCCTTCCTGCATCTGCTGCACCGCATCTCTGGAAAGTTTTTCCACTTCATCCGCTTTATTTGTGCTATCGTGTACCGAGTTAGAAACATTTCCAATATTATCCACAAGGCTGCGAATATGATTGGACTGCTGCTGTGCGCCATCTGCCATTGACTGCGCGGACTGTGCCAACGTATCCGCCCCGTCACACACTTCTCCAAACGACTCCTTCATTTCCTTCAATGTCGTATTCAAACTACTTATAATCTCTACCATGGAATCTTTAATCTCAGCAAAATCACCGATATAGTTCTGAACTTCTTTCAAGTCAATATCTTTCGTGCTGATCTGCTTCAAGTTCATCGAAATATCATCCACATAACGTTTCAATTCCTGCATGGCAAAATTTGTATTTCCCATCATATTGACAAATTCATCCTGCATCTGATATTCAATCTTGGTATCCAGATTTCCCTTCGCCAGTTCGTCCATCGCATGATCCATAATATCAATCGGTTCTTTCACTCTGCGAATCACCTGTTTTGCGATCTTATTTAAAAACAGATCAACTCCAACAATACTGATCACTGCAATTGCCAGAATCACACCTACGATAATAGCAATTTTGTTTTCCGTTGCCAAATCAAACCTTGTATCTTCTTTTGCCAGCAAAATTCCTTCATAAATACCGATCAATGCCAACACACCCACGACGCCACTAACCGCAAACCCGATACGTAAAAACTGCATATGCATATACTTGCGTATCGTAAGCTGCTTTTTCACTTGCTGCACTTGTTTTCCTGCCTTCATAAGTGACCTCCTTGCTCTCCTGTTTTCCTTAAAAAAACGGAGAATAAATTTGTCCTTAAATTATAGCACAAAACAATGCAAAATACAATGATTTATATTATCTTTCCATCCTCGATATTTATGATCCGATCGGCCATCTTTGCGACACCGGGGTCATGCGTTACAATAATGATTGTTTTTCCTTTTTTCTTAAGTTCCGTAAAAATTTTCATAATTTTTTCTTTTATTCCCGGATTCTGAATGGCATTTACCAATACAATTCGGTTATCATCATGAATCATACGTTTGTATCTCATTATGAAATCCCCTCTTTTAACGGGATTAGAAAGTTCAATTTCTCCCTAACCCCGCTTATTTTACTTAGTTTATACTGGCTTTGATTTTTATACACACTATTATTAGCATACTAAAAAAGCAAGATTTTGTCAATCTTTTACAATACTCTCACACTTCTACTATTTACACACTTGTTGTATAATAGGTTGAAAATGCCCTGCCACCTATGATATAATGAATCTAACACTACCATAACAAAGGGGGATTTTTATGAAAAAATCATTTTTTGCAACTATTTTCTTATGGGGACTGCTTTTGCTCTCCTGCTTCTTTTTGCCGAAGGCGGCTTATGCGGAGGACAGCAACTCCATTGAACGGATTGATATGGATGTTTCGATCGATGCAAACGGAACCGCTCATATCAAAGAAGTCTGGCAGGCTTCTGTCTACCAGGGAACGGAAGGCTACCGGCCATATGGAAATCTGGGTGCCTGCGAGATCACCGATTTTTCTGTCAGTGATGACTTGGGAAACCATTATGAACTGCAGGATCACTGGGATACGAATGGCTTTTTTGTAGACAAACGGGAAAAATGTGGCATCGTTAACAACGGCGATACACTTGAGCTTTGCTGGGGAATCACCAAATACGGAAACCGGACTTACACGCTTACATACAATATTACCAACATTATCAATCAATACGAAGATGCGCAGGGACTTTATTTTAGTTTTATCCCGGAACAGATGAAGCAAAATCCGGACAACGTTTCCGTGTATATTCACTCAAATATGCTGAAACTAAATGAAAATAACGCAAAAATCTGGGCATTTGGTTATCCGAATGGCACGATTATGTTTGAAAACGGCGGTGTGCGCATGGATTCACAAGGCGCTCTCCCTTCGTCACATTATATGACAGCTTTAATCCAATTTCCGGACCATGCTTTTTCTACAGCAGTAGAGCAAGGTGAGTCTTTTGATGCTATCTGCGAACAGGCGAAAAAAGATGCCATAACTCCTGCCACGATCCGGTTTTATGATTATCTGATCTTCGCCATCCCTTTCGTACTTTTGATTGGAGCTTTTCTGATCTGGTTTATCTGGGGACACGATGACAAGCCGGTCGATATCACAGAATTTTATCCTCCGGATGACCACAACAGTGCCGAAATTGCTCTTCTCTATAAAGGCAAGGTCACAAACGAGGACCTTACTTCCATGATTGTGTATCTTGCTTCCAAAGGATATCTTTCCATCGAAGCCAAAACAGAAGAAACACTGGGAGGATTGATAAAATCGAGCGATTTTATCTTGAAAAAGGAAAAAGATTATGATGGTGTCAACTCCATTGAACAACGTTTTTTTGATGGTTTATTTGCCGGACGAACGATTGTGTCAAAAAGTATGCTGACCAATAAATTTTACCGTGTTTTAGGAGACATCGCAGATGATATGAACAGTAAAGATAACCAGAAGATTATTTTTGAATCTTCTTCTTTGTCAAAAAGACTTCCTATCACTTTGATGATCGTTCTGTCTCTGCTTTGCGGTCTGGTGCGTTCCCTTTATGCCGCAGAAGGCGATCTGTCAATTGCCTTCTTTTTAAGTTTGTTTCCTCTGACAGCCCTTCTTGTGTTGACACAACTTCCTTCGAAACCGGGCATCAGCAACAAAATATTTTTAATCGTATGGAGTATCCTTTTCGGGCTCAGTTCCGTCATCACATCGTTAGTAAAATTAGCTTACACCGCACCGTTTTTCCTGCAGATGCTTATCTTTTCCATTATCTGCTCCTTTGGCATGGCAATTTTCCGCTATCTTGTGCCAAAGCGTACCCCGTATGGGACGGAAATGTTAGGCCGCATTCGTGGCTTTAAACATTTTTTGGAAGTTGCCGATAAAGACCGGCTTGAAATGCTGGTAACCGAAAATCCATCCTATTTTTATGATATTCTTCCTTACACTTATATATTGGGAGTTTCAGACAAATGGATTGATAAATTTGAAGATATCGCTATCGAACCGGCTCACTGGTATCATGGACGCAGCCTTTACAGCACACGTGCTTTTGCTTCTTCACTTAATACAACGATGTCCTCTGCCCGCATGGTCATGACGTCGTCTCCTTCCAAAGGGCGCGGTGGACGAAGTTTTTCCGGCGGTGGCGGGGGTGCCGGAGGACATTCTTCCGGTGGCGGCTTCCGATAAAAATTGTATAAACGAACTAAGAAAGTCGTTTTTACAAAACGTTCACAAATTTTCGAAAATTTGAACATCATTTATTCACATTTTAAGTATATACTAAGACCATAAGTTAAAGATAAACAACTTCAACTTATAAAACTTAATTTTGGTAGTTATCTTATTTTTGATATTTTTTCATAAAACTCCTCTTTCAGAAAAAGAACCGTGACGGCGGTTCTTTTTCACGTTTAAGAAACTTAAAAAATGCTCCGAGATCACGCGGAGCATTTTTAGCCTTGTCAAAGGCGAGAAAAGAACACGAAGTGTTCGAAATGTGAATGTGGAGGAGGGGCATCCTGAATAGTTACCTCAATCTTTTCAATTATTCTACCGGATGCAGATTTTTCAATGAAATATCCAAAATCGGTGCAGAATGTGTCAATGCTCCGCTGGAGATATAATCGACACCAATCTTCGTAAGACGGTCAACATTTTCTCGCGTAACATTTCCCGAACACTCGGTCTCTGCACGTCCATCAATAATCTCGATGGCTTTTGTCATGTCTTCCGGCGTCATATTGTCCAGCATAATGATATCGGCACCGGCCTCTACAGCCTCTTTTACCATATCAAGATTCTCAACTTCGATCTCAATCTTTCTTACAAATGGCGCGTACTCCTTTGCCATCTGAACCGCTTTCGTCACACTTCCGGCAGCTCCGATGTGATTGTCTTTCAAAAGCACACCATCGGAAAGGTTATAACGGTGATTGTATCCACCTCCGACCTTTACGGCATATTTTTCAAATACTCGCATATTCGGTGTCGTCTTTCTCGTATCCAGAAGCTTTGTCTTGGTACCTTCCAACAGTTTTGCAATTGATTTGGTGTAAGTCGCGATTCCGCTCATGCGCTGCAGATAATTCAGCGCTACACGCTCTCCGGAAAGCAAAATACGAATATCGCCTGTCAGCACAGCCATCTTCTGACCATTTTTCACTTCATCGCCGTCTTTACAGAAAAAGGTAATTTCTGTCGCCGGATCCAGCAGGGAAAATACGCGGGCAAATACATCCAGTCCGGCGATCACGCCATCCTGCTTACAGATCAGTTCTACCCTTCCCAGCTTTTTCTCCGGCATTACGGCATTGGTCGTAATATCCTCACTCGTAATATCTTCGCGCAGCGCCTGTAAGATCAGTTCATCTGCGTTTAACTGCATCGTTATTGTATTCATTGTTCTTCTCCTTTTCTCGCTTCTTTTACTCGTTCAATCTCATCCAATACGAGTTTTTTATATTCTTCACGAAGTTTATCAAGATCTTCATATTTATTAAAATCTAACTTCTCTACCATCGTTTCATCGACTTTGCCCGGATTTTCCGTAATGCTCTTTGCCGCACGTCCTGCGAACACAAGACTTTCCAGGAGAGAATTGCTTGCAAGACGATTGGCGCCATGAACACCATTGCAGCTTGTCTCACCAATCGCATATAAATGTTCTGCCGATGTCCTGCTTTTTTTCGAATCAACCCAGATGCCGCCCATAAAATAATGCTGTGCCGGTACAACCGGAATCGGATCCTTGGTCACATCGTAACCTTCCTCCAGACATCTCCGGTATATATTCGGAAAATGTCCCTTGATCTCCTCTTCCTTGATCGGTGCCAGACTCAGACGAACATACGGCATATCATCTTTCTTCATCTGCTCATATTCTTTCTGCGTCAAAAGATCTCTCGGCAGAAGTTCATTGACAAAGCGATTTCCATTTTTATCCAGAAGGATTGCTCCCTCTCCGCGGACTGATTCTGAAATCAAAAACCGTCGTCCCGGCTTTTTCGAATACAATGTCGTCGGATGGATCTGTATGTAGTCAATATTTTCCAATTGAATACCATGTGACAGAGCAATTGCCAGGGCATCACCCGTCAAATGGCGGAAATTGGTCGAATGTTCATAAAGACCGCCCAGACCACCACAGGCAAGCACCGTATCTTCCGCCTCGATCACCTGCTTTGTGCCCGCTTTATCGACGGTAACTGCCCCCGCACAAGTCCTTCCATCCGTGAGCAGATCGATCATCGTCGTATACTCCAGCAGCTTCACATTTTCGCACTTTTTCACCGCCGCCAGCAATTTACTTGTGATTTCTTTTCCTGTGATGTCTTCATGAAAGACAATGCGGTGCGTCGAATGTCCCCCCTCTCTTGTATATAGAAGTTTTCCATTCTCCTGCTCAAATTCCACCCCATATCCAATCAGTTCTTTCACAATATTCTGCGAAGACCGGATCATAATATCCACCGATTCTTTGCGGTTTTTATAATGGCCGACCCGCATCGTATCCTCAAAATAACTGTCATAGTCATCCTCGGATTTCAACACGCACATCCCGCCTTGCGCCAAAAAAGAATCGCTGCTTTCGGCATCTTCTTTCGTAATGATGACAATCTGTTTTTCTTTCGGAAGTTTCAGAGCACAATATAATCCTGCTGCCCCGCTTCCCACGATCAAAATATCTGTTTTTATTTTCTTTACATTATTGAGTTCAGTCATCTAAAAACCTCATTTCTGATACCTATATAGTAATAAATAGCGTCAGATGAAATAGGTTCAAATGACGCTATCATTTTCTAATATTATCACAAATCATGGCATATGACAAGCCGAAAATTATTTCTGTGCGGTCTTTCCTGCTTCCAAAATGCTTTCATAGCACGGCTTCTTTTCCATATCATCGGTAAACAAAAGCGGATAGCTGGTTTCCCCTTTGAAACCACTAAGCCAGGACTCGCCATCTTTCAATCCCCAAAATGTCACAGAAGTAATATTCGCCTTTCCTTCCCTTTTCATTTTGGTAATCACATCGAAAAATTCTTTGTAACGCTCTGCCTGCTTTTTCAATCCCTCTTCGGAATCATCGGTATTGTGCATGTCAATTTCCGTCAATTGAATCTCGATGCCATCGATTGAGGCATATTTTTCGAGTGCCGTCTCAAACAGATCAACGGATGGAAAATCCATATCCCAATGGCTTTGCATGCCCACACCATCAAGTAGGCCGGCATCGTAAAGTTCTACTACTTTCGCGTACAAAAGATCTCGTTTCTGTGCTATATACTCGTTATAATCGTTGAGGAAAAGTTTGGTTCCCTCCTCGGCATATTTTCTTGCAAATGTAAACGCATCCTTAATATATGAAAAATCGCCATAGGTCTCATACCACATGCTTTCCGTGCGGTAATTTCCGTCGTCGCCGACTGCCTCATTGACGACATCCCAGGCATATACCACACCCGGGTAATTTTCTTTGCAATAGGTAAGAACTTGCTTAATATAACTTTCCATGCGCTTCTTCATCGTTGCCTTATCCACATACCCCTTTGACGGATCATATTTCTTGGAAAAGAACCACTCCGGTGTCTGACTATACCACACCAAAGTATGTCCACGAAGCGGAATCCCCGCTTCCCGGGCTGCCTTCAGCGCTTTTTCCAACGTTTCTTCTTTGATCGCCGGCATTCCGTCTTTGCTCTTCTCGGACCCTTCCCAGTCCAAAAGACTTTCCGGTTTCATTTCATTTTCCATCGTAATACTGTTAAAATTTTCCTTTATTTGGGCAACTCGGTCTTCTTCACTCAGATACCCGGATGTCGTCGCCACACCCACTTTAAAATCGCCGTCAAAGGCTTCTTTCAACGTTTTCGCATCGCTTTTCGAATCCGTAACTACCGATGCTGTCACTGCTGCTGTCGTCGGCTGATTTTTCGTCTCTTTCTGCTCACTTTGTCCACATCCGGTCAGGCACAATGCCATCCCCAATGCTGCGCATACACCAATACTCCATTTTCTAAGTCTCATAACTACCTCCTGTTTTTGTGTCTCATTAACGAAAATATTATATAGTTTTTATGCAAAATAACTTCTAAAGTATACCATACTTTTCCTTTTTTTGCAATCGTTCTTGCATATTTCTGTGTTTATTGATATAATGTTTTGAGGTACAGTGCAATGCAGAAATGCAGGAAAGGATATTAGTATGAGTAAAATAATTCTAACCGGAGACCGTCCTACCGGCAGACTTCATGTCGGACATTATGTCGGCTCCTTAAAACGCCGCGTCGAGCTTCAAAACTCGGGCGAATATGATTCAGTATATATTATGATCGCAGATGCGCAGGCTTTAACAGATAACTTTGACAATCCGGACAAAGTACGCAGCAACATCTCTGAGGTTGCCCTTGACTACATGTCCTGCGGATTGGATCCGGCAAAATCTACGTTATTTGTTCAATCCTATATCTCTGAATTGACAGAATTGACTTTTTATTATGCCAATCTTGTAACGGTTTCGCGTTTAAAACGAAATCCTACCGTAAAAAGTGAAATTCAGCTTCGCGGATTTAATTCCAGTATCCCTGTCGGATTTTTCACATATCCAATCAGTCAAGCAGCTGATATCACCGCTTTTAAAGCAAATGTCGTGCCTGTAGGCGAGGACCAGCTCCCAATGCTGGAACAGGCTCGCGAAATCGTGCATAGTTTTAACAGTATTTACGGAGAAGAAGTTCTCGTTATGCCAAAAGCATTTCTCCCAAATAATCAGGCTTGTATGCGCCTTCCGGGAACCGATGGAAAAGCAAAAATGAGTAAATCTCTTGGCAACTGCATCTATCTCTCGGACAACCCGGACGATATCCGCAAAAAGGTCATGAGTATGTACACCGATCCGGATCACATCCGCATCGAAGATCCCGGAAAACTCGAAGGGAACACGGTATTTACTTATCTGGATGCCTTTTGTAACGACGCTCACTTCGAACACCATCTTCCGGAATATGCCAACCTTCAGGAACTGAAAGATCACTATACCAAAGGCGGGCTCGGCGATGTCAAAGTGAAGAAGTTCCTCTATGCCGTTTTGATGGAAGAACTCGAGCCAATCCAGGCACGCCGCCATGAATTGGAAAAAGACATTCCGGCTGTCATGGAAATTCTCCGCGAGGGCAGTGTAAAGGCACGTGAGGTCGCAGCGCAGACACTTTCAGAAGTAAAACATGCGATGAAGATTGATTATTTTGAATAGTTATAAAAAATAATACAAAAATGACCGATCAGTCTAACTTTGAGGGGTTACCTCAGTCCGAAAAACTGAACGGTCATTTTTTTACCTGCACACTATTGATCCCCTCAATAACCATTATGAAGAAATCTCGCAGCGTGTAACTTTTCCTTTTTTCACTCTAATTTCCAATCCAAGATGAACTTTCAACAAATCCTTGAATTCCGCTTTTGAAAGCCATTTTCCGATCATCGGATTGGAACCGCCATAATTTGGATCCCAATATTTAGTCTTATTCGTAAGAATAAATACCTTCTTCTTTTTTATCTTTTTTTCTCCCACATATAGTGGTGCTTTTACAACAAGTTTATTACCTTTGACCTTTGCCTGCGCAGAATCGTACACCCAATACTTTTGAGTCTTTGCCTGCACATAACTGCCACTCGCGATTCCCGTACTCAAAAGAGATAGCACCAGTAACATAGCAATCAAAACACGTTTCATACTCTTTTTCCTCCTCGTATTATAAAGTAGTAGTGTTTATAGACCCTCTCCAAGGTCTGTATGC
>ERZ779880.142-NODE-142-length-113351-cov-8.154657_pt1 | contig 113351 bp, 108 predicted proteins | sample MGYA00511555_ERZ779880 | MGnify/ENA primary metagenome ERZ779880 (study PRJEB29588, sample SAMEA2145815) | human gut metagenome | biome: human gut; feature: human-associated habitat; material: faeces | place: Denmark | collected 2008/2010 ... | reverse complement strand
ATTTTTTACTAACCGTGCAAAGTCAGTAATCTTATTTTACACTGAGGTATTTTTTTCTCAACCTTCTTTCTTGGGATTCTCTATATTTTTAATTATACAGGAAGCTCCTATTCGACAAATTATTTTTAAACGCTACAAGTTACATTCCAAAAAGAGACATAATTATGATAGCACATTTCTCTTTTCGCAGTTTTGGGTTTGCCAGCTCTATATAAGTCATAAGCTTATTCATAAAACACACCTGACTCATGTATACAATTATCAGATCTTCAACTTATAATTTGCACTTTTAATAAACTCATCCTTATTTTCAGTTGAAATTACAAACAAGCCTAACAAGTTTTGCCATTCCTTACACCAATAATAACGCTACCAAATCTTCTATGCAAATCTAACTTATCTTTTTTGCAGAAGCCAAAATCAACTTCTCATGGCTTATATAATCCAATCCCGGATCTAAAAGTTTAATAAATTCATCCATATATATCGTCTCCCTAATAGAAATATCTTTCTTTCAGTATAACACATATAGGAATAGAAATCACCTATTATTTCAACTAACATTGGAAAGAACCATTTTTGTCTTGACAACTGAGCCATTATAGATCCTTAGGAACCATTTCATCCATACATAACAAATGAATTTGTTCTCTCTTTTTATCAGCATTTTCAGTCATCATATGAAATCACCACCTAGTATTTTATACTTCTATTATACCAAAAAAGCACCGAAAAGTCGCTAAAAAATCGCACTTTTCAGTGCTTTAATACGAGAAAAATCCACGACATTTGTCGTGGACTTTGTCTACAATCTGAAAGGACTCTCTTTTTGAGGGTCCTTTATATAAATGCATACAAAATTTATCAATCCGTAAGTGCTACACTAGTAACTTGCAATCCTTGGTCTGCTTCTACGATCAAATCCCCCAACCCGATATTATCTGTCGGATTTTGATGATACGCATAAGAAATCACCAAAGTGGTACCTGTATTTGCTCCCTGAATCACTCCATTCGAACTTTTATACACTACCGGCATATTGAACGAAATTGTCATCGTCTGTGCATCTCTGGTATGATTTGATTTATGGATTCCATTTACCTGTATCCGATAATCACCACGTCCGTTCTGCGGTTTTTGATGTACATTCACAGTAATTGAATAGCATCCACTTGCTGCATAAACCCCTTCACTGTCTTCATCATTTACAAAAATTGTAGGTTTACTATATTTTTTCATGTTATCATCTCCTTACCATATAGTCTTACTATTTATATCGTCATTATATTACAACAATGAACCTACGTCAACAAAAATTATAACAAAATTATAATAAATTTTTCGAAAACGTTTGTGTTTGATTTATCTTTCAAATAAATGTAATTTATTGCTGATCTTACCCCTTTTTTTTGCATTTTGAATTACCTTTTTTATCGTTGTTCTTCTTACTAGTCGATTATTTCTCATAAAACGCCAGCCGGTTCGGAGCCAAAGTGCCGGCCAAAGGACAGGACATCTTCCTGTTTTAGGAAAATTAAGGTGCATTTGATGATGAAATTCCCGGAAAAGATCTCTCCAGCCATTTCCTCGGAGTGCTACCATTTGTTCGGATTCCATCGTTCCAAATTCCAATGACTGCAGAATCTCTTCCATAAATCCCCACATATCTTCCCCAGACACCATATTTACGATCAGGGGTTCTGCTGCCTCTTCTTCCAATCCCAGATACTGCACGCAGACCGAAGTAACCATATCGGAAAAACCGGTAAGACCGCTCTGGGCTGTCAGCTTCTTATACTGTGCCAGCTCTTTTTCCGTCACGCCGTGTCTCCAAAATACAACCCAGTCGCAGAGCAGTTTCAGACCGAACCCTGCCCTCAGAAAATGCTGAAGCATATGAAGAAGAAGATAATACGCATGAATGCCATCCGGCAGCACCGGGAATTCTATCCCCATCAATTTCTTTTTTCCTGCCTGCACAGCAACTTCTTTTTGAAGTTCTTCCATAAGCCTGTTTGTTTCCTTGTCATCAAACGGTTCTGCCAGTAACGTATGCAATTCCACCTCGACATGTTTCTCGGTCACATACACTTCGTGATGATTAACCGAATGTGCCGGATTTTTCACAAAGCCAAGGTTTTCCATCCTTTCGCCCGTTTTCGAAAGCTGTGCCGGATTCGGCAAAAAAAGATCGACATCTCCGCTTTTCCGAAGTTCCGGAACCGGATAAAATTCTGCCGTTGAGGCTCCCTTCAAAAGAACCACACTCACTCCTGCTTCCTGCAGTATGCGAATAATCCGATGTTCCAGATAAAGCAGATGATAATTCTGCCGCACCGTCTTCCTCGCTTCTTCCCGGATGCATATTTTCACATTTTCCGGGATTTTCCCACATTCTTCCGGTTCGTCTAAAAGCGGATCCAGCAAAGAAAGGACGGCATGCTGTTTTGCCAGTTTCAAAATGCTGTTCCAATCCTGCTCTCCGGCTGCTTCGATTGGATTCTTTGCTCCGAGAACTTTTGCCAGTTTGGCAAACAACCATTGTTTTTCTTTGTTCACGACGTCTTCCTCCATTTTTTTATTAGCAACATAATCTTTTCCCACAAGAAGCAAAATTCCTTTGTACGCACATAACATACCAAAAAGATTACATTGGGAACCACCACACATACACATATTCTCTTAAAAAATATCTCTGCCATGCTTCCTCCCATCTGCCGGCATGAAATGTGAGTCAACATCCCGGCGGCAAACACGATCCCGGTATAGAGTGCGTATTTTGCAAAATAATGAACCACCGGAACTTTCAGGGAATGCCGGTACAAAACCAGCGGCTCCACCCAAAAAGAGGTAAGGAGGGTACTGAAAAGTGTTCCTAAAAATACGCCAAACGCCCCACACTCCTTAGCGAGTACTATTGAAAAAACAATATTCAGAAAAGCGTTGGCGATGGATTTGTAACGGTCAAACCAAAAGAGTCCGAGCGAATCCCGAAACACCAATGCTGCCTGGCGCATTCCCAGGATAAAAAAGTTCAGACACAAAACAAACACAACATTTTCCGGGAATACATATTCTGCCCCAAAACTAAACTCTACAAACAGATTGATCAGTTCATACAGACAGATTGCTGCAAAACCATACATCCATTGTCCGACAAAAAAAGAACTGGCAAAGACTTTCCGGATCCGTTCTTTTCCCTGCGTGACACCAAGATTTCCGACACTTGCCGTAAGTCCCTGAAACATTCGAGTCATGATTGAATGCACCGATGCAATGATCAGATAATAATTGGAATAGCATCCTACACTGATCAGTCCTACCATCGCTGACAGGATAAGATTATCCGTATTATTTACCAGCACATCCCCGACTTTATGCATGAGCATCGCCCGGATATTCTGGTAAATACCACTTCGCTCCTCTTTCGGAATCGGCTTTATGTCTTTATCTTTTAAAAACGGATACAAACGGTCCGCTTTGTAAGAAATCCATATATTGTTACCAATTGTTGCCAATAACATCATACACAAAAACAGGTAGAAATTTTGGGTGGTCAACAAAACCGTGATCTGCAATGCATCCTGTACGAGAATAGAAACCGTCATACTGATCTCTCCCAGATAACTGAGCTGGTGGGCGTCCAGCATGGATTTCTTATAAATAAGCAAATACGAAAACACAGAATTTGCCAGGTAAAGGAGATAGATCGCGATCAAATGGTCGACCGATTCATATCCCTTCACAAGAAAATCCATAAACGGAATGACAGCAAGTCCGGCTGCCAGCACGAATTCTCCCATAATATGGTAAATTTTGCGGTACAGCTGCATCAGGGATTTTTGTTTTTCTACGTCACCCTTCGCAACCGGTTCATATAAGGCATAAGTGATTGCCGTTCCCACGCCGAATTCCGAGAGAGAAAATACATTTAAAATATCCCAGAACAAACCATTGATCCCCACATAGGTCTGGCTGAGGCAGTGCGTGAACACCACTCTTGTGATAAATCCGGTCAAAAGCGCGATCATCTTTGCAATTATCGCTGTCGTCGTATTTTGAACCGAATGCTCTGTTCTGCTTTTTTTCTCCATTTTTTAAATTCCCTCATTTCTTTCTCGTAATTTCCTTCCAAATATGATAAGATACCTTTGAAAGGAGTCTATTATGTCAAAAAAATCTTACTTAATATATATTATCCTGCTTATACTCGTGGTTTTAGGCATCGGCATTATGGTCTATGCCCGCTTTCGCACGCCCTCATTTGAGGCAGCAGAGCAGTCAGAGTCCACGGATGCCGTCAGCAATCCCTACTGTGGATTTTATCACCTGTATGGCTACCAATTATCGGAAGAAGGGAATACTCCTGCCAAAAAATGGGTATCCTCTGTGCTTGCAAACGACGATAATTACATTGTCCTGCTTCAGATCAATCTGGTTAATTACAAAAATAAACCAATCAGCGATTCTGCTCTATCGCAGCTTGACAGCATTATATCATCTTTTGCTGCGGCAAACAAGCAGATCATTCTACGCTTCTTATACGACTGGAACGGAAAAGCACTTCAAAGCGAACCGTCTTCCATCGAGCAGGTTTCCAGCCACATGGATGACGTCGCCCCTGTCGTAAATGCACACAAAGACGCTGTCTTTCTGCTTCAAGGCATTTTTACCGGGAACTGCGGAGAAATGAATCAGACACATTATGGTTCCAATGATGATATCCGTATTCTGATAAAAGAACTTTCTTCCGTCATTTCTCCGGAAATCTATCTTTCCGTCCGCACCCCGGCACAGCTTCGCACGATTTTGGGAACGTCCTCACCTTTTGCCAATGCCTCTCCATATGACGGAAGTCTCTATGCCAGACTTGGTCTTTTCAATGACGGCATGTTTGGCAATGAATTTGACTGCGGTACCTACGACGACACACCTCTTGCAGATACTTCCGACATTACGCAGAAAGGAACCCGCAAAGAAGAAATTGCCTTCCAGAGTAATCTCTGTTCCTATGTGCCAAATGGCGGCGAGGCCGTTTTAGCAAATCCGTATAACGACCTTGTAAAGGCCATTCCGGATCTTTATGACATGCGCGTTTCCTACCTCAGCTGCGACCACGAGGCCTCCGTGCTGAACAAATGGAAAAACACAGTATATTCCGGCGAAGATACCATATTTTCCGGAGTAAGCGGTTACGATTATATCCGCGCCCATCTCGGATACCGCTATGTACTAACCGGTACACAGGTATCTTTTTCCGGTTTATTTTCCTCCCATATTCAGTTTAAAATAACTGTAGAAAACCGGGGATTTTCTCCCTGCTACCGTCCTTTTGATATCCAGCTGGTTCTGCAGGGCAAAACCGGAAATTCTTTCCAATATCCGGTTTCCTTTGATATACGGACAATTGACAGCCGGCAGTCAAAAACATTTTCCACTTTCCTTAAGCAATCGGAACTTCCGAAAGGAACCTACTCACTTTCCTTAAAAATGAGTGACATTGCGACGAACAACCGTATTTCTTTTGCCAACGCTTCCATCAGCGAAGATGGCAGCGTGCCACTTGGCACTTTAACCATTCCTTAATGCAATACAGACAGGGAAATCCCTTCTTCTGCCCCTTCGTTGGCAAACAAAATAGGATTTCCTTTGGCATCGTGCATTACAAGTTTCCATTCTCCCGAAAAAAGATCTTCGTCACATACCATCTTGCATTTCTGTTCTTTTCCCGGCTTCAGACATGTCAGGGGCTGTCGGATAGCACATTGCCCTTCGCCACAGGATTTTTTTTCCAATTCCAAAAAAATCTCGTCATAAAAAACCGCAAATCCGGTATTTTCGATTTCCAGTGTAAGGGTACTGCGGTGAAATCTTTTCCGCAGACTTCCCTTGCGAAGGACAAAGCGATACCCCAGGTGTGCTTCCACGTAATCATAGAGGGAATGCCCTTTCCAGACACCATCTGCCCCACAATCCATCGTTTTCCATCGTTCCAGTTCCTTTTTATCATGATCCCGGTTCAAATACGTAATTCCTTCTGTCCGCAGACGCAAAACAATATCTTCTGCCGTCTGAGGGGAGCCGCCGATCACTTCTCCGCCATGCGGGGCATATTGAGCACACCGCGCAATGAGTGACTGTTCTCTTTCCGGCGGCCACGCCTCCTCCCAAGCATATTCCCGTTCTTCTCCCGGAGCCGCAAAGGTACCGAGATCCGTCTCTGAACCAAACATGCCATCGTTATACAAACCGATCTTTTCTGAAAAGACTTCCTTCTCCTCGGTACAAAGCATACGCCAATGCACTGGTTTTCGTACACTGCGGATAATTTTTGGAGATATATTTTCTTTTATCTGTATTTCCAATTTTTGTATATTTTCTTTTGTAAGATACCGGGATGAATGCATCTCTCCCCAGCTCCCCAAAAAGATTCCCTGCAAAACAAAGATATGATCTGAAAACTCATTTAGCACCGGAAAAATCTGTCTCATATGGCGTTCCACCACAGAAAGAGACGAAGGATCCTTCTCCCTTCCTTTTCCCTCAAAATCATAGGAAAATCGGAGAATCAGATCCAGCTTCTTTTGTACAAAAAAGGAAAAGACATCACAAAGCCTCTGCAATTCCGGCTCTTCTATGTCTTCTCCCGGAATCAGTATTTCCAGCAAAACCAGTGTGTCTCCGGCGGCCAGACTGGTCTCTGCCACTGCCGGATCCCACTTTTTCCCCAGTGTAACAGGGAAAATACGGTACCAGCCGCGACGGGCATTGGAAACTGCCACCGTACTCTCTGCCGGCAGTTTCCTCTTTTTACTCCTCATCCGACACCTCTTCATCAATCTTAAATAGTTTTATGCCAATCCATACAGCTACAATAGAAAACATCATGCGAAACATATACATAACCGGTTTCAATCCGGAGTGCATACTCTTTCCTTCCACACGCGGATGCATCACTGCCGGCACCTCGACAAGACGGTAGCCAAGTAAAAGCATCTGCATGATAATATTGGCATCCGGGTATTTGTCATCAAAATGATTGTACGTCGAATAGAAAATCACGACACGGCGGCTGAGCCCCTGTAATCCGGTCGTTGGATCAGCGATTTTTCGCTTTGTGCCTAGATAGATCAGTCCGCGGAACAGCCCCCAGGCGATCTTTTTCAAAAACGATACCGGAAAATCAGAACTTCCTTCCATAAAACGGGAACCAAGAACAATATCCGGATATTTTCCATTTTCATCCTTTGTCTTTAATTTTTCATAGATGACAGGAATGTTGCATACATCATGCTGGCCATCTGCGTCCATCTGAATGACATATTCATATCCGCGACGGATCGCATACTTATAGCCAAGCTGGAGTGCACTTCCGTAGCCCAGATTAAATACATGTGTCACGATTGCGTGATTGCGTGCCTTTACAATCCAGTTCGTATCGTCAGAAGACGCATCATTCATGATAAGGACATCTGCAATCTCCGCAATCTCTGGACTTTCAAGCTTTTCCAACAATTTTGTAATATTATTTGCCTCATTATACGCAGGAATGATAATCAATAATTCTTTCTTTTCCTTTTTCTCACCTGTCATCTTCATTCCCTCTCATTTTCCATTAAATTCAGTAATTCTGTCAGCTGTATCTTTTCGGATAATTCTTTCTTTTGTGCCATCTTTCCGTAAGCTTCACAGGCCTCTTTATCATCCAGCAATTCACACAGCGCGTCGCAGATTCCTTCGGCACTGAGCGGACACATTTTTCCATCCACGCCATCCTGAATCTGTTCCCGGTTCCCCGGACAATCCGACGCAAGGATCGTGCAGCCAAGCGTCTGTGCCTCCTGAATCGCAATACTCTTTCCTTCAAACCGGGTTGCATGCACATAAATATCGCACTGCTTATAATAAGGATACGGATTTTCTTTCGCACCTAACAGCAGAAAATCCTGTTCCAATCCATACTCTTTAATCTTTTTTTCAAGTGCCTTCCGCTCTTCACCTTCCCCAAGAATGTACCAGCGGACATTGCGTCCCCGCTCCTTCAAAAGCTTCATCGCATCGACAGCGATCTCATATGCCTTTTGCGCCGTCAGACGCCCTACTGTCAAAAGCCGCACACCGGCAAAATCATCTTCAAATCCACCGGACTTTTCTGCTCCTTCGCGAATCTTATCCGTATCGATCATATTGTGAAATACTTTCGTCTTTGCCTCATACCTCGGATACACCGCAAGAAAATGTTCTTTCACTTCATCGGACACCGGACAGATGCGGTCAAACAGATCATAACAACCGCCGTCAAGCTGCCTCGTATAACCCGCTTTTTCATAATCAATATGTACAAAGCCGACTTTTACATCCGCTGACACATAATCTGCCACATAGTAAGTGGAACCGCCCTCCAGATAAGCGACTGCCATATCATAATGCGTGTCAAACCGAGGAGCCGCCTCTGCCATCACCCGCCATAACAGTTTATCCGGCAAAATCCGTTTACTGCGGATCATCGGCACCAACCCGCGAAATATATATGGTATTTTTTTCCAAATCGTTCCCCTGTTAAACAATTGGGAGAAAATATAACGGTTTAATTCTTTCTTTCCTTCTTTACTCAACACGGAACTGTCTGAAAAATGCTCATTTAATACGGTTACCGATTCGGGAAGCCGGTGAATCATTTCTCCCTGATTTAGCAGAACAAACACCGATATTTTATATTTTTCCGGGTCCATATTCCGGATCATCTCGATCATTGCTGTCTCGGCACCGGCGCAGCCAAGCGTATTGATCACAAATAATACCTGTTTCATTTTGACTCCTTTTTAACAGCGTCCTGTACTTCCTGAATTTTTTTCAAAAGCATCTCATTTTCCTGATTTAACAGCGACACCTGCATCGCAAGCTCTTGATTTTTTCTACTCAGTACAGAAAGCTGTGTACTCAGATAAAACAGACACCAAAGTGCACAGATTCCGATCACGACGATCACAGCCATTCCCCGTGTGCTGACATACTGGTTCCAAAGGGTCGGACGGATGCAGATTCCGGAAATAATCAGCCCAAGTGCGATCACGCCCCACAAAAGACAAAACTGCTCTTTTAATTTTCGCCTTGCCAGCGACAATATCGTCTTTATCACCAAAAAACAACCGAGAAAAATTAATAAAATTCGTAACATATCTCCTGTTTGCATTTTCTTCTTCCTTTCCTGTGTCAATCCTTATACCGGTCAAATACTTTTGATTCCGGCGGAACTCCTCTTTTATGTCGCAGCAGGCTGCCCCTGCAGAATACGTGCTCATCAAGATTTTTTTCAAGCCAGCGGAGTCTCGCATATGCGACGCAGAAGCCGACAAACGAACCGATAAACACTCCAATCCCATACCAGATCTCCGGCAGCCAGGTTGCTACCACCGATGACAGCCAGGTGACAAAGCAGAACAAAAATGCGGTCATCAGCGCTCCCGTCAGATCATTAAAATAGTACAGAAAAATAATTGCAGCATACATAATAAATAATACAAAATATCCGGCTGCCAGGCAAGGGTAAATTTTCAAAACCAGTCCATCAAATCCAAATCTTGGCAACAATATAATACAAATAAAAAATAAAATGACGGAAATGATAAACTGGATCCGCACCAGATTCATCAATTCTTCGGATAATTGGCGGAACATTCTCTTCTTCGCCAGTTCGATATCCATCTTTCTTCCTCCGATCACCGCCTCCGAATAGGCTTTGTAGCGCGCGTGAAAATGCATCTCCACACGCGAAATAAAGATTACACTGGAAGAAAGATTGGTAAACATCGCAAGGCATGTCGCCAAATCATACGATGTCACACAGACAAACGTATCTGCCACAACCATCCGAAGATCGGTCGTCCAAAATACAAAGTTGTGAATATACAATCCCAGCGTATACAAAAAATTGGTCATAACTAACTTCCAGTAAATTCGAAAATAACTGAGTACTCGCTTGTATTCACCGCTGTTTTTCTTAAAATAGTTCCGAATCACAGCAAATTCAAGACTGGCGATTAGGAAAAATCCGATGTCCAGTGCCACCAGCATGGAATACGTTTTATCACACCCAAAAACAATTGCAAAAATCACTGCCAAAGCTACCGACACCGCCATACCAAGCAGGAAGAAAAAGGAAATCTTTTTGTAATCTTTACATATCGAAAGGTAGAGCATCTGATAAAAAACAAGCACAAGTGCTACATACCCGCAATACCCGGCAAATACAAACCATGCCGGCACCTCTCCGGTCAGATATTCCCGCACGCAGAAAACGATACCAACTACACAGCTGACACCAAGATTTAACATTATTCCGACATAAAAACACGGAAGTACATCTTCGTATTTTTCCTCATATATTATATCGGACATATAGCGCGATAATACAGAGTTAAACGGTGCTGCACTGAGCAGGGAAAAGATGAAAATATAAAGCACCGTACAGGCAAATAATTCGCGCTGTGCATATCCCACTTTTGAGACGTCAAGCAGCACCTGCATCGCCATAATCGCAGCGATAACAAGAATCATTGGAGCGATCGTGATCATGGTGCTGTAACCCATACCTATAATATTGGTTGTCAATGTATTTTTATTGTAGATCTTATTTAATTTTACACCGATACCTGCCATCGTCTTCCTCCATTCTGCTCATTCTCACGGCTTCTTGATGTGAAAGGGTTCTTCGTTCCATTTTTCATTTCTTTTTTTTGCAAATTCCTGATAGATTCCACGATAAACCTGCTTCATATCCTGCACCTTATATCCTGCCATCACACGTTCATATCCGGCTTCTCCCATGTCTTTCCGCATTTTGTCATTTTCTGCCAGTTCTACCATTGCCTCAGAAATTTCTTCCAGATTCATAATGTGTGTAAGGATTCCCGCCGGCTTTTCGCCTTCTTTGTCTCCATAGATCAGTTCACGACAATTTCCGACATCCGTTGCAATAACCGGTTTATGCGCCGCGTAACTCTCTAAGATCGTAAGCGGCTGTCCTTCGCTGATACTCGTTAATATCGTAAAATCCATCCGCCCAAGATAGTCACGGATATCCACTCTTCCGGTAAATACTACATCTTTTACATTGAGTGCCTCCACAAGATCAAAGCACTCTTTTGCATACTGTTCATCCTCATCGCAGGGTCCCATGATCCACAATTTTAACCGGTCTACCTTTTTTTTGGCAAACGCAAATGCCTGAATCATCGTCTTCACATCTTTAATCGGCGTGACACGAAGCACGGCTCCGATGTGAATCATTTTTTTATCTTCTTCCGTTTTCCCGGGAAGATCCGCCAGCCGCTCCACATCAATTCCATTTGGCGTGACACGCGTCTTTTCCGCCGGGCAGCCAAGTTCCAGCTGCAGTTGTCTCGCTCTGGCATACAGACTGGTAACAATATCCGCCTGATCATAAGCGAGAAGTGACATTTTTTTAAACTGCTCGATCCATATATTTTTATAAACACCGGCTACCCACGAAGCTTTGATGATTTCTTCTTCTCTTTCTCTCGTATAAATCCCATGCTCTGAAATCAACAATTCACAGCCATACAAATATTTCGCCATACTTCCCAGTACACCGGCATACCCTGTTGCCACACAGTGATACAGATCCGCTTTCGGGATCCGGCTCTTCAGCACCAAAAACAGCGGCAGATAAATGGAACGCATCGTCCAAAGGAAATCCGAAAAGACGATATGCGGATAATTTTTCCGGTAACACTCCGAAACCATGTGGTAAAAATCCGGTCCCATCAGCAGCTTATCCAGCGAAAAGGTACGATTCTGAAAAAGTTCAAAGATCACACTCCAGTCAATTTCCCGATTCAGGATAAGGCTTCTCACTGCCTGGTATTCTTTTTTTGTCAGGTGGATTCCTCTTCCCTTGCCGCCCGCGCCATCCCAGTTAAAATCTTCCAAATATACTTCGTGTACCTGCGTTACATTTTCCGGCAGTTCATACGCAAATTTTCCACTCAGGGAACGGTTGGAAATAATTGCCAGTATTTGAAATTCAAGATTAGGAAACGAACGGATCATACTGTGGATCCAGCTCGATACACCGCCTACGACATAAGGGTAACAACCCTCTGCCACGATACATACCTTCATTCGGCTCTCCTTTCTGCTCTCAGTCCGAAAGCGAATAATATAGTTCATTTTTATTTTTCAATTTCAACGTAACTTCCTGCTGGTTTGCTGCGATCAAATACGCATCCTCTTCTATATTAACAATCGATGCGCCTTCCACGACTTCCGGCTCTTCCCCATGTGTCCGCAGGATAAACCACGTCGTCTCTCCGGTGAATGCACCAAAAAGATTTAACCGAATCGTATTCCCTTCAAAGGAGTCACTATAGTCCATTGCCAAAAAGTTTCGAATTTTCCGGTCTGCCTCAGATACCGTCGTCTTTTTAAAACTATCAAAGGCTTTCCAATATGTATTTGTGTTACTTGCAAATTTTTCATACAATACTTCCCAGCGATCTTCTTTTTTCTGCGGCCATAAAATCTGTTTTAGATCAAACACAATATTCGAATACGCAAGCGATGTCTGGAGACTCTTCATCCGAATATCTTCCCTGTATGTGTGCGAGATTCCATCGCTTGTGATCGACTGCAGTGTCATCGTGCCGCCTTCCTTTGCCACGACAGCATCTTCCAGAAAATCCCCGACAAGTGTCGTCACCGTAGAAAACGGAGCCTGGGTAAGCACTTTTTCATAAGCTTCTTTCTGCGCCTTTGTCACATAGGCTGCCCCATACTGATACCGGCTGTCTGCCTGTTTCATAAGCAAGGCATCTTTCTTTGCTTTCTCCAATGGATCAATAATTCCAAAATTATCCAGTGAAATTGCTGCTTCTGCCGATTTTTCACGCAGTTCTTTCAGGTAAAAGATTAATTGCTGCGGATCCGGCAGATTGCCGTCACTATAATCCATCTGCGGGGAAAAGAAACAGGTCAGTTTTGCCCCGGACTGTTCCTGATCTGCACAAAGTCCCGGCCAAATAATATCGCGAAATACCGCAAGTGACTCACGGCTGTATAACTTTTTCATTTGAGCTTTATTTTCACTGGCAAATCCGGAAAAATTAGCAAATGACATATTCTGGGCATTTATGACCGGATAAATTTCATACCGATGCAGTTCCGTCATCATTGCATCTAAAAATCCGATTCCGGTGCAATCTTCCATATAATCGCCGTTCACGGCAAACACTTTTGCCTCTCCGACCGTTGCCCGCCAGAGTATTGCCGGCAGCTGCTCATTTTTTACCGACTCATCGGCAAGCATACCGACCATATACGTTTTGCAGCCGGATTCCAGCAGATACCACGGCATATGATCAGGAAAATCCTGCCGTTCTTCTTTCTCTTTGTCATCTGCCGGCTGATAAATCGCCTGTCCGCCGAGCAGAAATCCATCAAATAGGTTCACGCCGGTCAGTTTCACATCTTCCTGCCTGATCTGCCGGATACCAAGCACTTTCCTCCAGCGGCTGCTCATCGCGATCGTGTGTACATCGGGCAGATTGCAGAATACAAAAGAGATTCCCTGATTGGTATACGAAAGTACCTGATCAAGATCTGCATCCGAAGCCACGGCCTCTTTTTGAATCAGAATGATCTCACTCTGCTTTGCCGTCTCTTCCGGGCACTCACTAAGAGACCCAAACGTTACCAGCCGGCGCTTGGTATACTCACACCACTGCGCCGCAACTTTTCCATATTTTCCCTCTTTTTTTCCGATAAACAAAACCGTTTTTTGGCGCTTCTGACATTCACTCGTCTTAATATTTTCTTTTTTTTGCAAATACAAATTGGTATCATACGTATTACCATTTTCTTTCACCACCTGCGTAAACTGAAACATAAACAGCAGAACAAACATCATCATGATCAATATAAAAAATCTACGTTTGGAAATCATATCATTCACCCCCTGTCTCCTCTAAATTGTAGCGATAATCAATAGCAAAATTAAACAAACGATACGGATTCTGCTTGATCTTATAGCATACAAAATCCTCGGTTTCGCAATAGACACTTACATTTGTCGGATACAGTCGTTCAAATTCTTTCGCCCAATAATACAAACGCGACATTAAAATCCAGCGGTATTCTCCTTTATACATCGCGATTCCGCCGACATTTGGCAGTTCCTTTTCTGCCCCTTCCACTGAGACAGACTGACCGCTTCTTTCATAATGTTCGGTATAATCAAGCGGCACCTTTTCTACAAAAACATAAACACTATCCGTCGGAATTTTAATATTTAACTCTTCTCCTGGTTTAGCATTTTTATATTCCATCTCCCGCAAAAAGGAGATCAATTCATAATGATATCCATGATACAGCCCCATCTGTGTCTCGTCATTGGCAGAGACAATGGTCCACGTATTGTCTTCCTCTTCCTTGATAATACTGGTCAGGCAGGCAAGGGCTTCATTCGTGACAAGTGCTGTATTTTCCACAAGCGGCTTGCGGTGATTTCCGTCCCATAAAAGGAGAACGATCGCACCGATGCATGCAAACGAAATCAGATCTCTTACCACCCGCCAGGATCTCGGAAATACGATAAGTCGGATAGCTGCATCCGATACAAAACCAAAAACGACCGGCAGCATATAAGCAAAATAGATTCGGCACCGGCTTCCATCCATCAGTTCCGGTATTCCTAATTCTTTCGCCGTCTGCAAGATCCACAAAAGCACCATAAACCACCCCATGGACATAAGCATCGCGCCGTATTGGCGTTTTTTCAGCAGGAAAAATAAGAAGCCAAACACAAAAAGCAGCGCAAATGCGCCGACCACCACCATCACATACCATGCCTGTGCCTCATTTAAAACCGCATCTTTTATTGTCATTGTCAGTTTATTCCATACACGAAGAAGTTTCTGTGTCAACGGTACATCCAGATGTCTGGTCTTTTCCAATGCTTCTTCCGTATCCACTGTATTTTCCTGCAAAAGATTTCCATCGCTGTCATAATAATACACTGTCGCATTGCCGGAAATTTGCTGTACGGCTCCGCCATCGGTATTCTCAGCATTTTGTGCACTGTCTCCCTGAATGACACTCATTCCCCAGCCAAGACTTCCCTGAAGAGGGGTTCCCGAAATAAAGGCTGCTGCCATCGGAAGAACCGCCGAAAACACACCAAGAAAGCAGGCAAGCACGACGCGCCAGAAATATTTTCCACGCACAAACCAGCCAATATACCCCAGCGCGATTCCCACGCAAAACAATCCGGCGATCATCGTATCATAAAAATGGACAGCAAGTGTCATGCCAAAACTCATGGCAAAAAATGTCAGACACCATGCCGACGATAATCTTGTCTTTTTTCCCTGTATTTCCCGTTTTCTTGCCGCAAAAAAGCGAAAGGCAAAATATGCTGACGGCAGAATAAAAAGCATCCCATATTCCTGTGGAAGAACGGCAAAAAACCGTAGATACGTCGATGGCTGCAAAAAGTTTCCCAGTATATATACCAACACTACTGCATAAGAAACATAGCGGCTTTTGCAGCAAAGCCGTAAAAAAGCGAGCAGCACAAGATGGATTGCAATTGTCTGTACCAGCGAAAAAAGGCACATCAACACATAACTGTCGATTTGAAACACCGCATGCAGATAATAAATAATACAATGGTAACCAAACGGATACACACCATCGATAAAAATATTGTTTTCTTCCATTCCATTGATCCAGTATAAATGGACCGGCGTATCGGAGGCAGTATATCCATATACTTCCAGTTTTCCCACGCCGTAAAACCACGCCGCCACACACATAACCCCTAACACGAGCAGCCATTCGAGCGGATGTTTCAAAAATGCCTTTCCAAGATAGCGCATCAGCCATTGAATCCGTTTAAAGATCCGTTTTCCCAGCTGGTACACGACCCGTTTGCTGCTGACATGACCGGTGGCAAGTTTCCGAAGTGTTTCCCATGCATTTCCTGTTTTTTCCAAAACGTGAACGCGATTCAGGCGGATCCAGACAGCAAGCGCCGGAATTATAGTCCCAAGTAAAAGTGTCCATCGGTTTGAAATATGCAGAAGCTGGAGCAGAAAAACAAGATTCATCAAATAAAAATTTCCGACGAGAAAACTCATCAGCAGTTTTTCCGTCATCCGCTGTTTTTTCATTCGTGTACGCATCACAAAAAACGGAAGGACGGTTGTCATTCCGAGATACGCACAAAAAATCTCAATGAATTTTATGATCATAAATACTTTCATCGACATATCATTACTTCCTTATGACTGAAATACGCGGATCAGTTCCAATGTTTCATTATCGATCACCACATCGGACTGCTTTAATTGCTCAAGCACCCGAAAAAAGGCTTCTCTGTCTCCACACGAAAAATACAGTTTCAATTGACAGGTGTACGTCGACAGCCGCTTTGGAAAATATTTCACGGCACGTTCACACCACACCCGGCACCGCTCGTAATCTTTGATCTCCAAAAGCCGCAGCGAAATGTCTTCAAAATACTCTCCGGACATTTTATCCGGTTCTTTATCATATAAAATCTGGCACACAGATGCCATCCGGAGCACCATATCTTTCTGCTCCATATCCGTAAACACCCGCTGGCTCAGCACCGGATTCATATATTCGATCAGCAGCCGTACATGTACAAGCTGGTCTTTCTTTTCTTTCAAAATCTCATTGTAGACATTTTGCACCATCGCACGGAATCCATTGAGCTCGTCCTGCAGAACCGACGCCGCATAATGAGAAGTCTCCGAATCTTCACTGTCAAGTGCTTTGGCAATCGACGCAAGGGAGTTTCTCGTATCGGCCCGCACGACATTGAGCATAAGATTTCTAAGGTTGGTCTTGTCGGTGATAACGAGTGCCTCTTCCATCGGAACCATCGTCCTTCCACGCTCTTCATCCGCGCGCAAAAAGGTCTTTACACGATCTTTTCGAAATACAACATCCTCGAGATCCACATCTCGTTTTATTATATAACGAAAGATCACGTATGCCGTCAGCAAAAATAAAATGCCTGCTCCCGGGCAGAGAATAAGTACCATTGTCTTCGCCATAATTTCAATATTATTCACATTTTTCTTTGTTTTCTGCCAGATTGCATAAAACACCGCAATCACAAAGTTAAGAAAAAATAAAATAAGCAATCCCTTCATCCCATCACCTCGCGATCCGGTCAATGATACGACTGTTGAATCCCGCTTTCATAAAACGATTTACTACGATCTGCGCCTCTTTTTTTACAGTGTTTGACAAAAGCACATACAATTTCCCGTCGTCCATCGTCCCCAGATAATCCGTCTGACGCAGATTATCCAAAAGAATTTCTTCACTACGCTTAAATGTTGCCGAATCACATTCAATCTGCAGCAGCGTACATTCCGTAAGGTTCTTTTTCTTGGCATTATAATAGGCCTGTACAAGAGACGTAAATGCCTCGGCCTCCAAAATCTTCGTATCTGCCAGATACCGGCGTTCTTCCAGTGCTGCCAAATACCGGTTTGCACGCAGTACGGCATTCTGGATCAGATAACTTACCACGACAAGACGATTCGCCTCGCCTAACGTCATACGTTCCCACGGAAGTCCCCAAAGCATAAGGATCATTTGCATTTCCTCATTGTCATAGATAGCATTAGCCATAAGCGGATAAGACATATCAAGATTTCGATTGATATACACACGTTGTTCTTTCAATGCCTCATACATATCCGGCATATCCTGATAAAGAATCGAGTTTCCCAGTTTTCGTGCCTCATTCGATGTTGCCGAAAACATACGCGCATACCCGGAACGATGCACCGTGTATATAGCTACATCCGGGCAGCTCAGCAGATCCCTTACAATTTCTACCGCATGAAATAACACTTCTTCCGGCATATATCTCTCCAGTGAAGACGTAATATTGTAAATCTTTCCAATACTGTCTTTCTGATCAACCACCTGCTGTTCTAATACGTCCTTTACACGAACATTACTGTTATTGATGTCTTTTATATCTCCCAGCTGGTGATTGAGATTATCCTGTATTTCCGCACTTTCCTGCCGGATATCTCGAATCTGATCGCGCATGTACCCCACCACAAGTCCCAAAATGAACAACTGTGCCATCCAGACATAGGTTGTATAATCCAGCATAACCTCAAAACCGCTTCTTGTATACATCTGTCGGAACAAATATCCGCATACCGCAAGAACAGCAGAAAAAAGTGCCTGATGCTGTCCGTGCACGATAGCAAATAAGAGCACATAAAACAGATAAAAATCAAGTCTTGAAAAATACTGGCTTCCTACGGTACGATTATTTAACATAAAAAAGGGAATAAAACATACCATGTTCTCTATAAATGGAAATATCGCTTTTAAAAGCCAGCCAAACTGCCGCATCATCTGCTTTCCAAGCGATAATTTTTCTTCGGTTTCATCGACAAATACCGCGCGGTTCTTTTTCATATATTTTACAATTTTCTTTACCCCTTCTTCGCGTTCATGCCGGATCTTCGACGGAAATTCTTCCGAAAACCTCTCATTTGACAAAACCCGCCGTCTACTGTCTGCCCGCTTTACTTCAAGAACCGTAATATGGCCTCCGAGTACCTCTTTGATTTCCTGCGCCAGCTGCCACTCACTGACCGGATCCCCGGAAGACAGATGGTAGAATGAATACTCCCTATGTTTTGCTGCCATCACTTCATAAATAAATTCCACCGCATCGTCTTCATACAAAAGCGAATATATATTTTCCTTATCTGCTGAAATGTAATTCGCTTTTAATGCACTCATGCACAAGGACGCACATGGATTCTGTATCGCTTCCGCAATAGTTTTTGGAATCTGATACAGATGATCAAGCCGCAGCACGGTAACATCTTTTCCCCAGTTTTCGGAAAAGTCCCGGCAAATTTCTTCTGCCTGGATCAATGCGGTTGTCTTCGCACTGTCTCCCCACACCGCATCCTCTTCCTTGATATCTTCGTTGCTTCCCTGTCCAAACACTTCATCCGAAGAAAGGAAAAAAAACTTAGAATTTTTTTCTGCCGAATACGAAAGTAAAATATTCATGATAGCAGAAATAAAGCGAACTGCCTCTCTTTCGCTTTCATTCCAGTTAAAATTTGTATCGTATGCTCCCATAAACAAAATGCTGTCCGGACACACACTCTCAAATATTTCTTTAAGGCTGTCACTGTCATATGTAAATGTATACGTCTCAAATACTTTTTCATACCCTTTTCGTGCATAGGATTCTCCGGTCAGAAGACTGACACGGTGTCCCTCTTTTTTCAGTTTAACGATCATATGATTCGTCAGACTTCCGGGACCTCCAATAAGTAATACATTCATTACAATACCTCCACGATGGGTTTCAGATATCAATATTATTTTGTCTCAACTGCTCTATAAATTGCTCGATATCGTGTTGAATCTCTTTTTTCTGTCCTTCGTTTCCTTTTGAAAAAAACTCTGCCATTTCTTCCGTATTTTTTCCATCTTCCAGCATTTTCCATATTTCTGTTGCTGTTTCATTGAGTTCAAGCGGCCTTGGAATCACGCTTCCTTCCGGGTTTGTATCGGACAGCCAGTACGTTCCCGCCGCATACCGCAACTGATATCGTTTCATATTATCCCCGCCTTCCGGTATCTGACAAAGTTTCTGTAAAATGCAGACGAACCATAAGCTTCATACCAAAGGAAAGAAGTCCATACCAACGTACCTTCATACAAAAGGAAAATCCACGGATCATACATCGCCACAGAACCGAAGGAATCTCCTTCGTCTGTTTTCTTCCCGCCATTTTACAAAACCATGGTCTACAATATTCATCTTCCCCATATCTCTGCAAAAGATTCCGGGCAGAGCCATATTTTCCTTCCGGATGTTGTTCATTCATGATGGCATCAAACGCCGCAGCAAATACGATCAGATACCCAACCAAATTTTCCTGCTCTTTCTTTTCTTCTGCCCGCCAAACTGCCTCAGTCTCCCTAGCAATTCCGATCCAGTTTTCCACCGAATCACTGCGGTACTGATATGACAACGACGCACTATTCTTTCGGTATATGTAAACCTGCTCAAAAAGAAACGCATAGGATGCTTCTCTTGCATAACAAGTCAGATTAAACAATTTGTCTTCGCTATACCGGTATTTGCAAAACCGGATCTGCTTTTCTTTCAAGAAAGAAATTCGGTACATTTTTCCCCATACATAGGACAAATTTCCACAGGAGAAAAAAGCATAGAACCAAAACGCCTCACTCTCTCTTGGATTATCTGAAAATGCTTTAACAGACTTTGCCGGAAGAAGTTTTCCTTCCCATAATCTGGAATATTCTCCACAAACAATATCTGCCTTCGTTTTCTCCAAACATTCCGCCATTTTGGAGAACACATCCGGGCTTGGGAGAACATCATCGGCATCCACAAACACTACTGCTTCACCCTTACAAACATCAAGACCTCGTTGTCTTGCCATCGCGGTCCCTCTCTGCGTTTCTGTGATAATACGGATATTTTCAAATCTTTCCGCATATTCTTCACAAATCGTCCTGCTTCCGTCTTCCGAACCATTTTCGATCAAAATGATCTCGCTGTCTTTGTAGTTCTGAGAAATAACACTATTCAGACAGGGTCTGAGAAAACTTTCTGCATTATAAACCGGTATGATAACTGAAACTTTTATAATTAACTCACTTCTTCCTTCGCTTCTTAAACTATTATATAAAAACGCAGGCTTGACTGTCAACTGCTTTTTCGGTTATTGTAAAAAAACATTCCCACTGCCATCGCACAGATCAGCACATACCCAATCCAGCTCAAAACATCCGGAATCTGTCCAAAGACGATAAATCCCATCGCCGCCGAAAAGAGGATCTGCGAATAATCGTAAACGGAAATCTCCTTCGCCGGCGCATGAAAATACGCTGCCGTGATGCTAAATTGACCGCCTGCTGCCGCAAGTCCGGCAAAAAGCAAATAAACCAATTGCATGCCACTCATCGGATGGAAGTCAAAGATCAGATAGGGCAACGTCACAAGACACGAAAATCCGGAGAAAAACGCTACCACAAAAGGTCCCTTTTCGCCTTTTTCTCCAAGCACACGCACATTGGTATACGCAAATCCGGCTCCCATACCGCCGATCAGACCGATCAACGCCGGAAAAGATACCAGCGACGCCCCCGACGGCTTCAAGATCAAAAGACTTCCGATAAACGCGCCGATGACAATAGCGACCTGTGGCAGCGAAATTTTTTCCTTCAGGATCAATATACTGAAAAGAATCGCAAAAAACGGTGACATTTTATTGAGCATGGACGCATCGGATAACACGAGATGGTCCACCGCATAAAAGTTGCACAAAATTCCTACCGTTCCTGCCACAGAGCGAATGACAAGGTATTTAATATTTTCTTTTTTTCCCGAAAAATGTACATGGTCTTTCTTCAAAATAACCAATGCAAAAAACAAAGCTACTAAATTTCGGAAAAAACTTTTTTCAATCGACGGCAGATCTCCTGCCAGTTTTACAAACATTCCCATCAGGGCAAAGCAAAATGCCGAGCAGATAATGAATAAGATTCCTTTATTCTTTTTATTCATTTTCGCTGCCTCCTATTCTTCGATGCGAAGAATTTCACACGCATCCTTTGTCCGTATCGTCATGTTTTTCTCTGTCTTCGGAACCGTTATTTTAATCGTATTATTTTCTCTTACTGCCCGTATTTTCATAACTTTCAAGGCATCGGTGTCATATATTACCGTGTCTGTTTTCTGCCCTTTTTCCAGACCGTAAATAACGACTTCTGCCCCTTCCGCATAATCATACATTTGTTTATTCCATTCAAAATTACACCACTCGTATTCTTTCATCCAAAAGCAGTCAAAATGAAATACCTGCAGCGGAATCTTCCGTTCTGCCATCCCATCGATAAAATGATGGATCGTTTCTTCATCGTAATTGGTCGTAAACGAAGTCGAAAGCCACAGTCCGAATGTATACGCAGGCGGCAACGCCGGTCTTCCCGTAAGTGCCGTATACCGTTCCAAAACAGTTTCCAGATTTTCACCACCAAATACAAAATATTCCAGCGACTCTCCCGGCACCGTAAACGAAACTTTTGACACCGTATCGGAATTTACCTCAAACGAAACTTTGTCGGAACTGTTGACAAAGACACCATAACTTTTTGAGGAGAGATAAAACGGAATGTTTTTATAACTCTGCCCGGTACACGTTTCTCCGTCGTTGTTCCACATTTCTACGGTCTGTCCGTTTTTTACAAACGGAGTAAATTTTTCTCCAAAGCCATAAATGCATTCTCCGATGCCGGTCTTCAATTGCTCGCGAAGATACGTTGTCCGCGGATCTTTTGCCGGATGAAAGAAATCGTCTTCCCGCTGGCTCTGCAGTCTCGCATCCCGGATATAATTGCTTTCTTTTATGATTGAAGTTGCTCGGTCTGCTCCACCGGTCAGATAGTTATCTCCATAATAAAACGCCGTTTCCCAATGATCTCCCAGCGCAATTTCAAGCCGCGTCTTCCCACTGAGCATCACCACTTTATCATTTTCTTTCCGAATCTCCGGCTGATAGCCTTCGTCTTCGGTCAGTTCGAACTTCGGCTTATTGTCCACTCCCCCGCGATAATGATCGATATGAACTTTTATCACATTTTCCATTCGCGAAGAATAGGTAATTTCCAAATTTGGCCCGGCAAGTGTCATACCGCGGTTTTGCACCACATATGGGGTTGCCAGCACGCGTATTTCATTCTCTGTCATTTCCACCTGATATGCCTGTGCCACATAACGCACATCGTATCCTTTTTTATCCATCCAAAATCCATCCGATATTTTCATCTCATCGTCTCCTTGCTGATCGTCCACATACTGTACCCCTGCATCTTCGCCGAATCGTAAATCGGCCGCAGATTCTTTTCCAATACCCGGCAGAATTTTTCTTTTTCGCATCCGCTTATATACAATTGTTCCAAGGACCACGGCGTCACCAGATTGTCGCGGTAGCATTTTCCAAATATTTCCTTTATCTTTTCTTTTTCCTGCACACATTCAAACATCATAAATTGATTGTCCGCAAATCCTTGAAAATACTTATCCCATGCCGGCAGCCTATTGTTCTTGCTGCAATTCAACCGCTTCTCCATCGGCATGAGATTCCATAACTCATCATTAGCGACAAAAGACCACGGCACAAAATGATCGATATCAAAGTTTTTCTCTGACATTTTCTCTTCCGAATAAATGTCATATACCGGACGGAGATCCATAATTGATGTCCATAATTCCCGCACATAACGAAGTTTTCGAAGCTTTGTATTTTCTGGTTCCAATTTATAAATAATACCCGGAACTCCCGGGTTTCTCCCCTGTAAATAGCGCACCTTTTTCAGTTCGATCCATCCGTGGATCGTCGCATAATTATCGCGAAAAAACGGCTGCCATTTTTCATTGATGCGAACCATTTTCTGCCGTCCTTTTCCGTTTTGAATTTCATAAGGAAGACACTTGATAACATTTAATCCATGAATATATTCGATCACGCGCGCTGTTGAATTCCATATTTTGTCATTTCCTGTGATCTCCGGCATAAAGGGAGCAAGTGCCCGGTATGGCACATTTTTTATTAACTGATCTTTGACTTTTTTCAACTGGTCTTCCTGCTCACGAATCGCGGCAAGAATCTCTTCTTCGGATGCCTTACCGGAAAGCCCCGAATTTTTTTCCAAAAGAAGTACCGCCCGCTCTAAATAATCTGTTATTTCCCCTTTTGCATTTTTCGGCCCCAGATGCAGATGATATTCGACTACCGAATACCACGCATCCACGATCATCCGGTCAATCAATTCATCAAAAGAAAGTTCTGTTTTTCCGTACGAAAACAAGCTCAACAATGCGTCGAGCCAGTAAAACTTATAGCACTGTGTCGCATCGTCAAGCATGTGAATAAAACTTTCCATATTCAATTCGTTTTTATAAATAAAATGTAATTTTGTATCCAAGAAACCACTCCCTTGCCGGTACGTTACTATCATACCATAAAAAGCGTGGTTCCGCAACACCCTCAATTTTTCTCAAAGGCCCATAAATTGCGGATCTGCCCCTGCAGTTCTTCATACTCCCACAAAGTGCTTCTCGCACGGCAATTGGGATCGTTTACTTTAATCTTACCGTCTTCATAACCGGTCAAAACGATAAAATGCCCTTCTGTCGTAAAATCTCCCGGTCCGACACTGCATATGATCGGATGCCCCTTTTCCAATTTCCCCTTAATCCGGGTTTCGTTCAGAGAAATCTGAGTTCCCTGCACTCCCAATTTTTCTGCCCCTTCTGTCATAATACTCCACGAAGTTCCTGTCCCTTTTACATAATATCCGTTTTGTGTGGCAAATTCGGCAATTTTATCCGGTGTCATCGCATCATTTCCGGTTAATCCGATGACAACCATCGAAAGACACGTAGGTGCACATCCGGACAGTCCCAATACATTATCACCATAGTCCACATATCCCCATCGCTTGTCCCATTGGAGCAAGAGAGGAATTTTCTGCATTTTTTCCTTTCTTGTCAGCCCTCCTTTTGCTGTGTGCTCTGCATCGTTATATTCTTTTACAAAATCTTCCATTTCCGGATTGTTGCATACCAGCGACAACAACCGATCTGAATACTGCTCCCTGTTGTCATATATTTCTTTTATTTCCGGCAGCTGTTCTGCCATCTTTTTCAACTTTGCATTCACTTGGTTTGGGGTTAATTTTTCCGGCTTTATAATAAATGCACCGGTTTCTTCTGCACTTTCTCCAAATCCCAATTCTTCATATCTTTTTTCGAATGCAGTCATCACAAACGAAGCAAGCAGTTTTAGCACCAGCATCAAAATAATCCCGGCTACACAGACTCTTCCCCATCGTATTCTCGTCTTTCTTTTTTTCATCTCTGTTTCCTCCATTAAAAAAACCGTTTATTTTGTTTTCTCAATCTTAACAAAATAAGCGGTTTTCTTCTTCTCTTTTTTCCTATAAATTTCTTACAAATTTATGACTTTTCCGGAAAAACTACAGTAAATGTTATGCTTTCTTCTGTACTTTCTGCCCGGATACTTCCTCCATGTCTTTCTACAATCTCTTTGGCAATCGCAAGACCGATCCCCGCTCCGCCAGTTGTCGACGACCGCGAAGAATCCACGCGGAAAAACTGCTCAAAGATGCGCCCCATCTTTTCCTTCGATATCGTTTTTCCATGATTTTTAATCCGGCAGACAATGGAATCATTTTCTTCTTTCAAACTGCATTGTATCTCGGTATCCGGATAGCTGTAGTTGCAGGCATTCCGAATCAAATTATCAAATACCCGGCTCAATTTATCCGGATCTCCGATCATCGCAATGTCCGGTTCAATATCCAACTTCCAAGTCAAATTTTTTTCTTGTAATACCGGCTCAAATTCGCTGCAGATCTGTTCGATCATACGGCTTAAATGGACTCTTTCGAATTCCAGTTCCATACTTGTCAGATTAAACCGTGTGACATCAAAAAATTCATTGATAAGTTCTTCCAGACGTTCTGCTTTTCGAAGTGAAATATCGGTATATTTTTCCCGCAATTCCGGGCTGATCTCGGTCTCTTCCCGCAAAAGCGTCAAATATCCTATCACACTGGTCAGTGGAGTTTTTAAATCATGGGCAAGATACACAAGCAGATCATTTTTCCGCTGTTCTGCTTCTTTTGCCTCCTGCGCCGTCCGCAATGCATTTTCCCTCGCCGCATTCAATTCATCCTGCAACGGTTTTAATTCATCGGATAACACAACTGCCTGCTCCGGCGAAAGTGTGATCTGCTCTGCGGCTCTCGTAATCTCATCCAGTGAACTCATCCATTTTTTGATAAATACACAGGTTACAATTCCCCATCCAACTACGAATAATCCCACAATGACTGCCACACTGTTTTGTTTCACAAAATGCAAAAACACGTAATTGGGATCCTCCGGATACCATATCACTCTCTCGCACACAGCACGCAGCAGAAAAAACATTCCGACAATGACTGCTACATAAATTGCAAAGGCGGATAAATAGCGGACGGCAAATTTGAATTTCATTCGGTTTCTTGCTTTTATTTTTTCATTCATCGATCTTATACCCCACTCCCCATACCGTTTTTATGTATTTTGGTTTTCTCGGAACCTCATGCATCTTTTCCCGGATTCTCGCCACATGTGCCATCACGGTATTGTTATTATTTTCAAGATATTTTTCTTTCCACACCGTTTCAAACAATTGCTCTGTATCCACAACTTTATTGGCGTTTTCGCACAAAAGCCACACAATATCAAATTCCATGGGTGTCAGTTCCAAATCTTTCCCGTTCAAAGTACACAGATGGCGGTCTTTCCATATATCGAGTCCTCGGATATGAAATTCTTCGCTTGCTTTGTCTTCTTTTGTATTATACCGCCGATATCTGCGCAGCTGCGACTTTACCCTCGTCACCAATTCAAGCGGATTAAACGGTTTTGTCATATAATCATCCGCCCCCATCGTAAGGCCATTGATTTTGTCAATATCTTCCACTTTTGCCGTAAGCATAATAATCGGGAAATAATACGTTTCCCTTATTTTCTTACACAAAGAAAATCCATCAATATCCGGCAGCATAATATCAAGAATCGCCAAATCGATTTCCTGTGTTTCAATCCCTGCCAATGCCTCTTTTCCATTGCTGCATTTACATACCTGATAACCGTCATTTTTCAGATAAATCTCTACTAAATCCGTAATTTCTTTTTCATCATCTACGATAAGTATGGTTTCATTCATGGTTGTCATCCCCCTGAGTAAACACCGCCTTCTGCACCATTTTTTCAAACGACTGCCGAAATCTCTCATCATCCTCTTCCGTCCGTTTTTTCGGACCTTTCATATGATTTTTGTGCGATGCCCGCCTGGCTTTTTTATTCAAATGCCGTTCCATCAGCATTTGATCTATATTTTCATTCGTATACCACCGCCCCGACTGATGAATGGCAAACGCCCCTTTTCCCAGTGCCATCGCTGCCACACCATAATCCTGCGACACAACAATATCCCCTCTGCGGCACAAACTGATCAGCTTATAGTCAACCGCATCGGCACCCGCACCAACCACGACCACCTCACTGTACTCTGAATGCAGCACATGATTGGTATCACAAAGCAGGGTAACGGAAATATTGTATTTTTTACCAATTTTTTCCACTATGCTTACCACAGGGCAGGCATCCGCATCTACGTAAATGTTCATAGAGTCTCCTTAATGTTAGGGAAAAATACCATTTTCTTTTTAACACTTGAATTCTTTCAACATGTTTTTAACAATTTTCTCACCAAGTTTATTAACACAATGTAAATAAATTGCCTGACGACATTCTAACATTTTTTGAAATAATTGTTCATTTGACGCCTCTGCAAACGTCACATATGTATATGTACTTTCTTTATGTTGCTGTTCAATTTGCCGAATTTCATTACTCGCATATTTTTTACTTCTTTCTATAACACTAATCATTCCTTCTCTGGTCGGTACACCATTAATCTGCTTATTGATTTCAACAATACATTCCACTGCTTCCTTTTGTTCATTCATCTCTTTTATTAACTTCATATCCTTCTCACCAGTAATCAATTTATTTTCTGCCATATAATCTACACCTCCAATTTTACTAATTATCACCATAGCAAGCAGGAACATTTACTTCCGCTTTTCGCATTGTTGTCCCCATAATTTTACTTTCTACTTATTGTCCCTCTCATAAAATCCATTCGGACTATACTCGGACCATCGGATATACATTTCCTTATAATTATCTTTTATAAAATCTTGTATTTTTACAATCTCTCTATCAGTCAAAATTCCTCTCTTTTGAAGGACTGTATCTCCATTTTCTTTTACAAAAAACTTTGCTGACCCGGATTCTGTAAGTTTTCTATCACTGGCATGCACATGCATACATTCTACTGTACAAAAAGAAGTAAAATATAAATAATAGCCAGCAATTTTAAATTCATAATATTTTGGCATTATTCATCCTCCAAAAACTTTTTATTATTGGTATAGTAATCTTTAGCAATTTGAATTTCAATATCATCCATTGTTGTCTCTAATGTTTCACCCTCTAATGATATTACAAGTGCTTTATTTGGTCTGTTAAGATTAAGAACACGAATACCGCTTTCACATTTTGTAAAGGCGTACCCATTAATAATCATATCTGCTTCGTCTGCAATTTTTATAATATCAATCATTTTCTATTTTCACCTCCTTAATTGACTTTAAAAACTCTTCTGGCAAAATATACAGGTCTTCAAGTATAGGAATCAAATCAATATATTCCTCCTCACTTTCTTGATTGTGTTTATATTTAGCCATAACAACAAGATATCCATTATCCCATTCCTTTATCGCTGTGTATTTTTCCAAAGAATATGGTGCCTTAAATCTTATTATATAATTTCCATATCGAAACACAGTAAAATTGCCCTTATTACTAAGGAATGCAGAATCATAATTCATATTTCACACCTCTCTTCCCTTTCTCCCTTTCTCCCATTCTACCACATTTTCCACCCCCTCATCAATGTTTTTTCCCATCCCCTACCTCGCCCATCTCCGATACTCCAGTGGTGTCATTCCATACACTTCTGAAAACACCTTTGCAAACTTGCCCTGGTTTTCATACCCGACGGCAGTTGCGATCTCAATTACTTTGAGAGTTGTTGCCTCAAGAAGTTCTGCTGCTTTTTCCATCCTCTTTCTCCGGAAATAAGCCAGATAACTTTCCCCTAAGTTTTCAAACCATTCTTTCAGAATACTTTTTTATATTCCTTATATTGGCTTTCAGGGACCTTGATGACAATCTTTGAGGAAATCCCTTGCCATCGTTTTATAATTTATAAAAGACCAGTACTGAAATATCGCTCTGCACGATCCGGTAAAATGGTCACAATCACTTTATCTTTTCCGTATTTTTCAGCCATCTGCTTCGCCGTCCAAATATTCGCTCCCGAAGATACCCCTACCAAAAGCCCCTGCACTCTGGCAAGCTCCCTCGCTGTCTCAATTGCATCCTCATCAGACACTTCCACCACATCTGTAATCAACTTTGTATCCAGCACTTCCGGGATAAACCCATCCCCAATTCCCTGAATCCGGTGAATTCCAGGTCCATCTCCACGTAGCGCCGAAACACCTTTTGGCTCGACCGCAACAATTTTCGTATCGGGATTTTTCTCCAGCAGGTATTTGGCAACACCCTGTAGTGTACCTCCGCTTCCCACACCGGATATATAAATGTCAATTTTTCTGCCCAGCTGTTCACATATCTCCACGGCTGTCGTCCGATAATGGGCATCCGGGTTTGCCGGATTTACAAACTGCTGCGGCATAAAATATTTTTCCGGATCCGACTGTGCGATCTCTACGGCTTTATCCACTGCTCCGCCGATGCTGAGTTCCGGTTCTGTCAAAACCAATTCTGCACCAAACGCACGAATTACTTTTTTGCGTTCCTCACTCATATTTTCCGGCATTACAATAATAACCTTATATCCTTTCCGCACTCCGGCAAAAGCAAGACCAATTCCTGTATTTCCACTCGTCGGCTCAATGATCGTCATTCCCGGTTTCAGCGTTCCGTCTGCCTCTGCTACTTCGATCATATTTTTCGCAATGCGGTCTTTGACACTTCCTCCGGGATTCAAAAACTCCGCCTTTGCAAATATATTAAGTCCTGTTGTCTCTTTTAAACACATTAATGGCGTATCGCCAATCAGATCCAGTACATTATTATAATACATGATAAGCTCCTTTTCTCTTTCCTTCTTAAACCAGCGATTTCGTAAAATCATATCGTTTGGCTGTCTCACGATCACGGTACTCGTGCTTTTCATAATATCCGATCAACTTCTGCTCCGAATCCCGCAATGCTACCATATATACATCTTTATTCTGTTTTTCATTGTGAAATGTATAAATCATATTATTTTCTTCGCTTTCCATAAACCAACGCATCACTTTGTCTATTGTCTCACGCGAAGCCTGATTATGGCAGTTTAACAGACTTTTTCCTACAAGAGCCGCTCCACCCCATTTGGAATAATTTTCCACTGCCGCCGGATTCATATAAACAATCTCATGTTCAAGATTACAGATCACTACCGATGCTCTGTCCTGATCGATCACACTTTGAAACATTTCATTTAACATAATTTCCTCCTTTTGCATCCAGATATGCGGACACTGTTCATCTCTACTCAATCCGCTTCGCAAACTTCTCTACATGTTGCTCTACCATTTTCACAACCTGCTTCTTGTCCTCCGCTCCATCGTATATGCTGTATAACAGAAAAATCGGGCCATAAAAATCCAATGCGGCCTGTCTCGCCTTCTCTTTGTCACTCATGATTCCTGCAAAAACCTCTTCCATGTAAGAAAGTGGTCCCTCTGCCAGATAGATCTGATAAAGCTGTGCCATCTCCGGATCACGGTACTGCTCCAGCATCAGCATTTTGCGAAATTGACAGCAAAATTCATCCTCCGTCCAATGCAGAAACTGTACTTTTGTAAACTGCTTGATTTTTTCAATAGCAATATGTTTATATTCTGCAACATCTTCAAATGTTCCATCCGGCATATCATATTCTCTGGCGCGTTCCCGGTCAAGTTCATTCATCTTCTCCACAATGCTGTCCAATATCTCCTGCTTACTCTTATAATGTTTGTACAACGCCGCTTTGGTGACATTTAACTGACTTGCAATATCATTCATGGATGTGCCCTTATAACCGCTCTGCGAAAATAATTTCAGCGCCTCCTGCAAAATACGTTGTTTTGTGTCTGTCATCGTACCGGTCTTCCTTTCCTGTCATTCTATTCTATTTTATCATTTTTCATCTTGCGTATCAATAATATTTCCTTGAAATTTTTCCCATTTAACGATATAGTATAAATATATCATCAAACAACTTTAAGGAGAAAACCAATGTGGAAAACAATCAACGATATTCTCAATAGTATCGACAATTTTGTCTGGGGCGTCCCCCTCATGATACTGATTCTTGCCGGCGGTATTTTATTAACGATCCGTCTCGGTGTTATGCAGATCCGGAAGCTGCCACTTGCCCTCAAGTGGATGGTAAAAAATGAAGAAGGCGGCGAGGGAGAAATTTCCAGTTTCTCTGCTCTTTGTACCGCTTTAAGTGCGACAATCGGAACCGGTAATATTGTCGGCGTTGCTACTGCCGTCGGAACCGGCGGACCGGGTGCTCTTTTTTGGATGGTCGTAACGGCCTTTTTCGGTATGTCCACCAAATTTGCCGAAGGACTTCTCGCCGTAAAATACCGTGTTGTCGGAAAAGACGGACACAGTCTCGGCGGTCCCTTTTATTACATTGAACTGGGAATGGGCAAAAAATGGAAGTGGCTCGCTAAACTTTTTGCCTTCTTTGGCGTATGTGTTGGTCTTTTTGGAATCGGAACATTCAGTCAGGTAAATGGTATTTCCAGTGCCGTACATAACTTTTTTGACCCAAATGATCTTCATTGTGTCAAATTGCTTCCGTTTTTAGGCGAATACTCCTGGTCTGTTATCATTTCATCCTTAGTATTGTCAATTTGTGTAGCTACGGTATTGATCGGTGGAATCAAACGAATTGCTAATGTAAGCCAGATCATTGTGCCGTTTATGGCGATCATTTATTTTGCATTTGCTGCCATCTTAATTATTGGCAATATTACTGCTATCCCAAGTGCAATTGCGGTCATTGTAAAGGCTGCATTTTCTCCAAAAGCAGTTACCGGCGGTGTCGTCGGAAGCATATTTGTGGCAATGCAAAAAGGTATCGCACGAGGTATCTTTTCCAATGAAGCCGGCCTTGGTAGTGCCCCAATCGCAGCTGCAGCCGCTCAGACAAAAGAACCTGTTCGTCAGGGTCTTGTAAGTATGACAGGAACGTTTATCGACACCATCGTCATTTGTACACTGACCGGTTTATCCATCGTATTGACCGGTGCATGGCAGGTACCCGGATTAGAAGGTGTAGACGTTACTACCTATGCTTTCCAACAGGGACTTCCGTTCCCACCTCAGATCTCCGCTTTTATCTTAATGCTCTGCCTGGTATTTTTTGCCTTTACGACAATTCTTGGCTGGGATTATTACAGCGAACGCTGCCTGGAATATTTAAGCGGTGGCAACATAAAGCACGTAAAAATTTTCCGTTGGATCTACATCCTCGCTGTATTTATCGGGCCTTATATGACCGTAAGCGCAGTATGGACGATTGCAGATATCTTTAACGGATTGATGGCAATTCCAAATATGATTGCTATTTTTGCCTTAAGTGGCGTCGTAGCAAAAGAAACAAGAGATTTCTTCCAACGACATAAAGAAGGTAAAATTAAATAATATGCGTTAAATAAAAAATGTCTCTGTTATCCGGTTTGACGGATACAGGGACATTAATATTCTTTGCACTTATCTCTTATTCTCTCTGCCGTCTACCGACGCCATTTTAAATCTTTTCCTTTTATAACCTTCTTTTTCTCAAGTGCTGCAACATACTTTTTATACCGCTTTTTTGTCACTTTTTTCCCATTTACCTTATACACATAATGGTATGGATACACATCTTCTTCAGCAAGTCTATTGCGCCATGATTTTGATGCCGTTTCTTTTACCTTATTTCCTTTAACCCGGAAAAACTCTATGTAGTAATTATCGTTATGTCCTCCGGTCCAAGAAACAAGGCCTTTCGCCGGATAAATTTTCAGACCACCGCCATATTTATTCCAGGCTAGCCCCTTTACCTTACTTCCTTTTAAAGTATAAATGGAATAATTATAATAAGAGCCGTGAACGATCAATTCGTCTATCCCATTTTGGTCGATATCATAAAAGCAGTATTTATACGCAAACCTGCCATCTTCTTGAACATAATTCATGTCATTTTTTTCCTCTTTCATCGCTTTCACATAATAATTGTGCTCTGGTTTATTATCCGGTGTCTTATCCTTACTTTTCGCCAACACATGCTCAAACTTACCATAATGCAGAATCGCATTATCTGCGCTTGAAAAACAAGAAAAGCACATTATAATAACAAAAGTAGTCAACGAAACAATAAACGTTCCCGCTATCACAACAATTATCCTTTTGATGGTTTTAAACACCTTCTCCATATTATCTGTTTACATCTCCTTTAAGGCATTCATTACCAAGCCTGTTTCAAACGTTGTCCCTTGTACTACCATTTTGCCATCTACAAGTAATGCCGGCATTTGCCGAATTCCCAATCGCGAAATTTCTTTTTCATCATTTACTTCCTCGATGGTAATCATCTCTTTTCTGTTACGAAACGCCTTTTGAACAATACCAATTAATTCAAAATATTTATCGCAGCCTCTTCCAATAACCTTTACATTCAACAAATCTTTTTTCATCGTTGTCATCCTCCATTCTTTCATTATAATTTTTTCACTTTTATTCTTATCTTGTCCTTCAGACAAAATCTTCCATATAATCTATTTTACATCAAATACCTGCCAATTGAAAGAGAAATTTTAAATTTTTAAACAAACTTTTCCATTTTCATTCGACCAAAAATACGCCGTATATCCACTTACCATGAATAGTTTAGGTAATCTGAATCCCTCCATTCTCCGCATATTTATATAGCAAATGTACATTGCTATGCAGAAGTTCTTCAAACATCGCTATTTCTTCATCCGAATATCCATGCCTGTCTGTCCACTTATAATCAGGCAGCTCACATCTTGCCGAATCAAATCCATTTTCTGTTGGACGTTCAAAATTAACTTTTTGTTCACTCATGAGATAATATCATAATCCTAATATAAAACAAAATTCTCGTTGGCGAGAATCTCACCAACGAGAATTTCATTCTATTTATCAGGCATTACATGCCTAATTTGTCTTTATTATTACTTCTGCGCAATTGCTGCCTGTGCTGCTGCCAAACGTGCAATAGGTACACGGAATGGAGAACAGGATACATAGTCAAGACCGATCTTGTTGCAGAATTCTACAGAAGATGGATCTCCACCATGCTCACCACAGATACCGCAGTGAAGTGCGCTGTTTGCAGGTTTTCCAAGTTTCAGAGCTGTTTCCATCAACTTACCAACACCATCTTGGTCAAGTTTAGCAAATGGATCGTTCTCGAAGATCTTAGCATCATAGTAAGCATCAAGGAACTTACCGGCGTCGTCACGTGAGAAACCAAATGTCAACTGTGTCAAGTCGTTTGTACCGAAGCAGAAGAAGTCAGCTTCTTTTGCAATCTCATCAGCTGTCAATGCAGCACGTGGAATCTCGATCATAGTACCAACTTCGTACTCAAGGTTTACACCAGCTGCTGCGATTTCTGCGTCAGCGGTCTCTACTACAAACTTCTTAACATATTTCAATTCTTTTACATCACCGATCAATGGGATCATGATCTCAGGTTTGATGTTCCAGTCAGCGTGAGCTTTCTGAACTTCGATAGCTGCACGGATAACTGCTTTTGTCTGCATCTTAGCGATTTCCGGATAAGTTACAGCAAGACGGCATCCACGATGTCCCATCATAGGGTTGAACTCGTGAAGAGAAGCAATGATTGCTTTGATGTCTTCTACGGATTTGCCCTGAGCATCAGCCAATTTCTTGATATCTGCTTCCTCTGTAGGAACAAATTCATGCAAAGGCGGATCCAAGAAACGGATTGTAACCGGGTTTCCTTCCAAAGCTTCGTAAAGTGCTTTGAAGTCTCCCTGCTGATATGGAAGGATTTTTTCCAATGCAGCTTCTCTTTCCTCTACTGTATCTGCACAGATCATCTCACGGAAAGCAGCGATTCTGTCTTCCTCGAAGAACATATGCTCTGTACGGCAGAGTCCGATACCCTCAGCACCAAGCTCACGAGCTTTTTTAGCGTCTGCAGGTGTATCTGCATTTGTACGAACCTTCATAGTACGGAACTTGTCAGCCCATCCCATGATGCGTCCGAACTCACCAGCGATTGTAGCGTCTACGGTAGGAATGATTCCGTCGTAGATGTTACCTGTAGAACCATCGATAGAGATTGGATCTCCTTCGTGGAACTCTTTACCATTTAATGTAAATTTCTTATTTGCTTCGTCCATGTTGATGTCACCACAACCGGATACACAGCATGTTCCCATACCACGTGCAACTACGGCTGCATGGCTTGTCATACCACCACGAACTGTCAAGATACCCTGGGAAGCTTTCATACCAGTGATATCTTCCGGAGATGTCTCAAGACGAACAAGTACGACTTTCTCGCCGCGGGCATTCCACTCTTCTGCATCTTCTGCAGTAAATACGATTTTACCACAAGCAGCTCCCGGAGAAGCACCAAGTGCTTTTGCCATTGGAGTAGCAGCTTTCAATGCAGCTGCATCAAACTGTGGATGAAGAAGGGTATCGAGGTTACGAGGATCAATCATAGCAACTGCTTCTTCCTCTGTTCTCATTCCCTCATCTACCAGATCACAAGCGATCTTCAAAGCAGCCTGAGCTGTTCTCTTACCGTTACGTGTCTGAAGCATGTACAATTTTCTGTTTTCTACAGTAAACTCCATGTCCTGCATGTCTCTGTAGTGATTTTCAAGTGTAGCGCAAACCTCTTTAAACTGAGCGAATGCTTCTGGGAATTCCTGCTCCATCTGAGCGATAGGCATCGGTGTACGAACGCCGGCAACAACGTCTTCACCCTGTGCATTCTTAAGGAATTCTCCCATCAATTTCTTCTCTCCTGTAGCAGGGTCACGAGTAAATGCAACACCTGTACCACAGTCATCACCCATGTTACCAAATGCCATAGACTGTACGTTTACAGCAGTTCCCCAAGAATAAGGGATGTCGTTGTCACGACGATATACATTTGCACGTGGGTTGTCCCATGAACGGAATACGGCTTTGATAGCGCCCATCAACTGCTCTTTTGGATCGTCTGGGAAATCTTCGCCGATTTTTGCTTTATATTCAGCTTTGAACTGAGAAGCAAGTTCTTTCAAATCATCTGCTGTCAGATCAACGTCCTGCTGAACACCTCTGTCAGCTTTCATCTTATCGATGAGCTCTTCGAAGTATTTCTTACCAACTTCCATAACAACGTCAGAATACATCTGAATGAAACGACGGTAGCAGTCCCATGCCCAACGAGCATTTCCGGATTTCTCTGCGATTACGTTTACTACTGTCTCATTCAAACCAAGGTTAAGGATGGTATCCATCATACCCGGCATAGATGCACGTGCTCCGGAACGAACGGATACAAGAAGAGGATTCTCCTGATCACCGAATTTCTTTCCTGTGATCTCTTCCATCTTCACGATGTACTCATTGATCTGTCCCTGGATTTCATCATTGATCTCTCTGCCGTCCTCATAATACTGAGTACAAGCTTCTGTTGTAATAGTAAATCCCTGAGGTACCGGAAGACCAAGACTTGTCATCTCGGCAAGGTTCGCACCTTTACCACCAAGGAGTTCGCGCATGTTAGCGTTTCCTTCACTGAACAAATAAACCCATTTTGCCATGTTTATTAATTCCTCCTAAATATAGTATTAGTTTGACCTTCAAAAACTCTTTGAAATGTCGCTGTGAATATTATAACACACTTTACCCCGAAAGATAAAGTGTTTTTTTGCAAATTTCTCTTTTTTTTCGGGCAATTCTATGAATAATAACAAAGAATACAGATCCATCATTTGGAATCGTTATAAAAAAAGAGAAGAAACCAGGTCGGAATTTCCTGAATTCTCCTCTTTTCACACTTAGTAAATCGTTACATAGACATATAACAGATATACTTTCTTATTCTGATTGATCTTTACCTGAACCAGCGTACTTCCACGCTTTTTACCGGTATATTTTCCTTTTTTGTTGATCGTAAGGATCTTCTTTTTAATCGGCTTATACTGTACTTTCGATTTTTTCTCCAGATCATATACATCAATCCGGCTGCTCTTCTTCAAAAGACGTTTCTTTGCGACCAATACGGTCGGAGTTTTGATCACGTTGGATTTGAACTTTGTCAATTCCTTCGCATTTTTAAATTTCTTCTTTACACGAACATCAATTACGAGACGATTGGTGTATTTTCCTTTCATCGCCGTAAATGTTACGATTGCACGTCCCGGTTTTTTCGCTGAGATCACACCTTTTTTATCAACGGTAGCAATCTTTTTATTTGTCGAAGTACAAACGATCTTTGCTCCTTTACATTTAATCAGTTTCAATTTTGCTTTTGATTTCTTCTGCATGAACTTGATTACCTTAAATCCGGGAATCTTATACGCTTTTGCTTTTTTCAAAAGTTGTTCATACGTATATTTTCCACCTTTTTGCAAAATCAGCTGATTGACTGCCTGTTTTTCTGTATCTGTCAATTTTTTCCAGGCCGCTTCACCGGATGTAATCTTATCTCTCGTCAGGTCGGTTACTTTAGTAATGATCTCACCTTTTTCATCCGTAAAATGATCTTTGACAAAATCACCTGCTGTTTTCTCCACCTCTTTGGTAAACGAAGGAGCTGCAGAAGTCTGTGGTGCTTCCGGTGTAGTTCCATTTCCCGGTGTGGTTCCCGTCGTTCCTGCCGGCGTCGCAGATGGTACTGCACTTGGTGTCACCGTTGGCTGCTCTGCCTTAATATTGCCGGAACCGCCAATTACCTCCCCCGGTGTAATGTCTTTTATCACATTTCCGTCTTTGGATTTAGCAACGACTTTATAGGTTCCATCCGCCGGGAGATCCCCAAATGTGACATTGGTCTCTCCACCATCGGTCCAAACCTTTCCGCTGTCAGAAGGAACCCATTTTCCATCACTGTTTTTGATAACTGAAATATCATTCCATTTTCCGTCTTCCCATTTACGGATTGCATATACCGAATCCGAAAGAGCAGGATCTACAACGATATCAATCGTATCGTCCTTCTTGTCTTCCGTCTTTTTGTCATCGTATTTTGTCGTAACATCTTCTACCGTCGGGCCAACGACACCACCGGTTCCCTGATCTGTACCATCTTTCTTTTTCTTTACGATAACATAGGTCTTGTCTTTGTTAAGTTCGGTAAATTTAATCTCTCCTCCGGCCGGCTGTTCATAATAGCCATCGGCATCCGGAGTGAGCACATTTCCGTCTTTGTCTGTTACGGTCATTTCTGTATTCGGATTCACATTGGTTCCATCCGGTTTCTGCAAGCTATAAACATAGTCCTCAATCGTTGGATTTACAACTATTGTCAATTTATCATTTGCTGCCGGACTTCCGGATGCTGCCGGTGTTGGCTGTGGGATAGTGATATCCGCATCGGTACGTTTGGCACTAAACGGAGCGGAATCAAGACTTCCTATGTACTCTCCATTTCCTGTTACGCGCACAACAAATGTTTTATCTGCATCTTCGAATCTCAATGTATAGTTCGAATCCGTTGCTCCCGGAATCTCAATAAGATTTCCGTCCGCATCTTTCGTAAACCACTGGTATGTCAATGTATCATGTGATCCTGGTGGGTTTACGCCTGTTATATCTGCTGTCAATACGGTTCCTTCTTTTACAACCTCATTTCCGGCAGAATCCTTTGTCGTATTCTCAATCTTAACCACGTCACGGATCGATATCAGTGGCACCGGTGTCGCTGTTGGTGTCGCACTTGGGGACACCTCACTGTAGGTTCCATCCGTAATTACTTCCGGTGTTGTCTCTTCATCAGAAACAATGATCTGTCCCAGGTTGTCCTCAATCTTTTTGGCATCTCCCGGAAAGCCACCAAATTCGATATAGTAACCGAAAATTTCATAAGATACATCCGGGTTATCATTCCAGCGGCCATAATCATATTTACCATAGAATCCATAAGCTTCATCCGTAACATCACCACCATTTGGCTCGATATTTCCGGATGTACTCCAGTTTGAGAACTGACCGTCCAGCGTTTCAAATCCACCGTCACCGGGACCATAACCATAAGCTGTCGTCTGATATCCGAAAATCGTTCCCGTCTCCGGACCGGATACCCATCTCCAGGCATATTCGTCTTTCGTCGCATCTTTAAATTTTTTCAATGCTTCCCACTGCGTCTCTGCGTCCGTATACGAACTTCCGGAAACAAGAATCGCACGAGTACATCCCATCCATCCGGGTTGAGCAAGTTTTCCATATAATGGGAATGAAGACAGAATAAAGCGGTCTTCTGCACGGGATGTCAGCGTCATCAGATATCCCTGTACCCCATTGAAATTCAATGTTTTGGAAATTTTATAAGCTTCATTCCAGGAAATCTTTTCCGGAACAAATCCATAATAATGACCATTAAAATATTTCAGTTCTACTGTGTTTCCATTTACTGTAATTTCTGTTGTCGCACTTGTTCCTTCAGTCGTCGCACATACCGATACTTTCTGTACCTTGTTGGATGTGGTAAAACGAAGCTGACGGACAAATGTTTCAACATCTGATTTTCCTGCTCCTGCGGAAAAATCAAAAGAAATTGATTCGTAACGGTCTGTCGTGGTAAGGTCCGTAAAACCGACATTCATATCCGCTCCGGATACAACACCATGTCCTGTTACGCCGGCAATCTGTGTCGCCGTTGTCATAATATGTCCGCTGTCAACCGTAATGGTAAGATTGTGAAACGCCTTTGTAGAATCAGCCAATTTCACCTCTGCATTCGGATAAGTATAATAGGTACCTTCTGAAGCCTTAACCAGACTTCCCAATACAATCTCATCCTCGGCTGCCGCCTGCACTTTAGTACTTTGATACTGCTGTCCGGCAAAAAGGCTCATTACTATCGCCACGACAAGCAGTAACGCTAATGTTTTTCGTTTCATGCTCTTTTTCCTCCATTATATTCCTATTACCTGGTTTTCAAAAAGTATATCGGACTATCTTCTCTATTTCTTAATAAAAATTTTACTTTTATCACTTTCTGTCAATTCCCGATATTTACCTTGACACAATGTGTCATCCAAACACAAATTTCCAATGGCGATCCGTTTCAGATAGACCACATAACATCCTACCGCTTTCAGCATTCGGCGGACCTGATGTTTTTTTCCTTCCGTAATTATGATTGTTCCGGAAAAAACAGCCTGCTCTTTCCGATTTCCGATCCGGATTCCGCTTGCCAGATCCAGAATATCTCCCAATGTCTTTGTTTCACACCGCTTGATCTCGGCCGGCTTAGCCGTCATTCCACGAAGTTCGACTCCGGTCTCGATCCGATGGATTTTTTCCTCATCCAGTTCTCCCAAAGCCCAAAAGAAATAGGTTTTTGGCACATGATTTTCCGGATGCATGATCTCCTGATTCCATTTTCCATCATTGGTAATGAGTAAAAGTCCTTCGGTATCTTTGTCCAATCTCCCGACCGGATGAAGTCCTTCCACTTTTTCATTGGCAAAATATTCCATCACCGTTTTATGTGTCGGATCCGTTACTGCCGTAATGCAGCCACGCGGTTTGTGAAACATATAATACTTCAACTCTTCCATGAAACCTCCAACGATAAAACGGCAGCACGAAATGAACAATTCATTCCTGTGCCGCCGCTATTGCAAACAATTTTACATTATTTGTAATTTACGATCTTGCCAAAATCCGGTTTCAAAGAGGCACCGCCTACGAGGCCTCCGTCGATATCCGGTTTTGCAAACAATTCTGCTGCATTTCCGGCATTTACAGAACCGCCGTACTGAATACGGATCTCTGCTGCTGTCGCATCGTCATAAACTTCTGCGATACAGTCACGGATTGCCTTGCAGACTTCTTCTGCCTGATCGGATGTCGCTGTTTCACCGGTTCCGATTGCCCAGATTGGCTCATAAGCGATAACCGCTGTCTTTGCCTGGTCTGCTGTCACGTTCTGGAACGCAATCTTAATCTGCATACGGATCCAGTCGATGTAAATCCCCTGTTTTCTCTGTGTCAGACTTTCGCCACAGCAAATAATCGGTGTAATACCATGTTCAAATGCTTTGAGCACTTTCTTATTTACTGTCTCGTCTGTCTCAGCAAAATACTCACGTCTCTCAGAATGTCCAAGAACTACATATTTTACTCCGGCATCGGTCAGCATATTTGGTGCGATCTCACCGGTATATGCTCCGCTTTCCTCAAAGTACATATTTTCAGCGCCAATCTGGATATTACTTCCTTTGGCTGCTTCCATACATGGAATAATGTCAATGGCCGGTACGCAGAATACTACATCTACTTCGTCATTTGCTACGAGTGGTTTTAATTCATTTACCAAAGCAACGGCTTCCGAAGGTGTCTTATTCATCTTCCAGTTGCCGGCGATAATTTTCTTTCTTGCCATGTTCCCGCTTCCTTTCTCACTAAAATACCTGCTATTTTTCTTATTTGTCGTCTGCTGCTGCAACACCAGGAAGTTCTTTTCCTTCCAGGAATTCAAGAGAAGCTCCGCCACCGGTGGAGATGTGGGACATCTTGTCGCCATATCCAAGCTGGTTTACAGCTGCTGCACTGTCACCACCACCGATGATCGTGATAGCATCTGTCTCAGCAAGAGCTGCTGCAACGGCTTTTGTACCTGCTGCCAATGTAGGGTTTTCGAATACGCCCATAGGTCCGTTCCATACTACCGTCTTTGCTGTCTTTACAGCATCGGAGTACAATTCAACCGTCTTAGGTCCGATATCGCATCCCTCTTTGGAAGCATCCATCTGATCTGCTGCACATACCGTGGTATCTACAGGAGCATCGATTGGATTAGGGAAATCTTCGATCATTACAGTATCTACAGGAAGAAGCAGTTTTTTGCCAAGTTTTTCTGCCTTTTCCATCATTTCATTACAATAATCAATCTTGCTGTCGTCAACAAGAGATTTACCGATTTCATATCCTTTTGCTTTCAAGAATGTATAAGCCATTCCACCACCGATGATCAATGTATCACATTTCTCAAGAAGGTTAGAGATAACATTCAATTTGTCTGCTACTTTGGCTCCACCAAGGATAGCTACAAATGGTCTCTCCGGGCTGTTTACTGCATTTCCAAGGAAATCGATCTCTTTCTGCATCAGGTAACCAACTACAGCAGTGTCAACATATTCTGTTACACCAACATTAGAGCAGTGTGCACGGTGTGCTGTACCAAATGCATCATTTACAAATATGTCAGCAAGAGAAGCAAGTTCTTTGGAGAAAGCCTCTCCGTTCTTTGTCTCTTCTGCACGATAACGTGTATTCTCAAGAAGAACAACATCTCCATCGTTCATAGCGGCTACGGCTGCTTTTGCATTGTCGCCTACTACGTTAGCATCTGCTGCAAATTTTACTTCCTGTCCAAGAAGTTCGGAAAGACGAACTGCAACCGGTGCCAGAGAAAGTTCTGGTTTTGGCTCTCCTTTTGGCTTACCAAGGTGAGAACAAAGAATGACTTTTCCACCATCTTTGATCAATTTCCGGATGGTAGGAAGAGCTGCTACAAGACGGTTTTCATCTGTGATCTTGCCATCTTTCAAAGGTACATTGAAATCGCAGCGTACAAGAACTTTTTTGCCCTTTACATTGATATCATCTACTGATTTTTTGTTTAACATAATTTACCTCATTTCCGCGTAACACGCATAACATTTTGAGCGGAATCCCCGCCTCATTTCAAAAATGGGTCCGGTCCATACAGACCGGACCCATTTGGGTTTCAAATATGAATTGTGTTTGTCTTAAACTTAAGCCAACTCGCTGAAGTATTTGATTGTTCTTACCATCTGGCTTGTATAAGAGTTTTCATTGTCATACCAAGATACAACCTGTACCTGTGTATTTCCATCATCCATAGGAGATACCATTGTCTGAGTTGCATCGAAGATAGAACCAGCTGTAGCACCGATGATATCGGAAGATACGATTTCGTCTTCGTTGTAAGCATAAGACTCTGTCTCAGCTGCTTTCATAGCTGCGTTGATCTCGTCAACAGTTACTTTTCCTTCAACAACTGCTACAAGGATTGTAGTAGAACCTGTAGGACATGGTACACGCTGAGCAGATCCGATCAATTTACCATTCAACTCAGGAATTACAAGACCGATAGCCTTAGCAGCACCTGTGCTGTTTGGAACGATGTTTACTGCAGCTGCACGGGATCTTCTAAGATCGCCTTTTCTCTGAGGACCATCCAATGTCATCTGATCTCCTGTATATGAGTGAATTGTACTCATGATACCGGATTTGATCGGACGAAGGTCGTTCAATGCTTTAGCCATAGGAGCCAAGCAGTTTGTTGTACAAGAAGCTGCAGAAATTACTGTATCTTCTGGTTTCAATGTGTCATGGTTTACGTTGTATACGATAGTAGGAAGGTCGTTTCCTGCTGGTGCGGAGATAACTACTTTACGAGCACCTGCTTTGATATGAGCAGAAGCTTTTTCTTTGGATGTATAGAATCCTGTACACTCAAGAACTACGTCTACTTTAAGTTCTCCCCAAGGACAGTTTGTTGCATCTGCCTCTTTGTAGATTTTGATTTCCTGTCCATCAACAATGATAGAATCCTCTGTAGCAGAAACTTTATCAGCCAGAGCATATTTACCCTGAGATGAGTCATATTTCAATAAGTGAGCAAGCATTTTAGGGCTTGTCAAGTCATTGATTGCTACTACTTCATATCCTTCTGCTCCAAACATCTGTCTGAAAGCAAGACGTCCGATACGTCCAAATCCATTAATCGCTACTTTTACTGCCATTTGTCGATTCCTCCTAAAATTTACTTTTAAGTATGTTTGTTAAATTTTTTACAAACTCTTAAGTCTATTCTAACCAATTTGGTTAAAAATTTCAAGTGGTAATTGCGTTTTTTCTCATTTTTTTGTATTTTGTCTTTATTTAAACTGGTGTCCGCTGATACGAAGTTTCGGACTGGAAAGTCTCTGGCTGAAAAAATGGTACTTTTTCATACTCATTTTTCGGCCTTTGTACGTCACCATGCGCTGTCCTTCCAGCACTTCCTGAGCGGCTTTCATGCACTCTCTTCTGGCTCCGGAAGAATATTTCCCACGTTCAACATTTTTAGTTTCTCTTGCAAATTTTCCCTGGCGGACCGGACTAAACTGCCCTCTCTGCTTAATTACTTTCAATACCGTATTTGGGAAGTTTGAAGATTTTACACGGTTCATAACCACACAGCCAACAGCTATTTTTCCTGCGTAGCACTGATTGCCGGCTTCACAGTAGATGATCGCTGCCATGTATTTTAAATCATTATCTGTATATGATTTTTCTGCCGCCTGAGATGTCTGTGCCGGACTAACTGCCGCACATGCGATCACAAGAAGAAAGGTAAGGATTGTCTTTAACACTTTTTTTGAAAACATAATAAAAATTAACCTCCATGTCAAAATGATGTCTGTATCATTTTAGCAATATTTGTAATATATTTTGTTACGTTTTGTAACATTTATGTAATAATTATAACATGAAAAAGAAATATTTCAACCCTTTTTTTCAAAAAAAATGAACGCCGCATCTGCAAACGTCCATTTTTCGGTATCTTCAAGATTGTTTTGAAATTCACGAATAGTGTTTCAGCACCTCATCAAATTTCATTTTTCCACCAAATAGATCTAAGGCACTTCCGATCGTGAAATCCATTTTTCCACCGGATAAAGAATCCAGTTTTTCAAGATCTGAAAAAGATCCAATTCCTCCGGCATACGTTACCGGAAGTTTATTGCAGCGGGACAGGATCTGAACCAGTTCGCAATCGATTCCGGTTCCGGTTCCCTCCACGGCTACACCATGTACAAGATATTCATCACAATACTGGCTCAGTTCGTCCATCAATGCTTCATTAAGTGGTTGATCTGTAAATTTCTGCCAGCGGTTTGTAACGATATAATATATTTCTTCTTTCGGGCGGCAGCTCAAGTCAAGCACAAGGTGCTCTTTTCCAACTTCTTTCCGCAGTGCCTCCAGACGGTCAAAATGAATCTTGCCTTCTGCAAATACATAGGAAGTAACTATTACGTGGCTGGCACCCGCTTTGATAAAATGCGCCGCATTTTCTACGGTAATACCGCCTCCGACCTGCAATCCATCCGGATACGCAGCCAGGGCTTCTTCGGCCTGTCGTCTGTCTTCCTCATAATACTCGCTTCCTGCCGGATTTAAGAGGATCACATGCCCTCCGCGAAGATTTTTCTTCTTATATAAATCGGCATAATCGGCAGCACTCATCTCCGAGACAAAATTCTCTTTTGCCCGGTTCCCGGCATCCTGCAGACTGCCACCGACAATCTGCTTTACTTTTCCATTATGAATGTCGATACATGGTCGAAATTTCATCTGCCTGTCTCCTATAAACCAAGGATTTCTTTTACTGTTTTTTCCATTTCCGATTTGTCGCATACCCTGTCATGCAGAATTGGAGCAGTTCGAATCTCCTCAATTGCCTGTGGTACTTTCACACCGGAAAGTTTATTCAATTCATCTACGAGTTCAAAATCCGTCATGCTGTCATATTTTTCATCGATGGAGTCCATGACACTTCTTGTAAATTTGTACGGGCTTGCTGTCGATGCGATCACTGTTTTCACACCGGTTTGCGCAGCTTTTTGATAATATACATTGCTTGCTACTGCGGTGTGTGTATCCATAATATAGCCTGTCTTATCATAAACCTCTTTGATCGTCGCATGGGTTTCCTCTTCGGAAGCAAATCCGCCGACAAAATCTGCCAGTTTTTCTTTCATTTCCGGCGTAATGCTGTACTCGCCTTTTGCCGTCAAAGCATCCATAAATGCTTTGGTCTGTGCAGCATCTTCCCCGGTAATACGGTAGATCAAACGCTCCAAGTTGCTTGAGATCAAAATGTCCATCGATGGCGATGTCGTAAGGATAAATTCTCTCTTACGGTCATATGTACCTGTCTGGAAGAAATCAAACAATACTTTATTTTCATTGGAAGCACAATACAATGTCTCGATTGGAATTCCCATATTTTTTGCATAATAAGCGGCAAGAATATTACCAAAGTTTCCGGTTGGAACGACAACATTCATCTTTTCTCCGGCTTTCAGTTCACCCTGACGGAGAAGCTGGCCATACGCATAAACATAATATACGATCTGTGGAACCAAACGACCGATATTGATGGAGTTTGCGGAAGAGAACTGGTATCCTGCCGCATCCATTTCTTTGGCAAGTTCTTTCGAATTAAACATCTGTTTTACACCGGTCTGAGCATCATCGAAGTTCCCGATAATTCCGACTACATTGGTATTTTTTCCTTTTTGTGTCAGCATCTGTTTTTCCTGAATCGGACTTACTCCGTTTTTCGGATAAAATACGATAATACTAGTACCTTCCACATCTGCAAAACCGGCAAGTGCAGCTTTTCCTGTATCTCCGGAAGTCGCCGTCAAAATAACGATTTCATTTTTTACTCCGTTTTTCTTTGCGGATGTCGTCATCAGATATGGCAGGATTGACAATGCCATGTCCTTAAAGGCAATTGTTTTGCCATGGAACAATTCCAGATAGAACGCACCGTCTTTTTTGACCAATGGTGCGATTTCTTTGGTATCAAATTTATCGTCATAAGCACCATGAATACAATGAAGCAGCTCTTCTTTGGTAAAATCTGACAAAAACAGTTTCATTACTTCATATGCAGTTTCCTGATAAGAAAGCCCTGCCAGTTTCTCCAATTCTACATCCAGTGCAGGAATGGAATCCGGCACAAACAATCCGCCATCGTCTGCCAGTCCTTTTAAAATCGCCTGGGAAGCGGTCACTTTTTCACTGTTGCTTCTTGTACTTTTGTACATGATACTCATAATATTCCTCCATTTCTGCGTACATTTCGGCACGCATTGCATTTTACACAAACTAATTGCTTTCTCATTGTAACATTTTTTTCATTCTTTTACAATAACTTTCTATTTGAAAAATTCATGACAGCCATGCTGTGCTACTTTTGTGAGATCCCGGTCAAACCAGGCGACATTTTTCGGGTCAGATGCGCTTCGGCACATAAAGTACAATGCCCCTTTCGAGATATCCTTTCCCGCCAGCGCCTGTTTTACTGCCTTTTTTGTCTTGTCCGAAACCGTCACGCGGTAATATCTTCCATTGGAAACCGGCGAAAACTGGTATCTGCCGGCACGGTTGGCAAACACCACTCCTTTTATGGTATCGGGAAAATGATTGGAATGAACGCGGTTTAAAATTACATTTGCCACCAGAATCCGGCCTTCCAGATCCTGATCTCCTGCCTCGGCTTCGACAATCCGTTCCAAGATCTGCCGCTCTTCCTGCCGCCTCTTCTCCTCACGGCGTTTGCGTTCCCGACGTCTGCGCTCTTTTTCTTCACGTTCCCGCTGTTGCTCCTCAAACTGTTTTTCTTCCGCAGCGTACGAAGTTTCCTGTTCCGAATACCGGCGCACCTGCGTATCACACCAGCACTTCACCGCTTCTTTCCTCGCCTGCGTTTCCTTGACAGCCGACTGGTTCTCCTGCGTCACCTCGTCCTGCAGCACGATGGCTTCCGTCGCTTCCGGTTCTTTTTCCGGTAAATTTTTCCATGCTCCTGATAGGAGAATGACAGCCGCAGCTCCCATACTTATTCCATATAACTTTATTTTTTGAATCATGCATATACTCCTTTCATAGTTTAGAGTATATGCATTTTTTTCAAAGTTATTACAAAAGTATTACAAATTTCTCACTTTGAATTCCCGCTCGGCCGCACGGCGCTGATCTTTCTTCGCGATATCTTCGCGCTTGTCGTACAGTTTTTTACCTTTGGCAAGGGCAATCTCCACTTTGATCAGACTTCCTTTAAAATATACCTGGAGTGGAACCAGCGTATATCCTTTTTGTGACATTTTACCGATCATTTTGCGGATCTCGCTGCGATGCAGCAGCAGTTTCCGTACACGAAGCGGATCTTTATTGAAAATATTTCCTTTTTCGTAAGGACTCACATGCATTCCGTAGATAAATACTTCTCCTTTTTCCACTCGGATAAAAGATTCTTTAATGCTGCAATGTCCCATTCGCATGGATTTCACTTCCGTTCCATGCAATTCGATCCCGGCTTCGTATTTTTCTTCAATAAAATAATCATGCCACGCTTTTTTATTATTGGCAATCAATCGAATACTTTCTTTACTCATCTTCTTCCCTCTTTTCCATATTTTCCGGCAAAAAATCAATGGTTCGCAGATTTTTGTCTGCGCGCACGACCTGCACACGCATTTTCTGTCCCAGACGGTACTCTTTCGCGCTGTATGTGCCGACAACACGGTAATTGGCGGCATCGTATTCGTATACATCGTCCGTAAGATCTGCAAGACGGATCATTCCTTCGATCGTATTTGGCAGTTCCACATAAATGCCCCACGATGTCACACCACTGATCACACCTTCATAACATTCTCCAATCTTGGACTGCATAAATTCCGTCTTCTTCATCTTGTCCACTTCACGCTCGGCATCGTCTGCGCGCCGTTCCAGGCTGCTGCAGGATTTTGCCACTCCCGAAAGGATCTCCTGATAATGCTCCTGCCGTTTTGGAGAAAGACCTTTTTTGAAACTTTCTTTTAAAATACGGTGAATCTGAAGATCCGGATATCTTCGGATCGGCGAAGTGAAATGGCAGTAATATTTGGTTGCGAGGCCAAAATGTCCCTCATTTTCCGGCTCGTATTTGGCACGTTTCATCGCACGCAGGGTAAGACGGCTTAAAAACGTCTCTTCTTCCGTTCCCTCGATACTTTCCATCAATTTCTGGATTTCACGCGGATGCACTTCCTGTTGTCCCACTTTCAAGATATGGGAGAAACTATGTGCCAGAGCTGCCAGCTCCCGGATTTTTTCCAGATCCGGATATTCGTGGGTACGATACAAAAACGGAAGTTCTTTCCAAAAACTGTCTTCGGCAACCACTTTATTTGCCGCAAGCATAAATTCTTCGATGATCTTGGTCGCAAAATTGCGGTCATATGGAACGATATCGATTGGATGCCCTTCATCATCAAGAATCAATTTACATTCCGGAAAATCAAAATCGATCGAGCCCTGTTTTTTTCGCTCTGCCCGCAGGATTGCAGCCAGTTCTTTCATTTGCTCAAACATCGGCACGAAAGCTTCGTATTCTGCCATCGTTTTTTCATCATGATCGGTCACAATAGCATTGACATCCGTATAACTCATACGGCGGTCTACGCAGATGACCGATTCTCCGATGCGGTAATCTTTAATATGCCCTTTCGCATCATAATGGATGATACAGCTAAGTGTAAGCCGGTCCACTCCCTGATTTAATGAGCAGATTCCATTGGACAGTTTTCGCGGAAGCATCGGGATAACACGGTCCGCAAGATACACACTGGTTCCGCGGTTCAATGCCTCTTTATCAAGTGGCGAGCCCTCTTTGACATAATGACTGACGTCCGCAATATGCACACCCAGTTCATAGCCTCCGTTTTCCTCTTTGTGCAACGTGATCGCATCGTCGAGATCTTTCGCATCTTCGCCATCGATCGTCACGGTCATCCGGTCACGCAGATCCATTCGTCCCGCAATATCCGTCGACTCCACTTTCTCCGGGATATGCGGAAGTTCCCGCAGCACTTCTTCCGGAAATTCCTCCGGTATGCCGTAGCCGCGCACAATGGATAAAATATCAATCCCCGGATCATCTGCATGTCCGAGAATCTCCGTCACGACACCCTCCGGGCTCTTTTCTTCACTACCAAAATCCGTTATTTCCACAACGACTTTTTCACCGGTTTCTGCCTCTTTCGTCTTTCCCTTCGGAATATAGACATCGCTCGTAAACTTCTCACGGTCTACCACGACAAAACCATAATGTTTATTTCGCATAAATGTGCCGACGACCGTCGTATTGGCCCGTTTCAGGATGCGGATGATCTGGCCTTCTTTTCGCTTTCCATTCTTCGAATCCTTGTAAATCTGTACCATGACTTCATCGCCATCGTAAGCATTGGAGCAGCCGGATTCCGGGATGAAAATATCGTCCGGCTGGCCTTCTACCCGCACAAATCCAAATCCTTTGGATGTCGCCATAAACGTTCCCGCATTGACATTTTCCTTCGGAAGCTGATAATGTCCGCTTCCATCTATTATTATTTTTCCTTCTTTTACCAGTTCGTCCAGCAGGGCATGAAATTTGGCACGTTCCTTCTTTGGCACACAAAACAGCGCCGCGATTTCTTTGCCTTTCATCGGACGATACTCTTCTTCTTTAATAAATGCATAAAGCATTTCTTTTCGATCCATACTAAGTCCTTTCCGTGCAAGCATGACAATTCATTGCTTGTTTCACATTAGACCTGAATAGTTACCTAATCAGTAAAAAACCTCTGAAGGCTTTCTCTTTACAAAGGCTCTTCAGAGGTTAAAATCCATTTTATAGTATCTCTTAATTATTTCATATTCATGCAGAGTACAATGGATAAGATAATGAACAATGCACCAAGTACACTTGTAATCTTAACCAGTTTTCCTTCAGCAGAACGTCCTTTGTTCTTACTCCAATACGTATCTGCCGCGCCGGAAACTGCACCAAGACCGGAAGTTTTTCCCTCCTGCATCAATACTACGACAACAATGGCGATACATATTACAATATATAAAACCTGAATGATTGTTTTTACTAAAGTAGACATCTCTTAGTCCTCCTTCTTTCTATAATTTTGTATAAATTCCGGAATTTTAATGCTGTCATCCTCTTTTTTCATCGTCGGGCTGACTTGCTGAGGTGTCCGGTTAATTTTATGATTTACTACAGGCATGTCCTGATTTACCGTAGCCGCTGATGGCTGCGGTTTTCTGACTACGCTGTTAAATCCACTCAAAAAGCTTGGCTGCGACATCGGTGTAGGTTTGGCTACATGTGGTGCCGCGGTATGTCCTAAATTCATTTTTCCGCCAAGAGAACCATTGGAAAATGTATTGCCAAAACTTCCAAAGGAAGAAGCCTGTGCGGCCTCATCTTTTAAGCCTGTCGCAATGATCGTGATGGTAACTCCGTCACTGTCATCGTTATCATCCAGCATAATACCAAAGATGATATTGGCATCTTCTCCTGCGAGCTCACGTACATACTCGGCAGCTTCGTTTGTCTCCTGAATACCGATGTCTCCACCGCTGAAATTCAGGATAAAGTTTGTCGCACCATCCACACTTGTCTCAAGCAATGGACTTGTGATTGCCTGCTGTACGGCTTCCATACATTTGTTTTCGCCGGTTCCGTAACCAACTCCGATATGAGCGATACCTTTGTCTTTCATGATTGTCGTGACATCGGCGAAATCGAGATTGATCAGTGCAGGCAGATTGATCAGATCCGTGATACCATGTACACCCTGCTGGAGTACCTGGTCTGCCATGCTGAATGCTTCTTTCATCGAAGTCTTCTTATCCGATATGGAAAGAAGTTTTTCGTTTGGAACTACGATCAGTGTATCAACGTTTTCTTTTAACTTGTCAATTCCTGCCAGTGCATTGTCCATACGGCGTTTTCCTTCGAACTGGAAAGGTTTTGTCACTACACCAACAGTCAGAATATCCTGTTCTTTGGCAATCTGTGCGATAACCGGAGCCGCTCCCGTTCCGGTTCCACCACCCATACCACAGGTAATGAATACCATATCATGCCCCTGAATCAGGTTCAGAAGTTCCTCACGGCTTTCTTCTGCCGCCTGCTCTCCTACTTCCGGACGAGCTCCCGCACCCAGACCTTTTGTCAGTTTTTCACCGATCTGAATGATATGCGGTGCTTTACATCTGCGCAAATGCTGCTTGTCCGTATTGGCACAGACAAAATCCACCCCTTGAATTCCTTCGTCAATCATACGGTTTACGGCATTGTTTCCTGCGCCGCCGACTCCGACCACAAGGATTTTACAAACATATTCCGTATCGTTGTTATTCATTATCTCTAACACTGCAGTTCCTCCTTCTATCTATCCATAACTATTTCATATATTCAATTATAGCAATTCATTCCTATCAAGTCAGGGGCAGTGAACATTTGTCCCCAACGTCGCATATACTTATATAATAAAGTTTTTCGGAAAAAATATCAAGTATAAATTGTATTTTTTTTGTTAATTTTTCTTTAAAATCACATCACCGCCGGCACGATACGATGACATATCAATCTCTCCCGACAGTTTTTGCTCTTTTGCCGTCTTCAAAATGTCCGATAATGCGGCGATTGCTTCATCGTAATTGTCTTTTTTCCCGAGGTTCACTTTAATGTCCCCCGAATACAAAAACGCTGCATTGTCACTGTCAAACACGACGCGGTCCCATGTAACCCCATAATGCTGGAACAATCCCGACAAATTCATAATCCTTGACAAAAGTGCCTCATCTTCCATCTGTACTTTCTCATATAAGGAAAATGTTGTCATTGTTTTTGTCTCAAAAAGCGGAATTCCTTTAATTTCATCCTGTGTACTTTTCAGTACAACACCATCTTTATCAAAATAGATGAACTGATTCATATAGGAAATCCCGGCGATCATTTTCTTTTCGTACAACTTAATGTGAATCTTATGAATTCCCGGATAGGTCACCTGATACTCGCGCACATAAGGAAGAGTCGGACAAAATCCAAGTTTCCGCTTGATCCAGGAAGATACCACATTGTGATCCAAAAAGGTATTACATACTTCCCCGGCTACCACTTCCTGTGAAAAAAAGGTATTTCCCTCGACAGTGATCTCATTGACATGAAATACTGCTGCGATAAGAAGCACCAGGGCTAGAATGATCCCCGGAATAATTAATTTCCAATGTTTTCCTTTTTTCTCGTTCATACTCTTCCTCCTTGTATCTTCTTTTCCCTCTGTCTAATGCACACAAAGCCCGATATTTCGCATGTTTTGTATCGGATTTTCATATCCCCGCAATATATTTTCTGCCTGTTGTACAATGGTCTCTCCTTCTGCCATCGCTCCCGCCAGTAAAATGGCGGCCCCACTTCGCAGATCCGTCGCCTGCACTGTCTCGCCATGCAGTTTCGTCACTCCGTTAATATAAGCACATTTGGCAACTGTATCGATATCCGCTCCCATTTTCTTCAGATACGGAATCATTTGAAAACGGTTTTCAAATACCGTCTCGCACAAAATACTCTCTCCATGCGCCCGCGAAAGCAGTGTCAGGAAAAGTGACTGCGCATCGGTCGGAAATCCCGGATACGGTGCTGTCTTCAGATAAGGAATCGGATGAATGCCCTGATTTCCTTCTGCAAGAACTCCCTCCGCGTCCTGTGCAAAAAAGCATCCGGATTTTTCCAGTTCTTTTCGTTCCGGAAGAAACGACTCTTTTTCTGTCCGGATACGAATTTTCCCCTGTGTCCCAAGAGCCATCGCAGCATAAGTCATAAAGACAATGCGGTCGCCCGGAATTGTCACCTCCGTTCCATGCAGTTTTCCTGCACCACAGATATGAATCGTCCCTGTCGTCTCTCCGTTGATCTTTGCCCCCATGTCGCGAAGCATCTCACACAGGGAACAAATTTCCGGTTCTCTGGCAGTATTTTCCAATACCACATCTGAATTTCCGGATGCATGAAATAAGAGAAGATTTTCTGTCGCACCGACACTCGGATAGGAAAAACGGATCTTTACCGTCTTCGGCACCCGTTCGCGCCGGCATACCAGCCATTCTCCTTCATCCTCCACTTTCACGCCGGATTGTTCCAGTGCTTTGATATGGATGTCAATCGGCCGTCTGCCGATGGAACACCCTCCCGGCATGTGTACTTTGGCTTCTCCGGTTCTTGCCAGCAGGCTTCCCAGAAAAAGAATCGAAGCCCGAACGCGACCGGCTTCTTTCTGTAATATTGCACTATGTTTTAACACATCTGCCTGCACGCGGAAAACCGAATCTTCCCATGCCGTCTGCAAACCAAGATTTTCCAAAAGTTCTGCCATCACTCTGACATCGGAAATGTCCGGGCAATGTCGGAAAATCATCTCGTCGCTCGTAAGAATACTGGCCGCGAGCATTGGCAGGGCGGCATTTTTACTTCCCTGAAGCACAACCTCGCCCTCCGCACGCCTGCCTCCACGAACTGCAATCTGCACTGTCAAACCTCCGCACTTATGTTTCTACTTTATAGTATGCGGATGTTATGTATTGGTATCATGTCTTTACCCGTTTTTTCGAAATCTGCAGAACCAATCCAATTTCTGCCAGCAAAAAGATAACGCTGCTTCCTCCATAACTGATAAAAGGAAGTGCAATACCGGTAGATGGGATGGAATTTGTGACGACGGCGATATTCGCAAGTACCTGAACAGCAATCTGAGCCATAACTCCGGTACAGATCATACCGCTGAACAAATCCGGTGACGTCGTTGCAACATCGTAAATACGCCAAAGCAAAATCAGAAACATTAGAATCACGATGCCGGCTCCGACGATTCCAAGTTCTTCACAAATAATGGCAAAGATCATATCGTTGTGAGGTTCCGGAATAAAGCCAAGTTTCTGCATACTCTCTCCGAGTCCGGTTCCAAACAGACCACCCGAGGCGATCGCATACAACCCCTGTAAGATCTGGAACCCCCCCTCATTATTTTCTACATCAAGCCAAATCTGGATTCGCTGCATACGAAATGCATCTCCGAAAAAGATGAACAAGCCCACCAATCCGACACCAACGACAAGTGTCAAAAAGTATAATCTTTTATACCGCGCCGCCACAAAGCACATGATAAACACAATGCCCATCATAACAATCGCGGAACTTAGGTTTTCTTTTCCGACAAGAACGATCAGTACCGCAGCCGAAAGAAGGATTCGAAGTGCTCCTTTGATATGGCTTACCATCGCCGGCGCATTGTTAATAAACGATGCCGTGATGAGAAGTACCGCAATCTTACTGATCTCCGCAGGCTGAATAGAAACCGGTCCGAGGTACAGCCAGCGCTTTGCTCCGTTGAATTCTCTTCCGACAAAATATACGGACAGCTGCAAAAGCACGGCACAAAAATAGAGTACCGTCACAAGATGCACCCGGAGTCCCGGCAGCCGCTTTAACAAGATGCGGTAATCAAACTTCGACACTATGATCATTACAACGATTCCGACGATAACATTTATCAGCTGTTTTTTCAAAAAGTAGGCAGAATCCTGAAATTTTACTTGTGCCGTATAAGAACTGGAACTATAGATCATCAATAGTCCAAATCCAAGAAGACATAGCACGATCAAAAGGAGACTGTAATCAAACGAATACACCGCTCCTGCATTCCCGGCTGTTTCCTGCTTTCTGTTTTTCATGAACCGATCACTCCAAACCTCTTACAAAATCTTTAAACATGGTGCCCCTTTGCTCGTAGGAATCAAACATATCCCAGCTTGCACACGCCGGTGAAAGCAATACGGCATCTCCGCTTTTAGCCAGATCATGCGCCGTTTTGACCGCCTCTTCAAGAGAATCTACAAAACGATACTCAAAAAATCCACACTCCTCTGCTTCCTGAGCGATGCGGTCTTTTGTATCTCCGAGAAGGAGCAGGCATTTTACTTTTCCATCAAAACTGCGGATCCAGTCACTAAAACTTCCGCCTTTATCATATCCGCCACCGATCAGGATCGTCGGACGATCCATCGACTGAATACCTTTAATCGCAGCATCCGGATTAGTTCCCTTAGAATCATTGTAGTATTCCACCCCATTTATCGTAGTAACATACTCTACACGATGTTCTACCGGATGAAAATGTCTTGTCACTTCCACTGCCACATCATCCGGTACGCCCATTTTTTCCACCATAAGAAGTGCTGCCATAATATTTTCGGCATTGTGGTCGCCCGGCAGTTTGGTCTCTTTTTGATTTAAAAGCACCTTACCATCCCGGCTGCGAACCAGATTACCGGAAGCATCTTTATACATACCGTTGGCAATTTTTTGCTGACTGCTGAAAAATTCCACCTGACACGGAAGGCTGTCTGCCGCATTCCGCAGTCTCTCATCTTCATAATTCAGGATGCAGAACTGCTCTTTCGTCTGATTTTTCGTAATCGAAAGTTTCGTCTCGGCATATTTTTCCATCGTTCCGTGACGATTCAAGTGATCCGGCGTAATATTTAAGATCGCACTTACTTTCGGACAGAAAGTAATCGTACTTTCCAGCTGGAAACTACTGATTTCAGCCACAGTAACTGAATCTTCTGACGTTTTTGCCGCTTCACTCGTGTAGGGGTTCCCAATATTTCCCACTACAAATGTTTTCTCATTAAAAGCTTTCATGATCTCGCCAACCAACGTCGTCGTAGTCGTCTTTCCATTGGTTCCTGTGATTGCCATGACACTTCCTTTTTCTACGAGATATCCCAGTTCAATCTCGCCAATGATCGGAATGTTTTTTGACCGGAAGAAATCTCCGATCTTTTCAAAGACAGGTACCCCGGGACTAAACACGGCACAATCCACATCGTCCCATCCTTCTTCTTTAAAATCTCCGGATACCAGCACTTCGGCATCTATTCCCGGAGCATTACAATCTAATTTCTGATCGTACAAAATGCGTTTTGCACCAAGTTTTCCAAGCAGTTCAAGTGCTGCTTTTCCACTTTTTCCATAACCGATGACGGCTACCTGTTTTCCTGAAAAATCCATTTTTCTCTCTCCATTCCTGTATTGTTTATAATGCCATCAAACCAATCAGGCACAAAATTGCTGTAATAATGCTGAACGCTGCCACTACCTGTGTCTCGGAAAAACCGGACAATTCAAAATGATGATGGATCGGCGCCATCTTGAAAATACGTTTTCCATGGGTCAATTTAAAATAACCGACCTGAATAATAACGGAAAGCACTTCTACCAGATAGATCAATCCTACGATCACAATGTACAACGGCATATGAAGCATCAAGGCTATGGATGCCACAAATCCACCAAGCGCCAGCGATCCGGTATCACCCATAAACACACGGGCCGGATACGTATTAAATAAGAGAAATCCCAAAAGGCTTCCTACCACAGCTCCTGTGATCGGTGTCATCGCCGGTTCGATCGCAACGGCCGCAATCGTGAAAAAGGTTCCTACAATGACTGTCACGCCGGAAGCAAGACCGTCTAAGCCATCCGTAAAATTGACTCCGTTTACGGTTCCTAACACGACAATAAATACAAAAATGATAAACAGCCAATCCGGCATCGTAAAGAAACTATTCATAAACGGAATGCGGATCGTCGCCGTCATATGTGCTACATTATAATAATAGTAGACAAATACAGCTGTCACGATAAACTGTCCAAACATCTTTTGCAATGGTTTCAATCCCAGAGAACGTTTCATGACAACTTTAATATAATCATCCAAAAATCCAATGATTCCAAATCCCAATGTCATAAATAAAACCGGAATCAGTTCCGAATATCTTCTTATGTAGAGCAGAGACGTAAGAAGGATCGACACCAGGATGATCAGACCTCCCATCGTCGGAGTTCCCGCTTTTTTCAAATGAGACTGCGGTCCGTCATCTCGGACAAACTGTCCAAACTTTAATTTACGTAAAAACGGAATAACAATCGGGCACAAAACCACGCTTATTCCAAATGCAATTACTACCGGCATCAATATACTCAAATCCAAATTCACTTTTTACACCTCATTTTATCGTTTTTATTTAATGTAACTATTGTACCCCATTATATCCATAACCGCAAGGTTTTCTTGTCACTCTTTTAAGAGATATGGCAAAATATTGGTATACAATGTCGAAATCGCGGGAGCTGCGATCACACCGCCATAATACAGTCCCTGGGGCTCATCGATCCGCACCATGGCGATCACACTTGGGTTATCCACCGGCGAAAATCCGATACAGGAAGCAATGTATTTGCCATTTCCGCGGGGAAGTTTCTGGCTGGTTCCCGTTTTGCCGCCGATAAAATAACCCTCGACACCGGCTTTCTTTCCGCCTCCTTCGTTGACAACTTTTTCCAATGCTTTGCGGACCTCTTCGGAAATCGATGCATCTAACACCTTTTTTCCCGAAGAATACGACATCTTTTTCATTCTCGTTTTATCGCTGTTTACCGCATACATACCAAAATGCGGCGTAATCTTTTTTCCTCCATTGATGATCATGCAGACCGAAGTGAGCATTCGTATCGGAGAGAGCTGAAACGACTGGCCGAAAGACATCGTCGCAAGTTCTACCGCCCCGACGTTTTCCTGCTTGTGCATGATCGTAGCGGCCTCGCCCGGCACATCAATTCCTGTTTTTTCCAAAATACCAAACTTTTTCATTCCTTCAAAAAGTCCTGCCACACCGACTCTTGCTCCCACTTCCATAAAGACCGGGTTGCAGGAGTTCATAATTCCTTGCTCAAACGTCTCCGCTCCATGACCGGTTGTTTTATGGCATCGGATCCGACGGTCTTCTACTACTTTATACCCGGGACACAAAAAGGTGTCTGTCATTTTCACCACGCCTTTGTCCAGCGCCGCAGCGGCGGTCACTACTTTAAAGGTCGAACCCGGCTCATACGTATCGCTGACTGCCAGATTTCTCCACATGGCATTGAGTGCTGTCATTTTCTCCTTTTCACTCATCCCCTCTTTTTCATTTACAAGAGTATACGGATGATTCAAGTCAAATTCCGGTGCATTTACCATCGCGTAAATCTCGCCATTCTGCGGATTCATAATAATAATTTCTACCGTCTTTGCCTGTTTTTGCTCTAACAGCTTATTCGCGACCTGCGTCGCATACTCCATGACATTGAGATCGAGCGTCGTCGTAAGATCCCAGCCGGCGATCGGTTCTTTGCGGTCCTCTGCTCCATTGCGGATCTCTACGCCGCCTGCCGTCGCCATCGTAAGGATGGAGCCGTCAAGACCTTTCAAAAGAGATTCATAAGATACTTCCAATCCTACAATTCCCTGATTATCTCCTCCGGTAAATCCCAGCACTTTGGAAGCAAGAGTTCCATATTCATAATACCGTTTATAGTCCTCATCCACCGTCACACCTGCCAGCTTATAAGCACGGATACGGTCTGAAATTTCTTTTTCTACATTCGATTTTATTTTCTCACGGGAGGAATTTTTTTCCACTTTTTTCCGTATCTCTGCTTCCTTGATATCAAGTTCCTTACTCAAAACCGAGATTACTTTTTCCGGTTCTTTTACCTGACTGTGAATGACAGAGATGGTAGACACAGACACATTGCCAGCCAGAACGTTGCCATTGCGGTCAAGGATCTTCCCCCGCTCCGCCTTTATGCTTCGTTCTCTCTCGTGAAGTTCTTTTGCCTTCACACCATAATAATCTGCCTTTGTAAGCATAAGGTACCCAAGTCGTACGATCAGGATCGACGCCACGAGGGTACATACAAAAAATACCAAAAACAAACTCTGTCTTTGGTACGTTTTGTGCCCGACAAGCATCCTGCCTCCATTCCAAAGCTTCTGCTTTTGAAATAAGTATCTTTACTAATGTATTCTCCGATGATAAAAATATTCCGCTTACTGTTCACCGCCCTCCGGTACTGCTGTTGGCTCTTCTTCCGCTGTCGGTTCCGGATCATCGGCCGGTTTCTGTGTCGCCGCCGGCTCCGCTGTCGGTTCCGCCGTCGAATCTGCTTTTGCCGCATCGTCGGTATTTTCTGCATAAATTCCTAAAAACGGAAGAATCTTCTTCATAATCTTGGAAGCAAATTCGGTAGCATATGTACTGTGTGCCTGATCTTCCACATGTGGTTCATCAATGATAACATAAATAACGGCTTCCGGATTTTCTGCCGGCACACATCCCAGGAAAGATACAAGGTATTTGCGTGCGGTCACCGGGCGCTTCTGCGCCGTTCCTGTCTTTCCACCGATAGAATATCCTTTTACACCAGCCGGTGCAGCAGTTCCTTCTTCTACCGTTGCCTTCATATATTGACGGATCAGACTGCTTGTCTTATCCGAAACGGTCTTTTTCACTACGATTGGCTCATTTTTCTTTACAATGGCACCATTTTCATTTTGAATCTCTTTGACAATGTGCGGCTCGTAATAATCTCCCCCATTGACAAGGGAACTAAATCCCGCTGCCATCTGAACCATCGTTACAGTCTGGGTCTGTCCAAAGCTGCTTGTCGCAAGTTCTACCGGATTCAATTCCTCTTCGCTGTGAATCAGTCCCGCTGTCTCACCCGGCAGATCGATTCCGGTTTTTTGTCCAAATCCAAAGATTTTGTTGTACTTACTAAAATTGGTACGCCCTAACTTTTGTCCAATTACCATCAAGGCACTGTTGCAGGATTCCATCAAACTTTTTTCAAGGGAAATGCTGCCATGTCCCGATCGGTTTGAGCATCGGATTCTCACGCCGGACACGGTAAGTCCACCGTCACAGTTAAAGTAATCCGAATTTTTCACAACGCCTTCGTCCAGCGCTGCCGCCACTGTAAACGGCTTGTATGTCGATCCCGGTTCGTAAGCTGACGAAACGCAAAAATTTGACCACATTGACATCAGGGCATCGCTTGTCGCCTTTTCATCCATCGCGTCAATCTGCTCCTGCGTATACATCGACGTCAGATTTCTCGGGTCATTGAGATCATATGTGTTTTTTGACGCCATCGCAAGAATCTCTCCGTTGTTCGGATTCATTACAAGAACAGAGATATTTTCCGCTCCGGTTTCTTCGTTGTATTTTTTGATCTGCTTTTCGACAAGACGCTGCACATTGGCATCAATTGTCAAAATCACATTATTTCCGTTGGTCGCTTTTTTTACCGTCCGCTGAAATTCCATATTGGCATCAAAATATCCATATTCACGGCCGGTCTTTCCATTCAGATCATCGTTGTAACTGCCTTCTACGCCATACGTTCCCTGATTTTCGGAAGACGTAAATCCGACGATATTACAGGCAATCTGGTTGAGCGGATAATTTCTCGTATACGTCTCTTCAAACCAAACGCCCTGAATCTTTTCATTTTCTTTCATCAATTTTTTAAATCCATCCACCTGCTCTACGGATAACTGTTCCAGTCCTTCTACATGCTGGTACATGGAATTTGGGTTTTCACTGATGATATTCTCGATCACACTGGTATCAAACGCAAAATAAGCGGCAATCTGAGTCAACGTTTCTTTTTTGATGTCCTCTTTTGTCGCTAACGATCTTGGTTCTATGATCAGATTAAATTTACGTATACTCTGCGCAAGCACAGTATCATTTCGGTCTTTGATCGCACCACGGCGGTAATTCAATACCGCATTGGTGTATGACTGCTGTGACAGCACTTTTTTCTTATAATCGTCTCCCTTATCCCAGTTATATCGGCAAATGTTATACAATAAACCGCAAAACAGAAGAAAACATACTCCCAATACCCCCAGAAGGCCAAATTTCATTCCACGGGTAAAACGTTTTGGTTTCTTTCTTCGCATTCTGCGGTGTCTCATACGGGTATTCATCTGTCTTCCCTTCTTCCAAGCCTATCTTTTATTTTTGATGTAGACGCACCTGTGTACTTTTCTTGCTCTCATATGTATAAATCTGGCTCTGTGATGCCGTTTTCATACCGAGTTCTTTCGTTGCCTTTTTATATACAGCAGATAAATCAAGGCTCTCCTGCAATGCCTGAGAAGCATTGGAATTGGTTTTCTCCATCTCCATCACTTCACTCTCCAGACTAACAACGCTCTTGCTAAGCATTGTCTTCTTGGACTGCATCTGAATATACGAAAAGCAAATGCCAAATGCGACCGCAAACGTAAGTGCGATCAATAAAACAGATACTTTGTCCACACGCTGTTTCGGCTGTGGTCTCGCTGCCGGTTTTCGTTCCGGACGACGCTGTTCTTCCTGCTCCGGTCTGCGTTTCGGAGCCGCATACAATTTTTCTGCTTCGGTGCCATAAATATATCTTGTCTTCGCTGCCATCATAACCCTCCTGTTATTTTTTATTCTCCCCGCTCAAATATACGTAATTTAGCACTTTTTGAACGTGAATTTATTTCTAATTCTTCTTCACCCGGAAGAATTGGTTTTCTGGTTATCACTTTTCCTTTTGGTTTCTTTCCACATACGCAAACCGGGAAATCCGGCGGGCAGGTACATGGGTTTTCCATTTTTCGGAAAAAGTTTTTCACAATCCGGTCTTCCAAAGAATGGAAGGTGATAATACACAATCGTCCTCCCGGATTCAACAGATCCACCATGTCTTCCAATGCGTCCTGCAAAACATCCAGTTCATGATTCAGTTCAATGCGGATCGCCTGAAATGTCCGCTTTGCCGGATGACCTTTTCCGTTTTTTGCCTTTGCCGGCATCGAACTTTTTATAATGTCGACGAGTTCTCCCGTCGTTTCAATCTCTTTTTCCTGCCGTTTTCTGCAGATGTTTCTTGCAATGCTTTTCGCATACCGCTCTTCCCCATAGTGTTTTATAATTTCATATAATTTTTCTTCCGGATAACTGTTTACCAGATCTTTCGCAGTAAAATCGCGGCTCTGATCCATGCGCATATCCAGCGGTGCATCTGCCATATACGAAAATCCGCGTTCTTTCGTGTCCAATTGATACGAAGACACGCCAAGATCCAAAAGAATTCCATCTACTTTATCAATCTGCAGTTCTTTTACAACCTGCTTTACGTTGACATAATTGCTTCGAACAAGGTGGACACGATCTCTAAATGGCTGCAAACGCTCTGTCGAAGTCCGAATCGCCGCTTCGTCCTGATCAATCCCGATAAACTGTCCTTTTTCCGACAATTTTTCACATACATGAAAGGCATGTCCGGCTCCCCCAAGGGTTCCATCCACATAAATGCCGTCCGGCTTTACTGCCAGTCCTTCAATGCATTCATTAAGTAATACGGAAACATGTTTAAATTCCATCGTTTTCTGCGCCCCCTTCTATGTACTGCCTGATTAGAAGGAAAGTCCCAAATCCGACATATGTTCTGCAATATCGTCCACGTTATCAAAGTCATCATTTTCAGCCCAACGTTCTTTGCTCCAGATCTCCACTTTGCCCATCACACCGACAAAGACGATATCTTTCTCAAGTCCGGCTTTTTCTCGCAAATTTGCCGGGATCAATGTTCTTCCCTGCTTGTCCAATTCACAGGAAGCCGCTCCTGCCATGAAATAACGCTGTAACTTACGTGCTTCTTTGCTGCCCGGAAGTTCCCGCAGTTGTTTTACGAAGTCTTCCCAGTCTTCCTGTGGATACACGAACAGACATCCGTCCAGACCAAGTGTCACTACAAAAGAATCCCCCAGTTCTTCACGGAACTTTGCGGGAACAATTACCCTTCCTTTTGCATCGATACTATGATCGTATGTACCCATAAACATAAGACTTCACCAACTTCCCTCTGTGGTCTGTGGCACTCGTTTTTTACCGAGGCGGGTTGTGAGACTTGGGAGAATGAAAGTTGAAGCAACTCCACAAGTCTCCGCCCTGCCCTCCACTTTATACCACTTTTCTCCACTTTGCTCCACTTTTACTCAAATTTTACTCCATTTTAGGGATAAAAGCAAGCATTTTTTTGACACATTTTCAATGCAACGCCTTATTTTTCGGCTTTTGTGCGCGTTCCCAGTACCATATGTAGTAATAAACGCAAAAAAACACCACATCTTGTACAAGATATGGTGTTCTAATTTTTTTTACAAAATTTTATAGAAATTTATTCCTTTTTCCCACTTAAGCCACTTTTGCCATTTTCTCACACATTGCCAGGAATTTTTTATGTATTGCCTGGTTTTCATCCAGCTCCGGATGAAAAGAAATCGCAATCTGGTTCCGATACTGCACGCCTACGATATTTCCGTCTACTTTCGCAAGGATCTGCACTCCCGGCTCCACAGACTCAATATATGGCGCGCGGATGAATGTCATCGGAATTTTACCGATTCCTTCAAATTCATGCTCGGTATAGAAACTTCCCAATTGTCTTCCATAGGCATTTCGTTTTACGGTAACCGGCAGTGTCGCCAAATGCACGGTCGTATCGTCGGCAATCTTTTCTGCCAAAAGAATCAATCCGGCGCATGTCGCAAGTACCGGTAAGCCCTCTTCGATCCGTTTTTTCACCGTATCAAACATACCAAGCTCACGCAAAAGTTTTCCCTGCACGGTACTTTCGCCACCCGGCAGGATCAGCCCATCCAGCTTTTGATCCAGATCTTTTGCCTGTCGGATCTCGACGCAGGACACACCGAGTTTTTCCATTGCCTTACAATGCTCGGCAAACGCTCCCTGAACAGCAAGTACACCTATTTTCATGAGGCTCACTTCCTTTCCATTATTTACCGCGTTCTGCCATCAAAAGTTCGATTTCCTGCTCATTGATACCTACCATCGCCTCTCCGAGATCCTCAGAAAGTTTTGCGATCATATCCGCATCGGTATAATTGGTAACTGCTTTTACGATTGCCTGCGCACGTTTTTCCGGATTTCCGGACTTAAAGATACCGGATCCGACAAAGACACCTTCCGCACCAAGCTGCATCATAAGTGCTGCGTCTGCCGGTGTAGCCACGCCGCCTGCCGCAAAGTTTACAACCGGAATACGGCCATTGTCATGCACATACTGAACCAGATCGTAAGGAACCTGCAAGTTCTTTGCTTCATCGTACAATTCATCTTCACGCATCGATGTGATCTTTGCAATTTCCTGATTCATCATGCGCATATGACGTACGGCCTGTACGACATCACCGGTTCCCGGCTCACCCTTTGTACGGATCATGGATGCTCCTTCATTGATACGGCGCAATGCCTCACCAAGATCTTTTGCTCCACATACAAATGGTACTTTGAATTTCGTCTTATCAATATGATATTTATCGTCTGCCGGTGAAAGTACTTCACTTTCATCGATATAGTCAATCTCAATGGCTTCCAGAAGCTGTGCTTCTACAAAATGTCCGATACGGCACTTTGCCATAACCGGGATGGAAACCGCTTCCTGGATTCCCTTGATCATCTTTGGATCGCTCATACGAGCCACGCCGCCTGCTGCGCGGATATCTGCCGGAATACGCTCCAGCGCCATAACTGCACAAGCTCCTGCATTTTCTGCGATCTTTGCCTGCTCCGGTGTCGTAACATCCATGATTACGCCGCCTTTTAACATCTGTGCCAATTCTTTATTTAATGTGTATCTTTCATTCATTTTATGTCATCCTCCTAACACTTTTCGTGTTTATTAAGAACATGTTCATTTTGAATGATACACTATATCTGGCACTTTGAAAATATCCAGTTTGGTTTATTTTTGGATGCCAGTTGGAGGGTGGAAAATCATTTTTTCAAAATCTGCTTAAATTCCACACTCCTTTTTTGCATTTCCTCCGCCTGATACTGAATCAAAAATGCCTGCGCTTCCTTATTGCTTCGAATAAAATAACGTTCGCCATCCGATTCGACAAATGCAGTATTGTTTTCCATCGCCAGTCCCACTATATCTTTTTCGAGCAGCATGGCATCAAACGCCCCCCGCCCTTCTTCGTTATAATGAGGACAAAAAGCCATCGGAACGATGCCCAATCCATCCGCCCAGCAATACTCCCATTCGCTTTCCTTTGAAAAAGATTGGGAATCACTATGTCCACAGCAAAACCAACAAATTGCTCCGGCACTAATTCCCGTTAATACGGCGGTATCTTTCTCATATATTTCCTTCAATTTTTCGTCCACACCATACTTTTTCCACATTTGCATCATGAAAACGGTGTCACCGCCTCCGACATAAATAATATCCGCCCAAACCAACAAATCATTGATCGTATCTTCACCGGGCGCAGACATGAGACAAAGGCACTTCACCTCACATCCCAGTTTATTATATTCTTTGGTAAACGTATCCCGATAATCTTGTGCATCCTGACTTGCCGTTCCTATAAACAGTACATTTGGATTTTGTTTCTTTGCTAGTTTAATTGCATATTTATTTAGTGGTCTTGTAGATAATAAATCGCCACTTGCTATTGCTACAATTCTTCCCATACGTGTCCTCCATCTTATTAAAATTTGTAATTTTTCATCAATACTCTTTTGGTATCTCGCCTTCTATCCCATACATTTCTTTAAAGTTTACAAGGTCAGCCTGCGTTTTGATCAACATAATTTCTTCCCATTTTCCTGTATGAATATTCTTAAAACCGGCAACCTGCTCCCCATTACAAATACTTGCTTTTATCATCGGCTTTTTATTTTCTTTATCATATGGCTTAGGTATTATTTTCTTTCTGAAAAAACGCATCGTCGGACCTTCTTTCCACTTGATTTTCCTACACTATTTCAATGTATCAAACCACTTATCATTTTCTTTATAAAAATAATATTCACTGATATTTTCATCCAGAAAAACTTTCAACATTTTATCCATTCCTTGCGCCAGTTCTTTTCCTTGCATTTCGTCTAATTCCATCCAATAGACGTCACCTTCCATCGATGAAGATAATTCTCCTTCAAAGTGATTTGTTTTGTAAAACAAAACAACATAGCGTGATCCATCATCCCTCAACCAGTCCTTTATCCCACATAACACAGGCGAAGATATCTTCAACCCAGTTTCTTCAAACACCTCACGAATCACCGCATCAGTAAACGATTCACCCTTTTCAACATGTCCACCCGGAAAAGTTATTCCTGAATAAGTATCGTCAACTTTATTCTGTACCAAAACCTTGTTTCCATCGTAAATCATACACATATTAGTTAATGTAACGATTTCTGTTCTAGGCATATATTACCATCACCCTTCCTCTGTCCGTATCAAAGACTTTTTCGTCTCAAATCCCTCGGGATATCTGCTTTTCAATTTATCGATGTTCCCCTGAAAAACATCTTCAAGCGAAATATCTAATGCGGTAGCTGCTTCTGCCAGATACCATGCAATGTCACCAAGTTCTTTTACCAAATGCTCTTTATCCAGTTCATGTCCCTGCGCCATCCATTTTTTTACAATATCAATCGCCTCTCCGGACTCTCCACACAACCCCATAACACTGTTGATCAAAACATCCTTTTTATCAAGTGCCGGATTGAGTGTTGTCATTGCCAGTTTCTGATACTCGTTTACTTTCATTTTCTGTTCCTCCATTCACATATCAAATTCCCAGATACTAAGTTTGCCTTTTGCCGGCATCGGCTCAATCTTTACTATATTTTCCAATTTAAACCCATACCCTTCCCATTCGGTATGCTTGATAATGCTGGAATATATCTCAGCATTTCTTTCATTTAATTTCTTTCTTAATTCATCGTCCACTTTTATACAATCCGCCAGGGTAACTTTTGCAATAATACAACCGCTTGGATATTCTAAATTCAGATGTTCAAATTTTTTCATTGCCTTTTTATCTACCCCTTTGCCGGCGTGGATAAGGATTTCTCCTCTGTATTTTGTTTTCCAAGTTCTAAACTCATATTCTTTCAAGCCTGCTGCAATCAATGAAGCAAAAGGCTGTTTTATTGTAATTGCTTTCATTTATACCTCCGTTTACGCAAATCCCCGTTCGTTGTGTTCCAAAATGGCAGCATCCTTCAAAGCCTGCCGATATAGTTCAACCGGAGACGGCGGCACATTCTTTTCACAATTTTCATAATATTCCACATATTTCCGATGTTCTTTAAATCTTATGTTTCCCATTATCTTTTTCAAATAGTATTCGGCAAGTCCTTCTGTCGCTTCCCAGGTATCAAATGTTTTAAAAGCATTTTTAAAAGTAATCTGTAATTGGGGGATGTAATTTTCAATTTTGTTTTTTTCATCCTGCCATATATTTTCGAAATAATCATCGTAGTATTTTACCATAATTTCTGCAATGGAAATAATACGTTCCGCATATTGTATTTTTATCGGATCTGTTATGTCTGACGCACTTCCATTGATTACTTTCTTCTCAAAATTTATGATTGAATAGTAGTATTTTTTTGCAGATACTTCTGCACAAGCCGGCTCAGACACCATTACCGCATACAGTGCTCCGCAATGTTCTCCACCGGATACGGTAAGCAGCTTCTCATTGCTTTTGAGTACCATTAAATCCTTTTCCAAATACCGCGGGCGGTAGTACTCACCATAGGCATTGTCATACCCACATTTTGCGACGGATAACATATGAAAAATATAATTCGTATCTTTATTCGCAGTAAATTTTATTTTGTTCACTTGTATCCCCCTTGATTGGTTTATATAAAAGATTCTACTCCTCTAATCCGGAATGATTTCTATGTACACCTGATCGTATTTATGCCGCAGTTCCTGCTTTATTTCGTCCCTTACACGATGCAGGATACTGATATGAATGACGTCGGTCTGATTTCCTATGTACACTTCCACCCAGAGTTTTCGCCCGGTCTGGATCACATCTAAAAAAGTCACTTCATACGGATACTCCTGCATATGTTTATTGACAATGGCATAAATCTGATCAAACACTTCCTGTTCAGGGGCAAAAAGCACCAGATTTCGGATGCTTCGGAAAATGACTTTGACCGGCTCTTTGATCAAAAACAATGCCATGATAACGGCAACCGTCGGATCGATATAAGGAACCAGAAACTTCCCTCTTGTCTGAACCAATATCGTCTGAACGGCAAAGGCAGCCGCTACTCCCATACTGCTTACAATGTCGAGTTTCCACATATACAACTCTGCTTTGATCGTATCGGACTCGTATTTTTTACTATAATGGCTTAAAAGCAGATACATTGCCGCACATCCCAGGCACACGATAAATTCAAATACCGCGATACTTCCCGCATCGACATCGTGTCCGCCGTGAAATAAGAGTTTTACATTTTCTACCAGCAAATTACAGGTCAGTGCCAATAATACGCTGTATTTCACAAGCAGAAACAACGACTCTACCTGCGAATATCCATAGGGATGTTTTTCCGTTACCGGCGTATAAAGCAGCGGAACGAGTACCAAAAAAGGACCGATCATAACCAGATCTGCCGCATCAAACAGACAGTCCGTTAAGAGCGAGTGCGAATGTGTGATCCACGCCATGATTCCTTCGGAAAGTACAAACAAAATACTTCCCATGAACGATAGCCGCAATATCAATTTTTCAATTTTCAGCTTACTTTTTTTCATTTTATGAATCCTCTTTCGTGATGTCATTCATAAACACATGCTACACATCTCCATACATTTCTGTATTTCACACGGTCAATATCCTTTTCCCAATCTTCCTTCTCACGCAGATCCAAACTACAACACCCACGATTACAATGGCACCGGAAAGCACCTGTGAAACCGCGATTCCGGTACTTCCGATCTGCAACTGATCGGTGCGCAGTCCTTCGATCCACACACGTCCCAGTGCATAACCCACGAGATAGAGTAAAAATATCTCTCCATTGAATTTCTTCTTCGTCGTAAATACAAGGATTAATACGAGAACAAGAATATTCCAAAGGGATTCGTACAAAAATGTCGGGTGTACCTGAATATACTGCACACCATCCACCGTTGTCATATGGCTTTTCATCAATTCCGTGATATTTGCCGGATTTACCTGATCCACTCTCAGGCGCATGGCAAACAAACTATTGGTATATTCTCCAAAAGCCTCCCGGTTAAAGAAGTTTCCATAACGTCCAATGATCTGTCCCAATACAAGACCTCCTACCGCAGTATCCGCGAGCAGAAAGAAATTGTATTTTTTTACTTTGCAATAAATAATTGCCGTCAATATCGCTGCGATCACGGCTCCGTAAATTGCCATTCCACCGCCACGCGTATTAAAGATCTGGAGTAGATCATCTTTATAGTTTTCCCAGCTGAATGCCACATAATACAGTCTCGCACCAATGAGGGAAAAAATGATGGCATAAATAGCAAAGTCTGTATATACTTCTTTTTTCTGACCGGTTCTCTGCGCCTGATGACAGGCAAGCCAAAGTCCGGACAACATTCCTGCCGCAATGATCATTCCGTAAAATGCGATCGTAAATCCCCCGATGGTAATTCCTTTCGGAAGATGCGGAATGTAGATTCCTATATTAGGGAATGCAATTTCTGCTGAATTCATACTCTATCCTTTCTGCGGATATTGCTCCGCACTATACTTACAAATCCCAGAAAACTCCAAGGAATCTTCTGGGATTACCTGCTTCATTATACGTTAAAACGGAACAGTATAACGTCGCCGTCCTGCACGACATACTCTTTTCCTTCGGAACGGACAAGCCCTTTTTCTTTGGCTCCATTATAACCATTATTTTCCACCAGATGATCATAACTGACAACTTCTGCACGAATAAATCCGCGCTCGAAATCCGTATGTATCTTTCCTGCAGCCTGTGGAGCTTTGGTTCCTTTTGTAATCGTCCATGCTTTGGTTTCCATCTCTCCACTCGTGATATAACTGATAAGTCCAAGCAGTTTATAACTAGCCTTGATCAGTTTTTCCAATCCGGATTCTGCAATTCCAAGATCTTCCAAAAACATCTTCTTTTCTTCGTCATCCAGTTCTGCAATCTCCTGCTCGATCTGCGCACAGATCACAAATACTTCTGAATTTTCATCTGCGGCAAACTGACGGACTTTTGCCACATGTTCGTTTGTGGCACCATCATCTGCAAGATCGTCTTCGGCAACATTTGCCGCATAGATAACCGGTTTTGCCGTAAGAAGATTGTACTCTTTAAACCATTCTTCTTCCTCTTCGTTCTGCAGTTCAAAATTCTTCGCAAGATGTCCTTCTTCCAAAAATGCTTTTAACCGCTCCAGCATATCGACTTCTGCTGCCAGCTTTTTATCGGCTCTTGCTGCCTTGATGCTTTTTGCCAGACGGCGTTCCAGAATTTCAATATCCGAAAAGATCAATTCCAGATTGATTGTCTCAATATCGCGAAGCGGATCAATGCTTCCATCTACATGCACGATATTGGTATCTTCAAAACAACGCACCACATGCACGATGGCATCTACCTCACGGATATTTGACAAAAACTGGTTACCAAGTCCTTCGCCTTTGGAAGCTCCTTTTACCAAACCTGCAATATCTACAAATTCAATGACAGCCGGCACTACTTTCGCAGAATGGTTCATCTCTGCCAGCACATCCAGTCTCTCATCCGGCACCGGTACGACACCTACATTCGGATCAATCGTACAAAACGGATAGTTTGCCGATTCCGCTCCTGCCTTTGTCAATGAATTAAATAACGTACTTTTTCCCACGTTGGGAAGTCCAACGATTCCGAGTTTCATTTTCTATCTTTCCTTTCTTACCTAAGCCTTTATTTTCAAGTCTCTATATTATTTCATGTCACCAAGCGAAGCTTGATGACATGCGCATGCATCAGCATGCTTCATTATATCATATTTACTCATCTTTGTCCATAAAGAACAAAGGTGCCACGCCTTACTTTTCTGCCACTTGACGCATTAAGGTTTTCAGCTGCGGATCGGGATTCTTTCATAAATTACCTCCTAAAACAGTTTTATCCTCTCGTTTATAAGTACACAAAGTCTCTCCTGCATATACTCCGGCAGAAAAGACGCTCTGCACATAGATATAAATGTCTCTTTTTTCTCAACAAGTAATCCTATCATTTTCTCCGCAGATGTGTGGCTGATGCCACATTCATCGGCAAAAACCCTAAAATCTTTCCGCCGTAAATTCATCTTTTTTCCATTCATGGCAAGCGCAAACTGCTCTTTATCTTCCGGCATAATAACATTAACCGGGAGCAGATCATATGCCGGCGAAAGCACGTATTTCTCACTTCCTTCCTCCGTCTCTATAAGAGAAAAGTTTTTAAGATGCATATCCGAATTTCCGACTACAAAAGAAAAAAGTAACCGCAAATACAATTCTGTCATATCCAGTCCTTTTCGGCTTGAATATTTACGAATTATCTTTGCACATCTTTCATAAGACCCCCGGTATTTATCCTGTGTAAGCCTAAGATCCAGCTGGCAGAAATCCTCCATCGCTAACATTTTCACATCATTTTTCTCAAATATTCGGTCCACTCTTTTGGTGATATACGCAAATTCTTTCCTGCCTTTCATCAGGGCATGCGGAACGGTTGAAATTCCAATCGAATCTGCCATTGTCATTACGAGCTGCTCTGCCTCCGGCAAGGAATCAAATTCCTCTACCTGCGGTTTCAAAATATAGCCACTTGGATAATTGATCAATGTTAATCTAGGCTTTTTCGTCTGAGAAAACAAGTGCAGCGACAACTTTTTCTGCACTCCGGGAACGGTATAACCCTTTTGAATCGTCTCCGTTGCAAGTTGTGTTAATGCCTGCTCATCTATCTCAATTTCCGGAAGTGTCTCTGTCATAAAAAAATGTTTGATGCACGTCTTATGCCATCCGGTTTCCTCCTTCGTTCTCAATGGTTTTCCACAGCACAAACAATTCATATTTTATCCCCCCGTATACTAACATTTCCAATCGCATCCTTGCAGGCAACCAGCAATAATCCAAATCGATCTGCTGTATCAATCTTCCAATTACGACTGACTACATTTAATAACCATCCTTCCGGAATCAAACCATCAAAAAAAGGAAATAATGTCTTCGATTTATATTCTTTCTCCGACAATGGCAATGTAAGCGAAACCCCTTTTGCCTCTGGCTTTTTTCGATATTCCTCGTCATAGGAAAACAAATATCCCTCATCCGTCTCACGAACAACCCCGGCAAAAACATTACAAACATAAACATATGCGGTTCGAAACGAATTTTCCATCATTCATCATCCTTTCTTCCCGGAACAGTCTCCATATCGAACATGGCTAGTGCCACATTTACCTTGTCCATTCGAAGTGTTTCCTTTCCCTGTTCTAATTCCCGTACAAACCGAAGTCCCAGTCCGGACCGTATTGCAAATTCTTCCTGCGTAAGTCCTGCTTTCTTTCGATTTTCTTTTACAAAACGAGCAATTTTATTCATATCGGTCCCTCTTCTCATCTTTATACCGCAATATTACACCCAAACGGGTATAATTTCAAGGTATTTTTTTCATTTTTATACCCTTTTGGGTATAAATATAACCTTTATGCGCAGTTCTATACCTTATCGGGTATAATTTTTACAAAATTCGCACCCACTCTTCTGCCCGATACAGTCTTCACAGTCCCGGCAGACCGGAAGCACATCTTCCTTGCTCACAAGATAGATGCCCGCCACACTCATCGCCGGCTGCATCGATCCATTTTCATATGAAACGCCTGCTTTTTCGGCTTTCATCAACGACAAAAGTGTTTCCGTCATTTCCATCTCCATGCCATAAAATCCCGGTCCAAATGCCGGACTGCAATACCTCTCTTCCATCACACTATGCTTTCTGCCAAGATACCCCTGCAGCCAGTCGCGTATCACGTCAAGACAGGCGATCTGAAAAATCTCAAAATAATACTGTTTCAGGAGAGCATCATCTTCTGCCACTTTCCGGTCCGGCGCATGAAAAGTATAAAGATAGCCGCCCTCTACCTGACTTCGGTCGATCTTTGCAAGTACCCGGCAGGGAATCTTCTGTCCACCAAATTCAAAATATCCATCCTGAACACATTCTGCAGAAAATGGCTGCAATAACACCGGCACGCGGTACAGATACTTATATTGTTCCAAAACCGTTGCAATATTATGAATTGCCTTTGCCCTGTGTTCGCGGTACATTTCCTTATCCATCTTATCCCACGACGCGATCTGAGCCATCCGCTCCCAGATATCCTCGCGGAGATTCCCGATATTTACCGATAATATTTCTTCTTTTTGTCCTAACCGCTCTAACACCTTTTCGTACATCTCCGGCTGGTGTACCACAGTACACTGACTGCAATCTTTTATCTTCTGTCCTTTCGGGTCCAGAAAATAAGACGGTGTCCCGATACAGTTCTTCTGCAGATAAAGCGGGCAGTAACAAAACAGGCAGTTAAAATTATCGACACATTCCACCTTATGACAGGGAAAATATTCACATTCTTTGTTTTGAAAAAATTTGTAACTGTTCTTTCTCATTTTACAATTTTACCCTCCGGAAGATATTTTTGTATCTTCTCACACAAAATTTCGGTATCAATTAAAAGCAACATAATGATATAATAAAAAACGCTTGTTCGCAGGATCAGTGCCGGTTCAAAATACATGCAGCTGAAACAGAAACAAGCGCGTAGTAATATAGCTCCCGATATGATTATTAACCCAAGCACTCCCCTATCGGTTAAACTATCTTATTTTTTCTTCGTACTCCATTGCTTTCCGGAATGCCTGTACATTTTTCACCACATCGCCGTGGAACACTTTGGTTCCCGCTACGATTACATTGGCTCCGGCATCCATAACTTCGTAAATATTATTGAGATCCACGCCACCATCTACTTCGATATCCACATCCAATTTATTTTCATCAATGTAGGTGCGGAGACGGCGAATCTTATCAAAGGTATCCTTACGTATTTTCTGTCCTCCGTATCCAGGCTCTACCGTCATGATAAGAACCATATATAATTTGGGAAGAATATGTAAAATCCCATCAATATCTGTCATCGGCTTAATTGCTACTGCCGGCTTTTTCCCTGCTTTAATAATTTCATCAATCGTCGCTTCCAGATTGTCGCAGGCTTCAGCATGTACCGTAATTCCATCGGATCCCGCATAGGCAAACTCGCGCACATAACGAATCGGTTCCTGCACCATAAGATGCACGTCAAAAAAAGTATCCGTACATCCACGGATGCCTTCGATCACGGGGATTCCAAACGAAATATTATTTACAAACATTCCATCCATGATATCAATATGGATATAATCTGCTCCCGCTTTGATCACGGTGTCGAGTTCTTCTCCAAGTCTCGCGACATCAGCTGCCAAAATCGAAGTTGATAACTTATAATTCATAGTCTTCCCCCATTTTCATTAGTTGTATTTTCTCTTTTCCCATTCTTTTAATTCCTCATACATCTGAAGATAATTTTCATAACGAACCGAACTGATCTGCCCGTTCTCCAATGCTTCTTTTACTTTGCAATCCGGTTCATGCGTATGGGTACACCCCAAAAATCTGCATTGCCCCTCATACGGATGAAATTCCGAAAAATAATCTTTTAATTCTTCTTTCGTAATATCCGGAATCTTCAATGAACTAAATCCCGGTGTATCAAACAGGTACGTGGAGGCATTGATACAGAACAATTCGGAATGTCTCGTTGTATGCCGTCCTCGTCCGATTTTTTCACTTACCGAACCGGTTTCCATCTTTGCTTTCGGATACAGTTCATTGAGCGTGCTTGACTTTCCCACGCCGGAAGGTCCGGCTAATACCGTCGTCTTTCCCTCCAGAAGTTTCTGCAGATCAGACAATCCGATCTTTTCCTTTGTGCTGATGGAAAGCACCTGATTGACACATTTTTCATAGATTCCCATCAGCCGAACTTCCTCTTCTTCCGACACAATATCCGATTTATTAAAACAGATCACCGTCTCGACTCCCTGCCGTTCCATCATAACCAGAAAACGGTCCAGCAGATTGAGATTTGGCATCGGGTCAGCCATGGCAAATAATACAACTGCCTGATCTACATTTGCCACTTCCGGCCGTATCAAATGATTCTTCCGAGGTAAAACCTCTTCGATATTTCCTATTTTTTCCTCTTTTGAAACAACCTGAATCCGCACATTATCCCCGACAAGCGGCTTAATCTTATCTTTACGGAAACCGCCTTTGGCTTTACATTCGTAAGTGTGCAAAGTACCGTCGTCCTCACAGTTTACATAGTAAAACCCGGCGATTCCCTTAATGATCTTTCCTGTCAATTCCATTAATTTGAAACCCTCTTAAAGGTTACATTGTATGTCGCAACCTGCTGTCCATCACGGTAAACCGTGATTTCTCCCTGATTTGCGCTGCTTCCCTTAATTCCATCCAATGTCCAAGGGAAATCATAATACGTTTTTTGTTCTTCACGAACCGTCGTCGTATTTCCATCCTGTTTCAGGACAACTTTGATTGTTCCACTGTCTGTCTCATATTCAAATGGATTGGCGATCGTAACGCTTCCTTCATACGTGTACGTCGTTTCCGGTCCAAGGCTGAGCGTAATATCTACGGTACTTCCTTCTTCTACTTCACTGCCGCTTGATACACTCTGTACACAGACACGGTTTTTCTGTGTAGTAGAGTAGCTCTTTGTCTCGGAACCATACTTCAATCCAACTTTTTCAAGGGCACTCTTTGCCTGACTTCTTGTCATACCAAGAAGGTTTGGCACTTTTACATATTTTGTCTCTTCTCCCTTACTTGGATAAATGGTAATTGTAGCACCTTTATCTACTTTTTTGCCGGCTGCCGGCTTCGTATAAGCTACTTTGCCGATTGCCTGGGAACTGTAAACATCTTCGCCCTGTTTTACTTTAAAGCCTTTGTCATTCAACATCTGGTACGCATCTGTAATCGTATCGCCTGTCGTATCCGGGATGGAAACCTGCTCTACCCCGCTGCTGACGATCAATTCCACTTTACCGCCTTTTGCTACGGTAGAACCGGCTGCCGGACTGGTCCGGATGACATAGCCTTTTTCAATTTCATCCGAAGCTTCTTCGGTTACGGTACAAGTAATGTCATAATTTGACAAATCCGTCTCAACATAATCTTTAATCTTGTTTGCATAATCTTCCAGTGTAATCTCATCACCGGAAGTATCAGAACCCGGTTTTGCCGTTTCACTGGCGGTAGTGGATGAGCTGCCGGAATTACTGTCTGGTTTTGCACTTCCCCAGAAACCGAGGACGCGTCCAACCATATACAATACAACAAGTCCGATGATGATCGCTACTCCGATACTTCCAAATACCAGTGCTTTTTCCAGTTTCGGATCGACATCCGAATTGCTCTCCGGTTCTTCCGGCTCTTCCGGTTCCTGCGGCTCCGGTTTCTGCTCAACCGGTCCCATTCCTTTGCGGGAAGCATCGCGGAGCGTATTGACATCATCTTTTGACATAAATATCGTTCCGTCATTTTTATAAAGATTTCCGATCACTCCGTAATCTCCTGACGGATCCTGCAGAAACATTTTTAAATCTGCGATCAGATCTGCCACACAGCTGTAACGGAGTTCCGTCTTCTTCTGCATACATTTATTTACAATGTTGCTGATTCCCTTTGGAATCGTCGCATCCAATGCAGCCAGAGGCACAGCTTCTTCCTGAATGTGTGCCAGTGCGATCGCTACGGCGCTTTCTCCATTGAATGGGAGAGTTCCGCTGAGCATCTCATACATCGTCACACCAAGAGAATAAATATCACTCTTTTCATCGCTGTAACCACCTCTTGCCTGTTCCGGTGAAATATAATGCACCGATCCCATCGCATTGGCTGTGATTGTATTGGAACTTGCTGCCTTGGCAATTCCAAAATCTGTCACTTTCGCCGTTCCGTCTCGCGCGATCAGAATATTCTGCGGTTTGATGTCACGGTGAATGATATGATTGCTGTGGGCTGCTTCCAGACCGTTGGCGATCTGAAGTGCGATCCCTACTGCCTCTTTTACGGACAATTTGCCCTTTTCTTCAATATATTTTTTCAATGTGATTCCATCGACAAGTTCCATAACGATATAATACATACCGTTTTCTTCTCCGACATCATAGATTCCTACAATGTTTGGATGAGAGATGCCGGCGATGGCCTGTGCCTCTCCACGGAATTTTGTCACAAATTTTGTATCTTCACTATAATCCTGTTTTAATATCTTAATGGCAACATAACGGTTTAACCGGTGGCATTTTGCACGGAATACATCAGCCATACCACCACTGCCAACTTTTTCAAGTATTTCATAACGATCACCAATAATGGTTCCTATACTTACCAAAATAACGCCTCCATTCTCTCTTCTAAATTCTCACAAGCACGACACTGATGTTATCTTTTCCGCCGGCCTTATTTGCCTCGTCAACCAGCTGTCTCGCCGCCTGTTCCATATCTTCCGGATTCTTCTTTATGATTGCTTCCATCGTCTTATCTTCCATCATATTCGATAATCCGTCGGAGCACAACAAAAGCACGTCCCCTTCTTCCACTTCGATTTCAAAGCAGTCTGCCTTGACCTCCGGATTGGTTCCAAGAGCCCGTGTGATAATATTCTTATTTGGATGCGTACGCATCTCTTCTTTTTGCAGTTTTCCGGACTGCACCATCTCTTCTACCAGAGAGTGGTCTACGGTCACCTGTGTCAAAGATTCTTTACATACATACAATCTCGAATCTCCAACATTGACAACATAAACTGTTTTTCCCAATACCATCGCTGCAACTACCGTCGTTCCCATACCATATAAAGACGGATCTTCTTTTGACGCCTGATATACTTTCTCATTCGCCGCCGCTACAGCTTGCTCAAAGATCCCGATCGGGGTGATCTTTGTACTCTTTTGTATCTGCGATACAACCTCCTCCACACACATTCGTGAAGCGGTATCACCTGCATTGTGACCTCCCATACCATCGGCCACAATAAACAGATTTGGGAAACTTCCAATCTCCGTATCCTGACAGAAAACGTAGTCCTGGTTGACAGTTCTCATGCGTCCCGTATCTGTTAACGAAAATGTTTGCACAGTCTAACCTCCTTATTCAGAAGTGGGCCGGTTCATAAATTGATTACGTAACTGACCACAGGCAGCATCTATATCGCTCCCCATCTCTCTTCTTATTGTAACATTTATTCGATTTTCTTCAAGTACTAATTTAAAATCTCTAATGTTTTCTTCTTTCGAACGATGGCATTTTCTCTCTTTTACTTCGTTAAGCGGAATGAGATTGATGTGGCAGTTCAAGCCTTTGCATCTTCTCGCAAGCTCCAAAGCATGGGCTTTTCCGTCATTCACACCATCGATCATACTATATTCAAAGGTCACTCTGCGACCTGTATAGTCAACATATTCACGACAGACAGAAAAAATTTCTTCGATGGAATATTTTTTTGCGATTGGCATCGTTTTTTGTCGAATTTCGTCATTCGGTGCATGGAGACTGATTGCCAATGTGATCTGTAATTTTTCTTTCATCAGATCACGGATGCGGTCGACCAGACCACAAGTAGACACCGTGATACTTCTCTGACTGATCTGAATCCCCTGTGGATGCGACAGCAGTTTCACAAATCGAATCAGATTGTCATAATTATCAAGCGGTTCGCCCATTCCCATAACGATAACATTGGATACACGCTCACCGGTCTCCTTCTGAATCTCATAAATCTGCGAAAGCATCTCGCCGGCAGTCAGGCTTCTCGTAAGCCCGGTCAACGTGGACGCACAAAAAGTACATCCCATCCGGCAGCCGACCTGGGAGGAAATACACACGCTGTTGCCATGATGATATTTCATCCACACACTCTCGATCAGATTGCCATCGGCTAAGGAGAACAGGTATTTTGCCGTATCTCCGGCTTTTGACATCTGCTTTTTCACAAGCGTCACACCGGAAACCATATAGTTTTCCTTTAATGGTTCCAAAAATGCTTTCGGTAAATTGGATATTTCTTCCAAATTTTCAACCTGTTTTTTATGGATCCATTCAAATAACTGTTTTCCGCGGAACGTCTTTTGCCCCATACTTTCGGCAAGTTCTTTCATTTCTTCGATTGTAAGACTTCGCAAATCCTTCTTTTCCATCTATTTCTCCTTTACGAGTCGTGCCACAAAAAAACCGTCGCTGCCATTGACACCCGGCAGGATCTGAAGCATTCCCTCTTTTGTCATCTTATTCCGAAGCGATTCCGGAAGAAATTCATCCAGACTCTCTCGTTTCAGCGGAAAATATTCTTCGAGATAGACGACATTTTCCTCATTTTCCTGCGGACTGACGGTACATGTGCTGTAGATCAATGTACCTCCCGGCTTCAATGCCGGCAGAATCCCATTCAGAATCTCTCTCTGGATTGGCACAAGCTCTTCGACATGGGAAACGGCATCATAACGTATCTCCGGCTTTTTCCCGATCACTCCGATCCCGGAACACGGAACATCCGCCAGTATAACATCTGCCATTTCTTTCCATTCCGGATCTTCTTTTCTGGCATCCCAGACTTTTATCTCCACTTCCGGTTCGTGCAGCCTGACTGCATTTTCCCGGATCCGTATCAGTTTCTTTTCGGACACATCTCTCGCACAGATATGTCCTTTCCCTTTCAAAAGATCAGCGGCATGAAATGTCTTTCCCCCGGGGCTGGCGCACACATCGAGTACCCGGTCTCCCGGCTTTATACCGGAGATCACTCCAGGAAGCATCGAACTTTCATCCTGTACGGTAAAATGTCCTTCGGAAAATCCCGGAAGTGTTTCCACATTTTCGACATGTGTAAGGCAGAACCCCTCATTCAAATGCGGCAGCTCATTTACTTCGATGCCTGCCTCTTCCAATTCTTTCCTTACTTCTTCCGACGACGCATTTTTCGTATGTACCCGGATACAGACCGGTTTTGTCTCCTGAAACGCTGCCAGCATCTTCTTCGTACTCTTTTTTCCATACTGGGTTAATAAGAGAGTACAAAGTTCTTTTGGCACCGCGTACAAAAACGAATATTTGTCTGCAATATCCCGCTTTTTCGCCGCCATCTCTTCGCGCAGTTTTTCTTTGTCTTTTCGCGCCAGATTACGTAACACGCCATTGACAAACCCGGAATATTTTCCCAGTTTCTTCCTTTTTGTCAATAAAACCATCTCGTTGCAGGCGGCGGCATCCGGCACCTTATCCATATAAAACAACTCATAGGTTCCCATCCGCAGGATCGTGCGGATGACCGGATCCATCTTTGCTACCGGCGTATGGGAAACCGCTCCCAGATATTCATCCAGCTCGATTGCCCGTTCAATGGTTCCCAATGCTTCTCTCTGTACGAAATGCCGGTCTCTCGCCATATTCATGGTTTCTTTCCGGCAGATCTCATGAAACAATTCATCGCTATGCTTTTTTTCTTCCAATGTTCCATAGACGATATCAAATATATAATCTCTCACAAATTTTCTCCATTACTCTTCACGGCCAAGCAGGTCGCCCGCTTTCATCTGCATGCCACGCAGAAAATCTCCGGCAGCCATCCGTTTCTTTCCTTCCAGCTGAACCTGCCGTGCTTTCAGGCAGCCTTTTCCCGTCTGGATCAAAAATCCGTCTTTTTGCAGTTCCACGATCTCGCCAGGTCTGCCTTCGCTGTCATTGTCCACGACGTCAGCTTCCCAGATCTTGAGCAGTTTTCCATGATAATGCGTATACGCACTCGGCCACGAATTCAAACCGCGCACATAACGCTCGAGACGAACCGCTTCTTCCTGAAAATCCAGTTCTCCCATCTCCCGCGTGAGCATTTTGGCATACGTGCTCTCTTCATCTTTCTGCTTCACCGGCTTTACTTCACCATTTTCAATCTCTTCCAGCGTTTTCAGAAGCAATGGTCCACCGAGGGTAGAAAGCTGATCAAACAGGCTCTCGCCGGTTTCTGTACCAAGCAGCGGCACTTCTTGTGTGGCAAGCATATCTCCGGTATCCAGACCGACATCCATCTGCATGATCGTGACTCCGGTCTTTTCATCGCCTTCCAGAATCGACCATTGAATCGGCGCTGCCCCTCGCCATCTCGGCAAAAGGGAAGCATGCACATTGACGCATCCATATTTTGGGAAATCCAGGATTTCTTTTGACAAAATCTGTCCAAAAGCAACGACTACGATAATGTCGCAGGAAATCTGTTTTAACGTCTCTACAAACTCCGGATCTTTGACTTTTTGCGGCGTATATACCGGAATCCCATGTTTTACCGCCACTTCTTTGACTGGTGTAAAAATGAGTTTTCCGCTGCGTCCTCTCGCCTTATCCGGCTGCGTAACAACGGCTTTTACCGTGTGTTTTTCCGATGCGGTCAGCGCCTCCAGCACCGGCACGGCAAAATCCGGGGTTCCCATAAAAATAATATCCATTTAGTCCTCCATTTCCTCGTCCACATCGACAAGCTGGCCTTCTACTTTATCGACATACAACTGTCCGTCAAGATGCTCGATCTCGTGGATCAAAGCACGGGCAAGAAGTTCTTCGCCCTCGATCTCAAATTCATTCATATCAAGATCATAAGCTTTTGCGCGCACAATATTCGGTCTTGTCACGATACCGGCTTTCCCCGGCACACTTAAGCATCCCTCACTGCCGCGCTGCTCTCCTTCGGTATGAGTGATAACCGGATTGATCAATATAATCGGAGAATCCTGCTCCGGACTGATATCAATCACGGCAATCCGTTTCAGGATACCTACCTGGGGAGCCGCCAGTCCGACACCGTCTGCCTCATACATCGTATCCAGCATATCCTGCACAAGTTCTCTTGTCTTCTCTGTCATTTCTTTTACTTCTTTGGCTTTTTTCGTAAGTATTTCGTCGCCAATAACACGTATGTTTCTGATTGCCATAGTTTTCGTCCTTTCTTATCCATCTAACTCATACTGCACATAACATGAATGTTGTCTGTTTTCCATCCATGCGGTAATTTCTTCCTTGATTCCAAGAAGTGTCTCCGTCTCTGCTCCTTTGATCATTAACTGCCAGTAAAAACGGTCTTTCCGCTTTCGAAGTCCACCAGCGGATGGGCCTAACACGCTGACTTTTCCGGCATACCTCTGCGAGATCCATTCTGCTATTTTTTGTAAAATCTCCTCGCACTCCTCTTTTTTTTCTGCGGATATCATCACGCGAAGCATCGCTTTACATGGGGGATATCCGAGCATTCTGCGGTACGCCAGCTCATTGTCATAGAAGATGGTATCGTCATGCTTTCGGATGCTTTCGATGACATAATGTTCCGGCTTGTAGGTCTGAATGATCACTTCGCCCGGCTTTTCACCGCGGCCGGCTCTTCCACTCGCCTGCTGCAAAAGTTGAAACGTCCGCTCACTGCTTTGATAATCCTGCTCAAACATACTCATATCAGCAGCAAGAGCAGCCACCAAGGTAACATTCGGAAAATCATGCCCTTTTACGATCATCTGGGTTCCAATGAGAATGTCTGCTTTTCCCTCGCGGAACGCGGACAAAATTCCTTCATGTCCGTTTTTTCCGGTCGTGGTGTCAGCATCCATTCGCAAAATCCGTGCTTTCGGCATCAAATGACGAAGCATCTCTTCGACTTTCTGTGTCCCCAGTCCAAACGTTGCGATATAGGGAGAACCGCATTCCGGACACCGCTCCGGCATCGCGACAGAATGTCCGCAATAATGACATACCAGCGTGTCCACATCGCCCACATGATTTTTATGTGCTGTCATCGATACATCACAATGAGAACATTGTATCACATTTCCGCAATTTCTACAAGAAACAAAACCGGCATACCCTCTACGGTTAATAAATAACATCGCCTGTTCGCTCTTTGCAAGGCACTCCTGCAGTTTCTGCTGCAAAAGGCGGCTGAACACAGAACGGTTTTTCGTTTTCAATTCTTCCCGCAGATCCACGATATCTATGTTTGGAAGTGCCGCATTACCGGCACGTTTCGTCAAACGGTATTCTTTGTAACGCCCTTCTTTTGCTGCCTGATAGCTCTTCACCGAAGGCGTCGCTGAGCCGAGAACCACACTTGCCCCTGCCAGTTTTGCCCGGTATAGCGCCACTTCATCGGTGTGATACCGGGGCGAACTTTCACTGATATAACTTGTCTCATGTTCTTCATCCATAATGATGATGCCAAGCCGCTCAAATGGCGTAAACAAAGCAGATCTCGGTCCTATCATTATATCAATATCCCCATTTTTTGCCATTTCAATCTGGTCTGCCCGTTCGCCCTCAGAAAGCCGCGAATGCAACACAGACACTCTTCCCGGAAATCGTTTTTGAAACCGTGAAACGGTCTGAAATGTCAAGGCAATCTCCGGGATCAAAACGATCGCCTGTTTTCCCTCTGCCAGCACTTCACTGAGAAGCTGCATGTAAACTTCGGTTTTTCCACTTCCGGTAATCCCATATAATAAATAGGTTCTTCGTATCCCTTCGCGATATTCTTTTACAAAATCTTCCACTATTTTCTGCTGTTCTTCGTTTAGTTTTGGTGGAAGCTGTCTTCCCTGTGCCTGTTCCTGTACCGCTTTCCGGTAAATGCGCTCTTTGCTCACGCGCACAATCCCGTCTTTTACAAGTCCATCGATCACGGCTTTATTTGCCTTGTATTTTTGGATCGCCGTATGCCGGTTGATGACATCTCCCTCGGCGAGCATTCCCTCGATCAGCCGTACCTTGGCAGCATACCGTCTTCGTTTATATTCCCCCAGAATGTCTTTTACTTTATTTTTTTCCATAGCAAAAGTAAGCCAGTGTTCTTCCACTGACTTCACTTTTTTTCGTATCGGAATTACGGTTTTGATCGCCTCATTCATCGTCGAGCCATAACGCTCTCTAATAAATCCTGCCACCTGTAGAAGTTCGCTTTCTACCGGCATCTGCTTTGTGGCGATGCTCACGATCTCTTTCATGCGTGAGACATCAAATACGGCTTTTTCTGTCAAATGAATGACAAATCCTTTCAAGAGGCGGTTTCCCCGCCCAAAAGGCACCTGAACCGGAGTTCCGATCCGAATCTCCGATTCCAGGCGCTTTGGTACTATATATTGGTACGTTTTGTCTAACGCTTCGACGCTGATATCTACAATGATATCCGCAAACATTACATCACAACCTTTTGCACTACTTCATCCATGTGCATTCCGCGGGAACCTTTTACCAAGATCCAGTCGCCCTCTTTGGCACATTCCTTTACAAACGCAGCGGCCTCTTCATTGTCTTTACAAATTTTTACAGTAATGTTTGAGGTTTCTTCCACTTGTTTTGCGATGAAAGAAGCTCCTTCACCCACTGTAACCACAAGATCCAATGTTTTGCCCTTCTGCGCTTCTTCTACAATAAATTCGCCGATTCCGCGATGCAGCTTTTCGGACTGTTCTCCGAGTTCCAGAACATCTCCCAGCACCACGATCTTGCGTCCCGTCTTTGCATAATCAAACAGGGCATCGATATTGCTGTTAATAGAGTCCGGGCTGGCATTGTACGTATCGTCGATCACATGATATCCATGGGCATCTTTTCGTTCTCCACGCATGGAAAACGGACGGTACTCTTTCAACGCCTGTACGGCATCGTCAAACGCCACACCAAACTGCTCCCCGAGAGCCATCGCAACCAAGGCATTATTCACATTGTGGCCGCCCATCACAGACAATTCGACTTCACCTGTCTGTCTGCCATGATAGACAAATTTCTGCCCGTTTTCGGTTACCGTAAGATCTGTCGCCCTCACCTCGCAGTCCGCTTCGGTTCCATAATAACAGATCGGACATTTGGCCTCGCACAATGAATATGGCACATTTTCATCGGTAATCTGCTTCATGTCGCCATTTCCGCAAATATACAATTTGCCATTGTGGGAAGTCCCTACATATTTGACAATATGTCCTTTCTCCTTGGCAATATTTTCACGGCTGCCAAGATTTCCGATATGGGACACTCCGATATTGGTCATTACCGCCGTCTGCGGTTTGGCAATTTCTACCAATCGTGCCATCTCGCCCGGAAGACTCATACCCATCTCAAAGATAGCAAGTTCCGTCTCCGGCTCCAATTCAAACATCATCATGGCAACCCCGATCTGGCTGTTCCAATTTCCCTGCGTCTTTACGACACGGTATTTTTTCTCCAATACCGCGCTGATCATCTCTTTGGTCGTCGTTTTTCCGACACTTCCCGTCACACCGATAACCGGAATATCAAACCGGCTGCGATAATACGCCGCTGCCTTTTGAAGTGCTGCAAGGGTGTCTTCCACATAAATACAGCAGCCCGAAGCCGCCGGTGCAACATCTTTTCGCGATGAAAATGTCACGCTGGCTCCTGCCTGCATCACCTGTGGGATAAATTGATGGGCATCTACCCGTTCTCCCACGATTGGCACAAACAATGAACCTTTTCCGGCTTTTCGTGAATCGGTCACCACATTTGTAACAACACCATTTTCGTCTCCCCAAAGCAGAGTTCCGTCCACTGCTTTGAGGATTTCACTGATACCAATTGGAATCATCGTTCTCGTCTTTCCTCTCTATCCGATCAGCCGATGACATCTGCCATATCAAACCGGCCACTCTCTTTTCCATTCAAAAATTTTGCTGCGGCAACGGCACCTTTTCCAAATACTGCCTTACTGTATGCCGTATGGGAAAATGTTACCACTTCATCCGTTCCGGCAAAGATCACATCGTGGTCGCCAACAATCGTTCCGCCGCGCACCGCGCTGATTCCGAGTTCTTTTTTGCCTCGTTTTTCTCTCCTCTGGGAACGGTCAAAAATATATTCATACCGGTTATCCATCGCCTCATTGACAGCATCTGCAAGCGCAAGTGCCGTTCCGGATGGAGCATCCAGTTTCTGGTTATGATGTTTCTCTACGATCTCCACATCAAATCCTTCTGCTGCCAGCACCTTAGCTGCTTCCTGCACAAGGCGCATCAAGGTATTGATTCCCAGTGACATATTGGCAGATTTTAACACTGCTGTCTTTTTCGATGCTTCTTCAATCTTTGCCAATTGTGCTTCGTCATATCCTGTCGTACACAATACAACCGGCACTTTCTTTTCTTCACAGTATGCCAAAAGATCATCCAAAATCTTTGGTGTCGAAAAATCGATCACGGCATCGGCTTCCACATCACAGTCTTTGATGGAAGAAAATACCGGGTAATCCTTGGAACCGTCATCCACAATGTCAATTCCTGCTACGATTTCTGCTTCCGCATCTTCACTTACAATTTTTGTAATTGTCGTTCCCATAGCGCCATTACAGCCGCTCATAATGATTCTTGTCATGTCGTACGTTTCCTTCCGTTGTCTTTATTTTACTTCAATCCCTGCTTTTTTCATCTCGTCAGCAAGCACTTTGGCATGCGCCTCTTCCATCTCAGTCAATGGCATACGAAGTGGCCCTACTTCCATTCCCATCAGGTTCATTGCCTTTTTAACCGGGATTGGGTTCACTTCGCTAAACAATGCATGGATCAGATCCAGATATCCCAATTGCATATCCATTGCTTTTTTCGTATCACCGGCAAAGAATGCAGCTGTCATATCATGTGTCTCCTGTGGCAGAATATTAGAAAGCACGGAGATCACACCTTTTCCGCCGAGGGAAAGTACCGGGATGATCTGGTCGTCGTTTCCGGAATACAGATCCACGGAACCGCCTGCCATGCTCAGTACGTCTGCCACTTCGGAAAGATCACCTGTCGCATCTTTTACACCTACGATATTATCTACTGTCTTGCACAATTCTACTACCGTTTCCGGTGCGATCTTCACGCCGGTACGTCCCGGAATATTGTAAAGAATAATCGGAATGTTTACGCTTTCCGCAACGGCTTTGAAATGTGCTTTCAATCCGTTCTGTGTACATTTATTATAATATGGTGTTACTAACAAAAGGCCGTCCGCACCGGCTGCCTCTGCTTTTTTCGAGAGATCAACTGCAGTGCGTGTACAATTAGAACCTGTTCCGGCGACTACCGGGATTCTTTTATTTACTACTTCACAGCAATAACGGATACACTCGATATGCTCTTCTACCGTAAGGGTTGAAGCCTCGCCTGTTGTACCACAGATAATGATCGCATCCGTATGTCCTGCGATCTGCTGCTCGATCACTTCTTTTAATTTGTCATAGTTCACACTTCCGTCCTGATTCATAGGAGTAACAAGTGCTACTCCGGCTCCTGTAAAAATAGCCATAATTTCCTCCATTCTGCCGCGCCGCGGCGGCCATACATATATTTTTCCTGTAATGTAACCATTCAGGATCCAATGTATGGGTTCCTGAATAGTTACGTTGTAACAAACAGTTGAGTTTCTTTGCACTAAAAAGGATATGCAACGTTCCGTGGAATGCTGCATATCCGCAATTTCAATACTTTGTAGCACTCCATCATAAAGATGACAGTCATATACCTGTTTGATATATGCCCAGGGTTAGCAGCATCAGGTCACTGCCCCCTTCGGCAGACTTTCCTTTCTTTGAGCCATCACTTGTGTACCTGACACATCAGGAAAAATACTGATAAAGTCCGCGCCTCTACTGTTTTATTAACTTACTTTTTATCATAACACTTCTGTATGTGTTCGTCAAGAACTTTTCATGCAGTCATGAATCGGTTTTACTCTTGAAATTCTAACATTAAATCAATTCATGAATCTCCTGCAGTGATTTGACACCGATCTCGCCTTCATGGATCACGGTATAGATTCCATCTGCCGTAGCTTTTGCTGCTGCCATCGTCGTCATATATGGAATTTTTGCCTTAATCGCATTTTTACGGATGTAACTGTCATCAAATGCCTTCTCATCGCCCGTCGCCGGAGTATTGATGATCAGCTGGATCTTACCATTGATGATCGCATCCACGATGTTTGGTTTGCCTTCCTGCATCTTATTGATACGTTCTGCCTTGATTCCATTTTCTTTCAGCAATTCGTACGTTGTTCCGGTTGCAAGAATTCCAAAACCGCATGCCTCGAATTTTTTCGCAATTTCAACAAGTTCCGGTTTGTCTTTCTTGCTGACACTCATCAGCACATTTCCTTCCTTCGGAAGTCTTGTCTGTGTCGCTTCCTGGGCCTTAAAGAAGGCCTCTCCGACATTTTCCGAAAGTCCGAGAACTTCTCCTGTTGAACGCATTTCCGGTCCGAGTACTGGGTCTACTTCCTGGAACATGTTGAATGGGAATACAGCTTCCTTCACTCCATAGTATTTTGGATTTACCGGTTTCATATTCTCGATCGGAGAAGGATTTCCGGTCAATTCTCTTGTCATGATCTGGGTTGCCAGTTTTACCATCTGTACATTACATACTTTGGATACCAATGGAACCGTACGGGAAGCTCGCGGATTTGCCTCCAATACATATACTTTTCCATCTTCGATCGCATACTGCATATTCATCAATCCGCAGACGCCCATTTCTTCGGCAATTCTGCGTGTGTAATCTTTAATCGTCTCGACAAGTTCTGCCGGAATATTTTTGGATGGAAGGATACATGCGGAATCTCCCGAATGCACTCCTGCCAGCTCAATATGCTCCATAACAGCCGGTACAAAAGCGTGTTTTCCGTCTGCGATCGCATCTGCCTCGCATTCCATCGCATGACGGAGGAAACGGTCGATCAGGATCGGGCGGTCCGGTGTCACACCTACGGCTGCTGCCATATATTGTTTCAGGCTTTCCGGATCATTGACTACTTCCATGCCACGTCCGCCGAGGACATAGGATGGACGAACCATAACCGGATAACCGATCTCATCTGCAATTTTAAGCGCTTCTTCTATATCTACCGCCATACCTGCTTCCGGCATTGGAATGTTCAATTTTTCCATCATACCGCGGAACAGATCACGATCTTCTGCCATATCAATGATCTCCGGCGAAGTTCCGAGGATATTGACCCCGTTTTTCTTCAAATCTGCTGCCAGATTCAGCGGTGTCTGTCCACCAAACTGAGCGATAACACCGAGTGGCTTCTCTTTTTCATATATACTCAAAACATCTTCAAGTGTTAATGGCTCGAAATACAATTTATCGGAAGTATCGTAATCCGTGGATACGGTTTCCGGATTACAGTTTACAATAATTGTCTCAAATCCCATTTCTTTCAGAGCAAAGGCTGCATGTACACAGCAATAGTCAAATTCGATACCCTGTCCGATACGGTTTGGTCCGCCGCCGAGGATCATGATCTTTTTCTTGTCCGTTACGGTAGACTCGTCTTTTGCATTGTACGTAGAATAGTAATATGCACTGTCTTTTGTAGAACTTACACGAACCGGTTCCCAGCTCTCTGTGATACCAAATCCGGTTCTTGTCTTGCGGATCTCTTCTTCTGTTACATCAAGGATCTGTGCCAGATAACGGTCGGAGAAACCATCTTTTTTTGCTTTCTCAAGAACATCTTTTTCCGGTACTTTTCCTTTATTTGCCAAAAGTGCCTCTTCTTCCTCTACCAATTCTTTCATCTGCTCGATAAAATAATGTTTGATCTGTGTGCGCTCAAACAATTCTTCCACGGTAGCCCCTTTACGAAGTGCCTCATACATGATAAACTGACGCTCACTTGTCGGATAAATCAGCATCTGCATCAATTCATCCTTTGTTTTCTCATGGAAATCTTTGGCAAATCCCAGGCCATAACGTCCGATTTCCAGACTGCGGATGGCTTTCTGGAATGCTTCTTTATAATTTTTACCGATACTCATAACTTCGCCGACAGCACGCATCTGTGTTCCCAGCTTGTCCTCGGAATCTTTGAATTTTTCAAATGCCCATCTGGCAAATTTAATAACAATATAATCTCCGCTTGGCACATATTTGTCCAATGTACCATTGACGCCGCATGGGATCTCATCCAAGGTAAGTCCGGACGCAAGCATCGCAGATACGAGTGCGATCGGGAATCCTGTCGCTTTGGATGCCAATGCGGAAGAACGGGACGTTCTCGGATTGATCTCGATAACAACGATTCGGTCAGATACCGGATCATGGGCAAACTGCACATTGGTTCCACCGATTACCTGTACTTCATCTACAATTTTATATGCCTGCTCCTGAAGGCGTTTCTGAACGTCTTCGGAGATGGTAAGCATCGGTGCGGAACAGAAGGAATCTCCTGTGTGTACTCCGAGAGGGTCAATATTTTCGATAAAGCAGACCGTGATCATATTTCCTTTTGCATCACGCACTACTTCCAATTCCAATTCTTCCCATCCGAGAATGGATTCTTCGATCAATACCTGACCGACAAGACTTGCCTGAAGTCCACGTGCGCAGACGGTTTTCAATTCTTCTACATTATATACGAGTCCGCCGCCGGCTCCTCCCATCGTATAAGCCGGACGAAGAACGACCGGATAACCGAGTTTATCTGCGATCTCAAGGGCTTCTTCTACAGAATACGCCACTTCGCTTCGTGCCATCTCGATGCCAAGCTTGTTCATCGTCTTTTTGAATTCGATACGGTCTTCTCCACGCTCGATCGCATCCACCTGAACACCGATTACTTTTACATCGTATTTATCTAAAATGCCGGCGCTTGCCAATTCGGAACATAAGTTCAGCCCTGACTGTCCACCAAGGTTTGGCAGGATCGCATCCGGACGCTCTTTTTCTATGATCTGCTCCAAACGTTTTACATTCAATGGTTCGATATAGGTAACATCTGCAATGTCCGGATCTGTCATGATCGTCGCCGGATTTGAGTTTACCAGTACAATCCGGTATCCAAGCTGGCGAAGTGCTTTACATGCCTGTGTTCCTGAATAATCAAATTCGCAGGCCTGTCCGATGATGATCGGTCCTGATCCAATGATCAATACTTTCTTAATGTCCTCTCTTTTACTCACTTTTGTCCTCCATTCCGAAGCCGCATACGGCACTCTCTAAATTTCTCTATTCCTTTCTATTTTACAGAAAATTCAGAAAAAGTAAATAGGAAATCAGAAAATAAATAAATTTAGGTGTAATATTTTATTGCAGAATGTCCCCCTTACCTTTCTCTTTCGGGACCGCTCGCGCTTAGAAGAACCCCGTAGCGGTGCAACTACTTCTCATTCGAGTAGTCCAATCTGAATATTGAATAAATTTTGTTTTCTTTTTCAAATCAGCAAATATTTTATCAGGCATTGAGCCATATACCAGCACAATCTCCGGCTCTAACTCTTTTATCATTTCTTCAAGCCCTTCTCTGAAAAATTTCTTCGATTCCGCCGTTCGTATTTGACCATATGTACCAACAGATACAATGCTGTGCTTATCAACACCTTGAAAAGCCACCTTCTCGCCCAAATAATCAGAAGTATATGTTCTTTCATCTCCCCACCTAATATTAGGAATAACATAAAGACCTTGTTTCTGCAAATAATGTCCTACAGCCCTGTTTAAATAAATATCGGCTATTTGAACACACAATGGAGCATCTATATACAACGAACAATCTGGTGTAACAATCCCCGGATATTGTTTTAACTCTTTAACATACTCCTCTGTATTTGTCAAAATCTTCCGAAAGTAGATATCATGTTCATAAAAACATACAAAGTCCTTTTTGCCTTGGCTCCTTTCTCTTTTCGAGAAAGGAACCATCCCTCTTGGAATAATTAATTCATCCGGAGAGTCAATGTGCGGAATTTCGAATTTGCCATCAAAGAAGGCCCTCTCAACAAGCGATACCCTGAAACCTTCATCTACTAGATTCTCATTCTTTTTTGTCATAATCATCCCTCCCGTTTAGTATTGCTTGTGCACTCTCTATACTTCCAGCAATATTATACTTAGCACATTCCTCCGGAAATTTTGCCATGAGATCCTTATAACACTGAACAAGTTCCTTACTAGGAACCCTACCCACAATATCATCTAGCACCTCACTTATCCAAGAATATTCATGTGCAGTACATTCGTTTTTTAGATACTCAATTGTTGTAGGAATATCTTCAGTGAGAATCGCAATTTCCTGTTCCCAGCACTGTTCAATACCATAATCCCACTCATCATCTGTCTCTTCTCGCTGCCTTATTACCTCTCTAAACTTAATGATATCCATTACCTCTTACCCCCTTTCTTTATAACTTGGTTTGCATCAGGAAAGATTGTTCCAATTTGACCGTGCGTCTTTATTACACCAACCCTTACACCTTTCCACATTCCATAAATTCTTTTGCCATCAGGCACATGACGATTTGCTTTGAGATTTACAACATGTTCTCCAGCATGTTTTATATCCTTACTCGTCCATGATTTCGGAAACCAGGTTTGCTGCATTCCCGTCCTCTTTCTTTTTTCTTTGTGATTTGGAATGTATCCAACACGCACGCCATTAGGGTACGTTTTTACCACGTGATATTCTATTCCATACTTAGCAAGTTCCATCATTCCTGCTTGTCCATGTCCACCACGTTTTAATCTTATTAGTCGATTCTTTGATGCCTTAGTATAATCTCCCTCGTTAGAGTGGACTACTGCATACTGACTTGCTTGTCCCTTAGCTCCACGAGTATATAATACTCTTCCTGTTTTAGTTGTACCCATAATAATTCCCTCCTGTCATAAACAACAGATAAGGAACAGTAACAATTATTTCTATCATTTCTACCTTATCTTTCTGCCAACTTGTTGTTAGCCAAACAATTATTTTTAAAAAGTTACAATTTGTATTGCGCTTTCAGAAAGATTGTAGTAAAATAATTTATAGTAATTCGAGATAGATTTTACTAAATCTTTCTTACTAAGAAAAACGTATCGCTGCGCCAACAGTTATGCGTTTTTCTTTTACAAAATATAATCCATTTTCATCACCACCTCGTTCTTGAATCTGCAAACCAAGAGTCTCTTTCTCTTTGTCGATCATATTCATCGCACAAATCATATTCATCTATCCTCTTAGGTGCAATTTTATTTATCAAAGAAGCGTACTTAAAAATAATAATATCATCATATTCTCTTTCAGCCCTTGACTTCCATTCATATATAGTATTTGCTAATGTCCTTTTTCTTTTCGTTGCAGCCTCTGCTGAAACATTGAATGATTGCGCAATATACTCAATCGAAATATTCTTTCCCCTATTCTTACATTCCCTTAATAGCTGTTCAGGCATTAGCATTTGAGCAGCAAAACAATTTGCCTCTAACTCTTGTTTATGATATAAAGGGTCAGTCCCTTTCAAATTGAACTTATGACCTAAAACATAATGACCAAATTCATGCATTACACCAAATCGAATTCTGTAATCTATCTCATTTTGATTATAAAATATAATCACTGCTCCACAAAATTCCATGATTACTGCTGATTCACTACCAAAGTTTTTTATTGGAACACCATACTTTTCAAAAGCCTTCGAATATTTACATAATCTAATATCTGACTGTTCTTTAATCAAAGAACTTACCTTAAACGGAAATGACTTAATCGCACCTGATGAAACCAACAATTCATTTGCTTTACAATATATTTTAGAATAATTTACTGTTTTATACATTTCATCATCAAATGTCATCGTCATCCTCCTCGTCATTAAAAATATCCATAAACACTGCTTTAAGCATGCCTTCAGCCTTATTCAATTCTGCTTCATTAAGTTTACCTAGATTTCTCTGTAATGAACTTAATTGTGTATTTGTTGGTGAAATCAAAGAATCATCATCATTCCCAAGCAAATAATCTGTAGAAACTCCAAAATACTTTGCAAGTCGAATTAACACATCTCCTCTTGGAATTGTTCCACTATTTTCCCACATATTTACACGGCTCTTTGAGACTCCAAGTTTTTCCGCCAACTGATCCATACTTAATTTAGCTTTTTCCCTTAGATCTTTGACCCGTTTACTAAATATTTGATTTGCCATTTTATTCTCTCCTTTCGTGCAATTTTATTGTACAATACATTTTTATTGTTGTCAACTCTTTTTTTCAACATATATTCAACACAGGTTTATATCCCATAATAAAGTCTGCCGCCTTAACAACCTTTAGTCGTTAAAACGGCAGACTTTGTTTTCTGCTATGTACGATTACATAGATGTTATCTCACAGGATTTCTGAAACTTCATCTACGTAGGCGCGGATCTGTTCCGGCAGTTTGGTGCCGGTGATAATGAGTTTTCGGTAATCCCCTTGAATACGAAGCAAGTCTTCTACGTCATCCTCTGTCAAAATCCCAAGGTCAATCAATCCCAGCAATTCATCCAAAATAATAACATCGCTTTCTCCGGTTTCAAGAACTTTTTTTGAAAAATTAAACCCATTTAATATATTTGCTTTTTCTTCTTCTTTTTCACTCTCTGATAAATCGCAGTAATTGACTTCGCTTTTATCAAAGCGGAAAATCTGTACATCTGGTTCAAGCCGGTCTAAAACCTGAAACTCGTCGGCAACCTTTCCCTTCAGAAACTGGATCATCGTGATCCTCTGTCCATGCTGGAGTTCTCTGAGCGCCTGCCCTACAGCGGCAGATGTCTTTCCCTTACCTGTTCCATAAAAGGCTTGTATAATCCCTGATTCCATCGTCATAAACACCTCTCTTTAGTTTGTGCTGACACAGTTTTGACAACACTCGCTCATTTATGAGAAATAATTTACCACAAATTTTAAGAAATGGCAAGCAAATTTTTACGATCCCCTACTCGTCGTCCATACCATAAGTGTCAAATTCATCGGATCTTGGTTCTTCAGATGCAGCTGCAACCGCTGACATGGAATCCACTCGTTCCAGTTTGCTTACCGAAATCTCGTAAGCGATTCTTGTTTCGAATTCCTCGTCTCCAATGCGTTTTTGATACTCACGGCTCTGGATTCTTCCCCATAGCTGAATGTGATCTCCTACTTGAAAACCATCGGCAAAACGTGCATTACGTCCCCAGCAGATACAAGGGATGTAATCGGATTTTCCATATGGACGGTTTACCGCAAGCAATACGTCTGCAATCTCGCGTCCCAATGGTGTCTTACGATATACCGGCACCTTGCAGATATATCCGTCCAGAAAAATATGATTTGGTTTTTCACATTCTCCCGGCTCGTCGTCCACGCGGATGTCACGAACAAACATCGAAAGAACCAAACGATTATGATTTTCCTCGTGACGATTGTAAGAGCGGAACTGTCCGGATGCTTCGATAAATTTTCCCCGGTAATCCTGTTTGACATCGATCAAACGTTCGGATACCATAAGCGGAATCGTATCGAATACATTACTTAGACGTCGTACTGACAATTGAAGAGTATAGAATCCCTCTCCATACACCTCATGGCTGAAGGTGAAATCGCTGATCACCTCTCCATACACATTTACCTGATTGTTTCCTAGCACCTTATCTGTCATCATATATGACCCCCTTTGTTTATTTACCTGTGTTTTAGCATCGAATAGCACTTGATGGCCCGTGCGCAAAACAACACACTTTAATATTATAACACAGACTTTTTTTCTTTACCATATACTATATGCACAAAATTTTCTTTTTAGAACAAAAACTTTCGATTTGCCATATCTTTTTTTCTGTGCTATGATAGAGAGCAGAGTTTTTAAAGTAATCACATGAAAGGACGATTAAAAAAATGGTAAAATCAAGAGATGATATAAGAAATATTGCAATCATTGCCCACGTCGATCACGGAAAAACAACCATCGTGGATGAATTGCTCAAACAAAGCGGAGTCTTCCGAAAAAATCAGGAAGTTGCGGAACGTGTTATGGACTCCAATGATATTGAAAGAGAACGTGGTATTACCATCCTTTCTAAAAATACAGCCATTCATTATAATGATATTAAAATAAATATTATTGATACCCCGGGACATGCTGATTTCGGCGGCGAAGTAGAACGTGTCCTCAAAATGGTAAACGGTGTCGTTCTTGTAGTCGATGCCTTTGAAGGGGCGATGCCTCAGACAAAATTTGTATTAAAAAAAGCGCTGGAACTCAGCCTTCCTGTCGTTGTCTGTGTCAATAAGATCGACCGTCCGGAAGCTCGTCCGGCAGAAGTTGTCGATGAGATCCTGGAACTTTTCATTGACCTCGATGCCAATGAGGAGCAGCTTGACTGCCCATTTATCTTTGCTTCTGCCAAAGAGGGAATTGCTTCCACTTCTTATGAAGAACCGGGAACTGATATGAAACCTCTGTTTGATGCGATCGTAAATTATATTCCGGCTCCAACCGGAGATCCGGATGCAGATACCCAGGTTCTTATCAGTACGATCGATTACAATGAATATGTCGGCCGTATCGGTGTCGGAAAAGTGGACAACGGTTCTGTGCGCGTCAATCAGGATGTTGTGATCGTAAATGCACACGATCCGGAAAAAAATAATAAAGTAAAAATCAGTAAATTGTATGAATTTGAGGGATTGAACCGTGTTGAAGTAGAAGAAGCCGGCATCGGTTCCATCGTAGCAATCTCCGGTATTTCGGATATTCACATCGGGGATACGCTGTGTTCTCCGGAAAATCCAAAACCGATTCCATTCCAGCGAATTTCCGAACCTACTATCTCTATGGACTTTATCGTAAATGACAGTCCGCTTGCCGGTCAGGAAGGAAAATACGTTACTTCCCGTCATTTGCGTGACCGCTTATATAAAATGCTCAATACCGATGTCAGTCTTCGCGTCGAAGATACTGAGACGACTGAGGCTTACAAAGTTTCCGGCCGTGGAGAACTGCATCTTTCCGTATTGATCGAGAATATGCGCCGCGAAGGATATGAATTTGCAGTCAGCAAACCGGAAGTTTTGTATAAAACCGATGAATCCGGGAAAAAATTAGAACCAATGGAACGTGCTTATGTGGATGTACCGGATGAATTTACCGGAACGGTGATCGACAAGCTGAGCCAGCGTAAAGGAGAACTTCAGGGCATGAGCCCACTCAATGCCGGTACCACTCGTCTGGAATTCTTGATTCCGGCCCGCGGACTGATCGGTTATCGTGGAGAATTTATGACCGATACCAAAGGAAACGGTGTCCTCAATACCGAATTTTACGGCTATGGCGATTACAAAGGCGATATCGCATACCGTAAGCAGGGTTCCCTGATTGCCTACGAATCCGGTGAAACAGTTACGTACGGACTTTTCAATGCCCAGGAACGTGGTACTCTTTTCGTCGGTCCCGGCGAAAAAGTATACGGTGGAATGGTCGTTGGCCAAAATGGAAAGACCGATGACATCGAAGTAAATGTCTGCAAGAAAAAACAGCTTACCAACACTCGTGCTTCCGGTTCGGACGATGCTCTCCGCCTGTCTCCGAAAAAGGAACTCAGTCTGGAAGAAGCCATCGAATTTATCGATACCGATGAACTTCTGGAAGTCACACCGGAAAATCTTCGTATTCGTAAGAAAATATTGGATGGTACCGCCCGTTATCGTGCCAGCCGCAACAATAAAAACAGCTAATATATAGGAATGGAGACTTTCGAATGATTTTACAACCGATTAGTCCTTTCGTCCAAAAAACATTTGCATCGTATGAGAAATTGCGCCCTTGCTTTATGAGTGAGGGGCATTTTCTCAATCAGTTTTTATGGGAAAGTTATTATCATACCATGTTTGCCACTGATGATATCGCGCTGTATCTCTTTTTTGAATACCGGGGCGAAAAAAAGGCATTCTGCCCTCTTTGTTCCGTCGATGATCTGCCGGAAGCTTTCCGCCGCATGGAAAAGCAGTTTCACGATGAATGGAACGCCCCATTGGATATTTATCTGGTGGACGATCTGACAAAAAATGTATGGGAACAGGCAGGGCTGCTTAAAAATTATACCCGGACTGCCGAGCGTGACAGTTTTGATTATATCTATGAAGCTGAAAAATTGAAGACGTTGAGCGGACGTGCCATGCACAAGAAAAAGAATTTGGTCAATTCCTTCCTCCGCGAATACGAAGGCCGTTTTGTCTACGAGACACTCGGCTGCGGAGATATCGAAGAAGTCAAGGAATTTCATGAAAAATGGCTCGATGAACGCCGCCACTACGATCGTTTCAACTGCATTGACGATGAAGAAGAAGGCGTCTACCGGCTGCTCGGCAACTGCAAAAGCATTGACTGCGCCATGGGTGGCATCCGCATGGACGGGAAAATCGTCGCCTATACCATCGGAAGCTACTGCCCTTCGATCCAGTGTGCGTTTATTCATATCGAAAAGGCGGAACCGGAGATCAAGGGATTGTACAATTACATCAACCAACAGTTTTTGATCCACGAATTTCCGGATGCCGTTTATGTCAACCGGGAAGATGATCTCGGGCAGGACAACCTGCGTCAGGCAAAATTGTCCTACAAACCGATCCGTCTGGAAGAAAAATATTATATTCAAGAAAAACGATAAAAAACGCTTGCATTCAAAATGTATCTTCTGATACACTTCTGAATGCAGGTGTTTTTCTTATCGGTAATACGGCACAAAATCATGCCCTTTGCGCTTTTCCACCGGGGGAAGTTCGTGGTAATTTCCATACATATCCCGCAGTTTCCGGTCATACGCACGCGGTACCTTGCAGGTTATCCCCTCAAATTCCATGTCAATCCGGTCTTCATAATATTCTTTTCTGTTTTTCTCTTTCGTTCCGTAAATCGTCGCCAGACAAAAAATGTTTTCGCACGCATCATAATCATACTTTTTCATACATTCTTCCGCTTGTTTTACATATTTCTCCAGGCACAACGAACGAATGTGGTGATCGTAAAACTGGCGAATCTGCTTCATCGGATTCAGATAGGGTTTGTATCTGCCAAAGATCTTTCTGGTTTCTTCAATATTTTTCCAATATTCCGCATAATTTTCTGCCAGATCTTCTTTGGTATATCCCGCACCGTCGACAGGAAATACATCCACCCAGACAGACTGCGCATACTTTTCACGTCTGCCCTTTTTCTCGGTAACCGTACCGGTATGTACGACTTGAATATACGGGATTGCGATATTTCCTTTCATCCCGGTGCGAAGTTCGTATTGGGGAGCTGATGTCATTTCATCCGAAAATACCCGCTTAAATGTCTCATAATCCGAACGCGGCATCGAAATATCGATATCATCGTCCCACGGAATGAAGCCGCCGTGACGTACCGCGCCGAGCAGTGTTCCATAATCAATGATATAGCGGAGTTTGTATTTTTCACAAATTGTTACAACATGGGAAAAGATATCAAGTTCCATCTTTCTCACTTCTTCGTCCGGAATCTCTTTTCTTGTCTTCATGTTTTTTTCTTTCCTTTCCGAAATGACTGAGTAAAGTTTTTTAGTACCTGTAAAATATAGGTAAATTGTCTAAACCTGAACAGAATCGAAAGCAGGATGTAAACTGCTGCTCCGACAAGTACCTGAAGAATAACGGTCACAATCGTTGGAAGTGCGATCATCCCGGTGAAATAAACGCACACGCCCATCGCGGAAGCAAGCAGGATCGATGGAACCAGGTCAGCGAGCTGTTCTCGATAATTATAATTCAAAAACTTACGGTTTGGCGTCGAGTTTACAACTGCTGCAAATAAGGTTACGATAAATGCGGTCCATGCGATTGCCATGACACCACGGTACATGACAAGAAGGATCATCGCGATACCAAATACCTTTTTCACGATTTCCATGATCAAGTACGTCCGTCCTTTTCCAAGTGCCTTTACCGCCTGCACATTGGCCGTCTGAACCGGTTCAAGTGCATATTGCAGACACGCGATCTGCATAAATGGCACACAAGGCAGCCATTTGTCTGAATAAATCAAGCTGACAACCGGTGCGGACATTACCATAAGCCCGATCATCAACGGCCACATCACATAAGAACTGACGCGGATGGAAAGACGAACGACCTCTTTCATTTTCTTTAGATCATCCTGCTTCATTGACATGGCAGGAAAAAGTACCGAAGTAACCGACGAATTGATATTGGTTACGACAAGCCGCGGCATATTTCCGCCCTGATTGTAAAAACCGAGATCTTTTTCCGTGTACACTTTTCCGATGATAAGGCTTCGAATCTGCCCATAAGACGTATGGATCAGTTCCGAGCAAAGCATCTTCCATCCAAAAGAAAACAGTTCTTTCATTCGTTTTCCGGAAAATGCCCATATCGGGCGCCATTTTACCGTAAACCAAAGGATCAGCGTATCCAGCGTCGAATTAAACAGATATTGCGCCACAAGGGCCCATGGGCCAAATCCCATATAAGCCATGACAATTCCTACGACGGCCGAACCTGCGGTACCGATCAGTGTCGAGAAAAAGAATCGCTTAAAAAGCATCTTTTTCTGTACATAGGCCTGCTGCACGGAATTGACACCGGCAAGCGGAATCTTAAGTGCCAGTACACGCAGAACCGGACACAAAATGTCTTTTCCGTAAAAGGACGCAACCAGAGGCGCTCCCAAAAATACAATGGCATAGAAAATCCATGACATCACAATGCTAAAATAAAATACGGACGAAAAATCCAATTGATCCGCTTCTTTTTTCTGAATCAACGCAGAACCAAATCCACTTGACACAAAAACATTGGCGATATCTATAAAAACAGTAATGAGTACGATGACACCAAAGTCACTCGGGCTCAGAAGTCTTGCCAGCACGATCCGCACGATAAAAGATACAAGCTGTGCTCCAATCCGTTCTCCAAATTTCCAAAATAATCCGGAAAATACTTTCCGCTGCAAACTTTCTTCACTCATAATCATCTGCTCCTATTTTTTCTGCATTTCCAATTGCGCCTTCACAAGGCGGTAGTAAATCCCTTTTCGGGCGATTAATTCTTCATGGGATCCCACCTCCGCGATGCGATGTCCGTCGATCACGATCAGGCGGTCTGCATTTTGCAGAGTTGACAAACGATGAGCGATGGCAAAGGTTGTCCGCCCCTTTGTCAGACGGTCGAGGGCTTTTTGGATGCGGTATTCGCTTTCCGTATCCAGACTTGCTGTCGCTTCATCCAGGATCAAAATACGCGGTTCATTGAGAATTGCTCTTGCGATGGCAATCCGCTGTCTCTCCCCTCCGGACAAACTATGTCCGCGTTCTCCTACGTAAGTATTGTATCCATCCGGTGTTTTTGAGATAAAATCATGGGCGTTGGCAAGTTTTGCTGCCCGGATCACTTCCTCATACGAGGCATCCGGTCTGGCAAATCGTATATTTTCAAGAATCGTACCGGAAAACAAAAACGTTTCCTGCAATACGACACCAAGCTGTGCATGATATTTTTCGGAACGAACTTTCTTAATATCCGTTCCATCGACCAATATCGCACCGTCGTCTACTTCATACAGCCGCATGATCAGATTGATCAGCGTCGATTTTCCTGTGCCGGAAGCCCCGACGATACCGATCATTTCTCCCGGTTTCACCGTCAGATTTACCTCTTCCAGAACCGGCTGATACGATTTATATCCAAACGTCGCATGGGAAAATGTGATTTTTCCCTCCACCTCAAGATCTTTTGGCTCTGCATCGTCTTCGATAAACGGATCCTGTGCCAAAATATCATTGATTCGTTCAATACTGCTGATCAAATTCATGAGATCACGCGGCATCGAGGTCATCCAGTTGAGATACTGATACAGAAGCTGCGTATAGGTAATAAACTGCAGCAATTCTCCGGTTGTCATCGCACCGCGAAGCACATCGCAGCCGCCAAAATAAACGACCAGAAAAATCCCCGCACCAAGGATAAAATCGATCATCGGCATAAACAATGCCCAAAACACTTCATTTTTCTTCTGCACCCGGCAGAATTCATCTGCCAGCCCGTTAAATTTTTCCTTTTCTTCTGCTTCTTTTCCATAGGATTTTACGACCCGCATTCCGGAGATCACATCCTGAAGATTACTATTGACATCATCGCTCTTTTTCCACTGCAGGTGAAAACGGCGGTGAATATTTTTCCTCCAGGCATAGGTAATGAAAACCACAATCGGAATAAAAATAAAGGTCAGTAAAGCAAGCCTCCAATTCAAAGCAAGCATAAATATTATATCACAAAGAAAGATAAAACACACGGTAAACATGTTACAAAATGTGCGCTCCATAAATTCGCGGATCTTTCCGGTGTCAAAAACGATACGATTCATCAATTCCCCCGGTTTTCTGTCATTGATAAAACCGATGGAAAGAATCTGAATCTTTTCAAATAATTTCTTCCGCAGATCTTTTGCGATCGTCGCTCCGAGTGCCGTACAATAATAGCTTTTCAGTACATTGATGAGAACAATGCCGACACTGAGCAAAAACATGATGAAAAGGCACACAAGTGCCATACGGATTCCCCCGTGGTGTTTGGTTAAAACCTCATCGACAAGCCGTTTCTGCACCTCCGGATTGAGGAGTGTCACAACCGCCGCTAAGATCATCAGCACAATAATTCCCAGAAATTTCCTGTGATACGGTGCTGCCATCGTCAAAAAGGAATGCCAAAAGCCTCCTTCTTTCGAACAATGCGGACAATATTTTGTCCCCGGGATCGCTCGTCCACAGTTCGGACAGATTTTCTCATACTCCGTACTTTCCACCTTTTCCGTCCTTCCGGAACACAGGATACGGATTCCTCTGGCGATATAAGCATATCTTGCCAGATGTTTTCCGGAATATTGTACCAGAAACCGCTTTTCCCCACGGTACCGGATTGTGAGAAGTCCACAGCCGACGTTCGCCTCTGCCGCCGCTTCTTCACAATCAGCCAGCGCAAAACATTGTGCCGGACTTCCCTCTGACAGCAGGTAAATCTTTTTCTGCGTCACGACAAGATAGGAATCCGATAACCAGGCTCCATCCGCCCCAATATCATACGGAACACTATAATACCGCTTTTCTTCTGACACCGGCGGCAGTTTTTCCTCCGCCCATGCAGGCAGTTCATAATTTAAATTCATCGCATACTCCTAATTTATAAAAACAAATCCAGTTTTCTCTGTTCCTTCTGTGTCAAGGCAAAAACATCCGGGATCTCAAACCGGTTTTCATCAAGGTCTGTGATCAAAAGCCTCTTCTCCGATAACCTTGTCACTGCGCTCGCTCCCATATTGATCGTGAAGCGGCATTCCCCGCGATCTGTCAAAACATGGAAATACGCATATCCGTATTCATCTTTGATAGAGAGAACTTTTTGAATGATCGGTGTAAAATAATGTAAATTCAATTGCTCCAATAACAATTTTTTTGTTTCTTTGGAAACGTCTTTCAAATCTTTTATCACACCGATTTCCCTGGATCTCTCTTCCACCGTTCGAATGGAAATAAAACCATTCGGCTCGGTAAACGGAAACAGCCGGATCACCTGAACCCGATCCCACGTTTTTCCTTCAAATGTAAGACTCACAAACCCACCTTTGGTTCGTTCAAAAACCGCATTGTCTTTTGTCAGATAGCGCACCGCCGTCATTTCCTCGGCTTCTCGTTCCATCTGCTCTTTTTCAAATTGTTCCATTTCTCTGTCTCCCTTCTCAGTCAAGCCCTTTGAGTGCCAGTGACTCTGTCTGTAATTTCATCAATTTATAATAAATACCCTGTTTTTGTTCCAGCTGCTCTGCCGTTCCTTCCTCGGCAATCTTTCCTTCATCGATCACGACCAGACGGTCTGCATCGCGCAATGTCGAGAGCCGGTGTGCGATGGACAATGTCGTACGCCCTTTGACAAGGTAATTGAGTGACTTTTGAATCGCTTTTTCCGTCGCCGTATCGACACTTGCTGTCGCTTCGTCAAGGATCAATATCTTCGGATTGGCAAGGATGGCACGCGCGATGGAAATTCGCTGCTTTTCGCCTCCGGACAAGTCCTTTCCTGCTGCCCCGATCACAGTATCGTAACCATCCGGCATATTGCTGATAAATTCATGGGCACTCGCTAACACCGCTGCGCGGATGATATCTTCCCGCGATGCATCCGGGTTGGCATAGGCAATATTCTCTGCGACCGTTCCCATAAAAATATAAGTATCCTGCGAAACCATCGCCACATTGCGCCGCAGATCACGAAAGCCCAGTTCTTTTACCGGGATCCCGTCGATACGGATTTCTCCCTCATTGACATCATACAGCCTTGAGATCAGATTGACAAGTGTCGTTTTTCCCGCTCCGGAACGCCCTACGATACCAAGCATTTCCCCTTCATTTACGTGCAGCGTAATATCTTTTAACACCGGTTTATTGGTCTCATAACCAAATGTCACATGCGAAAGTTCGATCTCACCCTTTGGCTCCTTCAAAGCCACCGGATCTTCTGCTTCCTCAATGTCCGGGATCGCATCCATGATCTCAAACATACGCTGTGCCGAATTGATACTGTCCGACCACATCTGAAATACACGGGAGAAGAAATTCATCGGTCCATTGAGCTGTCCCACATAACCGACAAATGTGATCAACACGCCGAGTTCAATATCTCCGGTTCCAAGAAGCAGGATCACGCCTACAATCCATACCCATATACTGGAAATTTCCTGAACCAGATTATATAGTATCGTAAACCGGTTGTTGTATTTTACAATCCGGATCTCTGCGTCTTTCAAACGTTCATTGACCGGCTCAAATCTTGCATTTTCGGCCTCCTGCTGTCCAAATGCCTTCACGACTCTGGCACCGGTCAGATTGTCGTTGACTCTGCTGTTAAGTGCCCGCTCCGCACGATGCCGTCTTCCAAACAAGCTCCATAATTTCGGCTTTAAACGCACACTCATAAAAACTAAGAGCGGAAGAAGCACACAAGCCACAAGAGCCATCGGTGCATTGAGGCGGAACATCACACAAAACGATGCAATAATCGTAAAACCGTGAATAAATATGTACGGGAAGCCGTCCAAGAAAAAGTTTGTCACACGCTCTGCATCGCTGAGAACACGTGTCATCAAGCTTCCGGTCTGCTTGCTCGTAAAAAATCCGATGGACAGTCTTCCGAGTGCCGCAAACACATCCTGCTTCATATCACGTACCGTATCTGCCACGACCTGCGCCATCAATACTCCCTGCACAAGTGTCACACCGCGCTGTAAAATTCTTGCCACGATCATTGCCGCAACCAGGATAAGAAGGGCCAGCGTATATTCCCCGGCGATTCCAATTTTCCCCAGAATCGCATCGTTTTTGTTAAGCACCCAGTCAAATAACACCGTACCACTCAAATACGGCCATAAAAGGTTTATAAACGCGGAAAAAATATAGCATAAAAACAAAGCTGTCATTTTCGCACGGTACTTCCAGAAATAACCGAGCGCCCGCGTAAAAATGGATCGCTTGTTCATGCATTTCGGACATATTTTCCGCACCGGATCCGGATACATCGTTCCACACCGCGGACAATACAATTCTTCGGAATCCTCTTCTTTTTCTTCTTTCTCTTCCGGCTGCACGCCCTGAAAGAAGACTTTGACAAAGTCATTCATCTGTGCCAGATACAAGTTTGTCAATGCACAAAGCCGGTATTCAATCCCTTTATATTCCAAAATAACAAGGCTCGTCGCAAGTTGTCTGTGGATGGAAATATTGGTGATTTCCGTTCGCTCATAAAACCGGCAGGCATAGTCGTTTTGTTCCTCTCCATAGACCATATCCTTCGTCTTTGTCCCACGAAAATAACGGACATTCTGCGGATCCGGCTCACTCACGGCGACCCCCAGCGTATCTTTTGTCAAAAACACATATCCACTCACATATTCACTTGCAAATGACAGGTCAAATGGCGACACCGCCAGGATATCCTGCTTTTCGACCCCCTGCTTTCGAATCAGCTTCTCCACACAGGATGGCAATTTATTCTCCTTCATGTTCTTCTTCCTTTCGATATTTGTCATAATCATCCAGGAAATTATATTCCCAGTCATCTTTATGATAGCCGATCACGGTACGCAGATTGATATTCCGCACACTGTTGAAAATATTCGACTCGATGACATCACTCGTCTTACGAAACTGCGCGATCAGTTCTTTCATCTCATCACGCTTTGATGGCTTGTCTCCGCCACACGTCGCACAATGCTCGGTAAAGCGGCAGGCACACTGGATAAAATGCAGGTCATTGTAGTCACGCCATGCCTTGATATCCGCTTCTTTCACGAGATACAGCGGGCGGATCAGTTCCATGCCGGCAAAGTTTGAACTGTTTAACTTTGGCATCATTGTCTCAACTTTTCCGCTGTAAAGCATTCCCATGAGAATCGTCTCGATCACGTCATCAAAATGGTGGCCAAGCGCGATCTTATTGCAGCCGAGTTCTTTTGCCTTCGAATACAGATAGCCGCGTCGCATTCTCGCACAAAGATAACATGGATTTTTTTCAATCCCTGCAACCACGTCAAAAATCTCCGTATTAAACACCGTCAGCGGAATTCCTAAAATCTTCGCATTGTTTTGTATGATATTCCAGTTGTCCTCATTGTAGCCCGGGTTCATTACGAGAAAAATGGCATCAAAGGAAATCTGTCCATGCTTTTTGATCTCCTGAATGAGTTTTGCCAACAGCATGGAATCCTTGCCTCCGGAGATACAGACCGCAATCTTATCTCCTTCCTGAATCAACTCGTATTCTTTAATGGCTTTCGTAAACCGACGCCAGATCGGCTTGCGGAATTTTTTGATCAGGCTCCGCTCAATCTGTGCCGTGCGTTCTCCGAGGTTTTCTTCCTGTTTTGTAAACTGACTCAAAGAATACCTCAGATACGAGCGGTATCCCCCTTCCACATCGACGACATTTTTTCCTTCTTTTTCCAGATCCTGTACGCATTCCGCACTTTTTCGTCCCGTATGGCAGAACAAGTACACCGTCTTATCCTGCTTCCACAATTCCGCATGGTCTTCCAGTTCTTCCGCCGGAATATTTATCGCTCCCGGGATGCTTCCTCTGGAAAATTCTTCCTCTTGTCGTACATCTACCAGTACTGCTTCCTCTTTGGATAAAGCAAGCGCTTCCTGTACACTGATCTGTCTCATCTTCTTCGCCTTCCTTTATTGTAAATCTCTGTCAAAATAACTTTGTCCCCGGTTCAATCGATCCATTGCGGTATTCCTGCATCAATTCTTCCAGATCGGATATATATGCCATAATTTTCTTTCCGACATCGGTATCTTTTACAAGTACACGCGTTTTCTCGGTCTCGACGATCTGACTCTCCGATGCGATGTCCTTATTTTCCTGCAATGCCTTTTTTACACTTTCAAACGGATGGTGTGCTTTGATACGCATGCCATGGGAATTGTAAATTAATGTATATCCGGCGATTCCTGTCGTCTTGTGGTAATCTTTGCAAAATCCGCCATCGATAACGAGCAGTTTTCCGCCTGCCCGGATCGGCTGTTCCCCTTCCATCGTTTTTACCGGCGTATGTCCATTGATAATGTGCGAATGTTCGGAATACAGACCAAACTCACGCAGGATCATATTGCAGGTCCGCTCTTCTTCATGATAGCGGTAATATGGATTGCTTTCCTCAATCCACGCACTCTCGTCGGTCACAAACATTCTCTCAAAGGTCTTAATATTGCGCCCGCAAAGCGGTGATTTGCGTCCGCACCACAAAAACCACATGAAATCCAAGGCATCCTGGTCTTTGCGGTGAAAATACGCCCGTCGCGCCATTTTGTCGGCATAATCGAGATAGCGTTTCCCCTGATAAATTTCATCGCCAAACCGCACCCCATCAAAATTTCCACTTTCATCCAATGGCACACAACCGTGATACAACAGGTTTCCATTGAAAATGCGGTACATGCTTCCCTTTTCATACAGATATGATATATGTCGCTGCAAACGATCGCTGTTGATAAATGCGGTCGTAAGTTCATCCATCACATGAGCTTCTTCTTCCGTAAGCGCATATACATCTTCCCTCTGGAGTGTAGGGAAATCCCCATCTTTCAATGGATATTCTTTTCCGTCAATCGCAACCGTCTTTTTCTCTTTATCAATCTTCGAAAGAAGCAGGCGGTCTTTCATCTCGTATTCCGGATGGCGCAGTATCGTCTGGCCTTCCAGTTTCAAAAGCATAACGGAAACTGCCTTATCGGCCGCCTCCATCGGCTCCACATTGGCATACGTTTTTTCCGCAAACAAAGCGAGTTCCCGGAGACTGATGCCATAGCCGCTCTCTAATATCTCCGTATTGTGGTGGCGCAGGTTATTTTTCAAAACATTGGCGATGCAGGCCTGATTTCCCGCTGCTGCCCCCATCCACAATATATCGTGGTTTCCCCACTCAAAATCGAGGGAATGGTAGTTCATCAAAAGATCCATGATCTTGTCCGCATATGGTCCGCGGTCAAAAATATCCCCGACGATATGCAGATGATCTACAGCCAGCCGCTTGATCAGCTCTGCCAGCGCAACGATAAATTCATCCGCATTGTCAATTTCCAAAATGGTATCCAAAATTTTCTGGTGATACCGCACCTGGTTATCATCTTCGTCTTTCTGCACATGCAGAAGCTCGTCGATAATATACGCAAAATCTTCCGGCATCGCCTTACGCACTTTCGATCTTGTATATTTGGAAGAAAGGAGTTTGGCAATCTCGATCAGCTGATTCAAGATCATGCGGTATCGCTCCATTGACAGCGCATTTTCTTTTTTTAACTGCTCTAATTTTTCTTTTGGGTAATAGATCAGTGTACAGATTGCCTGTCGTTCAGAATCATTTAACTGTTCTTCAAACAAAAGATCCACCTTTTCGCGGATCACTCCCGAGCAGTTGTTCAATATATGGCAAAATGCTTCATACTCCCCATGAAGGTCACTCATAAAATGTTCGGTTCCCTTCGGAAGGTTGAGTATCGCATTCAAATTTATAATTTCTCTGCAAACGGCCTGTACCGATTGATATTTTTCTGCTAAAATCTTCAAGTATAATGTTCTGTCAACGGACATAAAAAAAGCCTCCTGTTTGTTCGTAGAATCAGTACTTATTCTACCACAAACATGGAAGCTTTTAAAGGTTTTTATTCGGCAATGTATAATTTAATGCCGTTTTCACTGTAATTTGCATGTTCCGGAAGACTTACTTTGAGTCCCGGTGCCACAGTCCGAATGAGTTTCTTGTCAGATTCTGTCAATTTGAGCTTGCTTTCATTTGTCGTCACATAATAGCCGCTCACCTGATTATTTTCAAAAACGAAGCTGATGGTCGTATCGCCAAAGGTCGGCATGTTCTGCCCACCCTGGAAAAGCACTTCTCCGGTTCCTTCTGTTATAACGGCATTGGCTGCTCCAAATGTCAAAACTTCTTTTTTGGTATCTACGCTGGAAGCCCGAAGCATATACTCCCCACTCTGTGTCACATTCCGAATGAGGGTTTCATATTTTTGCGGAAGGTAGATGCTGTTAATATTAAGTTTCAAGTTCACATCGATCTCGTTCTGATCATAATTGATAAACCGAAATCCAACTCCCTGATTATAAATCTCATACGTCAGATCCCAATCGTCTTCCTCTCCTGTTTTCTTTTCCTGCTGGCTCTGGTACTCTTTTTCCAGCCGTTTTACCTGATCGGTAAATCCGGTAAACCCGCACTGCTCTACTTTGGCGATCGTCGCATACGAATCCTCCGTAAAGCCTTTTTTCTTACTGTCATACTTAATACTGAAAGCATAATCGGTTTCCGATTCTATTATGCTCACAACCGACCCGGTCCGCTGCAACATAAAATTTTTGCTGTCTGACAGGCACTCGTAACTGGAACGATACCCGCTGGTTTCTTCCTCGTACCCATCCTCATCCGTCGTTTCTTCTGCGGTTAGGATTCCTGACGCAACGAGATTTTGAAGTGCCTGTGGAAAATCATTGGCTTTAACATAGCCACGGTCTTCATAACTTTTATTCGCACCCATTACATTTTTCGAATTTTCCTCGTAATAGAAATCCTCTGCTTTTTCCGGTTCTTTGGTAAATGCGGATGCCACCAGGATCAATATTCCAAATACAAGCGGAACTAAAATAATTCCAAGCATCTTTGAATTTTTATTGTTCATCTTAATGCCCCCTTTCTCACATTCCCTGCTGCCGTTTTTCAATCAGCCGTCGGATCACGCTTAATATAATATAAGCCACTACACCAATCAATGCGGTCATGATCCAATATGACACCATCGAATAGTTTTCTTCTTGAAAGGATATCATTTCCAATACAAAAGCAGATCCGAATAACGCCGTGCATAATGAAATTCCAGTGATAACAAACTGTACTGCCACTTCTTCATTCATAAGAACATTGTGTGCTTCCCGAATATGCCATTTTCTGCGAACCGCAAGTACAATCAATAATGCTGCCACCACAATGGTTCCGACATAAAAGAGAGCATGGGCTCCATAGTCACCCCACTGAACGATCGTGTAACTGTCACCTGCGGACGTATCCACGTAAGTCGTATCCGGAAAGAAGTAACATGGTACAAAATATCTCACGATCAAATTTCTCTCCTGTCCATACCGAAGAATATCATCATACCACAGACAAAAGGCAGCCGGACTGATCATCAATCCGATACCAACCGCATAAGACAAAAACCGGTTGTGAATGCATGTAATCGTCAGGAAGAATATCAGATAAATGGCACTCATCCCCAAAAACTGTAAAAGCACACTTTGCCAGATCACCGCATAGGGATTTATCTGGGTAAAACTTGTATAATAATAGTCCGCCACTTTCTGCAGATTATCGTTCACACTCAAACAGGACAACGATAAAATAACGCCAAAGGAAACGGTATAAATCGCAATTGCCACATGGGCGTTGATCAGTTTCATAATCACTTTATCCCGTTCACGAAGTGGCAGAACTTGTAAAAAGTCAGCAATTCCGCTTCGGTTTTCATGCAAAAATGTCTGCTGTAGAAGCACTACCAAAAACACAAGAATTGCCAATGTATAATAGGTCGAAATACTTCCTCCAAAGGCTGCATTTATGAAAAGATTTACCACATCTCCCATTCCCCAGACACCATGACTGGTAAAATGATCCGACAGTTCAAGCAATGCGCCCTCATAGACACCCTTTGTCATGCTTGTCGTAATCACTGCCATAAATACTAAAAACAAAAGTCCAACAATCAGAAGTGGATATGTTTTCTTGATCTCCCGTTTCATATACGTACGATATTGACTGTTCATCCTTCTCTCCTCCTTCGATTCGAATAGATAAAGACTTCTTCCAACGATATCTCGGTCTGCTCAGCAAGGTCAGCACCTTTCTCCGTAAAATACGAGATCGCATCTTCTGACCCCTGCCACAAAAAGGTATAGACACTTCCGATATTGGAATAATTGACAATATTTTCATTGCCAAGCACCCCTTCCGGAATACCGCCCTTAAATACCACCTGATATTTTCGGATATTGTCTTTTACTTCATCAAGTTCTCCCTGATACTGGATTCCGCCAATGTTCATCATTGTCACCGTATCACATATTTTTTCCAATTCATACAGATGATGCGTGGAAATGATCACGGCGGTCTCATCGTAATCTACTTTGGCGATCACCTGCTCCAAAAGATCGGCCTTCGCCATCGCATCGAGTCCCGACGTCGGCTCATCCATCACAAGCAGTTCCGGCTTCATCGCCATATTCAGCATAAAGGAAAGCCGCATTTTCTGGCCTTTCGAAAGATGCCCCACTCGTCGTGTCAATGGAATCTTGAACATTTCATTTAACTTGTGAAACTCCTCTTCTTCAAATTTTCCGTACATGCCCTGATAAAATTTAATCATGTCCTTTCCTTTGTAATTGAGGAAAAAATTACAATTATCTGCCACGTACCCTATTTTTTCCTTTGCCTTCGGATTGTCGTAAATTTTCTCTCCGTCCAGCAAAATTTCTCCTTCATCGATCGACAAGATTCCTGTGATACACTTGATCAATGTCGTCTTTCCGGAACCATTTGGTCCGATCAAACCATGTATTTTCCCCGGCTCCACCTGAAATGAAATATCTTCGATCGCAGGTGTTCCCCCTTTGATATATGATTTGGTCACATGTTTTACCTCTAACATTTTCTGCCCTTCCTTTCTTTACGAAGTCGCTGCATCATACAGTTCTTCCACCATTTTCAGAATCTCTTTTTTGGAAAAACCAAGATAGATCATTTCCACACAGGCTTCTTTTAGTTTCTGCCTTCCCTGTTCTTTCTGCCTCTCCGAAGGCTGTATCTTTCCCGTCTCTGCGATATAAGCACCTTTTCCGCGAATTGTCACGATCACTTGCTGCCGCTCCAGCTCGCCATATGCTTTTGCCACCGTCCCCGGCGTCACAGACAGCGAAAGTGCCATCTTCCGAACCGACGGAATGCTGTCCCCCGGTTTTAAAAGTCCCTTCAGCACCGCCATCTTTATCTGTGCAATGATCTGCTCAAAGATTGGCTGGCTGCTCGTCGGATTTATCTCAATCATATCGTCACCTCCCTTTCCAAGGAACTGTATCATCTGTACCAACTGTACTATTTGTGATGATACAGTTAGTATACACTTTTGTTTTTGCATTGTCAATAGTTTTTTGATATTTCTTGTTAAATGGTGCTTGTGCCGGCCCCGGACGGCGACTCACCTCTGAAGTGACTTGCTTTTTCCTCTTTCAGTGGTGTCTAGCTTCCTCTTACCCGGGCTCCGCACACGCCAGATTCCACTTTTCTCATTCTGGCGTGTGCACGACCTCCTCTTACCCGGCTCCGCAC
>ERZ779880.139-NODE-139-length-114506-cov-8.718805_pt1 | contig 114506 bp, 94 predicted proteins | sample MGYA00511555_ERZ779880 | MGnify/ENA primary metagenome ERZ779880 (study PRJEB29588, sample SAMEA2145815) | human gut metagenome | biome: human gut; feature: human-associated habitat; material: faeces | place: Denmark | collected 2008/2010 ... | reverse complement strand
CACAGGGTGGAACCGTTTGGACACATCAGGAAGTAGTAGCTCGTTCAAAGACGTTGGATGCGCTTAGTTTTGAGACAGAGCCTGGCGATCCATTTATCACGAACTTTGATACACCGGAACTTGAGATTCAGAAACAGGGTCATGGTGCGCTTGTAGAGACGCCTGGCGGTGAATGGTATTATGCAAGTTTGTGTGGAAGACCATGGAAACGTGAAAATGAAAGTTCGATCGACCCACGTGGCTGGTGTACGCTTGGCCGTGAGACTGCGATTCAAAAAGTGTATTGGGATGAAGAAGGCTGGCCTCGTATCGAGGGTGGACACGGTGGAAAGGTGCTCGTGGATGCACCGAAAGATGCGATTTTGACAGAAGCACCGGCAGATCATTCAATGCATGATGAATTTGACACACCAAAACTTCAAGACGAGTGGAACACCCTTCGCGTACCATTTACAGAGGAAATGGGTACGACAGGGGATGGCAAGCTGACATTGATCGGAAGAGGATCTCTTAGCAATAAGCATGAGCTTTCCCTCGTGGCAAAACGCTGGCAGGCATTTAACTTTGATGCCGAAGTGAAAGTGAAATTTAATCCGTTCAACTATCAGCAGATGGCAGGATTGACAAACTTTTACAATGACAAGCATTGGTCCTTTGCATTTGTTACATGGAATGAGAAAAATGGCCGTGTGATCGAAGTAGCAGAGTGCAATCGTGGCGGATATCGTTCTTTCCTTCGCGACGATGCGATTCCGGTACCGGATGATGTAGAATATGTATGGCTTCGCACAAAGGTAAGAAAACAGTCTTACAGTTACGAATATTCCTTTGATGGAAAGAATTATACTGAGATTCCGGGTACATTGGATGCAGCTGTATTGTCCGACGATTATGTACTTCAGTCTTACGGTGGATTCTTCACCGGAGCATTTGTCGGCATGGCATGCGTGGATTATTCCGGATACGATCAGACTGCAGAATTCCGCAGTTTTGATTATAAAGAATTGGCTGAATAATTACGAAAGAGCCTTTTTTAAACCGGGCTCAATCAGATGGCTGGCGATGCAGCAGAGGATTCCGGGAAGAAGGACGAAAAGTCCGGGAACCAGGAAAACGATGACGCAGGCGCCGGCCATTGTAAATAATAGGATGAAAGTTTCTTTGATGTGGCCTGTTATCAGTCGTACGGAGAGCAGAAGGACGGCAAGAAATGAAGCGCGCAGATGCGATATCACGGCAAAGATATAATTGGCGAGGACCCAGAGAACGAGGCAGATTACCATCCATAAAAAGGGTGGCAGGAGATTGGTGGCTTTGCCGGTAAAGACCTGGGAAAGATCTACGGCCATCGCAGCACCGTAAAAAAGAAATAGGATTGTCGGCGCAAGACATTGTAAAAAATTGGATTTGAATGCGGAAAAATATTCCCGGCAGATATGAGCGGAAGTTTTTGCGTGTTCCCGTGAGATACAATGATAGAGTGCGGTAAAAGAAGCACCAAAAGTTACAAGCGGAATGCTTGTAAATAGAAATAAAAAACCAAGGACAATAAGCTGGCACGCGGTCGTGAGCCAGTCATATAATCTGTTTTGAAAGAAAGAATTCATATCGTAAAACCTCCTGTAATGGAATTGCCTATACTAAAATGGAATGGTTCTGCTAAAACTATAGCTGCCGTTTCAGAAGTTCAGAGTACGAACTTCCGGTATATTTTTTGAAACATTTTCCAAAATAATTGGGGTCCGGGATGCCGACTTCTTTTGCGGTCATATACATAAGCATCCGGGATGCCAGGCATTTTTTTGCTTTTTCCATACGGCAGGTTGTGATATAATCGGAAATGTTTTGTCCGCAGTCAGCTTTAAAACGCCGGCTGAGATAACTTGGATTATAGCCAAATTCCTGTGCAATGGCGGTAAGATTCAAGGATGAATCGTGGTAATTTTCCATAATATATTGTTTGATGCGGTCCATATCGGATGGCATATCTATGGGAGAAGATTGTTCTGCACGAATTGGCTGTGAATCCAGTTCGTGAATTGCTTTTTTGCAAGCCGACTGAATATCAGCACGTACAATCGGTTTTAGCAGATAATCAGTGATTCCAAGGCCGATGCACTGCTTTGCATATTCAAATTCATCAAAAGCGGTTAGTATAATGATCTTCACTCCAGGGTAACGCTTTAATGCAATCTTGGAAAATTCGATGCCGTCCATAAAGGGCATTCGGATATCTACAAAAATAATGTCCGGGTGAAACTTATCAATTGTATTGATGGCTTCGATTCCGCTGGCAGCTTCGCCGGCGATTTCTAACCCCATTTCTTTCCAATTGACAGATGCTTTTAGAAGGCTGCGAAGAGCCTTTTCATCGTCAATGATCATGACACGATACATAAAACTACACGCTCCTTTACATTATAACAAAAATATCTAATAGCCATTTGAAAGTGGCAGTTTCAAAATAATCTCACAATATTCCCCCTCGACGCTGTGTATCTCAAAGACATCTTCCGTTTTATAATAATAACGGATTCTTTCAATGGTTCCCTGAAATCCAAAACTTCGGCTGTCTTTGCCGGAAAATAGAAGTTCCCGCTGGTGTGCGGACATACCGATTCCATTGTCGTAAACGCTAAGAGAAAGAAAATCTTCCTGACGTTTTACCGTGACACGGATAACCCCATGTTCGCCTTTTGGGCGAATTCCGTGATAAATGGAATTTTCTACGAGCGGCTGCAGAATCAGGCGCGGAACACGGATGGAAGACAGACCTTCTTCAATTTCATATTCATCCGTAAAAATATCCTCAAAACGTGTTCTCTGCAGTGTAAGATAACTTTTTACAATTTCTATTTCTTCTCCCAGAGACAAGTCCGTGCTTCCTTTACTTAAGAAACGACGGTAAAAATTTCCAAGAGTTTCCAACATATTATATACTTCATCGGTTCGGTTTTCCAAAGCCATATAACGGATCATATCCAGAGTGTTATACAAAAAGTGGGGCTTCATTTGCTCCTGAAGAGCATCTAATTCAGCCATCCGCAGTGTTTTTTCTTTTTGAAGAAGTTCTTCGATCAATTGATTGATCTCAATCAGCATAGCATTGTAGCTGTTTTTTAAAAGACCGATCTCGTCATCGTTTACATTCATACTAACGCGGTGCAGCCAGCCGTTTTGCACTTCGGCCATACTGTCGACCAAACGCTGGATTGGGTAGATGACATTTTTGGCAATATAAGTATTGATCAGCCACATAAATGCGAGAAGTATAAAAGCGCCGATGATCAAAGCGGCCAGTAATTTGGCAGGGAGCCCGTCTAAAATCCGTACTTCCAGACGGGAAGCAAGGATGAAATGAGAGTCTCCCAATGTGTCGCAGGTAAATATACTTTTGTAAAATAGTTTGTCCGTTTCTTCGCGCGTGTTTTGAAGTAAATTTTCCGGCTTTAAGGAGGAAAATGTGCTTTCATTATCCTTGCAGATTAATCTGCCGGCTGTGTCATAAAGAGCAAAATGGCTGGTTTCGCCGGAAAGCCCTTCATATGCCTGTTCAAAGAAGCGGCTTGGGAGATTGATTGCCAGGATACCGATCGGTTTTTGGGTGTTTATGTCATTGATGACACGGACAAAAGACACCATTTCGCCAATGTTTGAGCGAAAGGCATCGCGAGTGCCTGCTTTAATAACGTAATTTCCCTTTTGAGCCATGACTTCGTCCAGCCATTCTGTTTCAAAAATCTTGCCGGTATTGACATAGGTGATTCCCGGACCGGTGTTAAGGTATTGGCCGTCCATGCGGAGAATCACGACATTGCAGGAAAGATTAAATGTATTTAGAATGTCGTGGATCTCCTGGATAGCATTTCGTGTGCGGGGAGTAGAATTACTCTCTGCAAGCAAAAAAGTGCGTACAGTGCTGCGAAGCATGGTAAGGCGGCTGATGCTGTTAATGGACTTCATGGTGCTGTCCAAGTTATTGGAAATAGCAGTTCGATTACGGATTTCTTTGTCGGCGATCGATTGCTGCATTTGATTTTCCAAAATCAGATAGAAGATACCTGAGCAGAATAAAATGCACACAATCATTGTACAAAGAAACAAAAGCTGAATTTTTTTCCGAAGCCCCAATGACAAAAAACATTTCTTCATAGTGCGTTATATCCCCCAAAATAACTATAATAAATTTATTATAGCACATTTATCCTTTAATTGCACCTGCCATTAAACTTTCTTGAATTTTTTTACTCATAAAGCAGTAAATGATGAGGGTCGGGAACGTGGCAATGACAAGAGCGGCGCCAATCGGTCCCCATTTGGTTGTGTAAGCCCCGGAAAGTGCCTGGATACCTACCGACAATGTACGATATTTACTGTCACTGATGAAAATGACGGCAAACATAAGCTCATTCCACGCTTGTAGAAACGTAAAAATGCCAATGGTAGAAAGTGCCGGTTTCATGAGCGGAAGCACAATGCGGAAGAAAATACCATAGACACCACAGCCGTCGATACAGGCAGACTCTTCAAGTTCACGTGGAATATTTTCAATGAAACTTTGGCAGATCATAATCGCCATCGCCAATGCAAATGCGGTGTAAGGAATTATGAGCGCCTGATAGGAGTTTGTCATCTTTAATTCGCGTAAGATGATAAAAATTGGAAGGATTGCTGCGTGAATCGGTACCGTTAAGCCGAGCATAAAAATGCTGTTGACAAGTTTGCGGCCGCGCCATTCCATGCGGGAAAGTGCATAAGTCGCCATCAGGGAAAAGATGACAGTCAATGCAATCGTAACAAAGGTGACAATGGCACTATTGGCAAAGTAAAGTGCCATATTTCCGGTATCGAGAGCCTCCGAATAGTTACTCCACAGCCATTCTTTTGGCAGGCCGATGATGTTGTCACCAAAGATTTCTTTATTTGTCTTTAGGGAGAAGGTAAACATCCAATACAGCGGAAATAGGTTTACCAATGCCCAAAGAGACAGTAAAATGTACATTACACTGGTTTTTACTTTTTTCATTTAGTCCACCTCCGTTCGAAAACAGCGTTTGATCAGTATTGCGAAAAAGAAGCACAGGAAAATGATAAACATGGCAATCGAGCTTCCGAGTCCATAGCGGCTTCGGTCGAAGATCATGTTAATCATCAAGGTACTTGGTACTTCACTTGCGTGAGCCGGACCGCCGCCGGTCAATACATAGATCAGGTCAAAGGCCTTCAAAGAACCGGTTACCGCAAAGATCACACACATACGCAAAACCGGCTTGATCATAGGAATTGTAATATAACGTGATAATTGGTGGTCATTGGCACCGTCAATCTTAGCTGCTTCACGGATATCCGGTGACAGACTTTTAATGCCTGCGTACATGAGGAGCATGTGGTAGCCGACGTATTGCCAAAGCATCGGGATGAAGCAGGCGGCAAGTGCATATTTTTGGTCGCCGAGCCAGGTCTTGCACCATGTGTCAAGACCGACGGCACGCAAAAAGGAATTGACAATACCGTATTGTGGATTGTATATTTTCATCCACAATTGTCCGATGACGGTTGTGGATAACAAAACCGGAATGAAGAACACCGCCACAAAAAATCGTTCACCCTTGATGCCTTTTGCCAGAGTTAAAGCAAGAAGCAGAGCGAGGGGAAGCTGTATAAAAACCGAAAGTCCGGCAAAAATGAATGCATTTCGCACCGTAGGGCCGAAGCCAAGACTTTTTTCTGTAAATAATTCAATGTAATTTTGTATACCAACAAATGTGCCGGAAGTGATGCCGTCCCAGTCTAAAAGACTATAATATCCTGACATAAAGATTGGTAAGATAATAATGGCTAAAAACAGCAATGCAGAAGGAAAGAGAAAAACGAAGATTGCTGTTTTGTTTTTTCTTACTTTATCCATGAAATCCTCCTTTAAACGAATCGTTATAATGACGAGCGGCTCCCGGACTGCAGCAATGCTGCTGTCTGGGAGCCGCCCGGATCAAACCCCATTCACAAAACTAACGTGTGATTATTTTTTACTTAACTGCTTATCCATGCCGGCAGCAAATTCTTCCGGTTTCAGATCGCCTGCGAAGAGGGACTGAAGAAGTGTCAGATATTCTCCAGCATCATCGGAAGACATCAACGTATCAAACCACAACGTATAGGAAGTTGCTTTTCCGGCAATATCTGCTACCTGCTGTGTTAAGGCAGGGACGGAAGAAGCATCATAATCTACGGTCCAAGCCGGAATTCCGGCACCGCTTAAGTAAGCATATTTGGAAACTCCTCTTGTAATCTCAAAAGCAGCGGCAGCGGCAAGATCTTTGTTCTTCGTGCCGGCGGATACCATCAAAGTATCGGAACCTCCGCCCATGAAGTCGGTTACACTTGCGTTTTCGCTGTTGACAACAGGAATTGGTGCAACAGCGAAGTTATCCGGTTTCTCGGCATCGGTAACGATGGAACCACCCATCCAGCTTCCGGTGAAGTACATTGGAACCTGTTCTGCATAGAAAGAAGCACTTGCTTCATCATTGGAAAGACCGGTTGCACCGTCGATGAAAGCGCCCATATCAACCAATTCTTTGATGCAGTTAGCAGCTTTTACAAAGTCCGGATCGTTGTAGGACTGACCCTGTTTTGTCAAAGCCTTGGTGACTTTGTCTGCTCCGGCAGATTTAAGTGCTAATCCGTCATGAAGCATAGCAAGTACCCAAGTGTCTTTTACACTGGTTCCAATCGGTTTAATGCCTGCATCAATGAATTTCTTGCAGACAGCTTTGAAATCATCCCATGTGGCTGGTACTTCGACACCTTGTTTTTTGAACATTTCTTTGTTGTACCACATTACGGATACCGGTGTACAAGTTACGGAACCATACAATTTGCCATCGTAGATATCGTTGGCAAGAGCAGTTTTGCTGATTTCTTTTTCGTAATTTTTGTAATAATCATCCAGACACATTACTTTTCCGGAAGATACGAATGATTCGGAAAATCCACCCGCCCAGGTAAAGAAAATGTCAGGAAGTTCATTGGCAGCGACAGCCGCTTTGATCTTCGTTTTATAGGATTCATTTTCAAATGTTTCCATATTAATCTTTACACCGGGATGATTTTTCTCAAACTCCTCGATTGCCTGAAGATACGGTTTGTGGAAAGAGTCGCTTTCTGTGGCGATCGTCCACATGGTCAGGGTTGTCTCAGCCCCTGATGAGCTGTCTTTCTCTGAACTGCTGCCACAGCCGGTCAACGCGGACACAGCCATAATGACAGATAAAGCCAGAGGAAGAATTCGTTTTTTAAGTAACATAAAAAACCCTCCTTGTTCAAATAATGATATAGCCATTATAAGGAAAAAGCAAGAGGATTTGAACGGATTAATTTTACTTTAAGGGGTAAAATTTTTACTTTATAAATATTTTAATAAAAATGTAAAATAAAAAGAAAAACTTATACATTGACAAATGAAATAATATAAAGTATAATTGGTATGTTTTTACAAATTATTACAGTAGCAAGGGGCGATAAAAATGAAGAAATATGCTATAGCTATTATAACTGTGTTATTATTGACCTTTTCTAATTGCCCGGATATACACGCTAAATACTTGGTAAATCATGCCAAAGCCGGAAAAAATGCTACATGGAGTCTGGATACAGAAGGTAATATGACTGTTGAAGGAAAAGGTGCTGTCAATATCGGAGGAAAAAAATTTGCTCGATACTGGACAGGAGTGAAAAAAATAGTGATTAATAAAGGAATAACTAATATACAAATGGTTTCTGGGTTTGGCAAAGCAAAATGTATCCAATTACCATCAACAATATCCGATATTGGGATAAGTGCTTTGAGTGATAATGAGTCTTTGAAAAAACTTGTAATTCCACAAAAAGTTAGTGCAATTCACGAAAGAGCGATACAATCTTGTAAAAGCCTTCAAACGATTCAGCTTCCATCAAAACTTAAAACTATAGGTGCGGATGCGTTTAAAAACTGTAAAAGTTTGCAAACATTAAAAATTCCGGATTCGGTTACCCGAATTGGAAAAGGTGCTTTTGACAATTGTAGTTCTTTGGAGACACTTGTGTTACCCAAGCGATTGAAAAAAATGGACGCGGATTTTTCCAAAACCAAAAGCCTTCGCAAAGTGGTAAATCGTTCAAAAAAGACAATACTGCTGGATTCTTGTGATGGAAAGCGTGTATGGACGGTAAATGGAAAAAAGGTTACCAAACTTGCACCCGGTAAGACCGCGGTAACAAAAGGAGTGCGTTATCGATTGACGTATTCTGTAAGGGGTGGTAAAGTTAGTGGAAAACTGCCAAAGTACTATTATTATGGGACTACACCAAAGTTGCCGCAAGTGACAAAAGAAGGGTATGACTTTTTGGGGTGGTACTGGCTTCAGTGTGACAAAAGCGGTATTCCGGAAAAGTTTCCGGCAAAAACTGGGAAAAACATTGAATTAACAGCAATGCTTGTAAAAGTCGATGTTACGCGCTTGTCTGAGACGACGGCGGAGTTTACGGTAAAGGATTCCGTGTCTTGGAGAGAAGAAGATATGAATCCACCGGATGAAGTATTATATGTGCCACAATATTGCATAAGAGTTTACACAGAGCGACCGACAGAACCTTATAAAGGGCGTGACAAAGACTACAAAGCCGCACAATATCTTGAGGTGAATCGTGGTAAGACGGTGCGTTGTGAAGATCTTGCGGCGGATAAAACATATTATTATGAGATTTCCTTCCGATGGTTTTTGCGGGAAGGAGATGATTTTGAATCCTATGGAAGATTTTGTGGATGGCATCAAGAACGAGAGGTGCCGGGAGTGTAAATGAATACATTAAAAAGTTCTGTAGCATTTGTTTGTGCTACAGAACTTTTTTGACATGGTGTAAATTAAGTTATGATATTAACCCATTGATTTTGCGGCGTTGATAAATTCATAGAAAGAAGCTTTCGGATCCGTGATTCCCGTGTCAAAAAGCAATGGGGAGCAGGAAGCACGCCAGGAGATCGTGTCGTATAATCCCCATAAAGTGATGCCGGTTACGCCTTTTGGATTTACATTTTTATCGCGGCTGCGGTTTTTCTCCAAAATCGTTTTCATCAGCTGGCCGACGTATTTGGCTTGGTCGGCATTGGTCTCCTTTTCGTCTGCGTAAGAATAGGAGCCGTTTGTATCGTAGTTGATCGTTACATCTAGTTCTGTAATCTGAACTTCGTAGCCGGCTGCGAGGAATTTTTCCAATGCAGTGCCATAAAGTTCGATCGTAGGCACTTTGATGTCGACATGGCTCTGCATACCGATACCGCCGCAGATTTTTTCCGGTTCATCTTTGTTGATGAAGTTCACAAGATTGAGCGTCTGCTGAATGCCAAAGTAGGTATTGTAGTCGTTGTAGAATAATGTTACTTTATCCTGCACATTATAGGTTTTTAACATTCCATAAGCAAGTTCAAATGCTTTCTTTACATAACTTGGGGTGTCACCGCTGTTTTTATAAATGTTTGTCCAAGTTCTTGTAAATCCCTGGCGGTGCAGGTATTCGTTTACGACGTCCCACGCATAGACGATACTTCCGGCAGAACCGGTAAGTTCTTTTTCTTTCTCCATGACATGAGCCATTACGTTGTGGATGTAGAAATCTTCGCGGGCATCCATCGTCGCCACATTGGTATCTTTGTCGTTTTCGTACTTGTCCGAGAAGAACCAAGCGGGTGTCTGGCTGTGCCATACGAGGGTATGGGCACGCATTTTCAAGCCGTTTTTCGCAGCAACTTCAAGTGCACCATCCACTTCGCGGAAATTCAAGGAAGGAACGGTACTTTCCTTGTAATTATCCGGGATATAGTAGCCTTTTGCCTTTGCCTCTGCGACGGTCATTGTCGTTGGGCGGGAGCCGAGGATGTTATCCGGCTTCATTTCATTTTCAAGGGTAAAACTATTGAATTGGTTTTTTACAAAATTCAATGTTTTTGTATTTTGAAGTTCGCGCTTATATGTAGAACTTCCGTAATTCAGGCAGGTTCCCATGTATGGAATCTGGCTTTCATAGGTTTTCAGGATACTTGGCAGATTCGTGACAACTTTCGGTTTTACTTTCACTTTACAGGAAAGTTTGAACGTCTTTTTGCCCTTTTTTACCTTGCAATTGATTTTGGCGGAACCGTTTCCGACCGCTTTGAATTTGCAGGAAGTTTTTTTCTTTTTTGTAATCTTGCAGACGTTTTTGTCTGAAGAAGACCAGGTGACTTTGCATTTTCCGGCTTTTTTTAAGCGGATGGTCGCAGATTTGTCACGAACCAGTGTCAGTTTCTTTTTTGACAGCACCGGCTTTTTTACCTTAGCGGCATCGACGGAATTCGGTGTGAGAATCGCTGCGCAGAGCGTAAATGCCAGAAGCAGGGCTGCCCCTTTCTTTGTTTTGCTCATAATTTTAATACCTCCAATAAGTAACTTTTTCTCAATTATAGCGAAAAACGATAGAAATTACAAGTCCTGCGCTTCACAAAGAGTTGTGATCTGCTCTTCCATCTCAGCATCGCTGATCATGGTAATACGGCCGTTGTCAAATTGGTCGGTGACCCATTCGTATAATTTTGCTACGAGTGGGTCCTTTTTTGTATATTCTTTTTCACCGCGGCGTGAATACGAATGATTCAGCCAAAATACAATGCCGGCAGTTCCGGAGGTGCTTGTAATGGAAACTTTCGGTGGGCGGTTTAAGATTGATTCCGTGTCAAAAATATTGTAAATTTCCGGATTTTTCATCAGCCCGTCGGCGTGGATGCCGGCACGCGTGAGGTTAAAGTTCTGGCCGGCAAACGGGGTCATCGGCGGGATCGGATAATTCGTATCATTTTCGATGTAACGTGCGATTTCGGTGATGTACTCCGGATGCATACCATTCATTGTTCCACGGAGGGACGCATATTCGAAGATCATTGCCTCAACCGGCACATTTCCGGTACGTTCGCCGATACCGAGCAGGGAGCAGTTGACGGCACTTGCGCCATACATCCAGGCTGTCGTGGCATTGACGACACCTTTGTAGAAATCATTGTGGCCGTGCCATTCGATCATATCCGAAGGCACGCCGGCATAATGCTGCAATCCGTAGATGATGCCGGAAACACTTCGCGGCAGCGCAACGCCGGGATAAGGAACACCGAGACCAAGGGTGTCGCAGGCGCGGATCTTAATCGGAACGCCGCTTTCGCGAGATATTTCCATCAAGCGGCTGGCAAACGGTACGACAAAGCCGTAAAAATCAGCACGCGTAATATCCTCAAAATGGCAGCGTGGGCGAAGTCCGGCTTCGATACAGTCGCTGATGATGCCTATGTATTTGTCGAGAGCCTCTTTTCTGTTAAGACCCATTTTATGGAAAATATGGTAATCCGAGCAGCTGACGAGCACACCGGTTTCTTTTACTCCGATCGAGCGCACCAGCTCAAAATCTTTTTTCGATGCCCGAATCCAAGTGGTAATTTCCGGAAAACGATAACCGAGTTCCATACATTTTTCCAAGGCATCACGGTCTTTTTTCGAATAGACAAAAAATTCGGTCTGGCGTATCATGCCATTGTCGCCGCCGAGCTTGTGAAGCAGTTTGTACAGATGAATCATCTGCTCTGTCGTATACGGAGTACGCGACTGCTGGCCATCGCGGAATGTCGTGTCGGTGATGAAAATGTCATCCGGCATATTCTGCGGCACGCGGCGGTAGTTGAACGCAATTTTAGGCGTTTCATTATAAGGAAACATTTCGTGAAATAACGCAGGTTCTTTTACGTCCTGAAGTTCATAGGAATACGGATCCTGCTCGAGTAAATTGGTTTTTTGGCTTAAATTGATATCTGGCATAATAACCCTCCTGTCTTGCAAATATTATAGAACAGGTGTATATTATATGTAAAATAAATTATTTTGATAGTAATAATCGAAAATGTCGATAAAAGGAGAAGCAGTATGGATATTGAGACAATGAAAACGTTTCTGGTTCTTGCGGATACAAAGAATTTTACGAGGACGGCGCACCAGCTTTTTATCGCGCAGTCGACGGTGACAAACCGCATTTTGGAATTGGAAAAGGAGTTAAATGTAACCTTATTTGAGAGAAATAACCGAAGCGTCGAATTGACGCCGGCGGGCGAGCGGTTTTCGCTGTACGCGGCGAGCGTGATCCGGCTGACGGACACGGCGATGGCAGAGATCAGTTCCATTCATAAGTTTGAAAATACACTGCGTATCGGTTCGTCGGACTCCGTTTACGAAGCACATTTAGCACCGATTATTCAGGCGCATCAAAGAAATCACCCGGAAGATGCCCTCAAAATATCGATCGGATTGTCGAGCCAGCTTTTGGAGCAGCTGCAAAGCGATATTTTTGACGTCGTATTTTCGTATATTCCGCTTCGGAATCCTAAATTTCACTGTGAAATTTACAAAGAAGACCCGATGATCCTTGTCACGGACTGGAATAACCGCAAGTATCAAAAAGGGATCCGGCAGGAAGAACTTTTGCAGGAAAATTATCTGATGTGCAATTTTGCCCTCCAGAATGTCGGCCAGTTTATTCGAAATCTTTTCCCGAAATACCACCAATTTTCGCTGGAAATTGACGACTGTTCGAAAATCATCCCATTTTTGATCGGCCAGCAGAACTACACATTTCTTCCCAAAGATACAGCGGTTTCCTATATAAAAGAGAAGAAACTGCGGGAAGTGGAATTGCTTGATTTTCAGACGCCTGTGATTAATAGTTACATTATTGGCAAAAAAAGCAAAAAAAACTTATGGGAGAGCATGTTTATTGTTGCAAATGCCTATAACCTATGATAAACTTTTATAATATATAGAAATTTAAAGTTACGAAAAAAGGAAAAGTGACTGCGGTCAAAGCGGGAAAAGCCAAAGTAACCGTAACGGAAAAATTGAAAAAGAAAAAGCGCAAAATCGGGGTTGTTACGGTTAAAGTGAAGGCGAAAAAGGCGGTCGAGATTTCACAGTCGGAAAATCATACAGCCGCCGGGGGAAACCCTGGTGGCTGCTTATTTTTAGGGGGGAGATTGTGGTCTGCGAGACGAAAATTATCAACTAGGTCAAGGTGCAAGTCCTAGTTGTGTGGTTTAAAAAGAAAAATCGTTGCTCAGACCAAAAGGAAAGTCCTAGTTGTGTGGTCTGAGGCGAGAAACCGCCGTCTGAACCAAAGGTAAAGTCATTGTTATATGGTTTAAAAAGAGAAATCGTTGTCTGGGTCAAAAGGCAAGTCCTAGTTGTGTGGTCTGAGGCGAGAAAACGCCACCCAGACCAAAGCCACTATCTATCTCCGACCGTTTGTCGCAAAAAACGACCGTTTGTCGCAAATGAGTTGTAATAATATGTAAATGAATGATATGATGAATAAAAAATTCAAAACAAAGGAGATTGATTTATGAAAGTTTTAAGTTTGTTTATAAAGGAAAAGAATATTTCTTATTAACTGGAAAAACGTATAAACTTACTGTTGATGAATTAAAGAAAGCAAAACAAACTGCTAAAAAACAGAATAAAAAATTAAGTCAGGTTATTCCATATTTTTGTACACAAATTGCATGTATAAAATATAATGCTGGTCAGGAAATAGATATAAAGAATTGTGGAAGATTGGTTGGAGTTACGTATTCTAATAAAAAGCGGACTAAATTTGGCAGACTGAATCGGGTAGATATAGGTTTAAAAGATGATAGCCGGATTGTTATTTGGAAACGAAGAAAATCTGATTCGGCAGTCCAGGTATCTACATTTGCGTTTGATAATAAGATTAAACAAAAATTAGTGGAAAAGAAAAAGGTATCTTTTACAAATAAAAAGCTACTTCAGTTTAAAACGTGTTTTACGATGAAAAAAATAGCAGTGGGAAAAAAGTTAAGATTAAAAGGCAATATATATGCGTTATTGACAAATAGGAGGTTGAAATCATGCGAAAGTTAATGTTATTTGTAATGCTTTTTATATTGTTTTGCATTCCTGCAAAAGCATCCTATGCAAAGCCAGATGTGACGAGCGGTAAATGCGGAGAAGATGTCTATTGGAATTATGATGAAGCTACGTTTACGTTAACGATATCTGGAAACGGAAAAATAACTTCCAATCCATGGCGTGATTATTTTGACGAAGGGCAGATTGGGGTGAATCTGGTAATAGAAAAAGGGATTACTTCAATCGGTAAAAACATATTTGTGTTTGAGTGGTTTGGAAATGTAAGTATAGGTCCTGATGTGGTTGAAATTGAACAATCCGCATTTAGTGATACTTATATCGAAAAATTGGAGCTTGGTGATTCCGTAAAAAAAATTGGTGAATCTGCTTTTAATTCCGGTGGCAGATTAAAGGAATTAAATTTAAAAAATGTCGAAGAAGTAGGGGAGTGTGCATTTGAAGGCTTTACACACTTGGAGAAAGTGACTTTTGGTAAAAATCTAAAAAAGATATCAAAAAGTGCTTTTGAAGGATGCCTTTCTTTAAAAGAAGTTGAGTTTCAAGGGGGGCACCCAAGATAGCAAAAAATGCATTTAAAGATGACCGCTTTCTGAAAGTGATTATAAATCATTCGGAAAGCTCCATACCGCTTGGAAAATTAGATAAAGATCTGACTTGGTATCAGGAGGGGAAGAAAGTTACAACGATTTCTCCCGGAAAGACAGCAAAATGTAAAGGACGGCTGTTTAAGGTAAAGTACAAAGATTTGAAAGGAACGTTTGAGGGAAAACTTCCGAAAACTTACCGATATGCAGAGGATAAATACCTGCCGACAAAAGGAAAGCGAAAAGGATATTTTTTCTATGGATGGAGTGATAATGGATATTATTGGCTGAGTGATCTATGTGATCTGCGGGGAAATATTACATTAATGCCAATCTGGATTCGATACAAGGTTAAGAAAATGAATGCTACCACCAGAAGATTTTCTTATTCTATAGAGAAAAAATATGATTATTTCTATAGCAGGACAGCTCAGATTCGTTACTCCGCGGATAAAGGAATGAAAAAAGCAAAAACGCTTTGGTGTGACAATCTTTGGAAAGGAAGTTTTACAATTAAAAATCTGAAAAAGGGAAAGAAATACTATGTACAATTTCGAACCAGAGATGAAGATTCCAAATCGCCATGGAGCAATCCTATTAGGATTTAGGGAAAATCTGTAACATAATTAACAATCACTTCTGCCAACTTCTAGTGCCTTTTTGCAATTGTCAAATGTCCCGAAAAATGCTACACTTAAATCAATAAAGCATTGCGAAATACTATTTGTTGGCAGCAAAACGACAGGGAGGAAAGAATGATAACAATGAATGTATATGCAAAGGAAAACACAGCACCGGTGATCGTGGAGGCAGAAGCGGTTGCGGGATTGCAAAAATTGGCGAGGATTTTCTGCGGTGACATCGAAAAGGTGACCGGACATCAGCCGGAGTGCGTAGAAGGCTGGCAGGAAAATGCGTCAGACCACATCTTGGTGGCGACATGCGGCAGCAGTAAAATATTGGAAGAATTGGAAGCGCAGAAAAAAGTGGAGCTGAGCCAAATTCGAGGCAAAAAAGAAGTGTATGGGATTTTCTGCCTCGAAAATGTGCCGGAACAGGGGAAAAATGTACTTGTGATCGCGGGAAGTGATAAGCGGGGCGCAGCTTACGGGATGTTTTACATTTCTCGGAAAATCGGTGTCTCGCCGTGGGTGTTCTGGGCTGATGCCGTACCGAAAAAGAAAGAAGAAATTGTATTTGATCAAAAGATAGAGACAATTTCCAAAGAGCCAAGTGTGCGCTACCGTGGATTTTTCATTAACGATGAACAGCCGTGTTTCGGAAATTGGGCGAAGGAAAAATTTGGAAGTTCCAAGCCGACACCGGAACTTTACGAACATATTTTTGAATTGTTGCTGCGCTTGAAGGGTAACTATATCTGGCCGGCGATGTGGCGTTCGGATTTTTCGATGGATCATTTTGAAAATGCGCTGCTTGCAGACGAAATGGGAGTGATCGTGGGCGCTTCCCACCATGAGCCGTGCTGCCGTTCCGGCGGAGAATTTCAGGCACTGCGAAAAACGCATCCGGAGTATGGAACAGAGTGGAGTTTTCTGTCGAATGCAGAGGGAATCAGCAAATTCTGGCGCGACGGACTTCTTCGTAATAAAGACTGTGAAAGCCTTATTACAATTGGGATGCGGGGCGAGTTTGATTCCTATTTAATGCCGGAAGATGCGACGTTGGAAGACAATATCAATGTACTGAAAGCGGCGATCACGGAGCAGAAAAAATTGATCGCGGAATGTGTGGAGGCAAAACATCCGCAGCTTCTGGCGATTTATAAAGAGGTAGAGGACTATTACCAAGGGGATGAAAATACTCCGGGATTGAAGGACTGGGATGTTATTCGTGATGATATTATGATGCTTTGCGACGACAATTTTGGGCATGTGAGAACTCTGCCAAATGAAGAGGAACGCAAGCATCCGGGTGGCTTTGGTATGTATTATCATTTTGATTATTATGGTGGCCCGGTATCGTATCTTTGGATCAACTCGACACCGCTTACCAAAATTTGGGAACAGATGACAATGTGTTATGAATACGGCGTCCGCGATGCGTGGATCGTCAACGTCGGCGATATCAAAAATCAGGAATTGCCGCTAAGTTACTTTTTGGATCTTGCCTATGATTTCGACAGCTGGGGAAGTGCGGCACCAAATACGACGCTGCACTATACAAAACAATGGCTGCAGAACCTCGGATTTACCGAAGAAAAATACGAGGGACTTGAGCAGGTAGTGGAGGAATATACACGCTGGAATGGTATGTGCCGGCCGGAAGTTCTTAAAGCCGATACGTATCATGCGGTTCATTATAATGAGGCGGCGAGAATGATCGAGCGTGCCGGCCGCGCGGAAAAAATTGTGACGGAACTCCGCGGAAAGCTTGCCGGTGATCCGCTTGCAGACTGTTTTTACGAGTTGATTTATTATCCGGTCATGGCTTCGGCAAATATTTTAAAAATGAATCTGTATGCGGGGCTGAACCAATTTTATGTCAAACAGAGGAAAAAACTGGGAAATCGTTTTGCACCGAAAGTTCAGCAATGTATTGACAAGGATAAGAAGCTGACAGAAGAATATCATACATTGCTCGGTGGAAAATGGAATCATATGCAGTCGGTATTTCACGTGGGTTACATCGGTTGGAACGACGAAGAATGGCAGTATCCGGACTGCCACATTCTGCATCCGGTCAATGCACCGCGTCTTCTTGTGAGTATTTCAGATGAAGAAAAAACAACCGGCGGCAATCATTGGCGAAGAACGACATTGCCGATAAATCTGGTGTCTCCTATTGCAGCAAGCAAATGCATCGATGTGGCAAATGGTGGAGAAGGGGAACTTTCCTTCCGTATCCGTTGGAGTGATCCTCGTATTCAAATCATCCAAATAGGTGCACAAATAGACACAAAAAAGGTCGGGGAAAACACCTATGAAATCGTTGCAAAGACAGAGGATATCCTGCAATTTCAAGTTAGCTATCAGCCAAATGACGCTGAGTTTGAGACATTTGATACTTCTATTTGTATCTATGCCGACAATGCAGAAGAGACTGCGGAATTATCGGAAAATAATACGCAGGAAACCCGTGTTGATATCGCAGTGCATGCAGAATGTTTGAATCTTTCCGATGTGAAACCGGATACATTGATTGAAAATGATGGCTGTATCTGCGTGGAAGCGATGGATTATGCGGAGGCAAAAAAGACGGAAGAGGCACATTGGCAGCATATTTACGGTTATGGAAAAACCATTGGCAGTTTGAAAGTGGTGCCTTCGACAGCCACTTTTGAAAAGGCGGAAGAGGCACCGAGTGTAACCTACCGCATTTATGCAAAAACAGCAGGAAAATACGAGATGGAACTTTTTACGGCACCAAACAATCCGGTTGTTTATCAAGGAAAAATGTGTGTGGCTTATAAAGTCAACAACGCAGAAACAGAGGAATTAAATACAATTCCGAACGAAGGATTTGTGCCTTGGCTCAGCCACAGCTGGGAGCGCGGTGTCCTTGACCAGATTCATAAAGCAGCCTGCACGGTGGAATTGCAGAAAGGCGAAAATGAAGTGACGATTTTCGCATTGGATCCGGCAGTGGTTCTGGAAAAAGTTGTATTTACAAAAGAAGGCTGTGAGAAGAAGAAATCTTATCTCGGACCGGTGGAAAGTTACCGTGTAGAGTAGAAGGGAAATAAGGCGATACGAAATGAGTTGAGTCATTCCGATGCTGCTTACCTTTGTTTTGCGAAAATTTAAAAGAAATGAAACAACATTATAAACGGAAGGAAAATGATATGAAAAAAGTTTTTTTGGTTATTGCCATAATTGGTATTATTTTGTGTGGATGTGGACGAACTCTGGAGGAAAGCATAAAAACAGAGAGCAGCGCTACACAAAATGATAACGGGGTAAGAATACAAAGTTGTGAGTTGCCGTATGATGGTGACAAGGAGATGTATATAGATAGTGTATACTTACAGGATAAATTACAAGTTTTGAGTCTGGCAATGGAAAATGATGATTTTGTTTTAAAAAGAAGCGTGATGAGTGAAGTTGGGGTGTGGGAGGAGCACAAAGAAGAACTGGATGGGGAAATTAAGAAACACATTGGAATTTCAGATGACGATGTAGCATATATTACCAAAATTCATAAGGAATCGGAAGATACGCTATTTGCTCTTTGGCAACAGTGTAAATTAGTGAATAATGAAGACGATGATAGTTTGACGCGTACCTATATCAAATTTGGAGTCGTGAAGATCGATGTTCAAACCTGGGAAATGAAAATGCTTTGGACAAATGATATGGATGAAAAAGATGCAAATGCAGGAGTGACCGACTTTGGGATAACAGATGTCGGTGATTTTATGTTGTATTTTGGGCAACAGCAAAAAATAGTAAATTATAATAGTCAAGGCGAAGCAAAAGCTGAGTTTGATATGAAAAACTCTTTTAGCGGGGTGGCACAGTTTAATGGAGACGATATTTGGGCTTTGTCAAAGGAAACGAAGGCAATAACTCGGTATAGTTATGCAGAGGGAAAGGTTGAAAAGCAATCAAGTACACCTTTTGAAATGGAAGAAAATGCACAAATGTGGAAGATTTTTGGGGATTTGGATGAAAAACTATATTTCTTTGACAAAGGAGAGTTGTATATAGTCAAGGAATCCAAGGAATTGGAAAAGGTGTTTCCGAATGAAAAGTTACCGGTGGCTTTTACGGACTATGTAAATTCGGATACAGAAAGTAAAAGCTATTTAATTGGACCGAAAGTGATAGACGGGGGAGAAAAGAAAAATGACAATTCGATCCAATTGCAGGTATATGTAATTGTTTAAAATTTAACAATCTATTTGCATTTTCTCTCACAATGTGCTATTCTATACGATGAGCGGTATTCGTAGGAAACTGCATCAGATGATTATGCGTCACCACACCACGGAAGTAAGGAGGCGGTGACATGCAGATAGGTTTTATCGGCGCGGGAAAAGTCGGATGTTCGATCGGAAAATATTTGAAAGAACATGGCAGACCGGTTGCCGGGTACGTTAGCCGACATATCGAAAGCTCGGAATTTGCTGGGACTTTCACAGATACGAAGGCATTTGAAAATTTACAAGAAATGACAGAAAGTTGTGACATTCTGTGCATTACGACGACCGATCGGGAAATCGAAAATGTATGGAACGAGTTGCAAAAACAGGATTTAAAGGACAAAATAATTTGCCATTTTAGTGGCTCATATTCATCTGCGGTTTTTCAAGGAATCGACGAAAAAAAGGCGTTTGCCTGCTCGATTCATCCTATGTGTGCGTTCAGCGACAAATCCACAAGTTACCGACAATTGAATGACGTAGTATTTACAATGGAAGGCGACGACAAAGCACTTGCTGTCATGCGTCCGCTTTTTGAGCAAATGGGAAACCGGGTGCTGCAGATCGATTCGGACAAGAAAGTACTTTATCATTGCAGCGCTTCGCTTGTCAGCAATTTTATGATCGGGCTGTATCAAATGGGACTCGACTGCATGGAAGACTGCGGACTGGCGAAAGAAGAAGCCGAATTGCTGCTTGGTCCTCTGGTGCGCGGAAATATCCATGCGCTGCTTGAAAAAGGACCGGCGCAGGCGCTTTCCGGACCGATTGAGCGAAATGACGTGTCAGTCATTTCCAAACATTTACAGGCGCTCGGCGAAGAAGACGCGCAGTTGTATCGGCTTGTGGGGAAAAAGGTTCTGGAAGTTGCGAAATTGCGCAATCCGGATGAAAATTATGAGGAATTAGAGACACTATTATAGAAAGAAGGAAAACAGCATGAAAAATACAGTATTAACATTTCAGCAGGCAAAGGAAAATGGCGAAAAATTGACAATGTTGACCGCTTATGATTATTCTACGGCAAAATTGATTGACGAAGCAGGCGTAAACAGCATATTGGTCGGTGATTCGCTGGGAAATGTAATCCTTGGATACGAGGACACGATTTCCGTTACGATGGAAGACATGATCCATCACGGCGCAGCGGTAGCGCGTGGGGCTAAAAATGCGCTGGTTGTCATTGATATGCCGTTTATGTCTTATCAGACTTCCGTTTATGATGCCCTTGTCAATGCCGGACGTTTGATGAAAGAAGGACGCGGCGATGCGGTCAAACTGGAAGGCGGCGTGGAAGTATGTCCGCAGATCAAAGCGATCGTAGATGCCGGAATTCCGGTATGTGCACACATTGGTCTGACCCCACAGTCCATCAATGCGTTTGGTGGATTTAAAGTGCAGGGAAAGAGCGAGGCAGCAGCAAAAAAACTTCTGGAAGATGCGAAAGCAGTGGAAGAAGCGGGTGCATTTGCTGTCGTGATCGAAGGTGTGCCGGCGAAGATTGCAGCGCTTATCACGGAGCAGCTTCATATCCCAACTATTGGAATCGGAGCCGGAAAAGATTGTGATGGACAGGTTCTCGTGTATCAGGATATGCTTGGAATGTTCTCTGATTTTACACCAAAATTTGTCAAACGCTATGCGAACATCGGCGAAGTGATGAAGGAAGCATTTCAGAATTACATCAAGGAAGTGCAGGACGGCGTATTTCCGGCAGAAGAAAATACGTACAAAGTGGACGACAGTGTCATTGAGAAACTGTATTGATGAAAATGTGTGGCGAGGGGTGATCGTATGAGAAATATTGGTAAAGCCAAAAAAGAAGATGTGGAAAGCATTTTGAAATTATACAAATCCCAGCTTGGCGAGCCGTTTTGTGCCTGGGATGACGGGTATCCGTGCGAGGAAAACATTGCGGAAGACCTTTCCAGAGAGTCGCTGTTTATTATGAAAGATGGAAACGGCGATATTTTGGCAGCGATTTCAGTGGATCAGGACGAAAATGTCGAAAATCTCACCTGCTGGACCCCGGAATTACAGCCGGGAGCCGAATTGTCGCGGCTTGCGGTGCGACTTGATCTTCAAAATGGAGGCATTGCCCGCGAAATGATTCGTTTTGGAATGGACGAACTGCGGAAACGCGGGAAAAAGAGCATTCATTTTCTTGTAAACAAAGCCAACCAAAAGGCGATACGGTCTTACGCACCATTTCATTTTCACGTCGTCGGCGAATGCGAATTGTATGAGCAGACATTTTTGTGTTATGAAAAAGAATTGTGATGCCAACACGCCGAAAAAAATCTTGCCAACACGCCGAAAAAATTTTTGCCAATACGCCGAAAAAAATCTTGCCAACACGCCGAAAAAGAGGTATGCTATATACGAGGTGAATGATTGTGAGAGAGTATAGAGCAAGAATTGTTGATGAGATTTTAAAAGATAAATTGGAAGCCAAGGGGGCGATTCTTATCGAGGGACCAAAATGGTGCGGAAAAACGACAACAGCATTGCAGGTGGCCAATAGTGTTCTTCGTATGGACGAACCTTCGAAAAGAGAAAGTAATCTGAAAATGTCAGAAATAGATCCGAGCCGTTTATTACAAGGTGTTACGCCGCGATTGATCGATGAATGGCAGATTGCCCCCAAAATATGGGATGCTGTTCGCTATGAAGTGGATTGCAGAGGCGAAGAAGGGCAGTTTATTTTGACTGGATCAGCGGTTCCGGTAGAAACGAAAGAGATTACTCATTCTGGAGCCGGAAGATTTACTTGGCTGACGATGCGTACGATGTCATTATATGAGTCGCAGGAATCTTCAGGGGAAGTAAGTTTAGAAGACTTGTTTGATTCCCCGGATAAAATATCCGGAAGTAATGCACATGATATTGATTCATTGGCGTTCCTTATCTGTCGAGGCGGCTGGCCACATGCAATCGGGATGAAACGCAAGGCAGCATTGTCACAGGCGGAGGATTATTTTGATGCGGTGGTGAAATCAGATATAAACCGGGCAGATGGTGTAAATAAAAATCCAGAGCGAGTAAAGCGGTTGATGCGTTCTTATGCGAGATATCAAGGAGCACAGATAACAGGGACTGCATTGCGTGATGATATATTTGCCAATGAAACAGAGACGATTAGCGAAGATACGGTTCTATCTTATGTGAATGCACTGAAGAAAATTTTTGTGATAGAAGATATGCCTTCGTGGAATCCGAATCTTAGGTCAAAAACAGCGATACGAAGTTCAGATACCCGATATTATGCTGATCCATCCATTGCGACAGCAGCATTGGGCGTAGGACCAAACGATTTGCTCAATGATTTAAACACGTTCGGTCTGCTGTTTGAAACACTCTGTGTTCGGGATTTGCGTGTATATGCAGATGCATTAGGTGGTCAAGTGCTGCATTATCGTGATAAAAGTGGTCTGGAATGTGATACCGTGATCCATTTAAAAAATGGCACATACGGATTGGCAGAAATAAAACTTGGTGGAGATAAATTGATAGAAGAAGGCGCAAAAAATTTGAAGGCGTTGGCTGAGAAAATAGACACTACAAAAATGAAGGCACCGGCATTTATGATGATTGTCATAGGAGTTGGTGATTATGCATACCGCAGACAGGATGGTATTTACATCGTGCCAATCGGCTGCTTAAAAAATTAACTGGTTACCGAACCAAATTGGAGGAAGAAAAATGGAAATTATAACAACGGTAGACGGAGTAAGAAAACAGGTAAAAGAGTGGAGAAAAGAGGGACTTAGTGTAGGACTTGTACCTACGATGGGCTACCTTCACGAAGGACATAAAAGTTTGATCGATAAGGCGGTTGCTGAAAATGACCGCGTGGTTGTCAGCGTATTTGTCAATCCGATCCAGTTTGGACCGACAGAGGATCTGGCAAGTTATCCAAGAGATCTTGACCGCGATGCTGAGCTTTGCGAGAAGGCCGGCGCAAATGTCATTTTCCATCCGGAAGACAGCGAAATGTACTTTGCCGATTTCTGTACTTATGTGGATATGGACGATCTGACCAAGGGACTTTGTGGAAAGACAAGACCGACACATTTCCGCGGAGTATGCACGGTGGTTTCCAAATTGTTCCATATTGTTGCACCGGACCGCGCTTATTTTGGACAGAAAGATGCCCAGCAGTTAGCAGTTATCCGCCGCATGGTGCGCGACCTGAATTTTGACATTGAGATCGTCGGCTGCCCGATCGTGCGTGAGGCAGACGGACTGGCAAAAAGTTCCAGAAACACCTATCTGAGCACAGAAGAAAGAACGGCCGCAACGGTACTCCACAAAGGCTTGACAGCGGGAGAAGAACTTCTCAGATCCGGCGAAAAAAACGCAGCAAAAGTAGTGGCAGAGATTCGCAAAGTTATCGAAAATGAGCCATTGGCGAAGATTGATTATGTCGAATTAGTAGACTGGAATACACTGAAACCGGTAGAAACTGTCAGCGGAGAAGTGCTTTGTGCGGTCGCTGTATACATTGGAAAGACGAGACTGATCGACAACTTTATCCGATAACGGCAACGATTTCGAATTTATGAGAGAGAGAGAAGAGGTTGAACCAAATAGGGACAAAACCTCTTCTTTTTGTACACATATGAGATATTTTTATAGTTAAAAGCGTGTAATAAGTGAAAGGCTTTTCAAATACAACAGAAAGGGGAAACAGATTTGGACAATAACGAATATATCCAAAGCGTAAATGAGTATTCGGATCTCATATACCGAGTTGCGCTGCATGCTTGTGGAAATCAAATGGATGCGGAAGATATGGTGCAAAATGTATTTATCAAATTATTTCAGCATAAAAAGCCGTTTACTTCTGAGGAACACAAGAAAAGCTGGCTTATCCGGGTGACGGTAAATGAATGTCATACGTTATTCCGTTCGGTCTGGAAGAGCAGGGTACAGCCGATGGAACAGATTGAATGCAGTACACAAACGAGTATGGAAGAACCGAGTGATCTGTATGATGCGGTGATGGAACTGCCGGCAAAATACCGGGTTTTGATCGATCTGTACTATTATGAAGATTACTCCGTTAAAGAGATCGCGGATATATTAAAGATGAATGTTTCTACAATTCAGACCCGCCTGATGAGGGCGAGAAAAATGTTAAAAGAAAAACTCGAGGGAGGAATGACTTATGAGAGAAAGAGATTTATTTAAGAAAAATTATCCGGAAATTAAGATGTCGGAAGAGGCAAAACAAAAATTGTTTGACCTGCCGAATGTGGAAAAAAATGGCAGCAAACACAACTTGCGCCGTGCAGCGGTAATTCTATTTGCCATTTGTGCAGTTGGGCTTGGAGGAGTTGGTTATGCAGCATCCAATGGCTACATTTTCAATTCTGCCGGGCATAAATACAAAGCGGAATATTATGTGAATGGCGAGAAAAAGCACGTGGAAAACGAAGTAAAAGAGAATGGCGATTTCAGAATGTCGTATCACGACAAAGATTCGGCATACGAATCTGAGACACAGGGAGATAAGGATCATACGGTAAAGGTGATTGACATAGATTGCAATGGTGAAAATGGAGAAAAACAGTCGCGGACATGGACTTTGGAAATTGACAAAACAGAGTCGGTGGAGGACCAGATTTGGGGAATCCGCAGTCAATTAACACCAGAGCCACAACAGGCAGAAAAAATGTCCGAGGACTTTCTGACAAAACTCCAAAAGACAGCAGATTCGCTTGGTGGTGTCTGGCAGAAGGGAATTAATATGTCGCTTGAGGATTACCGCAAGATCAATCTTGGACATTTGATCATCGTGGAAGATAGGGAGATGGACAACGGAAAGAAGGCCTGGATCTACCTGGATATCGAAGAACCCGCGAAAGCAATGAATTCCCATAAAGTTATAACGGTACAAAGTGTAGTCGGGGAAAAAGCCATTTTTGATGTAAAACTTGGCAACGGAGGATTTGAGGAAATATCACTGCATGAGGGCTGATCTTAACTGCTAATTCCACCGACAAATCTTGACTTTTTTCGTCAAAAACTATATACTGATTTCATGGGTATGTAAAGTAAAGATGAAAGAAGGATCAAGATGAAAAAAGCAACGATAAGATATTGCTGCAACGCCTTGATTATGGGTGTTGCAGTATTTGCGTGCGGAATATTTGCAGAGACTTCGGTGAAAGCGGAAGGGACACCGGAAACGGTTCCCCCGATTGAAAGTGCAGCTCCGCAGGTTACGCCGGAAGTTAGTGCAGTGCCGACAGTTGTTACACCGGCACCGACGGTGACACCGGTCACACCAACGCCGACGCCGCATGTGAAACCATTGAAAAAAGTTACCAAAGTTAAGGCTGTGCGGTATTCGACGACCGCTGTCAAGGTTTCCTGGAAGCAGACGAAGCAGGCAGAATATTATCACGTCTATTATAAATTGGGAAAAAATGGAAAATACAAACTTGCCGGGACGACACAGAACGATCATTTTCTTGTGAAAAAACTGAAGAATAAGAAAACGTATTCATTTTATGTGACGGCGGGAAAAACAAAAAAAGAATCGTCATCGGACAGCCAGCCTTCGGAAAAAAAGAAAATGACGATGAAAAAGTATCAGCGGAAAGTGGTATTTGCCGGAGATTCCATCTGCGAGGGCATTGCTTATGAGGGCGGATTTCCGACGATGCATCTGGACGCAAAGAAAAAAGTAGTTGCTTACCGTGGCCTGAATACCGTGACGTTCCATACCAAAAGGATTTTTAAGGGAAGAACGGGACTGCAGAAGCTGATCGCAGAGAATCCGTACCGCGTTTATATGATGCTTGGAATGAACGAAATTCATTATCGGCCGGCATCGCAGATGATCTCGGAATACAAAGATATGATCGAGGCGATTCAGCAGGCAGATCCGAATACGGATATTGTATTGTGCGCTGTTTCACCTGTCACAAGAGCCGAAAAAGCAAGGCATCCGGGCATGAAACAGATTCCTATTTTTAATCGGCGTCTGAAAAAACTTGCGAAAAAAATGGGATTGAAATATCTCGATTATACAGACTTTTTAAAAGACTCCGGCGGATTTTTGAAAGCCGGATATGCGACAGGCGATGGTTATCATTGGAAGCCGCCTGCGTATGCTAAATTTGGAACGGTAATTGGGAAATATGATAAATCATTGGATCAGTAAAAGGAGATTGAAAAATGACGAAATTCAGAAAAATAATTTGTACTATATTAGCAATGACACTTTTGATCGGACTGGTGGCAGAGCCGGCGCAGGCGAAGCCAAAGGCAAATTGCAAGTCACTCTGCTCTGCGGCATTAAAGGCGACAGGCGGCAGTGCAAATTTGAAATATGCGTCGAAAAGTGCATTGGATTTTGGCGCACTTTCTTCCGCAGCCAGAAAGAAAGTAAAGACAATGCAGTATGTATTTGATGCAAAAGAAGCTTATAGTTTGTGTGTGATGCAAGCAAAAAATGCGTCTCAGGCAAAGAGCCTTCTTGGCACATTGAAGAGCTATAAAAAGAGAAATTGCAAGAGCGATTATCTCAGTGATTATACGGCGGCAGAAAAGCAGGTATTTCAAAATGCAGTTTGCGGTCAAAAAGGGAAGTATGTCTGGTACATTGCCATGTCACCGAAAAAAGATGTGAATATGAAAGGTCAGACTGCTCTTAAGAAGAAGTTATAAGAGGAGTTAAGACATGGTTTTCAGCAGTTTATTGTTTTTGTTCCGCTTCCTGCCGATTGTTCTTTTGGCATACTACATCCTGCCAAAGAAATGCCGGAATTTCGTATTATTTTTGTCGAGTCTTGTTTTTTATGCGTGGGGCGAACCGGTATATGTGGTACTCATCCTGCTTTCTACATGCGTAGACTATGCGGCGGGGCTTGCGGTGCATTATTTTAAAGAAAAGGGGAAAATGAGTGGTGCCAAAGTTATGGTTGCCTGTTCGGCAGTCATAAATCTGGCACTTCTTGGCTTTTTTAAATATGCCGGTTTTTTTCTTCAGATCGTTCATCAATTGACCGGTTTGGCGATGCCTGAGCTGCATCTTGCATTGCCAATCGGTATTTCTTTTTATACCTTTCAGACGATGTCCTATACGATCGATGTGTATCGCGGGGATGCTAAAATGCAAAAGAATTTTATTACGTTTGGAGCCTATGTTGCGCTGTTTCCACAGTTGATCGCGGGGCCGATCGTCCGTTTTAAGGATGTCGCAGAACAATTGGATCATCGAAAAGAGACGATTTCGCAGTTTAGCAAAGGAATCCTTCGATTTATGGTGGGACTCGGAAAGAAAGTGTTGATCGCGAATCAAGTGGGGGCCCTTTGGAGCCAGATTGCGGCGATGCCGGACAGTGAGCTGACGACTGCGATGGCATGGCTTGGTGTAGTGGCGTTTACATTGCAGATTTATTTTGATTTTTCGGGATATTCGGATATGGCAATCGGTTTGGGCGCAATGTTCGGTTTTACCTTTCCGGAAAACTTCAATTATCCATATGAATCAAAAAGCATTACGGAATTCTGGCGCCGCTGGCATATTTCGCTGGGGACGTGGTTCCGGGAATATGTGTATATTCCGCTGGGAGGAAACCGCCATGGTGTCGGACGTCAGATATTAAATCTGGCAATCGTGTGGTTTTTAACCGGATTGTGGCATGGCGCATACTATAATTTCATATTGTGGGGAGTGTACTATGGCGTGCTTCTTGTGCTTGAGAAATTTGTATTAAAAAAGGTGTTAGATAAATTACCTGCGGCGTTTGGACATATTTATACGATGTTATTTGTCATGATTGGATGGAGTTTGTTTTCGTGGCAGGACATGACAGACAGTGCAAATTATATGCGTGCGATGTTTTTCCGGACCGGAGCGGGAGTTGTGAATCAGCAGACGATGTATCTTCTGGTATCCCATGCGGCTTTGCTTGTCATTGCCGTCATCGGATCGCTGTCCGTTGTAAAACGGTTTCTAATTTGCAGAGCTTTCCCCGAAGATACGGCACGTAGAGAGAGTGCAGCAATTCTATTTACTATCGTATTGTTTATTGCCTGCGTCGCATTGCTTGTGAATTCGTCTTACAATCCGTTTTTGTATTTTCGGTTTTAAGGAGGTGGCAAAGTGAAAAAGCTAAAAATATTGTCGATTATTGTCTTTTGTGTTATGCTGTTTGGGGGCGCAGTCATTACGGCGGTTTTACCGAAAAAAGCGTATTCCGATTTGGAAAATAGAAATTTGGAACAGAAACCGCAGCTCACCAAAGAGCAGTTTTTACAGGGAAAATATCAGGAAAAATACGAAGCTTATCTGAGCGACCAGTTTTTCCTGCGGGATCGATGGGTGGATCTGGCGGTGACCCTCCAAAAACAAATGGGAAAAAGGGATATCAACAATGTTTATCTGGGAAAAGAAGGTTATCTTTTAGAAAAAGACGACGAAAATGAGTATGATAAAGAGCAAGTGGAAGAAAATGTAAAAACGTTGTCTTCCTTTCTGAATGATATGTGTGAAATGTTTGGCGAGAAGCAGGTAAGCTGTCTGATGATTCCATCGAAGACACTTGCACTTTCGAAATATTTGCCGGCATATTCGCAGGTTTCCGAGCATACCGAGGTGTTAGATGCATTGCAAAAATCTCTGTCACATCCGGAACGGATGATTTATCTGAAAGATGTTATGCAAAGCCACCAGAATGAATATATCTATTATCGGACCGATCATCATTGGACGACGCTCGGTGCTTATTATGCGTACAAAGAATGGGCAGAAAAGAGCGGACAGGCAGCCGCGAAGCCAATTACGGAGTATACGCAGGAAACGGTATTTGATGATTTTTACGGAACGACATACAATAAAGTACATGTAAATGTCCCAAAAGACCAGGTTACACTTTTTAAAAATGCATCGCAGGAGGCCGTTCACGTCAATATGGATGACGGCGATGTAGAAGCAGACACGTTGTATTTTCCCAAAGAAGCAAAAGAAGGATTTAACCGCTACAATGTATTTTTATCCAAGAATACCTTTCAGATAGAGATAACGACAAAGGCAAAAACCGGAAAAACACTGCTCCTGATCAAGGATTCCTTTGCCAATTGTTTTGTCCCGTTTTTGACGGAAAATTATGACCGAATTATCCTGATCGATTATCGTTATGGGAAACTTCCAATCGGCCAGATTCTTGACAAATACGAGGATATCACAGATGTGCTTGTGATGTTTAATACGGAAAAATTTATGCAGAATACAAAACTCGCCGGCCTTGCAAATGTAGAAAAGAAAAAGCAGACATTGGAAGAGTTTAATCCGGATGATTTTTTGGAATAACTGAAAATTTTGAATAAATGCACGTTTTAGCGAAAAAAGTTTTGAACAAATGCACGTTTTAGCATAAAAAAGTTTTGAACAAATGCACATTTTAGTGTATAATAATTTTGAACAAATGCATTTTTGCGAAAAAAGGGAGGTATGAGTATGTTTTTTAAGCGAAAAGCATATGAAAAACTGCGTGAATGGAAAGAAAAGTATGCAGATTGTTACAGTATCCTGTTGGAAGGTCCCAGACGAGTGGGAAAATCGACGATTGCAGAGCAGTTTGCAAAAAATGAATATGAAACTTATATTTTAATTGATTTTGCCAATATTTCAAATACGTTGCTGGCTTGTTTTGATGATATTAATGACTTGGATGTATTTTTTTTGAGATTGCAGACGGTTACCGGAAAGAAATTAGTGGAGAAAAAGTCGGTTATTATATTTGATGAAATTCAGTTATTTCCGAAAGTAAGGCAGGCGATTAAATATCTGGTAAAAGATGGAAGATATCATTATATTGAAACAGGATCATTGATATCTATTAAAAAGAATGTAAAGAATATTTTGATCCCTTCTGAAGAAATGAAATTGCAGGTTTATCCGATGGATTATGAAGAATTTTTGTGGGCGGCTGAAAATCCGAACTATGAATTACTTCAAAAATTGTATGAGAGAAAAAAAGAAGTAGGGCAGCAGCTGAACCGCAAATTAATGCGGGATTTTCGTATTTACATGGCAGTTGGCGGTATGCCGCAGGCAGTGGATGCCTATGTAAAAGGCAAAAACTTTACGGAAATAGATGCTGTGAAGAGGACAATACTTTCTCTTTATGAAGACGACTTTAAAAAGATTGATGCTTCCGGGAAAATTACGGCAATGTTTCATTCGATACCGGCACAGTTGTCAAAGGATACGAAAAGATATGTAATATCTTCTGCAACCGGCAAACGGAAAAGCAAAAAAGACGAGGAATTATTGTATGATTTAGCGGATTCCAAAACGGTGCTTTTGACCTATAATTCGACAGATCCAAGAGTAAGTTTAGCTATGACAAAAGATTTAAAAAGTTATAAAATGTATCTTTGTGATACAGGCTTATTTGTAACATTGATGTTTATGGATCGGCCGGCAGCAGAAAATGATATTTATGCAAAATTATTATCGGATAAATTACCGGCAAATCTGGGGTATTTATATGAAAATGCGGTTGCACAGATGATAGCAAGTATGGATAGAGAATTGTATTATCATACTTGGAAAAAGAAAGATACTTCCCATTATTATGAGATTGACTTTTTGCTGTCAATAAAAGATAAAATACGGGCATTGGAAATAAAATCATCGGGAACAGGCAAGCATGAGTCCATTTTGAAATTTCGTGAGAAGTATTCAAAAAATGTAAAGGACACTTATATTATATCTCAGAAAGATGTGGGAAAAAAAGGAAATTTAAAATTTCTTCCGGTTTATTTTGTACCATTTTTATTAAGAGATTTTTGAATTTGTAGAGGACGATGATTATGGACAACATACAATTTGACATTGTCAATCAGGATTTGAATCCGACATTTCTCTTTTCTTGTCAGGTTGACCGGAAAGAGAACGAAAATAATTATCATAAGCACGATTTTATTGAGATCGGAATTATACTAAAAGGGAAAGGTATTTATCATCTGAATGATGAATATGTGCCGGTCAAACAGGGAGATGTTCTGATCTTCAATCCGGGAATCGGCCACGAGAGCATTATCCGTGAAGGTGAAGAAGGCCGGCTGGAATATTTTGTCGGACTTACGGATGTATCGTTTTGCAATATGCGCGAAAATCAGATTGAGCTGAAGGACGGTAGCAATGTGCTGCATACTTCCGGGAAAATGAGGCGTGAAATTTTCCAACTTTGTGAGAAAATGGAAAAGGAAAATACTGAGAGAAAACCGGGAAGTTATTTTATGCTGAAGGCGTATTTAACACAGCTTCTGCTGCATATCGTGCGCGAAGAAATAGAACCGGTTCCAGCCATGAAAGGCCGTGAATTCGAGTCTACCGGAAAAAAATACGTCGCTGCTCAGATCGCAGATTATCTCGATGAACATTATGCGGAGAAGATTTCGCTCGATCAGATTGCGGAAAATATGTATCTGAGTCCGTATTATATTTCCAAGATATTTAAGTCGGAAATAGGAGAATCGCCGATTCATTACCTGATCCGCGTGCGACTGGAACATGCCAAAGAACTGCTGGAACAGAAGGAGGATTTTGGCGTCGCGGAGATCGCGGAAAAAGTGGGGTACGACGATGCGTATCATTTTAGTAAATTGTTTAAAAAGACATATGGGATGTCACCATTGAAGTATCGGAATAGAAAGGGGTAAGGGAAATTCCGGGGTTCATAGAACTATTCCGAACTTCCCCGCCCATACATTTCCCTTTTGCAGAATAATACATGTGAACGGACAAGAAAATCCATTTCTTTTCCGTTCGTTTTTTGTATACTATACAAAGACAGACAAAGGAGGCGGTTTTATGCCATTGAAATATCAGGTTCCGGATGATAAAAAAGTCCGTGTTATCGTGGACAGCGATGCGGCGTGCGAGGCGGATGATCCGTTTGCGATCGCACATGCGTTACTGTGCGATAAGTTTATTGTGAAGGCAATTTTTGCGGAACATTTTAACTGCGAAGGAAGTATGAAGCAGAGTTTTGAAGAGATTCAGAGAGTCGTGAAGGCGATGAAAAAAGAAGTTCCGGTTCTTATGGGAGAAATCGGAAAATTGTCAGAAAAAGGAACCGGGGAGATTTCGGAGGCTTCGTCATTTTTGATCCGCGAGGCATTGCGGGAAGATGACAAACCGCTGTATGTTCTCTGCATTGGGGCGATTACGAATATTGCCTCGGCGATACAGGCGTGCCCGGACATTGTTCCGCGTATGACGGTTGTGTGGATCGGGGGACAGAGCCACGAGCACAGCACCGGCGAAGTGCGGGAATTCAATGCCGGAAATGATATCGAGGCCGCCAATCTTGTGCTGGGAAGCGGTGTCCGGTTTTGGCAGATTCCAAACGATGTGTATGGCAGTATGCGCATCAGTCTCGCCGAGATTCAGATGCGGATCGCACCGTGTGGTGAGATTGGGAAGCATTTGTTTGAGCAAATGGAGGCTTATAACCGGTCAGAGCGTGCCGGATGGACCCCGGGCGAGAGCTGGACATTGGGCGATTCGCCGGCGGTAGGTGTTGTCATGGATGAATTTTGCGGAAAATATCACGAGACGGAAGCGCCGCTCATCAACGAAGATACGACCAACCGTTTTGAGAGCGGAAGGCCGAAAATCCGCGTGTATACGTCGATTGATCCGCGTTTTATATTAGAAGATTTTATCGCAAAACTGCAATGTTTTTATGGAGGAGAAGAATCATGAAAAAGATAGATGTAAATACAAAAAACGTGGTAAATTTTACCAATAATACATTTTCCTGTATTGGTACAGGGCGTATGGATCTGGCATTACATAAAGAATATCTGGATCAGCTTGCCCTTGTGCAAAAAGAGATCGGATTTGAGTATATCCGCGGTCATGGATTGTTTTGTAAAGATATGGCAATTTATCAGGAGCGCGAAGAGGCGGACGGAAGTATCGTCGAGGAGTACAATTTTACGTACCTTGATCAGGTGATGGATGCGTACCGGGATCTCAATCTGAAGCCGTTTATCGAGTTGGGATTTATGCCGGAAAAGATGGCAAGTGGCGAAGAAACGGTATTTTATTGGAAGGGAAATATCACGCCGCCGGCAGATTATGACAAATGGACCAGACTTGTGCAGAACACGCTTCGTCATTTGATCCGTCGTTATGGGGAAGAGGAAGTGTTGACATGGCCGATTGAAGTGTGGAATGAGCCGAACCTTGCGGTATTTTGGAAAAATGCGGACAAAGCGGAATATTTCCATCTTTATGAAGTCAGCGTGAAGGCGGTGAAAGAAGTCAATGCGTCGCTGCGTGTCGGAGGACCGGCAATCTGTGGTGTCGATGATGTGGCATGGCTGACCGATTTTCTTGAATTTGTCAAGGAAAAGAAACTGCCGCTAGACTTTGTGACGAGACATCATTATACCAGCGAAGTGCCGGAAAAATGCGGACATTACAGCTATGTTGCATTGCATCAGCCGGAAGAGGCATTTGAGGTGTTGGAAAAGTCCAGAGAAATTGTGGATAACTACGAAGAATTTGCCGGAAAAGAGATTCATATTACCGAGTTTAATACCTCGTATGTGCCAAATGCGCCGGTGCACGATACGTGTTACAATGCGGCTTATGTCGCGCACATGTTGTCAAGGCTGGGCGACTGCCATGCGTCGTATTCGTATTGGACGTTTGGCGACGTGTTTGAGGAATGGGGCGTGCCGTTTACGCCATTTCACGGAGGATTCGGTCTGGTTGCCAACGGCTGCATTCCGAAGCCGACATTTTGGACATTTGCTTTTTATAAGGGCTTGGACGGCGTCTGCATGCACCGCTCGGAGGAAATGCTCGTCGTAAAAAGAGAAGATGGTTCGTATTATGGCGTGGTCTGGAACCCGGATAATGACGGAAACGGTGGCACATTGGAACTTGACATTAATATTGATATGGTAGAAAATGGAAAATATTGTGCAGTGACAAGACTTGTGGATGAAACGCATGGAAATCCGCTGAAAGTCTGGCATGACCTCGGCGAGCCGGCGAATCCGACGCGTGGGGAAAATGCGCTGCTTCGCGAGGCAGCACATCCTTTTGTGGCGACGCGGCAGCTTGAGGCATCAGAAGGTACGTTGACCCTGCCTGTTACATTGGGAAAAAATGGAATCCTTGCATTCGAACTGCACCCGGTGGAATGCAGTCAGGATGCGGGCTATGATTACGAGAAAGTGCTTTCGCAGAAAGTGACTTCCCGATAGAGAGGAGAGACACTATGACACCATTAAAATGGTTTTCCGGATTTTTGAAAAAATACCGGCTGGCGATCGTGATCGGACTCGTGCTGATGACGGTCATTGTCGCATGCGCGATTGTAAATCCGTACATTTCCGGAATGATCGTCGATGATGTGATTCAAGGAGGTGCGTACGACCTTTTGCCGAAATTGATCGGCATTATGCTCGCAGTGACGGCAGTGCGTGCGATCCTTCGTTATGCCACGCAGATGATGTTTGAAACCTGTTCGCAGGGGGTACTTTACCGCATGCGTGACGCGGTGTACCGCAAATTGCTGCAGGAAGATTTTGCCTTTTACAACCGCAACAGGACGGGGGATCTGATGAGCCGCCAGACCGGAGATATGGACGCAATCCGTCATTTTGTTGCCTTTGTCATTTACACGGTATACGAAAATATACTGATGTTTATTTTTGCGCTTGTGATGATATTTATGGTAAATGTGAAGCTGGCGCTCTGCATGATGGCCGTATTGCCATTCTGCTTATTTACTACATATTTACAGTCAAAATATGTAAAGCCAAGATTTCACGAATGCCGCCAGAGTTTTTCCAGCCTCAATGCGTTTGTGCAGGAAAATATCAGCGGAAACCGCGTGGTAAAGGCATTTGCAAAAGAAGAATACGAGAAAGAAAAATTTGAAAAAGAAAACGATAAATATCGCGAGGCGGAGCTTGGCGCCGCTTCGATCTGGTGTCGTTTTGTACCGATTTTTGAGCTGCTTTCCAATCTTTTGATGGTTGTACTTATTTTGTATGGCGGATACCAGGTGATCTGCGGCGAGATGACATTGGGAAATCTTGTCACAGTCAACGGGTATCTGTGGATGCTCTCCAATCCGCTTCGCTTCGCGGGCTGGTGGGTCAATGACGTGCAACGTTTTATCACATCGGTGGAAAAAATATACGACACGTATTCCAAAGAACCCGACGTTAAGAAGCCGAAAAAGGGCATCAAGCGCAAGGAAATGCAGGGAAATATTGAGTTCCGCAATGTTTCTTATGAAGTGGAAGGCGAGGACATTATCCACAATATCAGTTTTTCGGTGGAAAAAGGTCAGACCGTGGGAATCCTTGGTTCTACAGGTGCCGGAAAATCGACAATTATGAATCTTCTTTGTCGTTTTTACGATGTGACGGAAGGAGAAGTTCTGGTCGATGGAATTGATGTAAAAAATTGGGATCTGCATGATCTGCGCGACAATATCGGTATGGCGATGCAGGATGTCTTTTTGTTTTCTGATACGATTGAGGGAAATATTGCCTACGGAAAGCCGGACTGCACTTTTGAAGAGGTCAAAGAGGCAGCGGTTATGTCGGATGCGAATTTGTTTATCAAGGCGATGCCGGACGGCTATGAAACGATTGTCGGCGAGCGTGGAGTAGGACTGAGCGGCGGTCAGAAGCAGCGTATTTCTCTTGCGAGAGCGCTTTTGAAAAAGCCGTCAATTCTGATCCTCGATGATACGACTTCTGCCGTCGATATGGAGACGGAAAGTTATATTCAGGAACAGTTGAAAAAACTTGGCAGAAAACATACCGTGTTTGTCATTGCTTACCGCATTTCTTCGATTAAAGATGCCGATGTGATCTTTGTTATGGACGAAGGGCGGATCGTCGAGCGCGGTAATCACGAGAGCCTTTTGAAGCAGAATGGCTATTATGCAACCGTTTACAAACATCAAAATGGAATGGAGGGATAAAAATGGCGAAGCGAAATACGTTTTCCGAGGATGAAATTTACGAAGAAAAATTTGACATCAATCAGGTAAAGCGCCTGTTTCATTATGTGAAACCATATCGTGCCCAGATTGCGCTGATCGCTGTATTGATGCTGAGTTCCTCCGGACTTTCGATGTTGATTCCGACATTTTTTATGAAAGTGATGGACGACTGTATTCCGATGGGAATGGCTGGAATGAAGCCGATTTTAGGTTACGTTGCCGCAATCCTTCTCATTACGGTGTACGGCATGATCAGCTTAAAATTGAAAATTCGTTATATGAGCCGCATCGGGCAGAATATCGTGCATGAGATACGAAGCGATATTTTTAATCATTTACAGGAATTACCATTTTCGTATTACGATGAAAGACCGCATGGAAAAATCCAAGTTCGAGTGGTAAATTATGTAAATAATCTGAGCGATCTGCTGTCAAATGGTATCATCAATACGATTACGGATCTCTGCAACTTGTTTTTTATCGTAGGTTTTATGATTGCGATCAATGGGAAACTTACGCTGCTTTGTATGTGCGGACTGCCGGTGCTTGTGTTTGTTGTGGTGTTAATTAAGCGCAAACAGCATAAATCCTGGCAGATCCAGTCCAATAAGCAGTCCAACCTGAACGCCTACATCGCCGAGAGTATCAATGGTGTGCGCGTGACGCAGTCGTTTGTACGAGAAGAGGAAAATATTGACATTTTTAATGGGCTGTCACGAAGTTATCGAAAAGCGTGGATGCGCGCAGTACGTTACAATTTCCTGATGTCACCGATGGTGGATATTATTTCCAATATCACGACAGCGTTTATCTACGTACTTGGAATCCAATGGATGTTTCAGCCGGATTCCGGTATTACGGTCGGTGTGTTGGTAGCATTTACCGCGTATATCAGCCGCTTCTGGAACCCGATCAATACGCTGGCATCTTTTTACAATTCGCTCCTCACGGCGATTTCGTATCTGGAGAGAATTTTTGAGACAATTGATGAGCCGGTCGATGTCAAAGACCGTGAAGACGCGGTCCCGATGCCTCCGATCCGTGGAGAAGTCGAGTTTCAGGATGTTACTTTTAGTTACGAACCGGGAGTCGAGATTCTTCAGCATGTAAATCTGAAGGCGGAGCCGGGAAAATGTATCGCGATCGTCGGACCGACAGGAGCCGGAAAGTCGACGATTGTGAATCTTATCAGTCGTTTTTACGATGTGGACAGCGGAAAAGTGCTGATCGATGGCATCGACATCAGCGGCGTGACATTGAAAAGTCTTCGAAGCCAGATGGGAATTATGATGCAGGATAGTTTTATCTTTTCCGGAACTATTATGGACAATATCCGCTATGGCAATCAGGACGCAACGGATGAGGAAGTGATCGAGGCGGCGAAAGTGGTCTGCGCGCATGATTTTATCATGGAAATGGAAAATGGCTACCAGACGGCCGTAAATGAACGGGGAAGCCGTCTTTCCGCCGGACAGCGCCAGTTGATTTCCTTTGCGAGAGCACTTCTTGCGTGTCCGAATATTCTCATCATGGACGAGGCGACATCGAGTATCGATACCGAGACGGAAATCCTTCTGCAAAAAGGCCTAAACCGCCTTCTGGAAGGAAGAACTTCGTTTATTATCGCGCATCGCCTTTCGACGATTAAAAATGCGGACGAAATTTTGTACGTCGACAAAGGCGGCATCGTGGAACGTGGAAATCATGACGAACTGATGGCGAAACGGGGCGAATATTACCGCCTGCAAATGGCGCAGAAGAGTTGAGAGTGTGCTTTAGGGAGTTTTGGTTTGGTGATGACGGGGCGATGAGGAGGGAGAAGGCCTGTCGGCGGGTGTGGTCTGTCGGGACAAGTATGGCGAGTGGGTCAAGAGGCTTGTCGGCGGAGTGTGGTCTGTCGGGGCGAAATCGCTGAGTGGGTCAAGGGGCCAGTCGGCGGAGTGTGGCCTGTCGGGGCGAAATCGCTGAGTGGGTCAAGGGAATTGTCGGCGGTATGTGGCCTGTCGGGGCGAAATCGCTGAGTGGGTCAAGAGAATTGTCGGCGGAGTGTGGTCTGTCGGGGCAAAATCGCTGAGTGAACCAAAGAAACCCCTATTGTATGCCTCAAACGTCGCAAATCACCACTCAGATCAAAATTGCCAAAACTCTCAAAACATGATACACTTACTTTAAGAAAATGCAACGAACAGAAAGGAACCAAAGACACAATGACAGGATATCAGATTTTATGGCTGTTTTTATGCTACTCTTTCGCCGGATGGATATTGGAGACTGTGGTGGCGACACTGCGGCAGCGACGAATTACAAACCGCGGTCTGATTAACGGACCATTTTGTATCATTTACGGAATCAGCGCGGTGTTGATTACGATTACCGTGCAGGAATTGACTGGAGTAGCCTTATTTTTGTTCGCGGCGGTCTATGCTACAGTGGTAGAATGGATTGCCGGACATTTGATTGAAAAAATATATCATGAACGATGGTGGAATTATTCGGATGTAAAATGGAACCTTGGAGGTTACGTTTGCCTTCCTGCATCCATTTTGTGGGGTGCTCTCGGCTTTTTCGCGGTAACAGTAGGAAACCGGCTGCTGCTTGACTTGTTCCGAGTGTGTCCGCTTGTGGTAATGCGCGTGATCCTTTGGGTGATAGCCGGACTGCTTTTGGCAGATGTACTTTTTTCGCTGATCCCAATTTTTTACAAAGGCGAAGGTGTCGAGCTTGTCAAAGAGGCCGATGGAAAATTTATGGAAGTGAGCAAACGTCTGCGCCATTGGATTACCATGCGCATGACCAAACGTATCCGCAAAGCGTATCCAAAATCTGAAAAAGTAGAAAAGATTGAAAAGCGGACAGACGTATTTGCGTATGGCTGCGGATTTTATAAAGTTGTTTTATTGTTTTTTATCGGTTCCTTTTTGGGAGACATTGTGGAGACAATTTTCTGTCGCCTGAAGGCCGGTGTGTGGATGAGCCGAAGCAGTGTCGTCTGGGGACCATTCAGCATCGTATGGGGACTTGCCATCGCAGTGATTACGGCAATGCTTGTCCGCTACAAAGACCGAAGCGACGGATTCCTCTTTACCCTTGGCGTATTTCTTGGGGGTGCGTATGAATATCTTTGCAGCGTATTTACAGAAATTGTATTCGGCAAGGTGTTTTGGGACTACAGCAATATGCCGTTTAACCTTGGCGGTCGTATTAATCTGCTATACTGCCTGTTTTGGGGCATTGCTTCCGTAGTCTGGTTTAAAATTATTTATGTGCGGATTTCCGCTGCTATTGAAAAAATTCCGATTAAGCTCGGAAAGGCCGTGACGTGGGTACTTATCGTATTTATGTGCGTCAATGTGACTGTAACCTGTATGGCGCTTGTCCGTCATGATCAAAGGGCGCACGGCATCCCGGCGCAAAGCGGTTGGCAGCAGTCGATGGATGAGCATTTTGATGATGCCCTGATGGAGAGAATCTATCCCGATGCTCAGCAGACTGATTAAAAATAGGTAACGATTCAGGATCAAAAAAATTTATTTTCCCTCTTGCATTTGCCGAACATATGTGCTATACTAACACAAAACAAACGTTCGATAGTGCAAGGGGGCTTTTTTATGGATCTGTCAGCAGATATTTTTCAAAAACTGGAGATTTTAGCGGATGCAGCGAAGTATGATGTTGCCTGTACTTCGAGCGGGTCAAGTCGAAATGGAAAAAAGGGGATGATGGGAAACGCAGTCGCCGGGGGAATCTGCCATTGTTTTGCGGCGGATGGAAGATGTATTTCCCTGCTCAAAATTTTACAGACAAATGAATGCGTCTATGACTGCAAATACTGCCAGAACCGCTGCTCCAATGATATTCCGCGGGCATCCTTTACGCCGGAAGAAATTGCAGAACTTACGATTTCTTTTTATCGGAGAAATTATATCGAAGGTTTGTTTTTAAGTTCCGGGATACAGAAAAATCCCGATTATACGATGGAGCAGATGTATCAGGTAGTATATCTGCTGCGAAAAAAATATAAATTTAACGGTTATATTCATGTGAAGGCGATTCCGGGGGCAGATCCGCTTTTGATCGAAAAAACGGGATGGCTTGTGGACCGTATGAGTGCAAATCTCGAACTTCCTACAGCAGATGGGTTAAAGATGCTTGCACCGCAGAAATCGCGGAAAAAGATTTTGACACCACTCCGTCAGATTCAGGTGGGACGGCAGGAAAATGCACTTATGCTAAGCGATGGAAGAAAGTCTGCGATGACCTTACTTCCGGATAAAATGCGAAAAGATTTTGCATTGCAGGAGGTAAAAAAAGGGAGTACGTTTGTGCCGGCGGGGCAGAGTACACAGATGATCGTGGGGGCGACCGGGGAAAGCGATTATGAGATTGTTCATGTGGCGGAAGCATTGTATAAAAATTTTGATCTGAAAAGGGTATTTTATTCGGCTTTTGTAAATACGACAGGGGATCCCCTGCTTCCGTTAAGCAAAGAAGGACCGCCGCTTTTGCGGGAACACCGGTTGTATCAGGCAGATTTTCTGCTTCGATTTTATCAGTTTAAGGCAGATGAGATTATTACCGAAGAAAATCCGTTTTTGAATGTGCAGGTAGATCCAAAATGTAATTGGGCATTGAACCATCTTGAATATTTCCCGGTAGAAGTGCAGACGGCGGATTATCATACCTTGCTCCGTATTCCGGGAGTCGGGGTAAAGTCGGCACGGCGCATTATGGCAGCGAGGCGGCTTGGGAAACTGGATTACACTTCTCTTAAGAAATTTGGTGTTGTTTTAAAGCGGGCGATGTACTTTGTTACATGCGGGGGTAAAACCATGGTTCCTCTGCGGATGAATGAGCGCTTTATTCTCACGAATCTTCTTGGCTTGCGGGAACGCCTTCCGGCAGCAGTTACCGGGGAAGACCGCTATGAACAGCTCTCTCTTTTGGATATTTATCCACAGAGAGAGCTGGAAATGGGGCAGCAAAGGAGGAGCAGCTGATGGAAGAAGTATCCGAATTTCGCGGCAGATATGTATATTTGTGTGAAGACAGCACCGAAGGGATTTTTACTGCGGTTTATGATGCTTTTGCAGAAGGACATCGAAAAGAAGACACCGCTCTCTGCCTAAAAGAAAGTAGATATACGACAGAACTTTTTACGACGTATATACCGGTTGAGACAGACATGGAAAAAGCGGCGAAAGTTGCCCGCACGATGCAGAAAAAAGTGTCGTGGCAGGTTTATGATGCCTTACAGATGGCGTCCCTTTCCTATATGCCGGAAAAAGCAGATGTTATCTATCGCGTTATCATTCTTGCACTGCAAATGGGAAATCAAGTGCTGGACCACCTGACAGATCCGAATGTTGCACTGCTGTTTAAAATGGAAAGAAATGCCAATAATGAGATCCTGCATGAACAGGGATTCTTACGATTTGAAGAATTGGCAAGCGGCGTTTTGTTTGCGAGAATTAATCCGAAAAATGCCATCCTGCCTTATCTTGCGTATCATTTTGCGGACCGTTTCCCGGAGGAAAACTGGGTCATTGCAGATACGACACATGGAAGTATGATGATTCATGAACGAGGAAAAGGCTGTTCCTATATTCACGCTAAAGACGAGGATTTTGACCGGCTGTTACTCTTTTATTCGGAAGAAGAGGAAGTTTTCCAAAAACTGTGGAAACGCTATATTGATTCTGTGGGGATCAAGGCCCGCGAAAATATTAGTTTGCAGAACCAGATGCTGCCGCTGCGTTTCCGGAAGTATATGAAAGAGTTTTAAGTTCTTTCAGTTCACGGATCGTAAAGATACCGCAGACGATTCCGGTAGCGGCGTCGGCAATCGGACCGGCATACATGACACCATCGATTCCCATAAAAATAGGGAAAACGATAATGAGTGGAAGTAAGAACAGAATTTGTCTTGTCAAAGACATAAACACACCAAGAGAGGATTTTCCAATGGAATTGAAAAAGTTTGATGTGACCGGCTGAATTCCATTTATTAATGTTAAAAACATATAGATACGGAAGTAGCGTTCCGAAAACTGGAAATACAATTCGCTTCCTTTTCCAAAGACACTGATGATTTGCCTTGGAAATAACTGGAAACATCCGAAGGCGACAAAGGATAATGCCGTTGCGGTGGCAAGGGCGAGCAGATAAGTTTTCCGTACGCGGGTGTACTTTGCGGCTCCGTAATTAAAACCAATGATCGGCTGGATTCCCTGTGAAATGCCGATGACAAAGGACATAAAGATCATGTTTACTTTCGTGATAATACCGGCGCAGGCAAGAGGGATGTCGCCGCCATAAACCGAAAGTGCACCATAATGCGCCAGCGTATTATTCATGACGATCTGTACGACGGTCATAGCAATCTGGTTAAAGCAGGCGCAGGCCCCAAGTTTCATTATATTTGCGACGTGGGATGCCGTGATTCGGAAACTGCACCGTTTCAGATGAATCGTCTTAAAATGAAACATATAACGAAGGCTGATGCAGAAAGAGACGATCTGACCGAGAATCGTAGCCAGTGCAGCACCGGTCATTCCCATATGAAGGGAAAAGATAAAAATCGGGTCGAGAATTGTATTTACGATGGCACCTACCAGCATCGAGATCATCGAATAGCGCGGACTTCCGTCGGCAAGAATCAGTTTACTCATACCGGTGTTCATGATCAGGAAAGGAAATCCGATCGCAGTAATTCGTGTATATTGTTTTGCATAAGGAAGAACCTCTTTAGTTGCTCCGAAAAACGTAAGCATTGGTGTGAGAAAGAGAGTCGTGATGGCAAATAAAGCAATTCCCGATATTGCCATAAGAAGGATGCCACAGCCGGCATAACTTGCAGATTCCTTTTCTCTTCCCGCTCCAAGTTTCAGGGAAACATTGGTGGCACTTCCGATACCAAGCAGAAGTGAAATGGCGGTACAGGTCGTGGAGAGTGGGAAAGCGATGTTGGTCGCGGCATTTCCCAGCATACCGACACCCTGTCCGATAAAAATCTGATCGACGATATTATAAAGAGCCGTTACCAGCATGGAGATCACGCAGGGAATGGCAAATTCGACCAGAAGACGGGATTCTTTTTTGAATCCAAGTGGATTTTGTGTTTCTACAGATGTATTTTTTATATTCATAATTGTGGATAACCTCACTTTGTATAACCCGATAATTGGTATCTTACTACAATTATGTTCGTTTTTCAAGCAATTCATTATGACTTTATACAGTATTTATTGACAAAAGCAGACATTTTTCCTATAATTAGAGGCATATACACAAGGAGGGGATAGAGATGCGTTGTCCAAATTGTAAGACAGAATTGAAGCAGGATGATGTTTACTGTTATCAATGTGGCACAAGAATTAATTGGTTTTGGCGTTTTAAGACACATTTGATCGCGGCGGCGGTTGTTATGATCGTGCTCGCCGGTGGAACGATTACCGGAGTGACTCTTTATAGGAATGGTGCATTTAATGCGAAAAAAGATACGGTGGCAGAGCAGCCGGCGCAGACACAGGCACCATCGAAAAAGGAAAGTAAAACAGAGGATAGTTCTGCACAAACAGCAGCACCGGGCCAGACGACAAAAGATACGGCGGCTTCGGACTTTGTTGCCGTGGATAAGACAAAAGAAATAAAACCAAAACTGAAGGATCTGACGGAGCAGACAGCACCGTTTTTGTCACTGTGCGTTCGCTGGAAAGATTTGGGCGGCGGTAAGTTTACCTGGGATAATCAGGTAGCAACCCAAGCAGTATTGTATGATATACTTTATGGCGATCCGGCGTCGGGTACCGGCGAGATGCATGTAAGAGGTTATGATAACTCTTATGCGGGAATTGCCAAACGTGTGAAAAAAGAGATGAAAGCACGTTATGGAGATGCTTATGCGTTTGATCTAAGTTACGGTGATACCTTCCCATATTATTTGTTCCGCAAGCAGAATAAAAAGATTGAGTACGCCGGCGAAGAACTCCGCTCGGAAAAATGCGATGCCAAAGTTACGAAAGTGACGCAGGTGGCAGCAGACACGTATGAAGCAGAGATTAAGGCGGGGATCGTAAAGACGTACGATCCGTCAAATGGAACATGGAAAAAATTCAAACTTACGATAGTAAAAGATAAAAAGAGCAAATATGGTTACCATATTACCAATGTACAATAAAAGAGAGGATTAAGTGTGACAGAAAAAGAATATTATGAGTCGGAAATTGGTGAAACTTTGACCATCAAACCAGTGAAATAAGGACGTTTTTCAAAAATACAATAGAAAAATTAAAAAAAGTCTTGCATTTGCAGGATTTTTTTTATATAATGAGTTAGTAATAACTAACAAGAGTTACACGCATAATACATAAAGTAGTTGTGCATAATCAAGAGATATGGAGGACTTGATCATGGAAAACGAAAAACGTGAATTTATTATAAAAAAATTGAAAGAAAAGGGATTTCGTATTACCAGACAGCGAAGAATGCTTTTGGATGTCATTCTTGCCAATGAGTGTTCCAGCTGCAAAGAAATCTTTTTTGAAGCATCACGCCGTGACAATGGGATCGGAACCGCGACGGTATACCGCATGGTAAACTTGCTGGAAGAGATTGGGGCAATTGACCGCAAAAATATGTATAAAATCTCCTATCCCAACAATTGTTCGCTGGAAGAGGCGTGTATCGTAGAACTGAGTGATGATTCGACGTGTCGACTGTCAGCGAAAAGGTGGAACGAGGTGCTGCACGCCGGACTTGAGGCATGTGGATATCTGCAGGGACGCGAAGTCACAGGAATCATTTTACATCCTTGCAGCTGTGAGCAGGAGGGATTAGGTCATGCCGTATGAACAGATGAAAGAATATCACAGCAGAGGAATTAAAGAATCCGTCAATATACTGATGGCGATGCATTGCGGGCCGATGCTGCGCGGACTTCGAAATGAAGTGATCTTGTCTGTGGAAAATCGGTTGATGAAAGAGATGATATGCCAATTACAAGAGACACCGTATGGTTATCTGATCTTAAACCGGGGAAAGAAAAAATGTCTTGTCATGTTGTACCACATCGAAAGATTTTGCCGGTATATTTTGCAAAAAGAGATTATAAAGGCGTTGGATGTATTTGGCTACGAATTGTCGGAAGAAAAAAGTCCGGAGGAAAACATGATACGAGCGCTGTTTGGGATTGCACAGGCGATGTCTGAATATTACGCTGGAAGAGCCGGGTTCCCACATGAATTGGGATACATTTTGGAATATCCACTGCGCGATGTAGAAATGTACATTAAAAATCAGGGGCAGAACTCCTTGATGACCGGATACTGGAAAGTATACGACAACTTGGAAAAAGCGAAGGAGACCTTTAAGAAGTATGATCAGGTGAGAGAACAAGCGATTGCGGATGTTATGGCTGGCAAAATGTTTTACGAGCTTGCTGTATAATCATAAATGAAATGTGCAATGCACAGAAAATGGAGGTAAAAAGATGAGCAAAGTTAGTATTGTTTACTGGAGTGGAACTGGAAATACACAAAAAATGGCAGAGGCTGTTGCAGAAGGTGTAAAAGAAGCCGGAGCAGAGGCAGATTTGAAATTTGTATCTGCTGCAACAGTAGATGAACTTGCTGCTGAACCGGCATTTGCCCTTGGCTGCCCTTCCATGGGAGCAGAGGAACTGGAAGATGCTGAAATGGAGCCATTCATGGCTGAATTGGAAAGCAAGATTTCCGGGAAAAAGATCGCTTTATTCGGTTCTTACGGATGGGGCGGCGGTGAATGGATGCGTGACTGGGAAGCACGTATTCAGAGTGCCGGCGCAACCGTTGTAAACGGAGAAGGCATCATAGTAAACGGAGAGCCTGACGATGATATCATCGAAGAATTAAAGGCTCTTGGAAAGGCATTGGTATAAATCTCCTTTCATTGACGCTTCAGATTCAGCGTCACATTGATTCTGAAGCGTTACCATTTTGATAGAATCCAAAGCAGAAAATCCGATTATGAGTATAGCAACTTCTGGCACCTATCACTGCGGCACTTCGAAAGAAGCTGCGTCAGAAGACTCAAAATCGGATTTTTTGACACCTTTTATCTTGTTTCGATATTTCCCGAAAACGCTCTTTACGGTATAATTAAAATAGTAAAAAAAACGGAGGGAAGGAAAATAAATGAATCGACAGAGCAAAGGTATTTCATTAAAAAAGATAAACGTGACAGATCGCTTTTTGAAACGTGAGATGGAACTCGCGAGGACAGAAGTGATCCCGTATCAATGGGAGGCACTCAATGACAACGTCGAGGGGGCAGAACCGAGTTTCTGCATGCGGAATTTCAAACTGGCGGCAAAACTCGGTGAAAAACGGAGAGCCTTGGGGCAGGAAAGTCTGCCGGTATGGACGACGGAGGAGTTTAATCTCGTGCCGGAAAAAGGAAAACCGATGGAAGACCGGTTTTATGGATTTGTATTTCAGGATACCGATTTTTCCAAATGGATCGAGGCGGTCGGCTATTCTTTGGCGGCGCACCCGGATCCGGAACTTGAAAAATTGGCGGACCACGCGATTGACATTGTGTGTGCGGCACAGTACGAGGATGGGTATCTTGACACATTTTATATTATCAATGATCCGTCCAAGCGGCTTACCAACCTGCGTGACCACCACGAATTGTATTGTTTTGGGCATCTGACAGAGGGTGCGGTCGCTTATTATGAGGGAACGGGTAAAGACAAATTATTGAAAGCGGCGATGCGGTTTGCGGACTATGTCGAAGCGCATTTTGGAGAAGAGCCGGAAAAATGCAAAGGCTATCCGGGGCACGAGATCGCGGAGATGGCATTGGGGAGATTGTATGAACTTACGGACGAAGACCGCTATCTGAAGCTGGCAGCATTTTTTGTAAATGAGCGTGGCAAAAAGCCGTATTATTTTGACAAAGAACATGGAATTGTGAGAAATCCGGGCGAGGACAATGATGATTACTATCATCAGGCACACCTTCCGGTGCGTGAGCAGAAAGAGGCAGTCGGACATGCGGTGCGTGCTGTTTATCTCTATACGGGGATGGCAATTATTGCCAAATATACAAACGATGAATCATTGAAATCTGCCTGCGAGCGATTGTGGGACAGTATGACAAATGAAAAAATGTATGTCACCGGCGGAATCGGCGGCACACCGGAAGGCGAGGCATTTTCTTATCCATTTCATCTGCCGAACGACCGCATGTATAACGAGAGCTGTGCGGCAATCGGGCTGGCATTTTTTGCTAGAAGAATGCTGGAAATGTCCCCGAAAAATAAGTATGCCGACGCAATGGAGCGTGCGATATATAATACAGTTTTGGGCGGGATGGCGTTGGACGGAAAAAGTTTCTTTTATGTGAATCCGATGGAGGCTTATCCGGAGGGAATCCATCACGATGCGCAGTTAAAGCATGTGGTACTTCCGCGGCAAAAATGGTTTGGGTGCGCTTGCTGTCCACCAAATATCAATCGTATTTTGAACTCGGTGGCGCAGTACGCGTACAGCGAAAACGAAGACACACTGTTTATGCATTTGTATTGCGGAGCGGATATTGACACCGAATTTTCGGGGAAAAAAGTAAAGGTACGGGTGATATCTGCGTATCCATGGGAGGAAAATGTTCAGATTGCATTTGAGATGAAAGAGGCGGTGCCTTTTACGTATGCGGTTCGTCTGCCGAGCTGGTGTCCGGAAACACAAGTGCTTGTAAATGGAGAGAAAGCCGATGGAGAAGAAAAAGACGGCTATTTATACATTTCCAGAAAATGGGAAAATGGAGACCGTATAGAATGCACATTCCCGATGAAAGCGACGTATTATCAGGCAGATACCAGAGTGCGTGATGACATCGGGAAAGCAGTGCTGATGCGAGGGCCGATCGTGTATTGCGTAGAAGAAGCCGATAACGGAAAAGAATTGTCACTTCTCCAAGTCAATGCCTCTTATGAACCTCAAATCATCGATGAAAAATGGAATCTTGCCGGGGCAGAGGATGTCGTTCGGCTGCGAGGCAGAGGACGTCGGATCCTTCCGCAGGAAGGGAAACTGTATCAGCCATTTTGCGGTTACCGATATGAAGAGACAGATATTACATTTGTTCCGTATTATACCTGGTGTAACCGCGGTGTCGGCGAGATGAAAGTCTTTTTACCGGTCGCCGGTATCTGAAAAACGAGTACGCATGGCATGGCCGGATTTGCATCGGTAATCTCCGGGAGTCTGGCCGGTAATGCGTTTAAATGTCCGTGAAAAATTGTGGTTGTCGGAAAAACCAAGCTGGTATGCGATTTCCGTGATGCTCAATGGAGAGCCGGAAAGCAGTTCTTTGGCGGCTTCCATCTGTTGAATGTTAATGTATGTCTTTAAGTGCATTCCCATTATTTTCGAAAAAATACCGGAAAGATGGCGCGGGGAATATTGAAGGTACGAGGCAATTTCCTGAACTTTTATGCCGTGATCGCGGTTCCAGTGCACATAGGTCTTGATTTTTTCACAAAGTTCGATATTGTGGCGCGAAAAACCTTCTGCACTTTGTTCATTTTGCAGAACCTTTCGGTTTAGATAAAGCTGATTGTGAAGTTCAAGCAGCAGAGCGCTCAGTAAAAAAGAAGATTGCGTCAGATTAACACAAGTTTGTTCATTGTGGTAAATCTGAGATAAAAGCGCCTGAACCTTGGAAAAATCTGGTATTTTCGCTTGCGCTGGGAGCGGGAAAACGGCGGTTTCTGATGGGCAGGTGATATCCGGCAGACGGAAATGGAGCCAATGAAAGGCACAGCAGGAAGGCTTCCATCCGTATTGGTGGCGGCAGGGTGCCATCAGGATATATTCTCCCTTAGAAACCGTATATTTTCCAAATTCATCGGCGATGTAGAGAACGCCCTCATCGATAATCATTAATTCATATTCATGCAATGCCCGGCTGTAGTGAATCCAATCCGGAGACATCGTCGCTTCTTTGCCAAGCCATAAAAAATCAAGTGCTGTCCGGCTGGGAATCTGAAACATAAGTATCCCCCTTTCTTTTTATTTACGAATGATTGTAACTATTCAGCTTCCTTCCACACATTCATTATAGCGGAAAGCAAATTTGTGTCAAGTTTTGGCGTTTTATCTTGAAAAGAAAACATTAATATGTTATAATCTCCCTATAAATAAAATGTGAATGGAGAATAAAATGAGCGGAATCGTTTGGGTGATAACGGCAAGCATTGTTTTTATATGCATTGCCGTTGTTGCTATTTTTTATAAATTGACAAAATTGCAGGAAGAGACGCGGGAAGCATATCTTAAATTCGATAGTTACCGCATGGAAAAATGGAACATGGTAAAAAGGCTTGCCGAGTATGTGGAGAGTTATCATGAAGAGGAAAAGACTTTTGCGGAAGCCCATGTTGTTTTGGATCAAGATTATATGGTAATGGGAGAAGAAGAGAAGAGTATTTTGTACCATAAGATGGAGGAAATTCTTGGAAATCTCATCGAGGAGATCAAAAAACATGGTAATCTTCAATGTGAAGAGAAGATTCGAAATATCTGCTTGAAATTAAAAGATGAGTCATACCGCTATCATGAAGCAGAAGCAGAATATAACAACTGTGTGAACCGGTATAACGGGCAGATTGAAAAAGTGCCGGATAAGTATGTTGCCGGGATATTTGGATTAAAAAAGCAAAAAAAATTATAATGAAGAGGTGCTTGAATGAAAAAACATTGTGTAAGATATGGTTATGTAATAAGCTTAATCCTGCTTGTTTTTATGACAATCTTTTTCAGTGTGCGTTCATATCATTTGGGGAAATATGAAGGGGCGTTCAGCCAGTCAGAAGTAACGGTTCTCAATGATGTTTGGACAAAGACGCCGGATGTTAGTGAATCCGGGGATAAGGATTCTTATCTGGTATATTCCTATACGATAAAAAATGAAGAGCCTCGTCACCAGGTTCTTGCTATCGAAAGTTATTGGACGATGATGGAAGTATTTGTCGGCGAAAATAAAGTGTTCGAGTGTAAGGATGACAAGCGTAACAGAGGAATTATCGTGCGTTGGATCGACCTTCCGGATGACATTGCCGGAAAAACGATACGCATTCGTACATTAAATGATGAAAAGGCTTTGAATCTGAAATTAATTGGAACATGCTGTCTGGGGCAGAAAGATGCGATATTAACACGTATGCTTCTTAGAAATGTGTACGTTGTGATATTTGCCATCATTACATTTTTGACATCGGTTACTTTGTTTTTTACAGTGATTCTTTTTCGCAAGAAAATACCGGCTGTATTAGTGGCTGCATTTACGAATTTAGGCTTGTTTATCCTGACGGCAGGAGTATGGATCGTTGTAAATTCCAGGTTGCTGCAGTTTTTTACCGGTCATGCTGTTGTGATTTCACTGGTGTATTTTCTTAGCCTGTATCTGATGCCGGTATTCTGCCTGATGTTTATGAAAGAAATGCTCAGCAAGAACTATCCGGTGCTTGGATATCTGGCATTTGGCTTTGAATTGCTTCTTGCCGTGTCTGTGCTTATTAATAAAACCGTAGGTATTCCAATGTACCGCCTGGTGTATGCAGAACATGCGCTGGCTATTGTTTCCATCGGGGTTGTCATAAAATATGCGATTCAGGAATTGCAGATGTATCAAAAAAAATTGCTGCGGACGCTGGTAAAAGGGATTGGACTTCTCTTTGTATTTTCCTTTATTGCGATTGTCGAATTTCACATTGACCATGACTCAGGATATGCCATCTGGTTTTGTCTGGGTATGCTCATTTTTATCGTTGTAATGTGGCGAGTGGGAATTTCCGGGTTGTTTTATCGTGTTGAAATGGATCGCCAAATAGCAGAAAATAAAAAGACAGAACAGTTTGACCCACTTTCCGGGATGGAAAATGGGGAAGCGTTCCAAAGATTTCGAAATGCGGAGGAGGCATCCGGGGAACTGACTTATGTTCGATTTGTAATTGAAAATGATATAGATTACGCGCAAAAGGAAGCATGGAGATATGAGCAGCTGATTTTTGATGTGTCGGATTCCATTCAAACGATATTTGGATCTCGTGGAAAATGTTATCGTCTCAATGACAGGGAATTTATGGTTGTTCTTAAATATGTTAAAACTGTTCAGGTAGAAGAGTGCCTGAAAAATATAGAAGCCATCATACATAATAAAAACCGTTATCGAAGAGAACCGGTTAAAATGCGTTATGCATTTGCACAGATGCCGCAGGAATGCGACGAAGAGATCGAATTGTATGACTTGGTAGAAGAAAGAGTGCATATATAAAGGGGAAGGATTCCTGCCCCGAAAAAAGAGATTCCGAAAACGGAATCTCTTTTTAAGTAACTATTTGATATTATTATAAAGGTTTCGCAAATAGCGATTTGAACAAGTGACATCATAGTATAAGTAAAGGGAAAAGTCAATACTGGGAGAACAAGAACTAATAACTATAAATTATTAAATAAAAAACATTATTAAACGAAGTTAAAGAAGAGTTTTGATTTATTTAATAAAGTGCCTATGGACGAAATGCGAAAATCATGTTATACTAAGGCAGTGAATAAAAACGAAGGAATGTAACGATTGCGTTGCAAAGAAAATAAGAGGGCGTCAGATATGAAAAACGATCAATTAGATGCAATTGATAAAAAGATATTGACAATTTTACAAAAAGATGCTAGAACACCTGTAAAGGATATTGCGCAGGAAGTTTTCCTGACCGCACCTGCCGTGTCTGCGAGGATCAATCACCTCGTGAAGCAGAATTATATCACCGGATTTCATGCCAGTCTGAATCCGGAACTGCTGGGATATCACATTAAAGCATTCATTAATCTTGAAGTTGCGCCGAAAGATAAAAAGGAATTTTATCCTTATATTGAAAATTGGCCGAATGTCGTTGAGTGTAATTGTGTGACAGGTGATTATTCGATGCTTTTGGAAGTGCAGTTTAGGAGCACGGACGAGCTTGACCAGTTTATCGGAGAACTGCAGGTGTATGGAAGAACGAAGACACTGATTGTGTTCTCTACATCAGTAGAACACCGTGAGGTGGCAGTACAGTAACGTTGAGTTGAAGAGAAAGAAGGATACAGTATTATGAATATTTCGATGTTGAAAGGGAAAATTCATCGTGCAACAGTAGTACAGGCAGAATTAAATTATGTAGGAAGTATTACGGTAGATCCCGTTTTGATGGAGGCTGCCGGTATTTTGGAATATGAAAAAGTACAGATTGTCGACGTGGAAAATGGAAGCCGTTTTGAGACGTACACGATCGCGGGCGAAGAAAACTCCGGCATGATCTGCCTCAATGGGGCAGCAGCGCGCATGGTGCAGGTCGGCGACCATATCATTTTGATGGCATACGCGGATATGACTCCGGAAGAAGCAAAGACGCACAAGCCGAAAGTCGTTTTTGTGGATGACGACAATAAGATCAAACAGATCTCGATGTATGAAAAACACGGACAATTGATGTAGACAGGAGGCCGTTATGTTAAAAGGAAAAACGGTGGTTCTCGGCGTGACCGGAAGTATCGCTGCTTACAAAATGGCAAATCTTACCAGCATGCTGACAAAACTACACTGTGATGTGCATGTAATTATGACAAAAAATGCGACCAATATTATCAATCCGATCACATTTGAGACGCTGACGGCGCACAAATGTCTCGTGGATACATTTGACCGCAATTTCAATTACAATATCGAGCATGTGGCACTCGGCGAAAAAGCCGATGTGGTTCTTGTGGCACCGGCATCTGCCAATGTTATCGGAAAAATGGCAGCAGGAATTGCAGATGATATGCTTACGACGACGATTCTTGCCTGCAAATGCAAGAAAATCGTGGCACCGGCGATGAATACCAATATGTACGAAAATCCAGTCGTACAGGCAAATTTGAAGAAATTAAAGGGATTTGGCATGGAAGTGATTGAGCCGGCATCCGGTATGCTTGCGTGCCGCGTGGAAGGCAAAGGAAAACTTCCTTCCGAAGAGGTCCTTTTGGAATATATATTGCGCGAAATCCAGTTTGAGAAAGACATGATAGGAAAGAAAGTGCTCGTGACAGCGGGCGCGACGCAGGAAGCGATTGATCCGGTGCGCTATATCACCAATCATTCTACGGGAAAGATGGGATATGCACTGGCAAAAATTGCCATGAGAAGAGGCGCGGATGTGACGCTGATAACAGCTCCGACGAATCTCCAGGCACCGTTGTTTGCCGATGTCGTGCCTGTCGTAAGTGCGCAGGAAATGTTTGATGAAGTCAAAGAACGTGCACCGCAGATGGACATTATTATCAAAGCGGCAGCAGTCGCAGATTATACGCCGGTTTCCGTAAGCGATGAGAAAATCAAGAAAAAGGACGGCGACCTGTCGCTGCCGATGAGGCGGACGACGGATATCCTTGCGTATCTTGGAGAACACCGCAAGCCGGGTCAGTTTATCTGTGGATTTTCGATGGAAACGGAAAATCTGGTAGAAAATTCGAAAAAGAAATTACAGAAGAAAAATGCAGATTTGATCGTTGCCAATAACCTGCGCGATGAGGGCGCGGGATTTGGAACCGATACCAATGTGGTTACCCTTGTGATGGAAGAAGGAATCGTAGAACTTCCTTGTATGTCCAAAGAACAAGTGGCAGAGGCGGTATTGGATGCGATCCAGAACGCATAAGATGCAATAAAATGATTATAAAAGGAAAATGGGCAGCCTTGCGGCTGCCCATTTTCGTGAGAAAAGTAATATAAAGTTATTATGCTTTACAAAGCTTAATCTGGACGTCATGTGTCAGTACATCGGTGTAGCTGAAAGATACTGTCTGAAACGTATCTTCAAATCCATTTTTAACGGAAATCAAAAATATACTGGGATACGTATCCGTAATGATTCCCTCTGTAACATCTACGCGGTGTCTGCCAAGGTTGGAACGAATCACCACTTTGCTACCGATGTGTTTGCTTACGGCTCTTCTTACAGAACCTACATCTGCCTTAATCATAATCAACCGGCCTTTCCCCTGCTTGCACAGGAACTCTTTAATCAATAAATATCCCAAGTGTATAACCACGATATATAGAAATACATGTTCATTGTACTACATAATATTGTGCTTGTCAAGTCTCCTAACACTATTATATGCCAAAAATTAGGAAATATGCATAAAAAAGGTTTTCTTTTCATAAAGGCAAATGGCATATTTCCGGGACGTCGTGAATAGGTATAAAAAAGAGAGAAAAACTTTGGACAGTGGAGGGGCTATGGAACTTATAAAACAAAAGGTTCATATGAACCATTGTAACAGTAGAAAAGAAGTTACGACGACAATAGATACCGATTACAATGTGCCGGATATCAAGCCGGATGCGCGGAGTATCATGCAGGAAAAGGGAAATGTAGTCATCGAGGAAATGCATCTGCGGGATGGCGAACTGGAAATCCGCGGAGCCTTGCATTTTACTGTGTTGTATGCGGGAGAGGAGGACGTTCCGGTATGCGATCTCGCCGGCAATACGCCATTTTACGAAACGGTGAAAATGGACTGCGAGGGTGTGCAGGAGGAAGAAATTTCCATTCAGGCAAGCATTGAAGATTTTCGCGCCGATTTGATCAACTCACGAAAACTGGGGATTCGTGCCGTAATCGTTTTTTCTGTGGCAGCGGAGACGATTTACGACGGAGAAGGTGCGGTGGATGTTGTGGCAGAAGACGATGTGTATACGAAGAAAAAGACGATGGACATCACAAAACTGCTTTTGACCAAAAAAGATACGCTGCGTGTGCGTGACGAGTGCCGGCTGCCGGGAACCAAAGATACGATCGGGCGCATTTTATATGAAGATGTGTCGCTCAATGAAATCGAGACAAGATGCGAAGAGGATAAAATGATCGTGACGGGAGAAGTGGATATTTTTGTGCTGTATCTCAATGCGGAAGAGCCGGCCGGCCTTGGATATCACGAATGTCAGGTGCCGGTTCAGGGAGAAATTCCGTGCGGAGGCTGCGACGAAACCAGTGTCCTTCAGGTCAAATCGCACATTCACAGCTATGAAATGGAAGTAAAGCCGGATGAAGACGGCGAAGACCGGATTTTGGATGCAGAAGTGGTCATTGCGTTCGCCATCTCGGCATACGGACAGGAACAAATGGAAGCTTTGACAGATTTTTACTCCACCTCAAAACGGTGTACTCCGGTATACGAAATGTCGTATTTTGAAAATCTGTTATTGAAAAATAAAAATAAGTCGCGCGTTGATGGAAAAATTTTACTGGATGAGAGCCGGCAGCCGCTTCAGATCTGGAAAGTAAACGGTGAAGCGCGTGTGGACGAAAAGCGTGTAGGAAAAGACAGCGTGGTGGTAGAAGGGATTTTGGATATCAATATATTGTATCAGTCTTCGGATGCGCAGGCACCTCTGGCGGCGGCCAAGGGAATGCTGCCGTTTGAGCAGGAAGTGCAGATTCCGGGAGTCAGCAAAGACAGTGACATTCGTCTCGATGTCAGTGTAGAGCAGATCAGCGGGACGCTTCTGGGAGAAAATGAAGCGGACATTAAGGCGGTGCTTGTCCTCGATGTACTTGCGTTTGAAAATCACGAGGAGCCGATTATCTCGGGCGTGGAAGAACAGGAGATGGATATGGCGGCGCGTGCCAAAGAGCCGGGGATGGTCGGTTATGTGGTAAAGCCGGGCGAGCAGCTGTGGGATATCGCCAAACAATTTTACACGACGAGCGATGCCATCGCCGAGACCAATCAATTAGAGGAAGAAACGCTTACGCCGGGCCAGATTCTCCTTATTGTGAAAGAGATGGAGCAGGCAGGATAACAACCATGAAAACTAGCAAGGAGCTGACAGGGAAACGGGGTTACCGCAATCCTATCAGCTCCTTTGCTGAGAGTTGAAGTATGAAAATAATACAAAAATTAATTGTTGTCCAATATATATTTTTTGATTGCCTCAAAACTTTCTTTGCTGATGTCATGCTCCATCCGGCAGGCGTCTTCTGCCGCAACATTTTCATCTACTCCTAACTGAATGAGCCAGGACGTCAAAAGCTCATGGCGTTCATAAATCATTTCTGCCACTTCCCGTCCCTTATCTGTCAGATAAATAAACCCCGGCTTTGTGACTGTGATATAGTCATCCTCCCTCAGATGTTTCATCGCCACACTGACGCTGGATTTCTTAAAGCCCATGTTTTCCGCAATATCAACAGAACGGACGACCGGAAGTTTTTTGCTTAACATAAGAATCATCTCAAGGTAATTCTCTGAAGATTCATTTAAGGTCATCTCGATTCCTCCCCTAAAGTATTTGAATATAAGTATAACACAATAAAAAATATAATTCAATAGGTAGAATTTAGAGAAATTTTATCAATAATGCAACTTTTGGTATTGACAACTAATGGTGGTTAGTGTATACTAACGGACGTAAGATAAAGAAAACGATATGTAACAGCAACTAATTCAAGGGAAACCTTGTGAGCATAGATTGGAGAGTTTAGTATGAATTTAAGTGAAGCAGAAGTTGGAAAAGAATGTATTATCAGTGATATCGTGACAGATGACGAGGAAATGAAATCCTTTTTGTTCTCTCTCGGCTGCTATAGTGGAGAACCGATCACGGTTGTTTCCAGAAAGAAAAAGAACTGCGTCGTGTCCATTAAAGACGGACGCTACAACATTGATATTGAATTAGCAAAAGCTATTTTAATATAAAGGTAACAGAATTGTTACCACCAAATACATATAAGGAGGCTTCTTTATGAGAATTGCGTTAACCGGTAATCCCAATAGTGGTAAGACTACTATGTACAACGCATTGACGGGAAGAAACGAAAAGATTGGTAACTGGGCCGGCGTTACCGTGGACCGAAAAGAAAGTCCGATTAAAAAAGATCATTATGATGGCGCGAAGGAACTGATCGCAGTTGACCTTCCGGGTGCATATTCAATGTCCCCATTTACATCAGAGGAAAGTATTACAAGTGGTTATGTAAAAAATGAACATCCTGATGCGATCATTAACATCGTGGATGCTACAAACTTAAGTCGTAGTTTGTTCTTCACAACACAGCTTTTGGAACTGGGTATTCCGGTAATCGTTGCTTTGAATAAGAACGATATCAATGAGAAAAAAGGAACACAGATCAACGAAGCATTGTTGTCTGAGAAATTAGGATGTCCTGTTATTAAGACAACATCTACAACAGACACAGGATTGAAAGATGTCGTTGCCGCTGCTGCTGAATTGGAAGGAAAAGGACAGGTTCCTCCCTACGTACAGGGAAATATCAATCTGCATGACAAAACGGAAGTAGAAGCAGCCGACCGTAAACGTTTTGATTTTGTAAATGGTATTGTAAAAGAAGTAGAAGTACGTAAAGTACAGACAAAGGAAAAGACTAAAGGAGATGCGATCGATAAGGTGCTCACAAATCCGATTTCCGGTTTGATCATCTTTGCAGCGATCATGTATCTTGTATTCTTTATATCACAGTCAACACTTGGTACCTATCTGGCAGATATCCTGACCGGATGGATTGAGACGTTCCAGGAATGGGTAGGCGGATTGCTTGAAAATGCAAATCCTTTCTTGTATGCCCTGCTTGTTGATGGTATAATCGGTGGTGTAGGTGCCGTAGTAGGTTTCCTTCCATTGGTAATGGTTATGTATTTCCTCATCGCCCTTTTGGAAGATTGTGGATATATGGCTCGTGCAACTGTCGTATTGGATCCGATCTTCAAACGTGTAGGTCTTTCCGGTAAATCCGTAATTCCTATGATCATCGGAACAGGATGTGGTATCCCGGCTATTATGGCTTGCCGTACCATCCGTAACGAAAGAGAACGTAGAACAACAGCAATGCTGGCAACCTTTATGCCATGTGGAGCAAAACTTCCTGTAATCGCATTGTTTACAGGTGCTTTCTTCCCAGAGTCAAAATGGGTTGGACCGGTAATGTATTTTGTAGGAATCCTTTTGATCCTTCTTGGAGCACTTTTGGTAAAAGCAGTTACCGGTATGAAGTACAGAAAATCTTTCTTCATCATCGAGCTGCCTGAGTACAAAGTTCCAAGTTTGAAAATTGGTGTTTTGTCCATGTTAAACCGTGGTAAAGCATATATCAAAAAAGCAGGAACGGTTATTCTTGTTTGTAACACAGTAGTTCAGATCATGCAGTCCTTCAACTGGCATTTCGAAGCCATCGAAGAAGGCGCAGAGAATACTTCCATCCTTGCTAGTATCGCAGGACCATTTGCTGTACTTCTTGTACCTGTTGTAGGTATCGCCGCTTGGCAGCTTGCAGCAGCAGCAATCACAGGATTTATCGCAAAAGAGAACGTAGTTGGTACGATCGCTACGGTTTATGCGATCACAAACTTCATCGATCCGGATGAACTTGAGTTGATCGGAAGTGGTAACGCTGTTGCTACCGCAATGGGAATCACAAAAGTAGCAGCACTTGCTTACTTGATGTTCAACCTTTATACTCCACCATGTTTCGCAGCTTTGGGTGCGATGAACTCCGAGATGCAGAGTGGAAAATGGCTGTTTGCCGGTATCTGCCTCCAGTTGGCAACCGGTTTCACCGTAGGATTTTTAGTATACCAGATTGGTACATTGATCACGACAGGAAACCTTGGTGCCGGATTTGTCGGCGGTTTGATCGCAGTACTTGTATTTGCTGCCGTAATCGTTACATTGATCATGAGAGCAAATCGAGCTATCGATACCGAGTACCAGTTAGACTAATAATGTAGAAAAGAGATGATGAATTATGACAGGTATTATAGCAAATGTAGTTGTTATCTTACTTCTGGTAATCATCGTAGGCTCTTCCCTTCTTTACATTCGTAAAGAGAAGAAGAGGGGCGTTCATTGTATCGGATGTCCGTCCGCAGGTTCGTGTACACGTTCCTGCGCATCAAAACCAAAGAAGAAAGATTAAAGGGGATGACGAGGTTGAATACGCAGACACTTTTAATCATAGTAATTCTCGTGCTGATATTGATTCCGGCGATCCGGACCAGCATCAAGCACATGAAAGGCGAAGGCGACTGCTGCGGCGGTCCCAAAGAAAAGCCGATCAAGAAAAAGATCTCCGGACCGGTACTTCGTGAGGTCACCGTACACATCGACGGCATGCACTGTCAGAATTGCCGGGTGCGGATCGAGAACCATCTGAATGAAATGGATGGCATCGTCGCAAAAGTGAATCTGAATAAGAAAGCAGCGGCGATTTCGGTTTACAAGGATGTCGATGATCTGGAAATTCAGAATACCATCGAAAAACTTGGATATACTGTCGTGAGTATGGAATAATATGGGCTAATAATTTACTCCTTTTTATCCTGGGTCAAAGTTTTTGCCCGGGAAGATGCCGGCGAATTGCTTCACAGCATGTAGGCATCAAAATCAATAATCGTGTATAAAATGACGAGAGCAGCTTTGGGCTGGCTGCAAATTGTCGAAAATTGAACTGCCGTGCAGAGAGTGATCTTTGTGCGGCGGTTTTTTATATTACAAGGTAACTATTGAAAAAGAAACAATTTCGTGGTAAAATGTCATTACTAAAAAATGTGCAATGCAAAAAAATAAGGAGTGAGAGCATGGAGATTAAAAGGGATGCCTATCTTGAAAAATTAAAGATAAGAAAAAACAATGGAATGATTAAGGTTATTACAGGAATTCGGAGATGTGGAAAGTCATTTCTCTTATTTGTATTATTTAAGAAATATTTATTAGAGAATGGTGTGGATAATGAACACATTATTGAGATTGCTTTGGATGGCATAGAAAATGAGGAACTGCGAGATCCCAAGAAGTGTTATCAATATATCAAAGGAGCAATGAAAGATGATCAGAATTATTATCTGTTCTTAGATGAAGTACAGTTTATGCCACGCTTTGAAGAGGTTCTGAACAGTTTGCTTCGTATCAGCAATATTGATGTATATGTGACGGGAAGTAACTCTAAATTTTTATCAAGTGATATTGTAACTGAATTCAGAGGAAGGGGAGATGAGATAAGAATTTATCCATTGTCTTTTGCAGAATTTTATGCAGCTTTTGATGGAGATTATGAGGATGCATGGGAAGAATATATGACATATGGCGGACTTCCGCAGGTTGCCCGATTTTCTACGGAAAGCCAAAAGGCAGAGTATTTGAAGAATATTTTTTCAAATGTTTATATCAAAGATGTGGTAGAGCGAAACAAACTTCAAAATGTGGACGAGATAAATACGCTGGTCGATATTCTTGCTTCTGCTATAGGAGCGCCTACCAATCCAACAAAAATATCAAATACTTTTAAAAGCGAACGTGGGATCAATTACAGTAATAAAACAATATCCAATCATATAGATTATCTCGCCGAGGCTTTTTTGATTTCTAAGGCAACCCGGTACGATATTAAAGGAAGAAAATACGTGGGTGCAAATTTGAAATACTATTTTTCAGATCTAGGTCTTAGAAATGCCAGACTTAATTTCAGACAGCAGGAGCCTACCCACATTATGGAAAATATTGTATATAACGAGCTGCTGATCCGGGGGTATAATGTAGATGTTGGTATTGTGGATGTATATGCAATAAATCATGAAGAAAAGAAGAGAGTTCGCAAGCAATTGGAAGTTGATTTTGTGGTAAATCAGGGGAGTCAGAGATATTATATTCAGGTGGCGTATGATATGACCACAGAGGAAAAACAGACACAGGAATTTAATTCATTTCGGAATATTCCGGATTCATTTAAGAAGATTGTTATTGTAAATGGAACGAAAAAGCCGTGGAGAAACGAGGAAGGCTTTGTAATTATGGGGATGAAATATTTCCTGTTAAATGGGAATAGTTTGGAGTTTTAGATCCTGAAAATGTCCTAAAGTGGTAAGCAAGATGTCCGAATGTGGTAAAGAAAGGAGAGGAAAAATCTGGTATAATAAAGCGTGCTGACGCAGGTGCGGTCGCCAAGGCTTGCAACGTGTTGGTGAAAAAATATAATATGGAGGAAGTGCAGATATGTACAAGAACAAATTTTTATCACTTTTACTAGTGTTTTCACTGGTAATATGTGGTACAATGGGAACAGGAAAGGGTGCAAAAGCCGAGGAAAACGTTACAACAGAGGAAAGTGGAAAGAATCCACAGGTAGAAAGTGGTTCGGTTGAAGAAGAGGAACCATGCGAAAAACCAGAAGAAGATATTGATGAAGTTGCGAAAGATATTGATCTTAAAGTTAATATTACTGCAATGTGGGATCATCATTATAATGCAGAAGTTGAACTTACTAACCTTACCGGGGAACGCATTGATGATTGGGAAATTTCTTTTGATTTTTGCAATAAGATTGAGCATATTTGGAACGCAAAGATTATTGATTGTGATGAAGAGAGTAATTTGTATACTATTCATAATGCAGATTGGAATCAAGATATACCGTCCGAAGGAAAGGTTTCTTTTGGAATGACGGTAAGTTACGATGAAGAGATTGATAGCCCATCCGACTGGTATCTTACAAGAACGTGTCTGGAAGTTGAAGAGGATTATGATGTAAAATATACAGAATATAGTCGCTGGGGTGATAACGTAAATGGTCAGTTTATTATTACAAATAATTCGGAGCGACGAATTGAGGATTGGAAAGTTGAGATATTATCAAATCTTACAATAAAACAAGTTTGGAATGCAGAAGTTGTTGATGAAGATAGGGGTTATTTTGATAATATGGGTTATAATCAAAATATTGAACCGGGTCAGAGTGTAAGTTTTGGGTTTATTGCAGAGTGTGATGGCGATGAAGTGGAAGTTTATGATCAGACGCTTTACGAAATGATCACGATACCAGAAGAATTAGAAGGAAACCCAAATTGGGAAGAAGAAGTAACAGAAGATGAACTGGCTCAATATGAGTTTGAACCAGAAGAGTTTGAAACAGAACAAGATTATTATGATTATCTTGAACGGCAAAAACGACTGGGTATTCTTGATGAGGAGCAGAAAGTAAAATTGCAATCAAGAACGCAGATTCAGACAAAATCTGAAAAAGTGGAAGCAGTTGACAAACCTATAAAGGCAATGGATACATTAACATTGAATAAATCCGATATTAAGTTTACGATAGTAAATGCAGGGAAATACGCGACACAAGCATTTTATTTAAAAACAAAAGAAGGTTATGCCTACTTATCACAGCGTAAGGATAAAGAGGTAGTGATATCAAAGTGTATAATCGATAAAAATAACAAAATCAATTTGAAAGAATGCGTATCTCAAATGCATCTTACGGGATTTGATCATGGACAGAGCCTTGAAATGTTTTCTTATGGCGGAAACGAATATTTAATGGTAACAGCAGGTAAATTACCAAAGCATTCTATGGGGAATAAGGTAGCGTTTATACAATATAGAAAGGGAAGTTATTGTTATGGTCAGTACAAGAATGAGAAAGCTATTCAAGCTAAAATACTTTGCAAAGCAGGATATGCAAATAAACAGAAAAAACGTGAAGGAATACCAAAACAGGTTGAAGTGGCATTGTCAGAAGACAAGTCTACATTGCTTGTGTGGTCTCAAGTTGCTCATAAGAAAAATGAAGGAAGAAAAATTCAACTCACATGTTATGATTTAAAAAAAGTAATGAAACAATTGATAAATGTAGAAAAGAAAGTGACTAAGAAAAACAAAAAAAATAAAATGAATGATATGGTTCGGCTTTCTTTTCAGAAAATTGATTCAAAAGCCTGCATTACGACGGCATTACAGACAGATAAAAACAAAAACATTGTAAAACCATATAATTCGATTCAATCCATTGATTTAGCAAATGGTTCCTCTGGTAAATACAAAGTGTATATTTGCGGAGGAAATGATAAAAAGCAGAGAAAACTATCTATTGCAACTATGAGATTGTCTAAGGGAAAGGATATTACAAAAAATAGTAAATACCTTTGCCGGCAAAATGTGAAATTAGATAAAAGTATTTTCGATGATATAAAAGAAATGGAAGGAATGCATTATAGAGGAAGCTTAAGATTTGTAATTGCACCTGCAACAGGAAGCAAAATTGGGAAAAGTACACAATATCTGTTTGAAATAGATGCGTCAAGGGTGGAAAAGTAGTAATGATAGAAAAGGGGATAAAATAACTTTATCCCCTTTGTGTCGAGAAAGGAAGATTTGATGAAAAAAACATTACTTGTATTTCTGTTTCTATTTAGTATAGTTTGTTTTACAAATATACAGACATCAGCGGCAAGTACTGTCGCAAAAGGAAAATGCGGAAAAAATGCAACGTGGATTCTTAGTGAAGATGGAGTGATGCATATAAAAGGAAAGGGGATTTTAAAAGGGGAAAAGAATGGATGGAATAAATACCAATACAAAATTAAAAAGATTGTAATCGGAAAAGGAATTACAATCATTAAAGAAACTGCACTTGCCAGTATGCATAACGTAAAGGAAATAAAACTTCCGAATACCGTGAAAAAAATAAAGAATGGTGCATTTATGGATTGCAGCAAGTTAGAGAGAATTAATATTCCAAGTGCTGTAAATGAATTACCTAACAATATATTTAGTGGCTGCAAGAAAATACAACAAATAACACTACCTAAAAAATTAAAAAAGATAGGAACATACGCATTTAATAAGTGTAAAAGACTGGAACAGATAACAATACCAAAGACTGTAACAATGCTGGATTCCCAAGCGTTTGTTGATTGCCTTGGTCTGACAACTATTGTTAATCGTTCTAACAAGTCTTTAAGATTAGATGACTGCAAGGGAAAGAAAAAATGGAAAGTAAATGGCAAAAAGGCAAAAATACTTCCTGGGAAAAAGACAGCAAAAACAAAGAAGATTACTTTCAAGATTACATATGATCTGCGTGGTGGAGAAACAATGGGAGAACTGCCTTCATCGTATTGTTATGGAGAAAAAGTTGATTTACCTGATGTGGTAAAACCAGGGTATCAATTTCTTGGGTGGAAAATATTTTCATTTGGTGTATTTTCTCAATATTATCATTTGACAAGTTTTCCTAAATATTGTAATCAGGATATTGATTTTGTGGCAATGTTTGTTAAATTAGATTTGTTGAATCTGTCTGATGGTGAATTAAAGGTATCCGTTGATGATGACAAATTACAGACAAAACTTGAAAAATATGACGATCAAGATGATATGGAAATTGGATATATCGCTCAAATATCAGAAAATGAGGATATGTCAAAAGCCAAAACTCTTTGGCTGTCAAAAAATAAAACTACGGAATTATATGAGAATTCTTTTAAAAACTTAAAGCTAGGCAAACGTTATTATGTTCGTATTTCATACTATTATGTTGACGAGTATGGAGAAGAAGATTTGAAGTTGCTTTGTCCAAAATGGTATCTGAAACAAGCGGTTGACATTGTTAGATAAATCAAGCAGGTTCAATCGCAAAAATTAAAGGGAAGGTGCAAAATGAAAAAAATATTACTAATATATTTTTTCGCCTTTTGTGGCTGTCTGGGGTTTTGTCCAGACAGTCAGGCGAAGATATTGGAAAAAAATGTGTGGGCCGGAATGTATTGCAATTGGTCTTTGAGTGACGATGGCGTTATGGTCATTAAAGGGACGGGAAAGATGGAATTACAAGAGGATATGCTTGATATTTACAAAGATAAAATAAAAAAAAATACGTGTTTCTGAAGGAATTACAGATCTTGGTAAACTGGGTTTTTCGAATTGTGAAGATATGAATATAGAAGAGATTATATTGCCAAGCAGTATTAGAAAATTGACAAAAAATGCGTTTACAGGTTGTGAGAGCGTAAAGAAAATTACTCTTCCTAAGAGAATAAAAAAAATAGAAGAAAAGACGTTTTACAAATGTAATAAATTGGAAGAGTTGGTAATTCCTGATTCTGTCGAGGTGATTGAAAAAAATGCGGTATATCAGTGCAAAGCATTAAAAAAAGTGGTACTTTCAAAGCATTTAAAGAAAACAAGTGTTGTCTTTAATAAGTGCTACAGTCTAAGAAAGATTGTGAATCGCTCGTCAATAAGTATTCCACTAAATATGGCATCAAACCGCCGCATATGGAAATGCCGGGGGAAAGCAATCCGTAAATTGAGGCCCAAAGCAACTGCGGAGAGTAAAGGCACAAAGTATAAATTAACCTATGATCTCAATGGGGGAAATGTGCAGGAGAGATTACCAAAATATCGTTATTGTGGAGATGAATCTAAAGTGCCGGCAGCGAAGAAGGAAGGTTATCTTTTTCTAGGATGGCAGGATCGGACAGCGTGGCATCCGACAGATAAATTTATACAGTATTCGTCCAAAGATTTAAGGCTGACAGCTCTTTTTGTTAAAATAAATATAAAGAGGGTAGAAGGTTCGGGTGGAAACAAAATATGCTGTAATATTTGGGATGATAATTTTACTGTGAATGTTAGTGGTTGGGGAGATGTGTCGCTGCATTATTATTTGAGCGTGTCTGCAGATGAGGGGAAACATTGGACAGAAGTATCAAGTTATGGAAATGGAACAGATGAAGTGAGTTGGGATGATTTAATCGGTTATGAACCAGGGAAAGGATGTATTTACATGTTAGGGCATGTCCCTGTAGAATCAGAAGATATTTATTTCTTTCAAGACTGGTGCTTGCGAGGTAAGATGATATTGGAGTAAAGTTGTTTCACAGTTGACGAAAATGGGAAAACATGTTATTGCAGTGCATTACAAGAAACATTGGTGCAGTAGCTCTAGAAAGAAGGAAAAAATGAAAAAACTACTATTCATATGTTTTTTCACCATTTGCGGCTGTCTGGGTTTTTGCCCAGACAGTCAGGCGAAGATGCTAATAAAAAATCAGAAAGCAGGTCCGCATTGTACATGGTCGTTAAGCGAAGACGGTGTGATGACAATTCGAGGAAAAGGAAAGGTTAAACTTCAAAGTAATCTTGCATGGGCAAATAAGGGAAATGTAAAGCAGGTTATAATACAAAAGGGAATAACAGGAATTGGTGAGTATGCATTTGGAAATTATGATAATCTAACAGAGATTAAACTGCCAAAAACTGTAAATGAATTAGAAGAAGAGGCATTTGCATATTGTGATAATCTCGTATATATTACGCTGTCTCCCAATATTAAAGTTTTACCAAAAGGAGCATTTAAAGAGTGTAAATCTTTAAAAAAAGTGATATTTCCAAAGAAGTTAAAAGTGATAAAGCAATATGCTTTTTCCGGGTGTAGCAATATGGAAAAATTAGTGATTCCTGATAGTGTAGAAAAAATGGATAAACAGGCGATTTATAACTGCCGCTCATTAAAGAGCGTTACATTTCCCAAAAAGTTGAAGTCCAAAGAAAATCTGATAGAAAAATGTTACAGTTTGCGGAAAGTGTGTAATCATTCTTGTCTCAAAATTCCATTGGATACAGCAAAAGGACATCGTTTGTGGAGGAGCAAGGGAAAAATTATCAAGATGTTGGCACCAAAATCTACTGCCAAAAGTTTGGGAACCCGGTATAAACTGACATACGATTTACGTGGAGGAACGGCAAAAGAAGAACTTCCACAATATCGTTATTATGGGGATAAAACCCCGCTGCCAGAAGCAGAAAAGGAAGGATATCGTTTTGTGGGATGGCGAGATGTTTCAGAATGGAGCTGGAAGGACAATTTTGTTTGTTATTCTGAAAAAAATCTGCATTTAACAGCATATTATTTAAGGTTTTCAATAACTGCGGAGAAAGGTAGAAAATTAATATACAAATTCGAGGATGATAATTTTTATATGATAGATTTAGGAGAAAAAAGATATCTGACTTATTGTGTTCGCTTATCATGTGATGGTGGGAAAACATGGGTTTTTACAAATGGCGGTGACGGATATGGTAATGGTGGAGAATACATAGTTCGCAATCTTAATGAGAAAACAGAATATGTTTACGAAATAGCATACTCTCCTAGGGGAGAGCCGTTCGATGACGGAGGGCTAGCTGAATGGCATTTTCGCGGCACAGTACAGGTGATACCTTGAAAAGGTGTTTAAAGGAAAAGAGGAAAATAATGAGTAAATATGTAAAAATTTTACTACAAGCAATTGCTTTACTTTGTATTACTTTGGGAGTGTTTTCCGCACAAGCAATGGCAAAAACAAATATTCAGTATGAGGTAATCAATGGTGATACTCTTGTTATATCCGGAAATGGAGAAACAGAGGAGGCTATCGAATATGGAAAAGAAGTTAAAGAATCAAAGATAAAAAAATTAATTATTAAAGAGGGAATTACTACTACACAAAAGTTACGTCTGGGACTTTTTTCTAACTTAAAAGAAATTAATTTACCAAATAGTCTTGTCGAAATAGCAGATTGTTCTTTTATGAGTAATCGAAAATTACAAAAAATTATATTTGGGAAAAAGACTAAAATAATTGGAACAAATGCATTTAGTGGCTGCACAAGTTTGACCAATATTGAACTTCCAGAAACCGTTGAACAGATACAGGATGGAGCTTTTTCTGAATGCTCGCGGCTTAAACGTATTGTTTTGCCAAAAAATCTGAAAGAAATAGACATATATGCATTAGAGCACTGTCCGGCGCTGGAAATAATTATAAACGATTCTAAAATCCCATGCTATATGCCATGGTACAAAAAATACGTCACATGGCGAGTAGATGGGAAGAAAACGAAGACAATTCCAGCAGGAAAGACGGGAACATCGACAAGAAAAAAACTTTCGATACAGTATGACCTGCGAGGAGGTCAGGAAACGAAAAAACTGCCTCGAACGTATCGGTTTGGTGATAGTGTAACACTTCCGGAAACGGTAAAGAGAAAAGGATATGTTTTTATGGGGTGGAGTGATAAAATGTATGCGGATGTAGAAAAAGTAGAGAGCGGGCAGAAAAAGGCAAAGTTTTATGCGACATGGTATAAGTATAAGGTGGAGAGCAAAAAGACGGGAACGGCGACGGTTAGCTTTGACAGCAGTCAGGCAAAAGTGCTTCTAGAGGCACATGCGATACGCTATTCCGTATATAAGGATATGAGTCTTTGTGATGAAAAATACTGTAACAAAAGCAAAGGGAGAGTGAGGATTAAACACCTTGAGCCGGGGAAGACGTATTATTTTGAGATTTGTGGGGTAAGGGATCCGGATCATCCATTTGAAAAATGGAGAGCGAAAAGAAAGGTATCGATTTGTGGTTAGAAAGAGGAAATACTAGGATCCCTGCTCATATTTTCCAAGCCATTCACGTGGTGTCAGGCTGACTTCGCTTTTGAAAAAACGAGTTAGTGATGCGGGGCTGCTATATCCGAGTTCTTCGCTGATATAAGCAGGGGAAAAGCCTTGGGTAAGAAGTTCCTGAATACGGGAAACTTTTGCCCGGGCAATGTATTGATACAATGTCTCGCCGGAGGTTTCCGCAAATATACGATTTAATTGTCGTACGCTATAATGCATGGCATCCGCAATTTCATTACAGCTAAGTTTTGCGTGAGTGTGATGGTGAACATAAATTTGAATTTGGGACAGCACAGGAGAACTGTTTTGGCATATTTCTGTAGTCGGTAAAAACATGGATAAAATGTCAGAAATTAAAGCAATTTTTAAATCTTCCGGCGCATTGAGCTGATAGGAAGCAGCAGTATATTCACTACATAACCGGCAAAAAGTCAGGCGATCATTTTCCGATAAAACAATCGGCTTAAAATGAGCATGATTTGTCAATAACGGAGTTTTGGGAAGATAAAATTTGGAAAAATTTAGGGTGATTCTCCGATATGGAATATTTGCAGGAATGCGAACAGAATGTCCATTGTGAGGGGAAAATAAGCAGAGCAGTCCAGGGACAACAGTATAAATTGCGTTGTCCAAAAAGAGACGGCCTTCGCCCTCTAATACGTAGTAAAATTCGTATTCTGAATGGTGATGCATCGGAAAAGACATTCCTGTGTTTTCACATTTGTTTGCCAGAACGAATTTGTCATTTGATGGTTTTATGCTAGAATTTACCTGCTGGCCCATATATAACTTCCTCCCTATGTAAAACGTATCTTAAATAATTACATTATGATTGTTACATAAATTGGAAGAAATGTCAAGAAAAACTGCCGCCTTGCAAAAAAAGCCATTTTCAGTTGACAAATTCTGGGGGGTTATGTTACGCTTAATTTCAAAGAAAATAACAAGTAGGATAGGAGAACTTATGAAAAACTTAAATGAACTGACATTTTTCGAGGAACCATGACTTGCCTGGCTGGACTGCTCCGGCAATTCACTGGCAGAGGTAGATATGAAAAACGGATGCGTAACCGATACGTGGAAGCGTGATCCGGGGACAGTATTTCAAAATAATGTTTTTTAATAAAAGAAGGATATACAGGTGTTATAGTTTTATAAATTATAAGAAGGGGTTAAGGCGAGATTATGAATATATTGATATTAGAGGATAATGCTCATGTTAGTGATCGGCTAAAAAATTTGATAGAAAAGAATGTAAATAATGCAGAAGTGTTTTTATGTTCAAATGTTGATGAGGCTTGGTTAAAGATAAACAAATACAGAATAGACTTATTTTTATTGGATATTATTCTTGACGAAAAAAATAAAAATGACAGTAGTGGGATATTGTTTGCACAATCGGTGAGAGAAATTGCAAAATATAAAATGACACCAATTATATTTGTTACAAGTTTGATTGGATGGGAAGCCGATTTGTTAAAGACGATACATTGTTATGATTATATTGAAAAACCGCTGGGAGATGGAAAGATTGCAATAAGTAAAATACTTAATGCAATTGAGGCAATACAGAGCAGGCCAATCCCCAAAAGAGTAGAGTATATTCCATTGCATTATGATGGAATTGGTTATATGCTTGCGGTAAAAGATATTATTTGCATAGAAAATAAAAAGGGTGTTCTTTATGTTTATTTGAAAGATGAGAAAATTGAAATTCCAAGAATATCTTTAAAGAAAGCAGGAGGCCAGCTTCAAAGGATTGCAATTGCTAGAGCTTTGTTAAAAAAACCAGATGTGTTGATTTTAGATGAAGCAACAGCGAATCTTGATATGAATAGTGAAGAGAAAATGTTAGAAAATATCAAAAATTATTTACCAAATTGTACAGTGATTTTTATCACACATCGTTTTACCCTGTATAAAGATAGTAAATTGTTTCAAAAAGTGTTATATTTATAGTGCAGTGGAATTAGATTTTGATATATCAAAATTAAAATGGAGGATGTATATGGAAAAAATTGTAACATTAAAAAATCTATGCAAGAAATATGGAAAGCAATGCGTGTTGGATGTGACGGAAGTCGAGTTTGCGAAAGGAAAGATATATGGTATTATCGGCCCGAATGGAGCAGGAAAGACAACGATGTTTAAACTTCTTGCTGGGTTGATCCAACCAACATCAGGAGATATGACTTTTTTTGAAGGAAGGAAGACGCCGCAAGAGGCTAGAAAAAAGATTAGTTTTATGATTGAAAATCCTTATTTGGATTTAGGAATGACAGCCGCGCAGAATATGAATATGCTAGCTATATTATATGATGCCGAACCGAAAAATGTGGAAAAGTTATTAAAACTAGTAGGACTTGGAAAAACCGGAAAAAAGAAAGTGAAAAATTTTTCACTGGGAATGAAACAACGTTTGGGGATTGCTATGGCATTATTAAAAAATCCTGAGATGATTATATTAGATGAACCGATGAATGGATTAGATCCGAGTGGAATTGTATCTATGCGTAAATTACTGGAAAACCTTTGTGTAAAAAACAAAATTACCATTGTTATTTCGAGTCATATTTTGTCGGAATTAGAGCTTTTGGTAGATGTAGTCTATTTAATCCAAAATGGAAAGATTATTGATAAAAAAAGGCGGGAAGAACTTATAGATGGTAAAGTGAATCTAGAAAAATATTATATGGAAAAGATGGGAGAAGAATGAAAAAAATTTGGAAAATGCAGTGCAGAAAAATATTTTACAGCGTGGATTATGTCGGCTTCCTTGTAGTGGGAAGTGTTCTTGTGATTTTGTTTGGCTGGACTTATGTGATGGCTGGCAAGGGGATGCAAGAAGGATGTTCTTCAATTGAAACGGCAGTAGCCAATGCATTTCTGGCAATGCTTCTTCTTTTCATTGGTATGTACAATGTGAGTATTGCTAGAGAATATAATGAGAAAACGATTAATTATGAAAAAATACATGAAGTGGGAACCGTGTCTATGATTCTTGGTAGAATGGTCATACCGATTGTAAATACAACGGTATTTTGTTTGGTTATCTTGGTAGCTGTTTTGATTGAGGGTAAGCTAAAACAACTGCTTTCCATATCGTATTTGGAACAAATCGCATGGAAAATAATAGAAACATTTGCATGCGTATTTCGTTTGAATGTTGCAGCAGGTCTTGTGTTTATTGGAGTAGGTAATGCTTTGTGGGCAAGCTTATTGACGCTTATGATACAATGGGGGCTAGGAAATGTTTTTGCAAAAAAGTTATTTTGTGCTGACCAAATCTCAGTTATATGGGGGCAAAGTGCCGAGAATAACATAATGTTGAACATATTTTCAGGATTTTGTATTGAAGTAATTTTGTTATTTGTTATTGTATTGATTTGGAATCAAAGAAAGGAATGGAAATGAAGATTCAATTGGCGAAAAAGGAACAATATCGTATGTTACGTACAAAGACAACAATAATCGTATTGGGCTTACTCATTGTGCTTGTTATGATTCCATTATCGGACTATTCCTTTTATAAACAGACCCCATTGGAATTGACCGGACAGGATTTTTTACGATTATTAAGCTGTGGTGGTGGAACGTTTTTGGGCTTTTCTATTAATTATATTCTTTTCAATATAGTGTGTGTCGGATTGATCTTTCATAGTGAATTTGTCAATAAAACATTCTTATACGAAAAAATGCATGGTATATCCATGATGCAAAGCCTAGGACAACGATTTTTGATTGTGACAGAAATTGTGCTTGTAGAGAACATTTTTTTTGTGGTTCTTTTTATGGTGTTTTCGATAAAAAATGGACAACCAGGCTTGGCGATAATCACAATTACTCTCAAATTTATTGGTCTATTTATTATAGGACTTCAAATCGCATTTGTAATGATTATTGCTACATATTTAATTCAAAATGCATGGAAAGCATTTGGACTTTTGTTTGTCCGTTATCTTGTGGGAGGATTCTTGTGGGGAAGTGTGGCTGATGGGGTGAGTGAAAATTTGCGTATTCAATATCTTGCTGTAGATCCATTTAATTGTGTTCAGGCGATGTTTGAAACAGAATTGATTATGAATAATGATGTGATTTTGTTGGGAATTATTATTTTGAGTTTTGTGATCAATGTAGGGATTTGGCTTACAATAGTAAAGGCGGTGCAAAAATAGTGAAAAGGAAAACCTGGGTTATGCTTCCTAAAAGTCTGATTGCCGTTTTAATTTTTGCTGCGGTGGTCACGGCGATTTATATCTACGACAAAAATTTACTCCCGGTAGGAAATGTTTCTTTGAAGCCGGGAAAATATGTATGGGATCAGGATTCCAAGGCTTCCATTACGATTTCGGAAGATGGCAGGATGACATTTGAAAATATAGATTTGGATCATATGCTGGTAGGTTTCCGTAAGTTTCGGTTAAATGAGACGTTTATTGGCGAAGAGAAGAAGTTTATACTTACACGAGGGCTTTCCGGGGTATATTCTCTGTCTTATTATCTTTCCGAAGAGGATCGTATGGAAGTGGATTATTATCCACGGGAAGATAAACTGCTTCTTTTTAAACCGCGGAGTGAAGATGGATACACTTTTATGCTGAAAAAGTGATTCTTGTTCAAAAAAATCCGATGTGTTATAATTGGGAAAAGGGGGTTTTATATGAAAACAGATATTACGAAGCAAATGGAAATGGTACTGTACAGAACGGAAGAAGACGATGTAACAGTCAGCGCTTTGATAAAAGATGAAACAATATGGATTACCCAGAAGGCAATGGCTGAGTTGTTTGGTGTACAGACTCCAGCAATCAGTAAGCATTTAAAGAAAATTTTTGAGCAGGGTGAGCTTAGCGAAAAAGTGGTTGTTTCCAAAATGGAAATACCCACTCCACATGGCGCAATTCCGGGGAAAACGCAGCTTTCTCCTACCAACTATTATAATTTGGATGCCATCATTTCTGTTGGCTATAGGGTAAATTCTATTCAGGCGACCAAGTTTCGAATCTGGGCTACGAATGTTCTTAAGGAATATATGATAAAAGGATTTACGATGGATGATGAGCGGTTGAAACAGGGAAAAACTGCTTTTGGCAGGAGGTAATCCACCATGGAGCTTATTTGGAACGAACAAAATCAAAATGCAGTCGTGCACGAAGTGCGCTCAGACAGCCCGGAGATCACGTTGCCGGAAACGGTAGAAGGGCGTAATCTTGTGGCGGTTGGAGCGTATTGTTTTTCGGACCGAAAACGAAAAGAAACAAGTCAAAATGGCATTACGACAGTGAATGGGGAGCCGTGTGATCATTCGGCGCAGGGGGAGTTTGTGGAAAAGATTACGTTGCCGGATGCCGTTGAGCGGATTGAAAATGCAGCTTTCTTTAATTGTAAAAAATTGTATGCTCTTGAAGTGGGGAAAAGGACGACAGAGATTGGAAGCGATGTATTTAATAACTGCAGTGCATTGCACAAGGTGCATATCCGCGGAAAGGCGGGAGAGGAGACGGGCGCAAAGCAGCTGCTTGCAAGAATTTCATGGGATGTCGAGGTGCAGTTTGACGATGCGGTTTTGTTTTATCCCGAGTATTATGAAGGATATGATACGATCGCGCCGGCGCACATTTTTGGCTTAAATATCGAGGGGGAGGGGTTCCGGGCGAGACAATGTTTCCGAGAGGGAAAAGTGGATTTCGAGGCGTACGATTCGATTTTTGAGAAGGCCTGTGCGGAGGAAAATGACCGGGTTCTCATGCATATGGCGATGGACAGGCTTATGACCCCGATTGGTTTGACGGAAAAGAACCGCCTTCGATACGAAAAATATTTGGTGAGTGTGCCGGAGAAAATATTTGAGATCTGTTTAAAAAATAGAAAATTGGAATGGCTGAAATACTATGTAAATTCAGTACTTGCAGGGGATAAAATAGAAACAACGGTGAAAGAAAAAGCATTGGTAACTTATGTGCAGCAGGATTGGACGGAAGGAGCCGCTGTCCTTTTGGCAGCAGGCAGGAAAAAAGAAGGAGGCAAAAAGGCGCGCTATGAATTTGAGTAAAAAGCAAGTGCAGAGCGAAGAGGCGTGGCAGAATCAGATGGCAGAAAAAATTCTGCGGTTTGTGCAGAATGAATTGTATCAGGATCTGCGCTTTCTGGATGTGGCGCTTTCTGCATTGGTGTGGCAGCCGGCACAGGGACTCCGGACATTGGCGACGGATGGCAGTAAATTGTACTTTCCGGCAGAATGTATATGTAAAATATTTCCAGACAATCCGCTGTATCTGAACCGCGTGTATCTTCATACGGTGCTTCACTGCCTTTTTGCTCATTTGTGGCTGCAGCAGGGGCGGGAGCGGCCTTGGTGGGATGCAGCGTGTGATATTGAAGTCGAGTACGTTATCGATCATTTGGAAAAGAAGAGTGTGAAACGCGCATTGTCGTGGGAACGCCAGAAAATGTATCAAGCCATGGAAGAGAGGAAACTTCTTTCGGCGGCAAAGATCTATGAATATTTGGGAGAAATTGGGTTTGAAGAGCGGGAAAAACTGCGTCGGGAATTTTATACAGACAATCACAAATTTTGGCCGAGAGAGGAAAAAAAGTCGCCGATGCAAAATCAGGCGAGAGAAATGTGGGACAAGATTTCGCGGCAGAGCCGGATGCAGGAAGAAAAGCGCGGCGATGAGCCGGAAGAGGGCGAGCAATCCCTTTTACGGCGGTTAAAGGCGGACAAAAGCAGGCGGAGTTACCGGGATTTTCTGCGGAAATTTGCGGTGCTTCGGGAAGAAATGCAATGCGACCCGGATACGTTTGATTTGAATTTTTATACGTATGGGCTTTCTTTGTATGGCAATATGCCGCTCATTGAACCGGTCGAAACATGCGAAGTGATGCGGATTCAGGAGTTTGTTGTGGTGCTCGATACGAGCTATTCGACCGATGGGGAGCTTATCAAAGGGTTTTTGCGCGAGACTTTTACCCTGCTCACCGAAAAAGACAGTTTTTTCCATAAATGCCATATCCGCATTTTGCAATGCGATGATGCGGTGCGCGAAGATACGAAGATTACGGATATTTCCGAATTGAATGCGTATTTGGAGAAGTTTACCGTCATCGGCGGCGGAGGGACGGATTTCCGCCCGGCATTTTCCTATGTCGCGGGGCTTCGCGAACAGGGAGAACTCCGTGGACTGCGGGGACTCCTTTATTTTACCGATGGAAAGGGCACGTATCCGGCAAAACGACCGGAATACGATGTCGCATTTATTTACTTAGATGAGTATGAAAAGTCAAAGGTACCGCCGTGGGCGATGCGTTTTGAGATTGGAGGAAACAGATGAATATCAAACAGGCAAAGCAAGAGATCAAAGATGCGGTGAGAGCGTATCTTGCCAAGACGCCGGAGGGGGATTACCGGATCGCGCCGGTGCGCCAGCGTCCGATGCTTTTGATCGGGCCGCCGGGGATCGGAAAGACACAGATTATGGAACAGATTGCCAAAGAGTGCGAGATCGGGCTTGTTTCCTATACCATTACGCACCACACGAGACAGAGCGCAGTCGGCCTTCCGTTTATCCGAAAAGATACATTTGGGGGAAAAGAGGTTTCCATTACGGAGTATACGATGAGCGAAATTATCGCGAGTGTGTATGAAAAAATGCGTGAAACCGGACTAAAAGAAGGGATTCTTTTTATCGACGAGATCAATTGCGTGTCGGAGACGCTCGCGCCGACGATGCTCCAATTTCTGCAATGCAAGACATTTGGCAATCAGGCAGTGCCGGAAGGATGGATCATTGTAGCGGCAGGAAATCCGCCGGAGTACAATAAATCTGTGCGCGAATTTGACATGGTGACATTGGACCGCGTGCGCCGGATGCGGATTGAAGCTGATTTTTCGGTGTGGAAAGAATATGCAGTCAAACGACATATTCACCCGGCATTGCTGACGTATCTTGATCTGCGGCCGGCGAATTTTTATGTGGTCGAAAATGATGTCGATGGCATGCAGTTTGTGACAGCGCGCGGCTGGGAGGATCTCAGCAGTTTGATGAAAGTGTATGAAGAACTGGGGATTACGCTTACGGAAGAGAGCATCCGCGAATATCTTGCGCACGATGATGTGGCAAAAGATGTAGCTGCATATATTGATTTGTATAAGAAGTACGAAGATCATTATGGCATTCCGAAAATACTAGAAGGCAAGGTCACGGCTTCGATTTATGAGCGGCTTTTCCGGGCTTCCTTTGATGAGAAGATCAGCGTCGTTCATCTCGTGCTTTCCGGACTTCACACTTCGTTTGAAACGGTGCACGACTGGAAAAAAATGACAGACAAATGGTTTGCTTTTTTGAAGCAGTATCGAAGCTGTGTAATGGCGGAAGAGGAGCCGGTGGCTGCCTATCAGAAGCTGTGTGCAGAGCAGGAGGCGGAGACGGCACTTCGTAAAAAACAGGGATTTTTGGAAAAAGACGAGGAAGACTTTTGGGAAAAACTTGGCGAGAAGTTATGTGGAGCTTGTCCACAGACAGAAGATGTCGTGGGAAAAACGCCGGAAGAAATTTTTGATCTCGCACGCGGACCATTTGCAGAGGCAGTGGAAGAATTGGAAATGCGGGAGCAGACGGCATCTGAAAAATTGGAGCATGCGTTTGATTTTATCGAGGCAGCATTTGCAGACGGACAGGAACTTGTCGTGTTTGTGACAGAGCTGGCGATGGATCCGGAGGCGGCTGTTTTTCTGGCAGAAAATGAAAATGAGCGGTTCCGAAAATACAATGAGCAGCTTCTTTTGGGGACAAAAAAAGCGGAGCTTCTTTCGGAGCTCCGCGAGGGAACGATACATTCCCAGGAGAATGTTCGTGATTTTTAGTTCGAGCGGATGTTTTTTGCTGCCGACGTTGTCGAAGTGGCGTCAGGTGGAGCGGTTTCGACCGGTTCCGGTTTTACGACTACCGTGCAGGACGCAGACTGTCCGCTGGACAAAAGGGTTGCCGTAATCACGGCTTCACCCGCTGCGACAGCGGTTACGATGCCGCGGGAATTGACCGTCGCCACATCGGTGTCAGAAGATTCATAAAGCGGAATTTCCTGCGAAATATTCGGCTTTATGATCGTATTTAGCTTGGTATTTTTAGTTTCGTTTAGGTAGATTTTTTTCTTCCCAAATTTGACACTGACGGCATACGGCGTCACTTTTACCTTTACTTTTAAAGTGCGCACAACTCGTCCACGGGAATTGGAAATCGTCGCACGAACGTAAGTATTTCCAGGGTTTACAGCAGTCACGACAGCTAGTTTTGGCTGTGTGGTAGAAACCACGGTCGCTACTGCTTCGTTGTCCGAGGAAAATACGATCGTCTGGCGCTTCTTTGTATTGTAGAGACGCAGTTTGTACATTCCGTTTTTGGACAATGTAATGGATTTTACATTCATGCGGATATATTTATTTTTTTTCGCTGCGAAAGCATCACTACCCGGTTCCAATGCACCAAGAAAGAGGATGCCGATCAGCAGCCATGAAAAAATAATTTTAATTTTGTGCATCATAATTTACACCATCCTCTGTTTGTTGATATGAGTGTAGCAAGCAGCTATGGCACAGTTGTGTCAGGAAAAGAAGAAAGAAAATTAAGAAATGTGTCACAAAATAAACATAAAAATAAAGTAGTCTATAGATAAGATTAATACGATGAGGAGGGCTTTTATGCAGTACATATTGATTGCGGATGACAATGAAGATATCCGGGAAGTTTTGAGCACTTATGTAGTAAAAGAAGGATTTGAGCCAATCGTTGCAGAAGATGGGATTGAGGCGTTCGAGACCTTTAAAAAATGTAATCCGGCAGTGGTGCTGCTTGATATCATGATGCCGGGTCTGGACGGCTATAAAGTATGCCAGAAGATCCGTGAGATCTCGCAGGTTCCGATTATATTGATCACAGCAAAGGGAGAAGATTACGAGCGCGTGATGGGACTTGATATCGGAGCGGATGATTATATCGTCAAACCATTCAGTCCGAATGAAGTAATGGCGCGTGTGCGTGCCGTGCTCCGCCGTATGGGACGCGGAGAGGAAGAAAAAGAGAAAAAAGTTCTTACCGTGGGCGATCTTACGATCAATATAGAAGCTTACACTGTTTTTGTCGGAACAGAGAAAATCCCGATGACGAAAAAAGAAGTGGAGACGATGTGGATCCTTGCGAAAAATCCGAGCAAAGTATTTACCAGGGACAATCTGCTTGACAGTCTGTGGGGGCAGGATTATTTTGGTGACAGCCGCACCGTGGATTCACATATCAAGAGACTCCGCGCCAAATTGGACAAAGTGGAGCATCCCGACTGGGAGATCAAGACGATATGGGGGCTTGGATACAAATTTGAGCTCAATGTCTGACGCAGTTAGAACAGGGGAATCAATGTGAAGAAAATATTTTGGAGAGTAGGCCTTTGCTTTGTGGTCACATTGTTGATCATGACGGCGATTTCCGGTCTTATATTTACAAAATTTAACAGACACAATGTTATGAATGTGTACAAGGATGAGCTGAAAAGTCTTGCGCAGAGTGTGTCTAAGCGGATCACGGAGACGATGGCACACGGAAGTACGGATGGCATTCAGGAATATCTTCTTGCGATCGATGATTTTGGTGTGTTTCAAAATACCGATATCTGGATTCTGGCAAATGACAAGGTGGACGAGCCGCTTAGTGATAGTTTTGTCAACGCAGATATAAATACGATTTCTGCGCAGAGTGATACGCGTACGAAGGCGCTGATCGCGGCGGCGTGCGAGGGAAAGACCCGTAGCTTCAGCGATTATGACCAGATTTACGAGATGGATATGATGCATGTGGCGGCGCCGGTCAAAAATGTGCAGGGTGAAAATGCCGGCGTGGTTCTTGTCAATGGAGAGATGGATTATCGTGAGCGGTCGATCGGCCAATATCAGAATTATATGGCATTGAGTGTTATCATTGCGCTCGTCGTTGCGCTCAGCGTGTCGGCTTTTTTCTCGCGCCAGCTTGTGCGTCCGATCATACGCATTAAGGAAATTGCGCTGCATATGGCAGCAGGCGAATACGCGCAGCAGACGGGAATCCGCAGAAAAGACGAGTTGGGGCTTTTGGCGGACAGTATGGATATTTTGTCGGAAAAATTGGTCGATGCGGAGGAATTCCGTGAAAATCTGGAACAGAACCGACGGGATTTCTTTTCCAATGTTTCCCATGAACTCCGCACGCCGATCACCGTTGTAAAAGGGTACGCGGAGACGCTGGCGGATGGTTATGTGGATAATCCGGCGAAGCAGCAGGAATATTATGAGAGAATCCGCAAGGAATGCGCCGGTATGGAGCGTCTTGTCGCCGATCTCCTGATTTTGTCAAAAATGCAGAATCCGGACTTTGAAATGAACCTTGAAGTGTTAAATGTGATCGCCGTGATGCAGGACGTGATGCGCAGTATGCGCGTGATGTGTGCAGATCGAAAAATTACGGCAGACCTGCAGTACAACGACGAATGTTCACTGATCGAGGGCGATTATGACCGCATTCGCCAGTTGTTTTTGATTCTTTTTCAGAACGCAGTCAAATATGCGGATGAGGGAACAGAGATTACGATTCGGATTCACCGCGCGGACGGAAAACTGCTGGTCAGCATGGAAGATACCGGAATTGCGATTCCGAAGGAAGAATGGGAAAATGTATTTGAGAAATTTTACCGTGCCAGCAATCACGGAAACAAGGATGGTTCAGGACTTGGACTGATGGTTGCCAAACACATCGTCGCGAGACATTTTGGGAAAATATGGGTGACAAGCGACGAGGTGAAAAAGACGTGCTTTTATATCGAATTTCCGGAATGCAGCGAAGAGGCTATGAATCCGTAAAAAAACTATTAAATGATTGTTAAAGACTAGACAATCTCCTTTATTTATGTTATTCTGAATTTGTTATTGAGAATCAATTAGAATGGGGCGGAGGCCCTGAATAGTTTAAAAGGATGAAGATGAAATGGAGGAGAAACATGAGAGGTATTGAGACCCCGATTACAAAAATTCGTCGTCAGGTGTTTACGGAAGTAGCAAAAGTTGCGTTTGAATCAGAGAATATTAATGATGATATCGAAGCGATTCCATACCGCATTACACCATCTGATGTACCACTGTACCGTGACAGTATTTACCGCGAGCGCGCGATCGCAGGTGAGAGAGTGCGTCTGGCTATGGGTATGTCTCTTCGACCGGAAAGTCAGCCGGTACATATTACCAGTGGATTGAATGAGAGTAATATTTCAGATAAATATTATGAGCCGCCGTTGATGCAGGTTATTCCATCTGCTTGTGCCGCTTGTGAGGAAAGTGGTTACGAAGTGAGTGATCAGTGCCGTGGCTGCGTGGCGCATCCCTGTCAGGAGGTATGTCCGCGTGGTGCGATTTCCATGGTAAACGGACGGTCTTATATTGATAAAGAAAAATGTATTAAATGTGGAAAATGTAAGGCAATCTGTCCTTACGATGCGATTGCAAAAAAACAGAGACCTTGTGCGGTGGCATGTGGTGTAAAGGCGATTTCCAGCGATGAGCACGGACGTGCACATATCAATGATGATGTCTGCGTAAAATGCGGTCAGTGTATGGTCAGCTGCCCATTTGGTGCGATTGCAGATAAATCCCAGATTTTCCAGTTGATTCAGGCAATGAAAAAGGGGGATGAAGTTATCGTGGAACTGGCACCGGCTGTTATCGGTCAGTTCGGAACAGATGTTCGCCTTTGGAAGATTAAAGCAGCATTGAAAGAAATCGGTTTTGCTGAAGTTTACGAAGTTGCACTTGGTGCAGACATCGGGGCGATCACAGAGGCAAAACATTATGTACATGAAGTAGCGACAGGAAAACTTCCATTCCTGCTGACTTCCTGCTGTCCTGCTTGGTCCGTTCTTGCGAAGAGAACTCTTCCGGAAGAGATGGTAGAGTCCGTATCCAGCGCGTTGACACCGATGGTTGCGACGGCTCGTTCCATCAAGCAGAAGCATCCAAATTCACGTGTGGTATTTGTCGGTCCATGTGCGGCGAAAAAACTGGAAGCTTCCCGTGATTCGGTGCGAAGCGACGTAGATTTCGTTATTACTTTTGAAGAACTTGCATGTATTTTCGAAGCGAAAGGCATCGATATGGAGACTTACGAATGCGAAGAGCCAATCCACGATGCAACAGGAGCCGGACGTGGCTACGCAGTTTCCGGTGGTGTTTCAAAGGCAATCGAGGATTGTATCAATGAATATTATCCGGGAACGGACGTACTCATCGAGCATGTCGAGGGACTCAGCGAATGCCAGAAAATGCTTCTTTTGGCAAAAGCCGGAAAGAAAGATGGCTGCCTGATCGAAGGAATGGGCTGCCCTGGCGGATGTGTTGCCGGAGCCGGAACAAATATCCCGGTTGTTAAGGGGGCGCAGGCGGTTCGTAAGTTTGTGAAAGATTCGACAAAACCACTTCCACCAAAAGAATATTCAGAGATTAAATTGCCGTAAGAGATGGCATAAGAATAGAAAAGAGACGGTTTCCGGAGGGAGACCGTCTTTTTTGTCAGATTTCCAACCTGCCGCAAAAATCATTTTACAAAACCCGCTTATATAGGTATAATGAGGATAGCGAAATAAGCAAAGGGGAAAGGAAACTATGAAGACGAAAAATCAAAATATCATCGGAGCGGTTTTGGTCGTGTTGATCGTGAGCCTGGTTCCGCTCGTGGTATCTGCTTTTAAATATGAAACGGGGATGGCGGAATATGCGTGGTTCTCCAGTTCGACGGTGCGGTATGACTTTTTCCTGTTTTGGAAAGGGCAGCTTCTGCTTTTACTTTGCGCACTGATGGCATTTTACGCAGCGCTCAAATGTCTCCTTGTAAAAGAAGGGATGCCGGACAGTAAATTGGAGAAAAAATACATTATCCCGCTGGCGTTGTATGCCGTGCTGGCGTTTGAGTCAACCATTTTTTCGAAACATACCGATGCGGCTGTGCGCGGCGGCTATGAGCAGTGGGAAGGAATGCTTATTTTGGGGGCGTACGTGGCGGTATTGTTCTTTTCGTATTGGATTCTGCAGGGGGCGGTGGAACTCCGCATCGTCGCATACGGACTGCTTGCCGGAGTGTTCGTTATGACACTGATTGGTGGAATGCAGGCGTTTGGATATGACTTCTTCCGGACAGATGCCGGAAAAGCGGTAATGAATCTGATGTTAGACAATAAACTGGACTTTACGTTCAATTTCGAAAAAGGCAGAGTGTACGCGACATTGTACAATCCAAATTATGTGGGTTCGTATGTGGCACTTTTGCTGCCGGTCATTTTGTCACTCGTGTCAGGAAAACGGAAAACAAGTGCCGTATTTGTGAGTGTTGTGTCGGTGATTACGTCTGCGCTGCTCCTTGTGATGCTGTTTGGCTCGCAGTCATTGACCGGCTGTATCGGTGTCGCAGCGAGTCTTGTCCTGTTTTTGATTCTTATGATTCCGAATATGAAGAAAAAGCCGCTGCCATTTGTCATCGGCGGAGTGGTCTGCGCCGTGGTTTGCGTGTTCACGGTGTTCTGCTATCAGCCGCTTTTCGAATACGGAATCAATAAAATGTTCCATCCGGCGCCGAACAATCAGGTGATACGAAGCATGGAAGGAAAAGACGGCACGCTCAAAATGACGATGGACAATGGCGATGTGCTAAATCTGAAAGTCAATATTGCGGAGGGCGAATACCGCTATGAGGCGACCGACGAAAAGGGAAATTCATACAATTTATATGAAGATGAGACAGCGGAGCGTATGAAATTTTCCGACAAGAAATATCAGACCATTGAGATCGAAGAGAAAAAGATTGAGTCCAAAAATCAGACCTACAATGGGTTTATTATTTATACACCGTCCACCGGACGCAGTTATACCATTGCAATGCAGGGCGAAAAATACGAGGAAGCCGGTGTGAATCAGACGGAATACCGCATTGTCACGCCATTTTACAAATTGGATGAACTGCGTCATATCGAAACCTTTGGCTTTGAGGACAATCTGCATTTTGGAAGCCGCCGCGGATTTATCTGGTCAAGGACGCTGCCTCTTGTGAAAAAATACATTTTGCAGGGTTCCGGGCCGAACACATTTATCTATGCGTTCCCGAATGACGATTATGTCGGAATGGTAAATGTTGGATATGGTGGGTCCATTGTTACAAAACCGCACAATATGTTTTTGCAGATTGCGATTCAGACAGGTGGCATTTCCTTGCTGGCATTTTTGGCAATATTTGTAATATATTTTGTGGAAAGTTTTCGTATGTATTTTCGCAAGACGGCATACCGTTCTTCGGAGATTTTTGGCATCGGAATCCTACTCGGTACATTTGGCTACCTTGTGACCGGCCTTGCCAATGATTCGACGGTTTGTGTGGCGCCGGTGTATTGGTGCCTGCTCGGGGTCGGAATGGCGGTAAACCGTTATAACCGGAACCGGGAAGAAAAGAAAGAGGCGAACAAATGAAAAAAATAGTATTAGCAGCGATCAATGCCAAATATATCCATTCCAATCTGGCGGTGTATTCTTTGAAAGCGAACGCCGGAAAATACGAAGAGGACATTGAATTGGCAGAATATACCATCAATCACCAAAAAGAGGAAATTCTTGTCGGAATTTATCGAAAAAAGCCGGATGTTGTCGGATTTTCGTGCTATATCTGGAATATTGAGTATGTGCTTGATGTGGCTGAAAATCTGAAGAAAATTTGCCCGCAGGTGGAAATTATCTTGGGAGGACCGGAAGTTTCGTACGATGCGGAGAAGGTACTTCAAAGATATCCGTTTGTAGATCTTGTCATGGTCGGAGAAGGCGAGAATACCTTTCGCGAATATGTGGCATTTCTGCTGGGTGAAGGGGCGGAAAAATGTTCGGATATCGCCGGTCTCTGTTACCGGAAAGAAGACGGGAAAGCTGTATTTACGGCACCGCGTATGCCGATGAAAATGGATGATCTCGTATTTCCCTACCGCGACCTGGAGCAGATGGAAAACCGCATCATTTATTATGAAACGATCCGCGGCTGCCCATTTTCCTGCAGCTACTGTCTGTCGTCTATCGACAAAACGGTGCGCCTGCGGTCGTTGGATCTGGTATTTGACGAATTGGACTTTTTCCTGAAAAACCGTGTAAAACAGGTAAAATTTGTCGATCGTACCTTTAACTGCAATCACAAGCATGCTTACAAAATATGGGAATACATCAAAGAACACGATAACGGAGTGACGAATTTTCACTTTGAGATCGGGGGAGATCTTCTGCGGGAAGAGGATTTTGAACTTTTTCGCGGATTTCGTCCGGGCTTGATTCAATTCGAGATCGGCGTGCAGTCTACGAACTTGTTTACGATTGAGGCAATCCGCCGGAAAATGGATCTGACAGAATTGGCAGAGCATGTCGAGCGTGTGCGGAGTGGCGGAAATATTCACCAGCATTTGGATCTGATCGCCGGACTTCCCCACGAAGATTATGACTCCTTTCACAAGTCCTTTAATGATGTGTACCGGATGCGGCCGGATCAGTTTCAGCTCGGCTTTTTGAAGGTGCTGAAAGGGTCTTATATGGAGGAAGTGAAGGACGAATACGAGATCCGCTACCGAAGCAGTCCGCCATACGAGGTGCTGACGACCAAATGGCTGCCGTACGAGGATGTGCTGCGCCTCAAACAGGTGGAGGATATGGTAGAAGTGTATTACAATAGTTTCCAATTCCAGGCAACCATGCTTGCGATGGAAAATTATCATACGGATGCGTTTGAGATGTATCAGACACTCGGCGGGTTTTACGACAAAAAAGGGTATTTTGGCATGAAACACAGCCGTATCGCGCGGTATGAGATTTTGTGGGAATTCTTGTGCGAGGCTGATTGGAGCGAGGAGGCGCGGGAGATTCTGCGCCAGACATTGACGTATGATCTGTATGCGAGAGATTATGTGAAAAATCCGCCGGCCTTTGTGCCGGAGAGGTCTCACGAATACCAGCAGAAAGTCCGCGATTTTCTGACGAAAGAATGCGAGCAGCCGACCGTGCTTTCCGGTTATGAAAAGTACCAGCCAAAGCAGCTTTTTAATATGATCTATGTGCAGCGATTTACGGTAAATATTCCCAAGTTGCTAAAAACCGGAAAAGTGGAGACGGGAGAGGCGCATTCACTTGTCTTTGATTATCAGAAACGAAATCCACTCACGCATAGTGCCGAAGTGATACGTTTGTGAGTATTCGGGACTTTTGGGCTTATACATTCGTGTTTGGGCGTAACTATTCAGGTTCCCCCTCTTCCACACATTCGCATTTCGAACACTTCGTGTTCTTTCCCGCCTTTGACAAGGCTAAAAATGCTCATATGTGGAGGGGGGAGGCTTATTAGGATCTTTGGAACAAAAAATCTTAAAATTGGTGTTGTTTTTATCGGCATTTTGTGAGATACTCATATAGAGGGTAATTCTATCATTGGGGGAAAGGAAGGATAAAGAGGTCTAATGATGAAACTAGATAATTTTTTTGTAAGTGGGGCGAACGAAGAAGCAGTTGCGATGGCAGAAGCAGTCTTGAACAATGTGAAAGCTTATTCGCCTGTATTGATCTACGCAAAACCGGGGCGTGGAAAGACTCATTTATTGCATGAGATTCAGGACAAATGCAAATCGGCTCTTGCCGGACAAAGGGTTGCATTTACTACCGGAAGACAATTTTTGGAAGAAGTGGATCGCACGATCCGTCTGGGCGCGAAACCGAACCAGATTAAGATTTATGATGACGTGGATATCCTGCTCATTGATGATCTGGAAGAAATCTTCGGAAACCGCGAAGCGGAGCAGGTATTTACCAATCTGTTCTTATCTTCCATGAATGAAAAGAAAAAACAGATTCTATGTACATCGTCTGTTTTGGCGAAAGAATGTGGAAGCAAAGAGATGATTCGCTTTTTTGACCGCGCGTGCATGGTTCAGCTGTATGCGCCGGATGAACAGCTCAAACAGAGTATTGTGGAGAAGATGGCACAGCAGTTTACACTAAATCTGAATGAAGAGGCAAAACGCTATATTATCGCACAGCCATTTTCAAGCATCAATCAGATTTTAGGAGATATGACAAAACTGGCAGCACTTGTCGAGGAAAATCAGCAGATTGACCAGCAGTTATGTCAGAAATATCATATCGGACAGAGCCGGTAACATCACTGAATGAATAAAAGAGAATCCTTCCATCTTCGATACTGGAAAAAGATGGAAGGATTTTTGTACAGAACAAGTCTGGCAGATGCCGCGGGCACTTGTGGGCGAAGAGTTTGTCAAGATCACAATTCGTTGATTTCGCGGAGAAGACTTTCTTTTCGCGCGATCGGTGAATGCTTGATCTCGTCGATCAGATCTGATAAGAGATAATTTTTATGGTCTTTTTTGTAAACTTCTGCCAATGAAAGACAGGCGATCCGGTTTTTCGGATCGTAGTCGAGGCAGAGCCGGCAGGCTTCGGCGGCGTGAGTATAATCGCCCGCTTCCATATAAGCCCGTCCGAGAGCGGTCAGAGTCTGTAAAAAATTTTGGTAAGTCTCGTCGTAGGTGGACAGAGTCTGAAAATTACCGATGCCATAGGCAAGTTTCAGATCGGTGTTCGTATATTCGGACAGATCCATCATTGGTGATTCGATGAGACGGCGCAATGCGTCAAGATAATGAAGGATCGTGTCATTTTGGGCTCCTTCCCAGGGAATCTTTGTGATATCCGGGGTAAAGAGCGGAAGATGTGAAATATCCTTATTGCGGGTATGATTCGCCTCTTCTTCACGTTCCCAGAAAAGGCTTGATTCTTTTTCCTGTTGTTTCGTTGCCTTGCGTTTTTTGTAATGCATCCATGCGATAAAAATCAGGAAACAGACAAAAAAGGAAGGAAAACGGAGTGATACCATCATAAAGTAAGTCCTTTCTTTAATACTATATATAGGAGGTTATTAATTATGCTTAGCCGTAAAAAACAAAAAATCGTCGCAGCGATTATCTGCGGAGTGCTTATTGTAGCTATGCTTGCAGGCATTGTACTACCTTACGTATGATTGTAATACTTTTTTCAGCAATATGCAAGGGAGGTCTTTGAGTGCAGAGAAAAAGAATGCTGCTCGCCTTTATTGTCATTTTCATGATGTTTGGTCTGATCGCCGTGTATACGTATGTTTCGTATGCGAGTATGCGCCCGAAAGATGGGACGATCTGCGAAGGGGTTACCGTAGAACATGTCGCAGTGGGCGGAATGACGAAAGACCAGGCGATGGAAGCGGTCAGCAAAGAGACGGAAAAACGGGGAAGACAGGTATTGGAAGTTGAAGTAAACGGCAGCGTTGTGACGACGACGCTGGCTGAAGTGGGGTATACGTTTTCGGCAGAAGAATTCCTTGACGAGGCGATGAAGGTCGGCCGCCGGGGAAATCTGATCGAAAATTATAAAGAAATAAAAGAAGTCCGGAAGACGGGAGTTTCCTTTGGGGTAAACCGTCGGATGGATGAAAAAGTGCTGAAGAAATTTGTAAAGAAAAAATGTAAAAAAATGTGTACCAGTGCACAGAATGCACAGGTTTCAATGGAAAATGGAGAATTTGTATACAGCGAATCGAAAGAAGGAATCACACTGAATGTCGCAGCGACCGTTGATAATATTCAAAAAGCTGTAAGTGAAGCAAAAGACGATACTTCTGCGATTCGTGTAGCGGCGACCGTTGAGGTGGAAAAACCAAAAATTTCCAAGGAGACAGCAGAACGCTGTAAAGATAAGATTGGAAGTTTTTCGACGACATTTAACGCCGGCAATGTAAACCGTTCCAAAAACGTAGCAAACGCGGCGAGACTGATCAGCGGTTCCGTCCTTTATCCGGGCGAAACGTTTTCTGTTCATGATGCCATTTCTCCGCTGACGGAAGAAAATGGATATTATGCCGCTGCTTCTTACAACCAGGGAAAAGTAGAAGATACCCTTGGTGGTGGCGTGTGTCAGGTGTCGACGACATTGTACAATGCCGTGCTCCGCGCCGAATTGGAAGTTGTGGAGCGAAGTCCGCATTCCATGGTCGTTAGTTATGTCGAACCATCGATGGATGCAGCGATCGCGGGCGATTACAAAGACTTTAAGTTTAAGAATAATACCGATGTTCCGATTTATATACAAGGCGGCACTTACAGCGGAACTCTTTATTTTAATATTTACGGAGAAGAGACACGCAGTGAGGACCGCAATGTGACTTTTAAGTCAGAAGTTACGGATACGATCGAACCGGGAGCGGATAAGATCACATACGATAAGACCAAACCGGAATCGTATGAGAGCGTGACACAAGAGGCGCATACCGGTTATAAGGCGATTCTTTGGAAGGTTGTCGATGAAAATGGCAAGGAGAGCAAGACACAGGTAAATTCCAGTACGTACGCCGCTTCTCCTCGTTATGTCACAAAGGGCGCAAAGAAGGAAGAAACGAAGCCGGAGGAGACAAAATCACCACAGGTGAACGAAAAATCGAAAAAAGATAGTGCATTGCAAAGTAAAAAAGCTGCGCAGACGGAACGCCCACAGCAGAAAGCACAGGTGACGACACAGCCGGCAGCGACCCAGACACCTGTAGTTGTGCCGCAAGACGGCGAAGGGGACGGGGTGCAGTGATGAAAAAAGGAAAAATTTCACAAAACCAATGGAATCGTTCCGTGGATAAAAAGATACGGTATCGCAGCAAGTATCTTGCGGAGAGACCGTCAGCCGGCAGTGAGACGTTGACGTATCGGCTGCTTTCGGAGACGGTTGTCGGAAGTACGATGCAGACGGAGACAGGTCCGGTCGAAATTCTTGGAAAAAAGGCGTTTTACCGGATGTACAATGCTCTTTTGGCGGCGGGAACCAGAGCAGAAGGAATGCAGGTGCAGCTTCTTTTGCCGGAATCCGCATCGGAACAACAGATTAAGAATATCATGGGGCAGCTCGGGGAATATGGGGCTGCCTATGAAGTTGATATCGGAAGGGTACATACAGAAATCAGTGAACTGGTTAAGGCTCCGCTTTTGACATTATCAGGATTTGGAAAACAAGACGTAACAGAAACCGGAAGCAGCAGATTCTGCCCGGGACAGCAGATTATTATGACAAAATGGGCAGGGGCAGCCGGAGCAGCTGAACTGGCGTATGTCAACAAGAGATCGCTGATGAAGTATTTTCCGGCGGTTTATGTGGATGAAGCGGTTGAATATTTATGGGAAAAAACAGCCGGGGAATCGCTGCTTTCGATAGAAAAGGAGATAAAAACAGCATGGGACATGGGAGCCAGAGCGTTTCACAATATCACGAAAAATGGTGTGTTTGGTGCCCTTTGGGAAATGGCTGAGATGTCACATGCCGGATTGGAAGTGAACTTTGCGGCGATTCCTGTGAGGCAGGAGAGCATCGAGATCTGTGAGCAGTATGGTGTAAATTTGTATGAAACAGATTCTCTCGGAAGTGTGCTGATTGGCACAGAGCACGGTGAAGACTTGGTTCGCCGGCTGCGGGAAGAAGGAATTCCGGCTGCTATCATCGGGCGAGTGACCGATGGAAATGACCGGACCATCTGTCGCGGAGAGGAAACGCGGTTTTTAACACCACCATAATTACAATTTTTGAAAATGAGGAGGCATATTATGCTGCAGGAAGAATTATTGCGAATTATGTCGAAAAATGCAAAAATATCGACGGAAGATATGGCGGCGATGCTTGAGGCATCCGAGGAGGAAATTCAGGAAACGATCGCGAGGATGGAAGAAGAGGGCATCATTTGTGGATATCCGACGCTGATCAATTGGGACTGCACAGACAACGAGATGGTAACTGCTTTGATCGAAGTCAATGTGGCACTTCACCGCGAAACCGGATTTGACAAAGTGGCAGAGCGCATTTACCAGTTTGACGAGGTCGAAAGTGTATATTTGATGAGCGGAAGTTTTGATCTTACGGTAATTCTCGAAGGAAAGAGTATGAAGGAAGTGGCAAGATTTGTCACCACCAAACTTTCACCGATTGAAGAAGTAGTCAATACCTCCACCTTTTTCGTGTTGAAAAAATACAAAGAGCATGGTCTTTTGATGGTGAGAGAGAAAAATGAACAAGAGAGGATGTTGATCACACCATGAGAAACCCATTGTCAAAAACAGTAATGGAATTAGAACCATCGGGAATCCGCCGTTTTTTTGACGTGGCAAATACGATGGATAACGTTATATCCCTGGGTGTAGGTGAGCCGGATTTTGATACTCCGTGGCACATTCGCGAAGAGGGCATTTATTCCCTGGAAAAAGGCCGTACATATTACACGTCCAATGCCGGACTTCTGCCATTGCGCCGGGAGATCAGCCGGTATCTGCATGACCGTTTTGATCTGCCTTATGGACCGGACGAGATTCTGGTTACGGTCGGAGGAAGCGAGGCGATTGATATCTGCATGCGCGCGATGCTTGATCCGGGTGACGAGGTCATTTTGCCGGAACCATGCTTTGTTTCTTATCTTCCCTGTGTGCGCATGGCAGGAGGTACGCCGGTTCGCATTTCGCTTGAAGAAAAGGATGAATTCAAATTAACCGGCAAGAAATTGAAAGAGGCAATTACGGACAAAACAAAGATTCTTGTAATGCCATTTCCGAACAATCCGACGGGAGCAATTATGACGGCAGAGGAGTTACAGGTTATTTCTGATATTTGTAAGCAACATGATATTTTTGTTATGTCGGATGAGATTTACTCCGAATTGAGTTATAAAGGAAAGCACGTTTCGATTGCCGGCATTCCGGGGATGGCAGAACGGACGATCGTAATCAATGGTTTTTCGAAATCCTTTGCCATGACAGGATGGCGTCTTGGTTATGCAGCAGGTCCGAAGGAAATTATTAAACAGATGGTGAAGATTCATCAGTACATTATCATGAGTTCGCCGACGACAAGCCAGTACGCGGCGATCGAAGCACTCAAAAATGGGATGCCGGATGTCGAGAGGATGCGTGAAGCGTACAACCAGAGACGACGTTTCCTTGTGAAGGCACTGCGCGACATGGGACTTCCATGCTTTGAACCTTATGGTGCATTTTATGTATTTCCCAATATTAGTAAATTCGGTATGACAAGCGAAGAGTTTGCGACACGGCTTCTGCATGAAAAACGAGTGGCTGTCGTGCCGGGAGATGCCTTTGGAAAATGCGGGGAGGGATTCCTTCGAATCTCCTATGCATACTCTATTGAGGACCTGAAAAAGGCACTGGAAAAGATCAAGGAATTTATAGACACCTTATGATAATTATGTTATAATATTATGCATACGATGGCGATGAGAAAGGAGAAAAAAGATATGGCTACATTAAATGCAGAGCATATTAATCCTTTTTTAATGGCTGCAAAGAAAGTGTTTCAGGATATGTGTTTTGTGCAGGTTCAGATACAGAAACCTGCTTTAAAAGAGGCAAACTTTGGAAAAGGTACCTGGGTTATCATAATTGGAGTTACGGGTGAGATGAAAGGCCAGGTATTATTGGCAATGTCCGAAGAAGATGCCTGTAATATCGCTTCGAAAATGTGTATGATGGAAGTAAAAGAGATTGATGATTTTGCTGCCAGTGCACTGAGCGAACTTGGTAATATGATCATGGGAAATGCGTCTACCGTATTTTCTTCCAATGGAGTTGGAATCGATATTACACCACCGACTTTATCACATGGTGAAGTCAGTTTTACAAATACATATACAAAAAATCTTTGTGTACCACTTACATTTGACACAACAACGGTTGAATTGTATCTGGCATTAAAACAGGATTAGGGAGGCAGTATGTTAAATATTGTATTGTTGGAACCGGAAATCCCTGCCAATACAGGAAATATCGGGCGTACCTGCGTAGCAGCAGGCGCCAGACTTCATTTAATTGAACCGATGGGGTTTCAGATCAATGAAAAGCAGGTAAGGCGTGCAGGGTTGGATTATTGGGACAAATTAGATTATAGGATTTACGACAGTTACCGGGATTTTGTGGAGAAAAACCCCGGTATTAAGATTTATATGGCGACGACGAAAGCACGCCATGTCTATTCGGAGGTATCTTTTGAGGATGACTGTTATATCATGTTTGGAAAAGAGAGTGCGGGGATCCCGGAAGAACTTTTGGTAGAGAATCAGGAAAACACGATTCGAATTCCGATGTTTGGCGAGATTCGCTCCTTGAATCTTGGCAATTCTGTAGCGATTGTTTTATACGAAGCATTGCGCCAGCATGGATTTGAGAATCTGAATAAACAGGGGAACCTTCATCGGTTATCCTGGGATAACTGAAATCAAAAAGAACATGAAATGGAGGAAGAGCAATGAAGAAGATGAAGAAGGAAAAAAAACAGTATCAGGGCATTTCTCTTAAATACAAGGGGATGCTTCTGACAGCAATGTTGATTTTTGCAGTGATTGGGGCGACGCTTACACTGACAAGACCACAGATCCAGCGCAATATGACAGAAACGATTCATTCGTATATGTATGATATCGCAGTGACAAATGGAAGAAGTCTGGATGTCGAAGTAAAAGCACATGGAATCCGTGTTGCACTTTCGGAAAACAAATTGCGTGAATTGTTTTCGAATGTAAAAGTGAAGGACATGAAAAGCAGTTATGCGTATGTAGTTGCCGGAAACGGTACGATGCTGTATCATCCGAAAGCAGATAGGATCGGAAAACCGGTAGAAAATGCAATGATAAAAGAACTAGTGTCAAAGATTGAAAAAGATCAGATCCCGAAGTCCGATGTAGGGACTTATGATTTTCAGGGAGATACAAAATATGCGGGATATTATGTAGATGAAGAGGGGCGTTTTATTGTAGTTGTATCAGCAGATAAGAGTGAAGCACTTTCCGGAGTTACCCAAGCGATCAGTACGATGGTTGGAGTTTCCGTTTGTTGTGAGATTATTTGCATGATCATTGCGTTCCTATGTTTCCATCGTCTGTTTAATCCGCTGAAGAAGATTACTTATCAGGTGGAGCGTCTGGGAAATTTGGATTTGAAACATACCGGCGAATTGGATAAATTGGCTAAGATCGGCGGAGAAGTAGGAATGATGGCGCGGTCTGTATGGCAGGTGCAGACGAAACTGGCAGAAGTTGTTACGGCGCTTAAAGGCGAGAGCGAGCACTTGTTTGCTTCCTCGAACCAATTGAGTGGAAATGCAGCCGTGACGGCAGAGACGGTCGGACAGATTAGCAGTGCTGTGCATGATATGGCAGAAGGAGCGTCGTCTCAAGCAAATGATACACAGACTGCGACAGAAAGTGTTATTGTCATCGGTAACATGGTCGATGAGACAAACGATGAAGTGGCGAAACTCCGCGAAAACGTTGAAGTGATGAAGACTTCCGGAGAAGAAGCGGAGCAGACACTGAAAGAACTGGAAGAGATTAACGAAGAGGCAAAACAGTCGATCGTTGAGATCTATAATCAGACCAATACAACGAATGAGTCGGCGCAGAAGATTAAAGATGCGATTACATTGATCACATCGATTGCAGAAGAGACAAACCTTCTTTCTCTCAATGCTTCGATTGAGGCAGCGCGTGCCGGCGAGCAGGGACGTGGTTTTGCGGTAGTGGCAAGCCAGATTCAGAAATTGGCAGAACAGTCCAACGAATCCGCGATGCAGATTCAAAAAATTGCCAACATGCTCATGCAGGATTCGGATCAGGCAGTAGAGATCGTGGATCGTGTGAAACAGATCATGGATACACAGAATGTCAAGATGAATGTTACCGGAGAGATGTTCCAGAAGGTGCAGGATGAGATCAAGTCTTCCATGGAGAGCATCAATACGATCTATGAAAAGACAGAGAAAATGGATCAGGCGAAGACAGAAGTTGTGGATGTGGTACACAATCTGACTGCGATCGCCGAAGAAAATGCGGCTGGTACAGAAGAGACTTCCGCATCGGTTACCGAAGTAAATGACATTGTGGAGGACATCTCAAGCAATGCAAAACAGCTTCATGATGTCGCTCAGAAGATTGAAGACCACATGAATAAATTTGAGATTTAAGAGAACTTGTTTATATAAAAAGATAGGAGGCTTTCCCATTACGAGGAAGCCTCTTGTTTTTTTGAATGATATTTTAAAGTAAAGACAAATTCAGTTCCGACGTCTACGGTACTTACGACATTGATCGTCTGATTGTGTGCCTGTATGATCTCTTTGGAGATCGAAAGTCCAAGTCCCGTTCCGCGTTTGTCTTTTCCACGGGAAATATCGGTTTTATAAAAGCGGTCAAATACTTTGTTTAGAGATTCTTTCGGGATTCCGATGCCGGAATCTTTGACGGAAACAAATACTTTTGCACCCTTTTTTCGTAAACTGATTTTTATCTCCGAATTGTTATGGCTGAATTTTACCGCATTGTCAATAAGGTTATATAATACCTGATGTATCTTGCTTTCGTCTGCTTCCACAAGCAGTTCTTTCTGGGGATTATAATCCAGAACAAACGAAATTTCTTTTTTTGCCGCCGTTCCTTCCAATGTATTTACGGTCTGAACAATTGTTTCACAAATATTAAAAGTTGTGATGTCAAGAAGTACATTGTCGCCGTTAAATGAATTTAATTCCAGCAGATTGGAGGTCAGATTCGTAAGTCGGTCGGTCTCCGATAAAATGATGTTCAAGTATTTTTCCTGCGCCTCGTAAGGAATCGTACCATCGAGCATTGCCTGCGCATATCCATGAATTGAAGTAAGCGGCGAACGAAAATCATGGGAAATATTGGAAATAAATGCACGCTGGTAATCGTCGAAGTTGTTCAGGTCTTCCGCGATGATGTTTAACGCACCGGCAAGGTCGCCAAATTCATCGGAAGTGTGGAGGGCGATCGGCTCATTTTTCTGATGAATGGAAAAATGCTTGGCCGCATTGCACAGCCGCCGCAGCGGAATGATATTCATGGCATAGATCAGGAAAAAGGATACGGCCAGAATTGCCCCCATCATAAACAGAATGGAGTCGAGCAGGTTGAAATAATATTGCAGCCGTTCGGTAACATATCCGCTTGTAAGGGCCTCATTTTCCATCGCCGCCGCCATCAGACTATTGCGGACCAGTGCAAAGACGAGTGTGTGCGTCAGATAGTAGGATGACGTGAAAATGCACAAGTAGAGGAGTATCAGTTTTTTTCCAAATGTCAGGCGAATTCGGTTTCGCATAATGATCAGCCTTTCTTTGTTTCAAATTTGTAGCCAATGCCCCATACGGTGGCAAGGCGCCATTCGTCGTGATCTTTGATCTTTTCACGCAGTCGTTTGATATGAACATCGACGGTTCGTGTGTCGACGACGTATTCGTAACCCCAGATGCGGTCAAGAAGCTGCTCTCTTGTAAATACCTGGTTTGGATGTGTAGCGAGAAAATACAAAAGCTCCAGTTCTTTTGGTGGCATCTCGACCGGATGGCCCATATATACGACAGAATAGTTTGACAAACTGACGGTGAGATCGGTGTATTGTATCGTCTCTGTGCCGGTTTCGGTGGAAGCCGCCGGAGATGCGGGGGCACTTCCTGTCTGATAACGCCGCAAAACAGCCTTTACGCGCGCCACCAGTTCTTTTGAATCAAAAGGTTTGATGATGTAGTCATCGGCGCCAAGTTCCAGTCCCAGCACTTTGTCAAAAACTTCTCCTTTTGCCGAAAGCATGATGATCGGAACGGTGGAAGTTTTGCGGATCTCGCGGCAAACGTCATATCCGTCAATGCCCGGAAGCATGATGTCAAGCAGAATCAGATCCGGTTGGAAGGAAGCATTTTTCTTCAATGCCTCTTCACCGTCGTGTGCCTGCATACACTGGAAACATTCTTTTGTTAAGTATAATTCAATCAACTCTGCAATGTTGGCGTCGTCATCAACAATCAGTATTTTTTGTTTTTCTGCCATGGAAGTCATCCTTTCTTATTTGAACTCAGCCACAGTCACACCGTAGCCGCCCTCACCGTATTCTCCCATACGATAGGTTTTGATGTATTTACTCTTTTTCAAATGCGCCTGCACGGCATTTCGCAGAGCACCGGTTCCGACACCGTGGATAATGGTGATCTGGTGCAGCTTGGCAAGATACGCATCGTCAAGGTATTTATCTAAAAGTGCAATTGCCTCGTCAACTGTTTTCCCAATGAGATTGATGCTTGAGGAAACGTGCAGCGATTTCATCATTTTGATCTTTCCGGCACCGGAACGTTCGCGAAGCTGTTCTTTCCGGTTCTGCAATGTCTCTTCTTCGAGAAGTTCGAGATCATCCGCATTGACTTCGGAACGCATGATTCCCATCTGCACAAAGCATTTTCCTTTGGTGTTTGGCAGCGACATTACGGTACCTTTTACGCCCATGGAATGCACCATAACAAGGTCGCCGATGGAAAGTTTTCCCGGCGCTGTCTTTGGGCGGTTTCCTTTTTGCTTTGTCGCCAATTTTTCGCCGGTTTTCTTAAGCTGTTCGCGAATCGCAGAACGCTGGCGCTCCATGTCGCTGACATTTCCTTTGCCGCCGTCCATCCATTTATTGTATTTGCGGATGGAATCGTCTGCCATGTCTTTGGCCTTCTGCAATATTTCATTGGCTTCTTCATTGGCACGGCGCAAAATCTTTTCTTTTGCTTTATCGATTCGTTCGTTTTTCTCTGCCAGTTTTTTCCTTTGCCGCTCGATTTCTTCGCGGTAAGCAGCCGCTTTCGCACGTTCTTCTTCCAATTCTTTCCGTGTACTTTCAAGCCCGGTCACAACGTCCTCAAAGGATTTGGAATCTTCGTCGACAAGGGATTTTGCTTTCTCAATAATTTCGTCGGAAATTCCCAGCTTGCTGGAAATCGCAAAGGCGTTACTTTTTCCCGGAACGCCGATGAGCAGACGGTAGGTCGGCTGCAGGGATTCCACGTCAAATTCGCACGAAGCATTTTCCACGTGTTCTGTCGAAAGGGCGTAAATCTTCAGCTCGCTGTAATGTGTCGTCGCCATCGCGGTCACATTTCGCTGTAAAAGATTGTCAAGAATACTGATGGCAAGTGCCGCACCTTCGACCGGATCGGTTCCGGCACCAAGTTCGTCAAAAAGCGCAAGTGTATTTTTATCCGCACGTTTCAGAATCGAAACGGTGTTTGTCATGTGCGAGGAGAATGTACTGAGGCTCTGCTCGATACTTTGCTCATCCCCGATGTCTGCGTAAACTTCATGAAATACGCGCAGATGAGAACCGTCAAACGCCGGAATATGGAGCCCCGCCTGCCCCATCAAAGTAAATAAGCCGACGGTTTTCAGCGAAACGGTCTTACCGCCGGTGTTTGGACCGGTGATGATGAGAAGCCGGTAATCTTTTCCCAATGTCACATCAATCGGTACAACGCGGTCACGTGGAATCAATGGATGCCGTCCTTTTTTGATCTCTATATAATTGTCGTCGAAAATCGGTTCGCTTCCCTGCATTTTTTTGGATAATTTTGCCTTTGCAAAGATGAAATCAAGTTCTGCCAGCAAAATGACATCGCGCTCAAGTCCCTCGGTTTCCGGCGCACAAATACTACTGATGGAAGCAAGGATACGCTCAATTTCTTCCTGTTCTTTCATCGCAAGTTCGGCGAGATCGTTGTTCAATTTGACAATTGCCATCGGTTCGATGAAAAAGGTGGAACCGGTGGAACTCTGATCGTGGATCATTCCCTGAAATGCGGATTTGTATTCTTGTTTTACCGGCAGACAATATCTTCCATTTCGCATCGTGACGATATTGTCGCGCAGCATATCTCCCGACGAATTGACGGTCACAGACAGCTGCTCGCGGATTTTGTCATTTGTCGTTTTCATCGCCCGGCGGATGCGTTTCAATTCGCTGCTTGCATCGTCGCTGATCTCATCCTCGGACAAGATACAGCGGCTGATCTCCCGGCGAATTTCCGGAAATGTCTGTAGTCCATCGAAACGCCCGGACAAAAAATCGGTTTCTTCGTCTTTTTTATCAAATTCAACAGCCCGCTTGGCAGCCTCCAAAAGAGCCCCAATCCTCAGAAGTTCACCAGCCCCCAAAGTCCCGCCTTTGGCAAGCGGCACGAGGCTCGGCCGGATATCGGTCAGCCCATGAAAGGACAGCGCCCCATGATGAAAGAGCCTTGTCAAAGCATGGCTTGTCTCCGCCTGCATCGCCACAATTTCCCCACGGTCCGACGAGGGGCGCAGCCGTCTTGCGCTGTCCTTTCCAAGCGCAGAATCAGTTTCCTCTACGAGCATATCTATAATTTTGTCATATTCTAATGTCTTTAAAACTTTTTTATTCACAATTAAATCTCCATTCCAGTGCTTTGCACGAGTGTCTCAAACGATGTTCCCCAGTCATGCAAGCATGCCTGGAAACATACGATGATACCCTGTATTGCAATACGATGATACCCTGTATTGTACCACACCGGGGGCGGGGTTACAATGGGTTTGGCGAAAAAATTCGTTTTTGGGGGCGTGGGCGGAAAGGCAACGTAAATGGGGGAAAGCACTGAAATTCGTTGCCTTTTCACCGCGGAGCAGGGCAAAAAGGCAACGTAAAAAGGGAAACCCGGCGAAATCCGTTGCCTTTAAAGCCGGCAAGAAGCCTAAAAGGCAACGCAAATGGGGGAAGTGGTTGAAATTCGCTGCCTCCCCGCCACGGAGCAGGGCTAAAAGGCAGCGTAAATGGGGAAGTCGGCGAAATCCGCTGCCTCCCCGCCGACTTCTTCGCCGCCAACCACCCCACTTCCCCATGTCCCCATAAATCCCTAAAATCACTCTGGCAGAAATGAAAAAAATATGCTATCATAAGATTAGCACATTACAGTAATGGGGAGATTTGGATGAATATAGAGGGATCAAATCTTTGTATCGGATGCATGAAGCCGCTCGGTCAGACCGGGAGGTGTTCTTTTTGTGGAATGAAACAGGAAGATTACAATCCGATCCCGCGCTGTCTTTTGCCGGGGACGCGGCTTGCGGACCGGTATATTCTGGGGAAAGTGCTGGGCGAGGGAAGCTTCGGAATTACCTATATTGGCTGGGACAGCCGGTTGCAGATTCCGGTGGCGATCAAAGAATATTTTCCGAGCGAAATGGTCAGTCGGGATGTCATCTGCGGACATGGAAATAAAGTATACTTGTATGAAAATGCCAAAAAGAATCATTATGAGGAGGACATAAAGAAATTTTTGAATGAGGCAAAATGTTTGTCCAAATTCAATGAAGTAGAAGGGATTGTGTCCGTCCTTGATTTCTTTTATGAAAATGAAACTGCGTACATTGTCATGCAGTTTATTGATGGAGTCAGTGTAAAAGAGTACATTAAGAAAAACGGAAAAATGGATGGCAAAAAAGTGCTGAATGCGATGCGGCCGGTGCTTCTGGCATTGGAAAAAGTGCATCGGACAGGGATTGTGCACCGAGACATCAGCCCTGACAATATTATGATAAGAAAAGACGGAAGTCTGGTGCTGATCGATTTTGGAGCCGCGAGAATGCGGAATATTGACAATACAAAGACAATGACGGTGTTATTTAAAAGGGGATTTTCGCCGGAGGAGCAGTACCGCTACAAGGGGCGGTGGGGAGCGTATACCGATGTTTATTCAATCAGTGCGACCATGTATTATATGTTGACGGGAGAAGCACCCACCGATTCGGTAATTCGGGCATTGGGAGACGATATGCCGTCACTTTTGAATATGAAAGAGCTGGAAATTTCTACCAAGCAAAAGAAGGCGGTTATGAAAGGAATGGCAGTAAATGCCAAAAACCGCTGGCAGAGTATCCGGGAATTGTACGATGCCATGTACGAAGAAGAGAAGAACATCACAAGTGGTTCCGGAAGACGAAGAGGGATTGCGGGAATTGCGGGTGCGGCTGTGCTTGGAACCGCCATTACCATCGGATGTCTGCATGCAGGAACCAAAGACGAAAAACGGGAGCCGGTCATTGCCGTAGAGACACCGGTCGTAACACCGGAAGCCACGAAAACACCGAAAAAGGAAATTTTGATGACCAATGTGACAGGAAAAACGATGGCGGAGGCAGAAAAAGAGTGGGGAAGCATCGTCGATATCACATGGAAACAAGAATATTCGGACACTGCGAAAAAAGGAATGGTCATTTCACAGAATGTTTCGGCGGGAGAATGGGTCAGCGCAGACCAGAAACTGGTATTGACGATAAGCAAAGGCCAGGGAAAGACCGTTGTGCCGAAGTTGCGTGGATTGACGCTGGAGCAGGCAAAAAAGAGATTGAAAAAGGCACATTTGACTTATAAAATTCAACGGGAAGAAAGCAATAAAGCGGTAGATACCGTGCTTTCGCAGAGTGTCGCAAAAGGGAAAAAGGTGGCGCGTGGAACGGCGGTAAAACTGACAGTGAGCAAACAGAAAAAAGCGGAGGCTGTGGTGACGAAAAAGCCCGCGGCTACGGTGAAACCGACACAGAGAAGTAAAAAAAAGAAAAGGGATTTTGTAGGAGTGATTCAATAAAAGAGTAATTATTGATCCTGATTAGTTACCAAAAAGTGAAAATTTTGGAAAAAAATTTCGACACTTTTCTGATAAAATAAAAACGGCAGCAGGAAGCTGCCGGCAAAAGATAATAAAAGGGGTACGATTTATGGAGAAAGAGGTCTTATTTGGGACATTTGATGCATTTCTCATTTCACAGATGGGATTTTCGCTGAGCGGAACATTGGAACAACAGGAAAAAATACGGAAAGAGGCGTATCATACATTCTTGAACAAAATCCGGGGCGAACGGCCGGCATCATTTCCGACCATACGCCGGTGGTTTGGCATCCGAAGCGTCGCTGTGCCTGCGCGTGAACAGATTTTCCGCATTGCCTTTTCCCTTGGGTGCAATGTGGAGCAGACAAATCAGTATCTTGTGGAGGGAGCGTCGCAGCCGTCGTTTCAGATCAATGATTACACAGAAATGATCGCAATGTATGCACTTGAAAATGGATGGAATTGGGAAAAATACCAGAAGATAGTCGAGGAGTACGAAGGGGGCCTGGATGATGGTACGGAGATTCTGCATCAAACCAATACCCAATGGCTGATGCAGCAGTTTGAGTATGTCAAGACTTTGGACGAAGAGCAGTTTATGTATTGGATGTGGAAGCATTCCGGAATTTTCAAGGGCTACAGCAAGACCGCGCAGGAGTTCCTTACCAAATACCGCCAGCTCGTTCTTGAAGGAATGCGGAATGACGCAAAAAACAATCTCAATTTTCTTTTGGCAGAAAGCGGATTTCAGACGTGGAAAAAACGGCATTTTTATCGGAGCTCGGCAAATGAACTTGAGCAGATCAAAAAGTATATTCGTTCCAATGAACGCTCGAAAAATCCTGACATTTCAGAACATTTGGCAAAAAATATTTTGGAACTTGCGAAAATGGCATATTCGGAGACCGGCCAGAATACGAAACTGTTGGCAGAATTATTTGAATCACCAGCCAGCACAATGACGCACAAATATCTTTCGGATCTTTTTCATATTCCGGAGCGTAATGAAATGCATATCCGCAGCAGACAGGCAATCCAAAAACTTGAAAAATATGCCGATGAAGAGCCATGTCCACCGGATATCGCAGAAATGATTGACCGGTTTGGAAAAGGAAAAGTGGTGGTCGAAAGTGTCGGCGAAGCAAAAGAATGGTTGGAAGAATTTGACAATGACGGTAAGCGCCGCCGATTGATCGTGAAACGGAGTGATCTCCTGCCAATGATCTGTTATGTGGCACAGCAGCGGTACCGTGCCCAAATTGCCGACGCTGTGGAAACTTACAGCCAGAGCGAGGCGCAAAAAGTATTTTTGGATATGGCAAATGCAGTTCTGATCGCCTGCAATATGCCGGCTGTCAACGAAAAGTACCGTTATGACAAACAGCTTTTGCAGAGTTTTCAGGAGGAAGAGATGTGATGGAACGTATGAAGAAAAAGGTATGGAGAAGAAGATTGGCAGCGTGGCTCATTGTCTCTCTTTGTGTGGGAGTCTGCCCGGCGCCTGCGGCGGCAACGGCAGCAGAAACAGAAACTGTAGCGCAGGAAGAAACAAAGGATATTAAACAGAGCCCAGAGGAGGTTGAAACCGGGGAAGATACTGCTTGGGAGGACGAAGAAGTTGTAGTGGAGCTGGATGAGAATGGGAAAGATGAGTGGGGGAATGAATATGGGATTGCGACAGAGGGTGTTGATGCGGGGAAAATGTCATTGCTTCAGGTGGGAGATAAACTGCCTCAAAATGAAATGGGAGAGCTTGTACTTCGTGTTGCAGACAAAGTGGTTAAAAATGGAGAAGAATATGAAGTGACCGTAATCCGGAGTTATATGTCAAAAAAGAAAAAAATGCATATTTATCTTGGAAAAAAATTAGATACGGTTTCTTTTATTTATAGTTATTCAGGCGGTAATTCGAAGATGTATTCGGTGCATTCTGAAAACCTTTATTATACCAGCGAGAAGGGGAGTTTATATACAAAAGACAAAACAAAATTATGCTATTTTTATGCTGGGTATTATGAAGAAAATAGTGTCTTTCAGTTACCTGAAGCGATAACACGATTAGGAGATTTTTGCTTTTATGGTGCGAAAATAAAAGAAGTGGTATTGAATGATAAGATAGAGACAATACCATATGCATGTTTTGAATATTCTATGATTGAAAGAGTGGACTTAAAAGAGGTAACCCGTCTGCGTAGTTATGCCTTTGATAACTGTAAATATTTAGACGAAGTAAAAATGAACAAAGAAGGACTTCGGGTTGATAAAGCGGTTTTTAAGAAAACAGATAATCTAAAAAATTTATATTTTCCTCCAAAAACACAAGTTACGGATGAGGCTTATATAGAAAATAAAAATAGGGAAATTTTGATGTTTGGAGAGGGATGTTATTTTAGTCAAAAAAATTCGTTAGGTGGATTGAATTTAAAAGTAATAATCCTGCCACCGGATACTACTTCAATTGGAAAGAATTTTAATATTACACCAGCACCATTATTGAGAAGATTATATGTTCCAAATACCGTAGAATCTATATCGAAAGGGGCGTTAAATGCAAAAGGATATCTTACTTTATATGGGGAAAAAGAGGGACCGGCAGCAAATTATGAAGATAATAATGTTACGTTTTGTGATGTCAAAGACCATGATCATGTGATGGATAATGTGACATTTTATGGGTATGATACATGGAGTGTGGAAGGAAAATATTGTAAGAAATGTGGGCGTGCAGAAGAGATAAAAGTAGTTGAGTTTACAGAGGATGAAAATAAAGAAAATAGACCCGAATTATTGACATATCCTGAAGATAAATGTCCGGAAAGTCTAATGCTGGATGATTCTAATACAGATGATCAAGGACTGATCTATACCTTGGATGAAACCTGTCACGAAGCAATGGTAAAGGATATTAATACCAAATATCCTTCTTTGAAAAAAATATTTTTAATCCCGGAAAATGTGGAAAAAGAGGGAGAGAAATACAAGGTCACAACGTTATTGTATGGGGCGATGTCAGGTGCGCCCATTGTTATTTTGCCAGATACTGTGACATATATTGCCCATGGTAATTTTGACTTGGATGTTGTGTTTCATGTAACACTTGGGAAAGGGGTTAAAGTTATAGAGGAAGATGCGTTTTATGCGAGTACTCCAACGATATCAATTCGGGGAGACAATCCTTATTACAAGATGGTAAATGGTGTTTTATATGATACCCAGATGAAAAATCTGATCAAGTCTGTTCCGGATGTAAAAAAGAGGGAGTATGTTGTGCCAAAATCCGTTCGTTTTATTAGAAAAAGTGCTTTTTGGGGAGATTACTATTTGAAAAGAATTACAATATACAGCAGAAAATTTATGAATATTAATGAAAATGCGTTTACAAATTGTCAGGCAGAGGTGATTGAACAACAACCACAGCTGACCATTCCAGAAGAAATTATCGTAGATGATTATGGTTGGGAGGGAGAAGAAAAAACAGTTGAACTAAATGAAGAATATGAAGACAGTGAGGGATTTTATTATAAGTTGAATCAAGAAAATAATACTGCTGCAATTCAGTCGATTGATGTGGCACAATGGGACGAAGGGCAAGAGGAAATAGATAAACGGATACCGGATAAAGTCACTTACGAGGGAAGAGTATATACGGTTACACAAGTGTGGATGGAGACAAAGAACAGGTTGGATCCTCATAGCAATGATGTTAAAAACCGCCGCAATCAGAGCGTTAATCTATATATTGGAAAATATGTAGAAATGATGCAAATAAAGCAATTTAATATGAAAATAGCTAGTTATGTGCATGTATTAAATTCAAATTTTGTTAGTGTGAAAGGAAGTTTATTTAATAAAGATCAGACGAAATTGTATCGTTTTTGTGACAGAGAATATGCTGGGACGGAGTATCATCTGCCGCAGGAATTGCAAGAGATGGAAGAACGGGCATTTTATCAGACGAGCCTACGGACTGTTGTGTTTAATAACCGAATTAAATCGGTGCCGGCAGAAGCATTTGAATGTTCTAATATAGAAAAGGTGGATCTCGCGAATGTATCGAGTGTTTGTATGGGGGCGTTTGAATACTGTTATTTTTTGAAAGAAGTGATTTTTCGACGAGATAGCATAAAGATACAAGGAAATGCATTTTATATGACAAAAAATTTAAGGTCTGTATATATTCCGGCAAATTCTGAGATTAATTCTGCAGCGTTTCGATTTTCTGGAATAGAGACAGTAATTTTGGACGAAAATGTTAGTTTTACAGCTTCTTTGATTTTTGATGAGTGTTATAATTTACAAATTATAAATTTGCCAGAGTCAATAAAGAAAATCGAACAAAGAACATTTACGTCCTGCTATAATTTGCAAAAACTATATATTCCGGAATCAATAACTTCGATTCACTCAGATAGTTTTCTATATACAGACGTTCAGTTATATACATTAGATGAAAGTTGTATTGGAGAATTAAAGGATACAATTTCCCGATGTGTTTCGTTGAAAGATCATGAGCATAGGATGAAAACGGTTACCTTTTTTTCATTTGATACGTGGGGTGTGACCGGAAAATACTGTGAAACATGTGGGCGGATTGAAGGAATAGAAAAGCGGGAATATAAAAACAAAACGGACGAAAATTTGCCGGATCAACTGATGATTGAGAGACGAAAAACGCCTAAAATTCGAGATTTAAGCAACGAGAATAAGGATGAGCAGGGAGTTTACTATACATTGCATTCAGATACAATGACGGCTACGGTTACGGGGACAGATTACAGAGGTGTTGAGTATAAAAACAGGGCAGTGTTGTATATTCCTGAGACGGTAAAAAAGGGGGAGCAACTTTATACGGTAAATACCATTGCAACAGAAGGAATTATGTATTCCGGAAAGGTAGTTCTTCCAGATACAATCAAAAAACTTGAAGAAAATTGTATTATAAACGGAACGACGGTTTTGGATTTGGGAAATGGAATCGAAGAAGTAGATACAAATGCATTTGCAAAGATATCAAGTTGTATGGAAGTTTATGTCTCGGCAGATAATCCATATTTTGTCTACGAGGAAGATACGTTGATGAATCGTGAGCAGACCATTTTATATAAACATTCCAACTATGGACCGGCAGAGTACACGGTGCCTGCCACGGTGAAAGAAATTAGTGGGAAAGCATTTGGAGGATATATGATCCATCAAATAAATATTTATAATGGAAAAAATGTAGAAATTGCGCCAAATGCTTTTGAAGAGCGCAGTGCCTACATAAATATTGTAGATGAATTGGCACCGCCGACTCCAACACCAATACCAACTGTCACCCCAACGGCAAGCCCAAGTACAGCACCGACAGTAAGCCCGAGTGTGGTACCGACGATTGAGCCAACAAGTTCGCCGACCGCCACGCCGACCCGGCAACCGAGTGCAAGCCCAACGGTAATTCCGACAACAAGTCCAAGCGTGGCACCCACCCCAACGCTTACGCCAACAAGTTCGCCGACAGCAATTCCGATGCCAACCCCAACGTTTGCTCCGATACACTCGCCTGTTATTTCACCGACCCGGCAACCGAGTGCAAGCCCAAGTGTGTTACCGATCCCGTCCCCTGTCATATCGCCGGAACCGGTAACCATGCCTACCTTTGTGCCTGATTCGACAGCTGTGTCTAACCCAAGTCAGCCGGTGCAAATTCCGGAGAACATCTCAGATACCACAAAGAATGAGAAACCGGATCTGACGATTCGTGGATTTCGCCTGACTTCTCGAGGAAAAAGGGTAAGTATCACTTGGAACCGATGTACGAATGCAGAATTTTACCGGATTTACCGAGCTGAAAAAAATGGAAAATACCAATTGGTTCAGGTTCTTACAAGTATAAAAACAAGTTATGTGGACAAAAATGTAAAGCCTGCAAAGCGTTATTTTTATAAAATACGAGCGGTTGGAAATGAAAATGGTGTGCTGCAGGAAGGCGCAGAGAAACGGTTATCAATCACACTTTCCGGCTTGGAAAAACCAGTGATCAAGGTCAAAAAAGGAAAGACCGATCTGGTGCGTTACATTTCCGTAATTTTAAAGAAATACGGCGGAACCCATGCGCAGGTGTATATGTCATTGAACGGGAAAAAATATATGAAACTCAAGATGACTTCCGGCAAAATTGCCAAGTTTAGGGGAACGTTCCGTTTCCAATGCAAACTAAGGCGTAAGGTGCTTTGGTTGAAAGTGCGTACGTATAAAAGAAATAAAAAAGGAAGAACGTATAGCGGTTTTTCAAAAGCGGCAAAGATCCGTGTGTGAGAAAACATGCCCTCCGCGGTGATGCAATTTAAAAGAAAACCTTGATTTTGTCACAAAAAGCCTGTACAATGAAGAATGCAATATAAAATGAAGTTTTTCATTGTCAGAAAGGAAGAGTAAAAATGACAAAGTTTAAGAAGTATGTGAGTATTCTTTTGAGCGTGTCTTTGATTGCCGGCGTTGCGCCGATGGACGCGCAGGCGAAAACTGTGGAAGATAAAAAAGCAGCAATACAGACGATAAATGAGAAGGAAACGATGACAGCGCAGGCAGAGACCGGATCTTCGGAGACGGCAGCGCCAAGTGAGAGCCCGAGTGCAGCTCCGTCAGCAAGTGCCAGTGCTGCACCGAGCACGACACCAAGTGCTGCACCGACGGCGACACCGGTTATCCCATCGCAGGGGAAAGTGGTTGTGGATGCAGAAGATGCATTTTCGACGACAGCCGGCAGTGATGGAAAGACGTGCACGATTTCCGGATACAAAGGAAATGCGGCAGTGACGACATTGTATATTCCGAAGGAAATGGGTGACAAAGAAGTGACAGCGATCGCAGCAAATGTATTTGCGGCCTGCCCATATTTGAAAAATGTAGTGATCAAAAATGACATCGACATTGCAGCCGGTGCTTTTCCGGCAGGCACAGAGGTTTGGGCAAAATCCGGTGCGAAAGCGCAGACTTATGCACAGACGAACGGCCTTACATTTCACCCGCTCGACAGCACGGCAAGCTTGACAGGCAAGAAAGATGCTTCATTTAAAAAAGGTACATTGACATGGACTGCCGTAAATGGTGCAGCTTCATACAATGTTTACCGTAAAAAAGCAAAAGGAAAATATTCCCTGTATAAAAATGTAAACGCCTTGACATATACCAATGAGAAATTGGCAGCAGGAGCTACTTATACTTATAAGATTCGCCCGGTATTTACGGCCGCTGACGGCGAAAGCATCGAAGGTGTGGATTCGAAAGAAGCCGCTATCGCATTGACGCCGGCAAAAGTGAAAAAACTGAAAGCAAAAGGCATCCGCGGAGGCATTCAGGTCCGCTGGGCGCGCAATAAAAATGTGACCGGCTATCAGGTATTTATGAAGGTTCATGTCAAAGGATTTAAGACTTCGTTTAACCGCGTGAAAACGATTAAGAAAAATAAAGTGACAGGATACCGCTGTAAAATGCTGGTTCGCGGCATGAAATACAGTTACCGCGTGCGTGCATTTAAGACAATTAAGGGCAAAAAGATCTTCGGACCATTTGTGACAGTTACAGCAAAAGCAAAATAAGGAAAGAGAGCAAAATATGTATTATTTGAACGATTATCGAGAAGGACAAAAATTAGTTGGAACGTATCTTTGTAAGTCCAAACAAATCTTAAAGACGAAGGCAGGAAAGACGTATTATTCGTTGATCCTGCAGGATAAGACCGGCACGGCAGATGCCAAGATCTGGGAACTTGGACGCGGCATTGAAGATTTTGAGACAATGGATTATATTTACTGCGAAGGTCTTGTGACGAGTTTTCAGGGAAATATTCAGATGAATATTTCACGCGTGCGCCGCAGTGAAGAGGGCGAATATGACCCGGCGGATTACATTCCGACGACGGACAAAGATATCAAAGAAATGTACGCCAAAGTAGTGGCATATGTGAATAGTGTGAAAAATCCATATCTTTCCAAATTGCTGAAAATGTTTTTTGTCGAAGATAAGGAATTTGTCAAAGAATTTTGCAAACATTCTGCGGCAAAAAGTGTACATCACGGCTTTATGGGAGGACTTCTCGAACATACTTTGAGTGTGACAAATATGTGCGAATATTTTGCGGGCGCCTACCCACTCATTCACCGTGACCTTCTGATCACGGCGGCATTGTTCCATGATATGGGGAAAATCGACGAAATTGCGCCATTTCCACGCAATGATTATACCGATGACGGACAGCTTCTCGGTCATATTTTTATCGGCGCACAGAAAATTTCTGCGGCAGCAGCCGGCATCCCCGGATTTCCGAAAAAACTGGAAAATGAACTGGTTCACTGCATTTTAGCACATCATGGAAAATTGGAATTTGGTTCCCCGAAAGTACCGGCATTGATGGAGGCAATGGCACTTCATCTCGCGGACAATGCAGATGCGAAATTGCAGACATTGACGGAAGTATTCCATCAGGCTGGCGACAATATGGAGTGGCTGGGATTCAACCGCATGTTTGAGAGCAACCTGCGCCAGACATCACCGGAGGAATAATCGATGGATTTTAAGAAAAATCAGGAAGTAATCTTAAAAATAGACGATCTTGGAAATAACGGAGAGGGCATAGGCCATGTAGATGGCTATGCTCTTTTTGTCAAGGAAGTATTGCCGGGCGAGACCATACGCGCGGGGATTATGAAATGCAAGAAAAATTACGGATTTGCGAGACTTTTAGAGGTGCTGGAACCTTCTCCGGACCGCGTCGAACCGCAGTGCCCTGCGGCGCGTCCCTGCGGCGGCTGTACCTTGCAGCATTTATCGTACAATGCGCAGCTTAGGTACAAAGAGAACAAAGTAAAAAATTGTCTTACGCGCATCGGCGGCGTGGATCTTACTACCGTGGAGTGGCTCCCAATCCTCGGAATGCAGGAGGAAACCCCATGGCATTACCGCAACAAAGCCCAGTTCCCGGTACGCGAGCAATTGGATGAAAATGGAAAACCACACGCAGTGACAGGATTTTATGCCGGGCATTCGCACCGCGTTATCCCAATGACGGACTGTGCAATTCAGGCGCCGATCATGCGTGAGATCCTGGAAATCGTGCTTGCGTGGATGGATAATAACAACATTCCCGCGTATAATGAAGAACACCGGACAGGACTTGTGCGCCATATTTATATCCGCACCGGCTATCACACCGGTCAGATCATGGTCTGTCTCGTCCTTAATGCACCAAACAAAAAGAAAATGGGGATAAATGAGGGGAAATTCACCGCGCTTGTGGATAACTTTACAAAAATTGATGGTATGACAAGCATCTGCCTGAATTTCAACTCGGAGAACACCAATGTGATTCTTGGCAAAAAAACGACCACGCTCTGGGGCGAAGATGCCATCGAGGATACGATCGGCGGTATCCGTTACCGCATTTCCCCGCAGTCATTTTATCAGGTGAATCCGGTTCAGACCGAAAAATTGTACCGTACTGCCCTTGAATTTGCGGATATCAAACCCGGCGAGACAGTGTGGGATCTGTATTGCGGCATCGGAACCATTTCCCTTTTCATCGCCAAAGAACTTGGCAGTGCCGGCGAAGTGATCGGCGTCGAAATTGTGCCGGAAGCCATCGAAAATGCGAAGGAAAATGCCCGTCGGAACAACATCACAAATGCCCGCTTCTACGCCGGTGCTGCAGAAGAAGTTGTTCCAAAACTCATCTCTGCGGACGGCAGCGAATCTGCCAAAGCGGATGTCGTCGTCGTTGACCCGCCGCGCAAAGGCTGCGACCGGACACTCCTCGACACAATCGTCCGCATGTCGCCAAACCGCATCGTTTACGTAAGCTGCGATCCGGCAACGCTCGCCCGCGATGTGAAGGTGCTGGCAGCGAAAGGGTATGAGGTGAAGAAGGCCCGGACGTGCGACATGTTCCCGATGGGCGGGCATGTGGAGACGGTTGTCCTCTTGAGCAAGGAAATTATCACTGCTAAGGAACATATAGAAATTACGTTAGATTCTAAGGATTTGGAATTGACAAAATCTGAGATAAAAGCGTCTTATCGTGAAATACAAGAGTATATTTGGGAAAAGTATAATAAAAAGGTGCATACCGCATACATTGCAGAAGTAAAGAAAATGTGTGGTATCATCGAACGAGAAAATTATAATAAGAGCAAGAAAAGTCCGAAAGATTATGAGAAATCTGTTCGGCATTGTCCACAGGAAAAGGTTGCGATGATAAAGGATGCCCTTCAGCATTTTAAGATGATATGATGATATGTTGGAAATATTAGAAGAGGTAAGGTAATTGCAAAATCAGTAATTGACCTTGCCTTTTTGTTTTTGGTATGGATATATGCTGGAATTTTTTCTTGTGAATTCCTGTCAGTTATGGTAAAATTGGCATTGAGAAAAATCAAGGACAATAACATATGGTGTACCACTCGACACTGCGCCAACAGTGCCGAGCAAGGCATGGTAGTAGGGCTACCACACAATACAGACGAAGTCTGCGATACACACAAGCATTATTATACTAGAGTTTTATTGTATTTACAATAATTCTTTTAATGTGTGTAAGATGGAATTTGTGTAACCTTTGATATATTTGACGAGGTGGAAGTGTGGACGCATACTGTCACCTCGTTCTTGGTTTTCTCACTTCCTCTGGTGGTATCACACCGCCAGAGGGTTAGTGAGAAAATAATGTTTTACTTTATAGGCTATGGTTGGTAAGCCATAGCTTTTATTTTTCCTGTTGAGTAAATATTACATCAAAGACTTTAATTCTTACATTAGTTATCATTACTAAGATGTATATGATAAGATGTAATTATGAAACGATTTCCATCCACAAAAACGGTGAGTTGAATGTCAAGCGAGTGTCAGAGGAAGACATCAGCTTAGGTGGATTTGAAATACTTGACCGTAAGGAACAGGCGAGACAGGCACGAGTTGCACTTATCAGAGCCGAAAAAGAAAGACAGGAACAAGCCAGAAAGTTAGAGCAGGAAGAGTATGATGAATATGATGAAGACGATTCCTACGATGACGAGTACGACGATGAAGATGATGACTACGACTTGTATGTCTAGCCATCGGACAAGCAGTTGAAAGGAGATAAGAACTATGAGAAAGAAAAATTTAGTAACAGCAGTATTGGTAGCAAGTATGTTGGTCGGTTCGTTTGGGGTAACATCAACCCCAGCGGAAGCCAAAAGTAAAATCAAGCTCAGCACAAAAAGCATTTCACTAATTGGTGGAGCATCCAAGACCATTAAAATCAAAGGCACCAAGAAGAAGGTTAAGTGGTCTGTGGTCAGTGGTAAGAAGAACATCAAACTCAAGAACAAGAAGAAAACCAGTGTTAAGATAGTCGGTGTAAAAAGGGGTACAGCCAAAGTTCAGGCGAAGTTAGGCAAGAAAAAATATATTTGCCGAGTAACCGTAAGAAAGTCAACCCCAGCCAAGACAATCACAATCACAACAGCCGACACCCAGACAGCAGAAGTCGTTCATAACGCCCTCAACACAGGCAAGGCAGTAAACCTCAAGGTGAAAGGCTCAAAGTCCTCAGCCAGCAAGTTAATGAAGCAGTTAGCAAGCAAAGTCGGTGAGTACAACAAGTTCGACGTAGTTCCTCAATACGATGGTTCTAGTCAGGCAAGTTCAGATTCAGGTTATCGTGTCTACTCGCTTAGCTCAACAGAAACACAGACATACAAGTACGGACTGTTACTTGTCAAGGATATTGTTAACACGTATATAAATGGTTGTGCTGAATATGAAGTAAAGAAAGCCAAGGATATTAAGGAGGCAGAGGCTCGTTTCAGAAAAAATTATGCAGTCGGAACAGAAAATTATGCAGATATATTTACTGAGGTTACAGGTATTCCTTATGACAGTACTATAATTATAAATGGCAGCCCATCCTACAGTGCATCTTTAAACTATAAAGATGGTCAGACAGCCAAGCCAAAACAGCAGACATTATACTACGATAAATATATAAAATTAGCTAACACTTGGTCACTTCCACAGGATTACTATTATGTAACTTGTAGTATAGATGGTAAGCAGTATACAGAAACAGAAGAAGTGAAATGGTATTTAGACCGTACAAAAGAAAATTGGATTTACGATGAAAAAGAGGAGATGTATGTTCAAGACCCTAGTGTATACGACAACCCATCCAACTACTATATGTATTGTAGTACAGATAATAATGATGAGTCAAGAGTTTATTACAAAGACGTAACATTCCACTACGAACCCCTCACAGTAGACACAGCACCAGTAGACCAAGCCATCGAGGAGAAGGTTAGAGCAGATGTAGAATTGTGGGCAGGTTACGGCAAGGATTCATATGTACCATCTACAAAGATGTCTATAGAGACAACTGAGTTTTATAAGTTGAGTCAAGCTGAACAGCAGTATTATATATCAGGTGCTTTCAATAATAACACAAAATGGTGTGGTTACGATAAGAAGTCATTTAGTGGAAGTGGTTTAACAGGTATTAAGGCAATGCTCAGTCACAAATGGTGGGGTAAGTGTGATGGTTATGCAGCGATGGAAACAACGATGTATGAGTTATTCGGAATAAGTTCTAAAGATTACACTACTGTTGTATGTTATAAGTGTAACCACGCATGGACGGCAGTACGTGTAACGAATGCACGAGGTGAGAGAGCATGGGTTACAAACAATTATGGTATGCGTGAGACTGGTTTTGAAAAACCATATAGACACTATCATGATGGTAAGACACATAGCTTTGGAAAGAAGTACGAAGACTTCATATTTGCAAAATAAATCAGCCAGCCAGATACGGTTCGCAACCATATTTTCTCAATAATCACAAGGGGTACTTGACCAAGTCAGGCATCCCTTATAGTTTTGTCACAATATTTATTCCACCATAACCCCAAAATATAATATGCAAAGGGAAATACTTTACACAAGTGAAGGAAGGATAGCCTTTATAAGTTCAGGCATAAACCCGATGTTTTGTAACCGCTCCATAGTCCGTACATTGTCATCCCTCCATTTTTGTGCAACAATAGTCTCAACAACAAATCAATTCGTCTAAAAAGTTTAGTTTTTGACTTTTTGGACTGCAATGGAGGAAACGACTATGG